>Ga0247810_10000322_pt1 | contig 63002 bp, 56 predicted proteins | sample UWRJL119311C1_FD_179918 | JGI IMG/M metagenome (GOLD analysis project Ga0247810, IMG submission 179918) | Plant litter microbial communities from Arlington Agricultural Research Station in Wisconsin, United States - UWRJ-L119-311C-1 | ecosystem: Environmental > Terrestrial > Plant litter >...
TACCACCCACCCCCCCCCCCCCCCCCCCCCAGAAATAGCGCTGCTTGGAAGAGTCGTGTATTATGACCAAATGTACGAGAAGTGGGACAGAGTCTCTTCCAGTATATTAATCATATTTAAAAGAGACATTCTCCAAACTCCGAAAGAAGGGTTCGCGTAAGCATGCTTACTAGGGTTTGAGACCACAAAACAAGAGGCAAGAATACCAAGGAGGATAAGGTCATCCGGCTCTTCGTTCTTTGCAGCTCCAAATCTTGTTACCGATGGTTCAAACAGGACTTGTGTCCCACCTCAAGCTTTGTATAAGTTCTTCTTGCTCATTCCATAATGGTAAGATTAAATAATCATTGATAGAAGCGCACTGCTCGCGCAGGCTTTATCTTACGTGAAAACATCTTAGAAAAACTATACTCAGTAGTAAATGTCACAATGCATTTTATACTAGCTGTATGAAAACCACAATAGCAGACTTTTGAGTAAATTTGAGTTCCGATTAAAAGCCATCTTTGAAGGTTCTTTAGCCATTGCCCTTCCAGTTTGATAATCAGCTTTTTAAAGTTATCACATGAGATATACAGTTGCTCACCCTGGAACCGCTGCTGGGGATATCTATATATATTTTAAAGTGATATTTATCTATCACCCCCGAATCTCTCTCGCGTAATCTTTTCTTTGCGAAGCATATGTAACATTATTATCTGTTGACTGGGTATGCCTTCACAATAAGAGGTGGCTTATCCCAAACCATATATGAGCGCAAATTTTTGACATCATCAGCAGGATCCCAATTCAATGCTCCATCAGCACTACAGATATCAAAATTGAACAACACATGTACTAGTGTTAAACGCAGCTCCATGATTGCCAAGCTGGAGTTTGACTTGTCAGTGCTTGTGTCCGTTATATGATGTCAAGTAGCCACTTACTTCTTCCCGATGCAGTTCCGAGGACCAAGCGAGAATGGCTGCATTGCATCCTTGATGTCCGAAGCGTATTCGTCCCCAATCCAACGTTCAGGTATGAAATCATCCGGATTGCGAAAGTTCTCTGGGTTATGAGACGCGGACCAGTTGCCGACAGAGACGGTTGTCCCTCCAGGAATCCAAGAACCAGCAACAATATCCCCAGCTGGTGGTACCATCCTTACATTTCCACCTGGAACCGGAGGGTGGATTCGGAGGCCTTCAGTAACACATGCATTCACGTACGGCAATTTGAGAATCTCTGCGTGATTGATCTCATCGGCGGACTTAAATGCTGAACGAATCTCGTCCACCAGCTTATCGTAGACGCGAGGGTTGTAGAAAAGACGGGCGAACAGCCCAGCTAATGCGCTAGCAGTTGTTTCAGCACCAGCTATACTGTAAGTAGCTACTTATTAGTATACCATTAGGTTTTACGGTTGGCATGGAAACTTCTTACATAAATAGTGAAGAATTTGCTATTATTTCTTCATGTGTAATGTCAAATCTTTCCTTGTTTTTCAAGACATAATGTATGAAATCACGATGGCTGTCATCTTCGTTTTGGAGGCGTCTTTTAGCTGTTAGTATGCTAATATAATTCAAAGATAGAGGCAAATTCTCACTGCATAACCTTAGCCCGAGCGAGCTCCATATGCTTCTTGTTTTGTTCTCGTACATCCTTGAATGTTGACATCAATTTTAGTTGTAACCAACTACCAGCAGTTGCAAACCGTCGTGTAGCCTGGGTAAATGCTCCCGCTTGGATGGACTTGAATAGTAGCTCCACCCAGAAGTTGTATTCACCTGTTCACATAGAATAATTAGCTAATCTGATCTCTCTGATTTAGATGGAGTTGTTGACCTTGATCCAAGCATCCGAAGCTCTCTTTAAAAGCAAGATCACCAGTCAAGTCAAAGGTTACAAAAGAAAACCAGTCACATATGTCAATATCTTCATTCGTCGCACTCAGCCGTTTCATATTCTCAATGAGTTTTAGAATATGTATTACCACAATATCTTCTTGCTCAAGCAACGCCTTCATTGAAAAGGCATGTGATAGTACTCGCTTTTGTCTTGCATGGCTGGCATCACTGGGCTCGTATTGTAATGTCGGGGTGTTCTTTGCACCGACTGGCGTAACAGGTCCTGCATGCACCGGATCCTTGGGGAAATTTGTGTGGCCTTGACGATGGCCATATATGTCTTTCCATGCCTCAGCTTTGTTGAATGTTAGCTCATTCGGACCAATACGTACGACTGAGCCGTATATGTCATGCATTTGTTTCATCTCCATAGCAAGTCGTCCTCGTATGAGTGCGGAGATGACAGGAAGGGGAGAAAGAGCATTGAGACGTGGACCTGGAAACTTGGACAAGGGGTGAATGTAGAGACGATAGATGCATAGTCCAAAGGTATAAAGCACGATCTAAATGATTTATTTAACGTATTTCCTTGGTTAGATAGTGACTATCGTACTATGAATGATAACGTAAGAACACCAAACTTGATGCTATTCATGATAGAATTCATATTATAAGAAGTTGTTAGGTCCATAATGAGGACGGGTAGCTTAATTCCCGTGCTACAGAAAAGAATACTATAGAGACAACGAATCAAGGTTATCTTGAATGAGTTGGTTTAAAACAACCAAAAACCAATGGCTGAAACCTCCAAGTATCGAGGAATGCACACCTGTTATAAGAGATGCAGAATTATAGCAAGCTCGGAAGTACAACTCCACAGCAATAATTCTGGGGTATGGGGTAGTCTCCACAAATTGACCGGAAATCTATCTCCACCTCCACGCCAGTAACGTACTTCTCTTGTGCTGCATTAGTTCACATAAGGCGGGGAGGTCACAAAAGATTACCTTGGGTCATTCTTATGTATGCATTACATGGGGAATCTTGTCAAAGAACAAACGCCACTTCACGATTTCTGATATTGCACTGCCTTATTGCTTGGCTACCAGGTTGAAATATATGCAACTTTTATGAGCGAAGAAGTATGTTTACAAAGCCACATGAACCTTGATTGCAATATCCTGAAATTAGTTCGCTGAAAAGATGTTTGATGACTCTGCATATATTGATGGGATGACTGATGTGTATTGTTAGAGTCTTAAACTTGGAAACTTTGGGATTTGATACTTACGTTCCAGTTATCTCATTCACTCAGTTCTGTAAACATCATCCTCCTAGCTGTGTAATTTTAAATTGATTTGTTCTCATTAGAGATCCTCTACTTAGTATTCTAAGATGCCGTGCCTTTTTCTGAGATATGTGGAGTCCATCCTGTCTGTTCTTTTTGGTGTATATCCTGAGCAAATTGCAGACCTTTCTTTACTTGCAGGTCCAGAAACCGTTGTTCATACATGTCCAGTTGATCAGATTGATAGCGTCTGAGACAGAAGAGAGCAACACGACCCGAAAACAAGCATTTCTGGGAGCTAGAGACGCCATTTTCATCCTGCATGCAAAATGGCATAGATAACATAATGTTGCTCGCAAGCATAAGCTGGTGTTCCTTGCCATGAGTCGCTTTGAGCTGATCAACAAAGCCTTGAATGGCAGGGGGGATATTTGCCGGTACTTGACTGCAGATAATGTCGATTGTTGTGCTAAGAATCAGCTGTAAAGCCCAGTAGTCGATTAGTATAAGTGCTGAGTTAATATCCTGAAAAATGATATCAGGCTCCTCCCCCGAGGTCCAGTACATGGGCGACGATGAATCCGCTATTAATTCAGAATACCACTTGTTGAAATCAAGATCCAGCGCAGCACATCGTTTAAGATATGTAGCCGCTGCTTGTAAGTCTTGCTGTCCGGACTCCTTATATTGATCAAGATCATGTAACAATGCCCCCAGAGTGTGGCCTTTAGCAAACAACATTCCTTGATTATCCCACCAGACCGTTTTGTCCACTAGATCTTTTAGGCGAGAAGTCTTCCTGTATTGTATACTCTTGACCATCTACCAAGTTATTGTTAGATTCTGAGCAGGACTACAAGCGATTGACTCACAGATGCATAACATATATTTTTGAATAGAGATCTTCCCAGTAAAGTTTCATTTTGCCTGTAACCACGAAATTGGACGAGTCGCTCAATTCCTGCCATGTGTTCTTCATGTGCATTAGTTGAGTTTGAGGTGGACTCGTAAAGCTAACTTTGAGTCAATTGTGAACAACTGGGGTAATGAGCAGTGCAACTTACCTCATATATTGACAATATGAGGCATGTTGCCAGCGTTTCGTCTTTACCAGCATGCTTTGGTGATTCCAACAAAATACGTAAAGCCCTTAACGCAAAGCCATAAGCCGCATTGCCTCTTTTAATCAAGTCTTGATGCTTGGCGAGTCTACCAACTCGCGTTAAACAGAGAGCATGGAGCGAGTACTTCAGGGCAGGAGAACGATCATTCAGCCTCATAGCTTCAGACAGCCAGGCTCCTGCAAGACCCAATCCTGCTTTTGGGCTTTTGGGAAGATAGCTTTGCAAGAACATACTCTGGATTACATGCTTCTTAAAATCAGGGCTTAGGATTGTGGGAGGAGAATCTGAACTCCTTGGGGTCTGAGGAGATTGAATCTTGATTTGCACAATTGGCGAATCTGGGCTGGCATTTACCTGGCTGGTGGTACGAGGTTTAGATATATCTCCGGCTCCAGTAGGACTATTTGACTTGGTTCGCCGTGGTTGCACTTCATCAAGGCGAGATCTTTTCTCCCAACCATGTGCTGTTTTGTTTAAGAATATGGCACCTCGTTGATACCCTTCACATTCTTTTCCACTTCGTATACATCGTGCGCAGTTTGGTTCTTGTAAATCACACTAAGGTCACTTAGCAACCCGTCTGGATTCTATAGATGCAACAGCCTTACCCGAATCTTGCGTCTCCTACACGTGTGGCAGCCTTTTGACTTCCCTGGTATTCCAACCATCCTGGCTGTAGATCTGTTTGCCAAGCTGTTAGAATACCAAACCCAAAGTCATCTGGTATGGCTGAAACAGAACAATGCCCTGTCCCGTCTGCATCTCCAGAAATAGGACGATGGACAAAGCCAATGATCAAGCGACGTTGGGGCTTCTGGCTAATGTCGGGTTAGAGTCCACGATGCATTAGTTTGACATGGGGCTACAAGACGATTGAACCATTAACTTGGGATCTATCGAGCCTCAGTCTGGGTGGTTACTAATTATGGTGATACGATATAGGTGGAGAAGGAAGTCTGTGAGAGTAGAGTGCTACACTAGACTAAACTAGGATTCAAGGTGCGAACACCCGCTCTCGGCAAACAGAAATTGGTAATGATGTGTTGAAGTATGGAGGTTATCCTATATTCTATGCCTTATATGCCTAAGATACATAGAAATGAGTACACAACGTGCAAATCAAAGCTGTCTCCCTATCGCAAGAAATGCATGTTTTTAATTTAATCACTAGGAGATAGTTGTTGTAGACGGTAGATTCTGCCACTTTGTGAGTGAAAAATAACAATCGCAACTCTGATTTTCTCTTGGAAAAAAACCGACAGCCGAGGACCTGCAACTGTATATGCTCATTTATGTCTCTAGCCTGACCTTGTTATGGAATCCGGGATTTACTCTGGGTTATGTTAGAACAGATTTGCCTGGCTATCAGCTGCTTTCAAATCATGTGACAGCGCGCAGTACATGACCCCACTCGTCAGCAACGCGTTAATAGTCCTGTGTTTCTCGGAAACTGTCTGCCATCTTGGACCCCAGCAATATCAAACTATGGCGGGACAACAGCGGACTTTCCAGTTAATACCGGAATCACTGGTGAAGACAAGTTGCCCAGTGAAGGCTATGACAAGCAAGCAGGCCAAGAAAGCATACCAGAAGCGTACCAACAACGGCACAAAGGTTTCTCGAGCAGAACAGGCACGGCTTGACAGGGAAGAGCTAGACAGGCAGAAAAAGGAATATGAAAAGGAACGTGCATCCAGGAGAGCCAAAGCTGCTCGTGATAAAAAGGCACAGAAGGCGGAAGAAGAAAAAGCCAAGCGTAAAAGCAATGGATTGCCTGAGCCGAATAAACATGTCAGAGCCAGTCAGCCACGGATATCCATGTTTGTGTCGAATGGAAAGGGCAACAAGCGGTCCTGGAAAGAGATGGACAATACAACTGAGGATATAGGCTATAAATCGGATACAACGATCGACTGCCAGGAACAACCTTCACTACCCAAACGGATAGCTCGAGACGATAACTCGGAAGACGAGTTTGGCGATTTCCCCTCATTATCACAAACAAACGAGGTATTAAACAATCTCAATGGTGGTACCTCGGAAGAGTCGGTTGAATTTGCAGCACCTGGACTAAAGTTACCCTTACTAAAGGTGAATAATACAGACGCTAGGAACAATTGTAATGAAAATTTGGAAGACGATGAGCTAGACGAATTGGTAACGGCGCAATTAGTCTCAGAAACCGATGATGCGATTCAAAGGGCTTTATCTTCTCCCTTTCCACAAGATGAAAAGAATATTGACAGATACTTGGGAAATTCACATAGGCGACCACCGTCCAGTTCAAGTAAAGATGACTCACGGTCGGAATCTCATGAAGAACTACGTTCATCCTTCAAAGATCAGTCTATAAACGTGGCTCCTCATGAGCTGTCAAAAAATACCGCCAAATCCATACCTTTTGCAATAATTACCCCGGATCATCAAAATACTATACAAAGATCTTTCAGACCTTCGGCGACGCAAACCTTCCTAGAGAGGCATACGGATAGTTTCTTTCCAAGCCCCAGTCAGCAAGTCCGCGAACTGCTTGAGGATTTTGATGATATGCCATCCAATACCCAAATTGCGCATGAGCTCAATGAGACCAAAGCCAGTGAGGATTATTCGTGGGGAGGCATGTTTTCCACTCAAGATTTGGTACTTTCTCCACAAGATCTGTTGGAAATCACGACGCCTTGTAAGCCCCCAACAAAAACATCTCTCGCAAAGAAACCTCATCCGGAGCCTTTCACGCCTCTTGATCCCGCCTATAGCATGCGCCAGGCTCCTAATAATAAGCCGAAAATGAATTGGGACACTCTAAGAGATATGAAAACATCTGAGGCTCCATCACGACCCTTTCATGTTGCTCAACCATTAGATTACGAGACATCTATGATTGCTACTGAACAAGATTTCATTACCAAAACGAGACCTCTGCAACTGCCTGACCAGGGAGATAGAGCTTGTTCACCACAGCTACAGGATATTTCACCACAGCAACAGCCAATATCTGAGCGGGAAGATCTACAAACTTCTGGTTCACATATTAAACATCATCGTCGTTTCTTTGAAGAAAAGGAAGAAGATCTCCTCTACGCAGCTCTACATGAAAGTAGAGCTGCTCCGTTAGTAGAACTAAAGCAGCTCAACAGTGCGCCAATGAGACGCGCACCCATGAATGTGCCATCGAAGGAGACAGCTAAGACTGTACCAGTGCAGGAAGCACCAAAGAAAGCTACCAGGACCTTCCAACGGATCCAATCCACCATTACAGATTATGGAGATGAAGAGTTTAACGAGCAAGAGTTGTTGGCATTATGCTGACCAACTAAGATGCCTACGTATTGGAGAGATTATGAGTCAACGACATATTTGAATAACGAGATGAGATTGGTGAAAATCCTTGGGTCATTGGATTTCAGTAGGACCTTTGTAAAAGTGGAGTTTTGGTTGCATAGCTTATGATACCCAGGCATTTATTGTTGATTGAATGAAATGGGGCGAGATGGGCTGCGCTGGACGTGGAAGCAAGGGCCAGAAGACGCTGGGCCCAATGTGGAAATAGCGTAGCTTATAATATTTAATTAATAGAAATGCAAGACCTACATGAAAACTTGAAAACTACCGAGCCTGTATCTTGCGTTAATCTAGTCAATAGCACTTTTGTCTTCTTTAGAGGGTTTGGCACATCAAAAGTTCATTAACAAATTGTGTTTTATTCAATGGAAAGCTTTTGAGTTACTATGACGGTGAGACCAAATCATCGGAATGATCTCGGGTATGCCCAACGAAACGTAATCTGCGCTACAAAACAAAAGGATCTATATACAGGAAAACGGACTCATGCCGCTATCTATTCAATTCATTTTCATGCAATCATAACGCCATGATCAGTCATTCAATCATTTAATAGCATTCATCAATGTCTCGTTACCACTGATGAGCGACGAGTTCTTTGATGCGATGAACTTGATAGTCTCAACAACCTTAGCTCGTGTCTCGGCATCTAGCTGCTCGACTGGATCACTCAGAACGGAAGCAAATACTGGGATCAGCTGTTGAGTCAAGCCAATAACGGTTTCATTTTGGTGTTGGTCTAGAATGGTTAATGATCTGGATAATGCGTACAATGGGAGATACTTACAAAGACCGGTAATACAATCAAAGATAGGCTTGTTCTCCTCGTAATCTTCTTTGAGCGGTAGCTGTTCGACAATGACAGGCATAATGTCATCAATGGGTACCTTATCAGGGTGTGCCATGATCATACGACTGACGCAACCACATGCGTTGTCCAGTGTACGAGCATGCTCGGTATGAAGAAGAGGCTCGAGCTTTGTCAAGATATTATTGTAGCTTGGGAGGTAAGCCGCCGAGTTTCTCGAGTGGAAAATCAATAGGCCAGCTGCATAGGCAGCGTTTGACTTAGTCTCTGGGTCTTCATCCGAAAGTCTGTGTAACAAAAGCTTAAGGAGAGTCTCTGTATAAGGAGTGACTGCATCCTCCATATGGGCAGTGCATTCCGCAATGACACCAATAGCGGTGGATCTTTCAAAGTTTGTCTGTGAGGATGCAAACTTCATAATTGGTTTCTGGAACACCTTCCATAATTCAGTGAACTGGCCACCCATGGCAATCGACAAACCAATGATAACATCTAGAGCAGTATCAATGACAAGCCAGTCGTACTCGGAGGACTCTTCTTCCTCCAACTCCTCGTGGTCATCTTCATCTCCCATATCTTGCTGACAAGGATGCGATTTCGTAATAATCGAAGATAAGATCGTGGATACGGTTACCGCAAATTTATTTTGAGTCAGAATGGCAGGGCCACAAAGCTTCAAAGTAGATGCAACATTTCGGTTAATGTCAGTGACAACGGCCCTAGTACCCCAGATATGTTAGTAACAGCTTGAGCCATTAAGGACTGAGATAGAAGGAATGTTGTTTGAATCAGAATGTTGATACGTGTTCGCAGCATTTGCAACTTGTGCATCTGAGTGAGCTGGGATAACGTCATGTTGTTCATCAGGTTAAGTAGGAAGTAAATTAATAAAGAAGTAGTAACGTACCGGTCGGTCTCATCTTCCCAGAGCGAGAGAGTTGCAACAGTAACGACTTCACCTAGTTTCAGAACCTCCTCAGACGGTTGAGACTTGAGAGGTAAACCAGGAGTCCACTTCTCCCCTGTATGGTCTTCCATAAGTGCGAACAGGCAAGCATAGCCACGCCACAAGGTGCTGATTGCCGCCTTGCGTACACCTTCATAGCTGTGCTCAACTAGGCCCATGACAATCTCGACAGTTTTCTCAAAATATGGCACGAAGTGCGACCGTGTGTGAGACAGGACATCCCCAATCACTTCGACAGCAATCTCCTTCTCCATAGCGACAGCTGTGACGGCAGTGAGGTCATCCCAGTCATCGTCATCATCCTCTCCATCTTCCATATCATCGACATCGGCTGGCTCGTCAGTTGCTCCTACAACCTTGATCTTCTTACCGGCTATGATAACCTCTTGGCCAAGCAAGTCTGCAGCATGCTCACCCAATTCAACTTCATTGTCGGATTCCTCTTGCTCAAGACTTGCCCACAGACCCTTAACAACACCTTCGAGGTATGGAGTAAATTTCTCCTCATATACCTTTGCCAAAGTACTCCACAGAATATAACTAGTCTCTCTCAATCTGGGGTGGCCCAGATGTAAAGCCTCTTCGCTGGCTTGCATCAGTGGAGCCACATATGGCTCGAAAGCTTCAGCACCAACAGCTTGGGCCATACTACCCATAGCATCACACACAGTACCTCGCAATTCAAGCTCGTCATCACCATCTTTCATGGTCACGAACTCAGCAAGAGCTTTCATGGTATCTGCGAAGTATGGCAAGAAAGCCTCCTCAGCGGATCCAGCCATAGACCCAATAGCACCTGCAGCGCTTCCCTTGACATGGAAATCTGAATGGCTAAGTAATCGACCCAGACGAGGAATGAGTTCGGGAAGATATGTAACCATTGCGTCCTTCTCCATTCCATCAGTAACTGAGTCAAGTGCAAGGCATGCTGACTTCAAAATACTGAGATTCTTCTGCTGCTCAGTTTCACTCGAGGCTTGTGTACCAGCAGCGTCGAGGTTCTTCAATAGAGCGGGAATAAGCTCTTGGTGATGCTTGCACAGGTCCTCAGCTAGATCATCGGCTAATCTAGCAACCCCAGTAAGAGCAGCATTTCGAACGCCGATTACAGGATCGTTAAGAAGATTGAGTACAATTGGCATAAGTGTTGTCAATTGGGTTGCAATGAAGTCTGGGGCACCTTCAACACACATTCCCAGTGCCAGAATTCCAGCTTGTCTGTAGTTTGGCTTATCACTATTGACATACTGAGGAAGAGCCGAAAGTAGGGGAACAATTACTTGTCGAGGTGGAAGGCTGCTGGCAAGTAAATCTAGAAGTCCGAGGGCGGATTTACTAGGAGTGATTTCATCGTCGTCATCATCGTCGTCAATCTCAGTTGCAATCTGCAAGCTCTTCAGAGTGATGTTTTCTCCCATATCTTTAGTGCCTTGAATCTTCATCTTTCTGTATCTTGCACATTGCATGAGGAAAGAAAGTGCCTGACATCTCGACTCGTCGGGAATCTCGGTGTTGGCTGAAATGTCGACCATAAAGGTAAGAAGGTCCTTGAAATGAGCATTGAGGAGGGCGGATTCGCAGCCTAGAAGTGTCTGGAAAACTTCAAAAGCTTGCATAGTTCGGTCATCATCTTCTCTGTCGATCGAGTCTTTGAGAACAGCAACCATGCCTGGGAAAATCTGGACGAATAATGCCAGGTTTTGTGGGTGTTCTTCTGGCTCAATCAACATCGCAACTCTGCTGAGGCAAAGCATGGTATTGATTCGTACTTCTGGGCTCTCAGGGTCTTTAATCGTGTTCGCGAAGAGAGAAAAGAGGCTAGGGAGTCTGTCTTCAAATACATCTCCAGTCGCTTCCAGCAAAGTAAATAGAATATAAATGCTGACCTCACGATGGGAGACCTGCTGGGAAGAAGTAGCCTGCGCAAGAATGTCTGGAAGGCCAGCCCATTCTCCATCTGGTAGGTCGATCTTTGCAACAGCGGCAATGACACGGGCTGAAGCATGTCTCACAAGGGCTTGCTCTTCGTCTAGAGTTATCTTCAGGAGTTGTTCTCGGATGGCAGGCTTCTGGTCTGCTGGTAGGTCAACCCAGTGTTTTGGGACCAGACGCAAGGCCTCGACGGCTGCGGATTGCCGCACTTCCTTTGCATCGTGTGACGTGAGGATGTGCAAGAGCCACAGCAAGGACTGTGGGTGTGGATAGTAGTTTTTGCGAAGTTCAGACGTTGCAGCCTTGACTCTATCGGTGTCGGCTGGTACTTATTAGCAGATGCATTTGAAGTGGCTTTTCAAAGAATGTCTATCTTACGAATTTGGATACTCTGTAAGAGCTCGAGGAACTTATTTTGGTCCATCGTCACTATTACGCTCACCGGAGGATACGACTTGAAATGGCAGTCGGTGTCTGTGGTAGAAAGGATTAAAGGAGGTTGAGTAGTTTTAAGGGGAAAATATAAAATATTTTTGTTGATGTTGATAGAGGGGCAATTTCGAACTTTTTTCTAAGGGCAGAAATGAATGCCCCGCTTTTCCCCCTCAACCCCACTAACATTGTAGCGTGGACTGCGGTGAAATCAGCTATATACTACATGTTTCTTCCTTCATCTAAATCCACTTATTGAGTCACCATTATTCTTCAAGATATAAAACAAAGGCAAGCTACAAACACGCTTTATGATGGCTAGCCCAACGGAGTGGTATAAAGATAGGTTCTTGATATCTACAGCCAAATCACTCATCGATTACACTGCTATAAACACAGCTTTCGCTTCGGATGCAATATACTGGGCAAAGCCAATGGAAGACTGCCTTTTGAAAAAGATGCTTGACAACTCATTTTGCTTTGGAGTTTATGAGCTCCCGGCCTCGTCATCAGCTAGTAAGTAAAGATGATACTTTGCCACTGAGAAACATGTGTGCTTTAGACACCTCACGGCTCGGCCATTTTCTGCAGTAATACTAATACTTAGAGTTATAGTCGCCGGTAAAAGCCCCAGTATGTAGTTGATGTTTGCTCTATCCTAACCTTAAGCAACAGGTCACAGTTCTCCTCGTCAAATAGGTTTAGCACGCTTAATTACAGATGAAGTTAGCTTCGCATATCTGACAGATGTTTACATCCTGGAGGAGTTCCAAGGCAAAGGTTTGGGTGTATGGCTCATCCAATGCGTCAACGAAACTCTGGACAGCTGGCCAGAGCTGAGACGTGCGCTTTTGGTCACCACTACTGGCACAAAATTCTATGCCGAGAATATGGGAATGAGGAAGTTTGGCGAAGGAGCAAGTGGAGATTTGTCAATGATGACGAAACGTGGCCGCGGCTCTCAATTTCATGACTGAAGATGGATAGATTGTATATATATGTCGATTGTGCGCTCTATATAGAATTTACGCCTCGAAAAATAGCGCTATGTGGATTCACGTCTGTGTTCTCTTTATCAATCTGAGGACTCATTCTCGATGATCAACAACGAAGCTTCCATGAACGAACAGCCTTGTCTTCAGCCTTGTCCTCGCCAAAGCATCAGCTGTGTCAACGCGGTCGACTTCTACCTACTCAGCTCCATATAAATCTTTCTCAACTCAGTAAAAGCCCGTTTTCCTACAATCTTATACAAGTCTAGTTCAAACGTCCAAAACCTCCCCCAAATATTTTCCAAAATGTCGAACCCATACGAAGGTTTATAGCTACCCCGCCCCAAGCTGTTCTTATCCCCAACTAATATAGCCCCTCAGTCGAGCATAATATCAAAGACAAACCTAAACCCAAAACCCGCCGCCCGTCTATGAGCAGTTTCTTCAATCAGCTCTCGCAGGTGGAAACCGACGAATCCTCGCACAACAATCCGCATGCCAGTCCCACTCCCGTGGACATGGCGGCTGCCATCCGTCTTCTTCAATCCCAATTCCAAGCCCTCCTCCGCGATCCCACTTCTACCGAAAACTCGGAATTCCTTACCCACCTTACGGAAGATCTTGATCAACTGATTGAAAACCCCCCAGAGAAAGTGGAGGGCGTGCCACAAAGCTATCTCGACGAATTGGAGCGTGTGCCCAAGAAGCAACTCAAGAAGGATGACAATTGCCCGATTTGCGGGGAGAACTTCCTAGATGACCCGTACCCATTGGTTGTGCAGCTGCCATGCCACACTACCCATAGATTTGATTTGGAATGCGTAGGTCCTTGGTTAAGACTTAATGGCACTTGCCCGTTGGATAGGAAAAACCTGGTAAAGAAGAAAGAGGTCGTAAAGGCTAAGAAGGACGATGGCGAGGATGAGGAGATTTACGATGATTTGTATGCATGAGATTTGCAAAGAAAAGCAGTCGATGAAATATGGGCGGGATCTGCTAAGGCATGAGCGCGGAGTTTAGGTTTTTTTGGTGTATGAATGTTTGTGACATAGGTGTTTAGCTGCCTAATACATAGGACGTATCTCCTAAAAAAGCCCAGCTGTGATATGTTGTTGCAGCCAAAACTCAAATTACCCTTAACATCGATTCTTGAGGGGAGGGGTCCATGTGGTGGATTGTTTCTAAGTTGGAAAGCCAATGATACTCCTGTTATTCATATGCCTCTTGACCGCAAGATGTAGCCTCGAAATTCAATCATCAGAGCGTTTGATGTTCAGATATAATAAAGATATGTAGTAGCGCAATTCAAGCTCCCAGCTTTTTTCCATTAATGAAAAGAAGCGGAGGATTCTCGAACAACCTTCGCAAATTTGAGCTTGCGAGAAATTCATAAACATAAAACATAACATCTTCTACTTCAATTTTAAACAACACAACCAGGGGTATTGTGGAACAACGTTTTTGAAGTGGACAAATCCGTCTATTAGACTATCTATGGAAATTGCATCAAATGTGCCGTTCTATCTCTGCAATTCAAACGCAAATGTCACTCATATCCCACCTCAGACAAGACGCTCGCCAATTTAGATCTTGTTGGCTTGCTGGGTCTGTAGGTACTGATACGCGCCATATCCAACAACTCCACCAACGAGGATAAGAGCGTAAAGACCAACACCCATACCGGTAGAATCACTGCTTGTTGAGGTGGAGACTGCAGAGGGGGCAGCTTTGGGGGCAGGGTCACCAGGCTGATACAGAATATTAGCGACTGCTGACGGCAAGATGTCAGCAAAAGATGAACTCACCACACGCTTTAATGTCCCAACTAAAAGACCTTCGAGAATCTCTCGTGCCTCGTCACTGTGTCCAACATCCTCAAAAGCCTCAGTTGCATCTTGTCCGCCAACGTCAAGGAGGACTTCTTCTCCACCCCTGAATTGCTGTCAGTGTTGTAATCTCGGCGCGTATAAATAGAGCCACAGTATAGGGTAGATAAAAGAGGCCAGCAGCAGGAACAAGTGAACGAGAGCATAATCTCCAATGGCGCAGACGATCCTTATACGTCCCTCTTCCTTAAAGCTGTCCTCTTCTACTACTGTGCAACATGTCCCAAACCAACATCTGGCGTTTTGTTTGTCTTACACAGAACCAAACCATGCCATAATGAAAAGCTAGACTTACGGATGCTCATCAACGAAGCTAGCAGAATCGTAAACCTTATCGTGAATAACCAGCAGCAAATCCTTCTTAGTTGCGTGCTCTGCAACTTCGGCAAAGGTGTATTCTTTCGACATTATGAATTAGAGATTCCGAAAAGGGCTAAAGGGGGGTTCTGTTGTTTTATCGAGATGGCACAGTTCTCAAGATTTAGCAGAGGCGTGTATGGACTGAGGAGAGGATAGTGTGGTTGATTGGGGGTGGGTGGTGGGAGGAGATGTAGTGTGTATATGTTGGAGTTTGACCAGGTCGACACTATCTGTACAAACTTGGTGAAGCCCGGTAAATGCCCCGGTAAATTCACTTTACTGAAAAAGGCCCAGGGATCCGCAGCTGGCCCGAGCACGCCCATCGGTTGTTACTGACGGACTTTAATTACAGTGTTTCTGATTGGTTATAAGCTCCAAAGGTGGGGCTTTTTGTAATCCTTAATACCTACTTCTGAAAATGCTGGCACGTGCTAGATGTGATAGTGTTGTACTATTCTGTTCGTTCTTTTCTTAGGAATCTTTCTTGGGAAACTCCCTCTTTAAATCTTATTCGTGGGCATAGACATCCTTGGTGGCTATTCCAATTCATTTCGGTCTTAGAACATTATGGTCTATGATCGTTTTGCTTCATAATTGGAAATCGTATTATGACTAGATGTATGAAGGAGCTGTTCATGAAAGCTAGGCGTCTACGTCGTTAATATTGTGCTATATGCCATCACAGCTTATCTTCTTGTACTTCCACCTCCAATGTCTTGACCTAATCTATAACCTGCAATCTTATCCCACTCAATCTTCTGTCTTGTGATTGGAAGCTGCCTCCGCAGTCCCTTGAAGGCTCCCTCACTCAAACTGTTGAAACCTTTGTTGATCTCTTCTTGATACTTCTTTTCTGAATTTGCGATCTCCCGTAATATCGAAGAGGCGGATGCTGAGGGTACAGAAGAGGAAATGGGCTTGGTGGTTAGGAGCCGAACATTACCATCTTCGTAGTAATGCACATCAACCTTTATGCTGCCGGAGAGAGAGGATTCGGATGGAGAGATAATGTACAGTGACCGCCAGCGACCGTTCCTTGATGATATCAGCTGTGGTTTACTGGAAGATGTTTAATGGCTCACCAGAAATTATTTGGACTGTACTTGTTTGCGACCACAACCAATGCAATTTTGGAGTCATCCTCGATAGGATATACACCGTATGACGCATTGGGGAAATGCTCACTAACGTGTGTACCTAAGCTCTTCAGGAGTGATTTGCTGTAAATGAAAACATCAGCTTGCAATTCACTAAACCAGATGGCAAACTCACATAAGATCCGACTGAGTACTTTCCAAAACATAACTTTGAACAGCGCTTGCTTTCTATCTGCCTTTTAGCCTTTAATTTTGTTCTCTTCGTGTTCCTATAGCATACCTGTGTGCTGTGATCGAAGGCGAAGCTCGAGGCACTCTCCACGTCGTAGTATCGCCCATCTCCAAGAGAGTTATGCGAACTGATTATAACCTTTCGAGGGAAATTAGCCACGCCAAATCTTCAAATTCAAGCAAGTCTAACAAACATATTGGCTGCTTCCTGGAAGCTTGACAGTTGCGAATTGCTCTTCATTGTATTTCTCAAATGCTGGTCCAAGTTGTGCTATAAGATTGGGGCTTGAGACGGTAAGCGCCTTGATATCTATTACAAGGTTAAATACCACTGCGCCTGAGTCTGCCGAGGCGTTAAAGGGTCGTACCTGCGATGACATCTGCCAGCTTTGTGAGAGTTAGCAAGGTGGTCAATTGTGATGGCTTCGTGCTTACCTCTCCCGGAGGAGCTCCTTCCACGAACGAGGAAATAGTCTTTAGCTGTGAAGACGTCATCTTGATAGTAAAGATAGGGAATCGGTGACTGCCCTTCGGAGGGTGTTGCTGTGGAATTTATTGTTTGAGGCAGCCTTAGTTTCATGGTTTGACATCTGGACCCCTCCAGTGCCAAGACAACAAAATACGTACGGTAAATAAAGGATGCTATCGCTTACGGAAAGGGGTACGGTTGTTTACAATAACTACATGATTCCCGGATCTTTGCTAAACAGTGCATTTGAATGTATAGCGTTGCGATGTTGGTGAATAAATGCCAGTAGATACAAGCCGATCAATTCTCTGTATACATTTAAGGGTCACTGATCAAGTGACCGTGAGCCGAGTTCGAGTCAGGTTACACTTCTGTACAGTGTTACTGCTGATTGATAACTCAAGTAGATCGTTATTGATTGCTATACAAAGCTCTTACTCTGCAACGATATCATAGTATAGTAGATTCATCTCCTAAAGCTTTTCTCGTTTTTATTTTTCTAACCCCCATAACGCTTCATAAAATCATCACTGTTCCACTCCAAACACAATGATTGCTCATTGAAATTTTCAGTACTCTATAGCCTTTTTGATGGTATCATACACTCCTGGAGAAATATTAGAATTGGTCATCCATAACTTCTGGGAAACTTACTAGCAACATCAGGAATATTGAACCTTTCAAATAGCAACGCCATATGGACATCCCATCCTGCAACTCTCATCACTGGTGCTTCGAGTCTCAAAAACGTCTCCTTGTCCTCTTGAATAGTAGCAGCTACTTCGGCACCAATTCCAGCACTAACCATACTTTCATGCACAACTATGCACCTTCCAGTTTTCTTAACACTATTCAAGACGCATTCTTTGTCCCAAGGATACACTGTCCGTAAGTCGATCAATTCGACACTAATACCAAGGTCTTTCTCTGCTTTCTCTATAGCAGCACTACAGGTATAAAGTGGATGTCCATAGGACACAATAGTTAGATCTGAACCAGTCTTTAAAATCTCTGCCTTTGATAATGGCAAGGTATATGCTGCGGTTGGGACCTGCTCGACAGCTGCTCTATACAAAGCTTTTGGCTCCATGAACACACATGGATCACCACTAGCAATTGCTGAGAGCAGTAGACCTTTAGCCTGTATAGGTGATCTGGGCATTATTACCCGTAAACCAGGAATGTGCGTGAACAGACTTTCGGGGGACTGAGAATGGTACCTGCTTGAACTTAATACACCATCAGCTTACGAACGCCAGTACTTACAAGGCACCATGACCAACACCACCACATGGCATTCTAACTGTCAAGCCTCCAACATGTCTTCCCTGGCTCCCATCTCTATAGCGAAATTTTGCTGCCTCATTGACTAACTGATCAAAAGCTGGGTAGACGTAATCTGCAAACTGTATCTCAGCCACAGCTTTCATTCCCTCCGCTGCTGCCCCAATTGCAAATCCTATTATTCCCTGCTCACTCAAAGGTGTATTAAAAACCCTTTCGGACCCAAAATTCTCCGCGAGGTTCATACTGCATCGAAAGACCCCTCCAAACGCTACATCTTCTCCAAATAAAATAACGGATTCATCCGCTGCGAGTGCAATAGAAAGTGCGTCGTTTATGGACTGAAATAAGTTCATTCGTTTTGTAGTTCCATTACGGACTTCGGACGGAAGTTCTGCATTTTGAAGGGCAATCTGAGAGCTGTGTGCAAGTAGCGGGGTTGTAGCAAAGTCTGTAGGTATATTCAACCGGGCATTTGGTGGAGGAGTAGAGTAGAATCGACCGCGAGAGACTAAATCACTCTTTTGCGAGAGAGAGCAAAGAACCCTCCTTGGGAAAACCTGCATTGGTATTCGCATGTTTTGTTATTATTTCTGTGTAACTTATTAATATCAAGGAGTACAAGTGTAGGAACTCGTTCTATGTTCTCCCCATCTCCCACATAAATGAAAGCTGGGGTATAAGCCGTTCATAACCGATGCATTTTATCATGCAGACCCACTCTTTATCGATAAGTTTAGGTCGGCCGAGGCTTGTAAGATTAACTATGAAACCTTCAAGATCGAAAGCTAAAGATTATAGATCACATGTAGAAAGATCAGTGTTGCGCTAGAAGATGAATTACATCTTCTATTCAGTCTCAGAGTACGGTTCTTCCTTATCAACAGAGGTCAAGTGGCATTCAGTTTTAGGTAGATGTCGTTCTGCACAACCTGGTAGACGGTCACCGGCAGATTGCTGCCATGGCAACCAAGGAAAACAGATATTCCAAGATTCATGGCACGTTTGGCAAATTCCTGTATTTAAAACTACAACTCAATCAACATTCCTCAATTCAATGCCATATCGATAACAAATCGTGCACCATCTAAAAATGGCTCCACGAGAGTCGCCCCGACCAAAGCCACGAGACCGATCTCACCGGCACGAATCTCGAACGCCCCATACTCAAAGTCCACGAAAACATAGATCCCACCAACCATCTGAATCCAGTTCTCAGGCATTGTCGGCAGACTCGCTGGCAAAACTCAATCAGCTCAATCAACATTCGGCAAGACAGCAAGATCTCACGCCTAAGAAAACGCGAAGGAAACAGCATAGAGAGGTGGTGGATGAGAAAATTGTAATAGAGAGGAGTAGAAGACAACACAAAAGAAAGAAGCGGCGAGTAGTGAGTGGTGCTTTATTAGAGGAAGGCAATGGCAAAACCCTTAGAGGTATTCGTGGTGGACATGGATATGAGAAAGGTGATTACGATAACGAAGGTTCTGGTAACCGTAAAAAGAAAATTTGTACGTTCTATTTCTACTTCTGCATGATGCTAAAGCTAATTTTAAATAGTAATAATTGCTGGTATATTCATCTTACTGCTTGCTATCATAATTCCAGTCGCAATAGTAGTTAGCAACAAAAACAAATCGACATCTTCCGGAGGAACAACAAGCGGTACAGATGCACCTTCTAATGGCAACCTTGATGGAGTATCTGATTCTGATATACCGACGGCTGCGAAGGGAACCGACTTAGATCCGTTTACGTGGTATGATACTAAAGATTTCAATGTCACGTACACAGCCGAGACGGTCGGAGGACTTCCAGTCATGGGATTGAATTCAAAATGGGACGACTCGAAGAGTGCAAATGGGAATACAGCCCCTATCTCAAAACCATGGGGCCCATACGCAACTACTCCTGCAAGAGGTGTCAACCTGGGAGGCTGGCTTTCGCTCGAGCCTTTCATCACGCCATCACTTTTTAATTATGACTCAAAGCTGGGAATAATTGACGAGTGGACTTTGGTATCTCACCTTGGGCCTGCAACTGCGAAGTCGACGTTAGAAAAGCATTACGCAACATTCATAACTGAACAGACATTTATAGATATTGCCAATGCTGGGCTTGATCATGTCAGAATACCATTTTCTTATTGGGCTGTTGCGACCTATCCTGGAGATCCATATGTTCCTCGAGTATCATGGCGCTACCTTCTCAGAGGTATTGAGTGGGCTCGAAAGCACGGGCTCCGTGTTAAATTAGATGTACATGGATTACCAGGAAGTCAGAACGGGTGGAATCATAGTGGCCGCCAAGGAGAGATTGGGTGGTTGAACGGAGCAAGCGGAGCTACGAATGCACAAAGATCACTCGATTTTCACAACCAGATTTCACAATTTTTCGCCCAACCTAGGTATAAGAACATTATCACATTCTATGGACTCGTCAATGAGCCTAAAATGACAGCTCTTAATCCCGATGATGTTGTGGCATGGACGGAGAAAGCTTATGCTCTTGTTCGGGGGAACGGTATAACTGCTAATATCGTTTTTGGGGATGGGTTTATGGGCCTGGCAAATTGGAAAGGAAAACTGCAAGGTCTCGATGGGCTGGTCCTTGATGTACACCAATATGTGATTTTCAATGCAGGCCAAATAGTTTTCAGTCATGCTGCGAAGATCAGCTATGCATGCAAGGGGTGGACAGAGCAGGCGGTGGAAAGCATGTCAACATCAACTGGATATGGACCAACCATGTTTGCGGAGTGGTCGCAAGCAGACACCGACTGTACAAAGAACCTCAACAATGTTGGAATGGGAAATCGCTGGACTGGAACTTACAACTCTGGGGATCCAAAAACGGAAGTTCTTACTCCTATTTGTCCTACTACCAACTCGGAATGCTCATGCACAGAGGCAAACGCTCCAAGTAGCTCATATAGTGCAGACTACAAGAAGTTTTTGTTGATGTTTGCGGAAGCACAGATGACCAGTTTTGAAAAGGGTTGGGGCTGGTTCTACTGGACTTGGGTTACCGAAGATGCCACGCAGTGGAGTTACAAGCTGGGTCTTGCAGCAGGAATTCTTCCGGCCAAGGCCTATAAGAGAGATTTTGATTGCACGCAAACCATACCAGATTTTGGAGGCTTGTCGGAAGCATACTGATTGATCTAGATGTGTTCGTGGGGGGAAAAGGGTTTATGATTGCAGGAATTGTACAAATATAATGATATCAGGACATAGGGAGTGCTTGAGATATAGAAAGGCGGAAGCAGAGCGGACCCAGTCCGCTCTGGCGGCGTTAGATGGTTGACTTGTACATATCTACTTTAGACAATGAACGCTGGAAGCCAGATAATAGACTCCTGTTCTGCGTATCAAAATGTCTAATAAAAGCTATAGAATTCTGATGAGCACAGTCTGGAGAGATGCAAAACAGCTACAAAGAGGGACCATGTGAGATATTAGTATAGGCAGTTGATGTACAATGCCATTTCTGGCTTTGGTATGTGTTCGCGCTAGCAAGATCTCTGTCTGGGTTCACATCACAAAATAATAAATGTTCTAGGCTAGTCACCAGAACTCAGCTTCACTGCCCTTTGTTCTTCTCTTTAACTATAAGTATTGCCTACAGCATATTTGCACATTTACACGTTATAATTTGCTGGATATCATTCACATCTTCATCAGGTTGTACGTTTTTCGTATTAAAAATTAGAGTTAGAAATTACAGCAGGTATCTTTCATCCTCCATATACTACAGCTGTCCACATTCACTCACTGACTTGCCTTTGGCAGAGTCTCGACCGCAGTGACAAAGGTATCCAAAGGCGGTCTCTCTAATGCAGCAGAGGCACCTCCATCAGTGCTGCTCGCTTCCACGCCGCTGTCCTTTGACCCATCAAGCTGCAGGTCTTCAGTAGGTGGCACACCACTAGCGCTTGTGAGCGTTGTCATGCTCGCAGTGGCTGCTTCCTGCTTCAGCGTAAACGGGAACGCAATACCTCTAGCCTTGGGTCGCTTCAACTCGCTCTCATCTTTCTCAAAAGTAGGACTACGAACTCGGATTGAAGGAAGCTGGGAAGTAGCAAGAAAGTCCGGAGTCAAGCTTCCCTCGCCTGGCTCACGGGAATCATTGGGAACCCTCTGGCTGGCTTGCTGATTGAGTTCAGCTGCTGGCGTGTTCTCATCTACGTGCTTGATTCCAGTCTGATTCTGATCGACGACTGTCCGTCGTCGAGACCTAGGGCGACTAGAGGCTGCGCCTTTAATGTCCATCCTTTTGCCCTGCTTTGTCTTCGTATCGTGTAAGCTTCTCGCGTTGGCACCATCTAATGGGCTGACGATGGAACTTTCGGGCTCTTTATCCGCATTTGCTTCACGAAGGGTCGTTTTCTCATCATGTTTACTGCCCCATAATGCCCACATGCTCATACCATAGCTCTTTCCCCTCTTCTTTTCTTTTAGATCTTGGCCTGTAGTTTGCCTTCCAGCAAGTGCTGATGGTGGAGGCACCTCTTCATTCCCAAACTGATAATACCCCTTCGCCAGCTCTTTCGCTCTTTGCTTCTGAATCCTCCGTTTCGTTGAAGCATATTTAGTGTCCCATTGTTTCTTGGCTGCCATCCACTTTCTGACTGGACCTTCTTTTATGACACCTACCTCGCTAGGTGGAAGATTGCATGCCGGGAGTTCTGATTCTGGCTCGAGAGGAGCAATTATACCGTGGCGGTCGACCTTTTGGCGTATCATATGGTTTATGAAAGGCGGGAGCGGATCTCCTGCCTTACCAACTTCCCCGACTTCTTTCTTTCCTGAATTATCTTTTTCCTTCTATGTAGTAGTCAGTAGATATCTATTTAGACTGTTTTACCAAAACTTACGTGTTCATCGGTTGTGTCTTCTGACTCGCTATCAGTAGTTGAGTTCGAAATGACCGAAACATCATCGTCGTCCAGGATGTCAATTTCCGTCTTCTGAGCTCTGGCGAGTGTCCATGCCCCAAACTGCGCGATTGAACGATACATGTATTTGGCAGGACGAGTGAAACTCAACGTGGGTGCTACATGGCATAGATCTTCCCACACCTGTAGTTGAACATCTGTGGGTTTCCATCGGTTGACCTGATTTCTATTATGGTCGTGGGGGCTCTCATCCAGGAATGCATCACCAGGGGGGTATCCTGTAGGATTCGCTGCTTTATGTGCAAGATAGATCTGTTCATCACGAAGAGCCTCACCACCTCCAGTCAATATAAGTAGCGGTGGAAGACCTCCTAAGGAAGGCTGTAATATTGGGGATACCAGTGGATGTGATATCAGTTGATTTGATGCGTACATCTGAATCTGGTCCTTGATCCCAACCAAGTTACCGTCAATCATAATCGACAAATCATGACCAGGTCCAGGTACAGTATTCGCAGCCGGTCCAGACCCGTCGTTAGTGACGGTACCAGTAGCAGCCGTATCGTTCTTCGTCCCCGGTGCTGGGTTCTCATTAATATGAAAGCCCTGAACTGCATCAGCTTCGCTTTGCTGAAGATGATTGGCATGATCTGTGTGCGCTAATTTCTTGACAATTTCTTCTTGCATAGCTAACATATCGTCTGTATTTGGAGGTGGCCAAGAAGGCGATGGCCTTTGGTGAAAACCATGAGCTGGAATATAGTCAAGAGGGTTGTCTCCAGCCACACTTGGGAATGAATGTGTAAGGTCAACCCATGGTGAGATTAGGACAGCTCCTGCAGGTAATGGGATCCCTCGATCACGCAAAGTAACAAGCATACTGCATCAACTTAGCTAAATCTAGGACAGAAACGATTCTTCAGCTCAGACTTACCTCACCACCATTCCACCTCCAGCAGAGTCTCCAGCCAAAATAATAGTTGATGGGTCTTGAACAGTCAGCAAATAGAGATATGCTGATAAGCAATCATGTAGACCGCACGGGAACGGAAATTGAGGTGCTAATCGATATCGAGCTATGCATGTTAGTAATGTGCCAGAACTTGAGAACTCCATAACCCACTACATAACAATTAGCACAAAATACATCAATGGCTTCTTCTGCTGCACTTACCGAGCAAAAACTCTAGCCTTCAGTTTTCTCGCATGTCTCTGCATCTGATACCTATGTTCATCTACGCTCCCAAAGAAATATGCTCCGCCATGTACATAGAGCATAACTCTCTTTCCCAAATCCTTGTTCTTCTTCCGCTCATTATAATCTGCTCTCATCTCAATCCATTCCGCCTCGAAGTTGCTCTCTGGCCGTCTCCACTGCCACCAAGTTTTCCCTCCGACTTTAGCTATGCCATGAGGACCCAGTTGCTCTTGTATCGCTTCCGCGCTTTTTTTGAGATATTCTTCGGGTATGGTGACTTTGTCTACTTTTACCCAGTGCGGGTTGGGGACCCATTGGGAGGTAAAGCGCTGGACGTCTTCTACAGTATTGTGAGAGGCATATATTAGGAATTTGCGGATCAGATGGAGGCCCTCGTCATAGGAAATGTGGGCTGTAGGCTTTTGAGATAGAGGTTTGCGGTTGAGATACTAGGGACTTATTAGCAACTACTCAAAGATATTTCTAGGGGAGGGGGGTTTACGTGACTAAAGAAGGTTTGGATAACTACAGGAGTCACTGCAGTTCCGACAGTAGCTGTATTGAAAACCATTGTTCCTAACGATCCCTACTGCTGGCTGTCGTCGTGGGCTTGTTTACCCAGTTGGAGAGTTGCAGTGTTTGAATACTCGTAGAAAGTCTAATCTCGGGTTGGGAGAAGAGCTAGCGCGAAGTGCAACTACGCGTGAATGCAACGGGTTTGAAGGATGTTATAAAGAAAAATGAGTTAGGACACCAATCATAGCATTCCGATATTGAAACTTCCAAATTGAAACAGCAGAATTGAAACAACCAGACTGAAACATCCAAAAGGCAATACCCAATTCCAAAAATCCAAAATGAACCCCCGAAATGGAACCATCCCCATATCCTAATCTCCCAATGCAGCTCCCGTCTCACTCTACGTCATCCCTCCATGTACTCTAGTGCGCTTATATGTCTTGGCGGCTCTCCGTCTAGGAAAAAAAAAATCAAACTTCACCTTGCGCGCGTACCCCGCGATCCAACCCCACCAACTCCAAACTCATAGCCCGAAAGTAACCAAACCCAAAACTCGAAATGGCTTCAGCAACTATACTTCCGGGCTCGATGGAGATCACACAGGACTTGAATGCTTCCGACGCGGGTATGCTGTCTCCCCGAAGCTTGCTGCTTCGAAGTTAACGTGTGACACAGAAAAGGCACAAGCGCACTTCGAGCTCGGCATCACACTCGCCCTCTTCTTCTGGCCCGAACTCTCCCTCGCGGTAACGAATCAATGGGGAGGCCCCGAGAGCACGGGCAAACGAGAATGGTTCGCACAAGCTACGGTTGATTTGTTAAAGGAGACCCCCGATGCAGACGCGGAGTGGATAGAGACGTTTCTGCTACAAGTCATGCTGGATGAGTTTGAGGTTAATGTTGATGATGATTCCGCATACGAGATAGGTGAGCAGATCGTAAGGCTGCGAAAAGATTGTGGAAGAGGAAACTTTGCAGAGGTGCAGAGTATGAGGACAAAATGGGAAGCGAGGGGCGGAAGAGAGGTGATCTCAGGATTCCAGAACAATGGGGACGTTGAAGCGGAAGAAACGGATGGGGAGGGCGAGAGCGGGGATGAGGAAGGAGATGTGGATATGGATATGGACGAAGCACCTCCGTTGGTGAGGGCTAGGGAGAGAGCGGTTCCGGAGGTTGATGAGGATGGGTTTACGACTGTCCCTAATCGTAGAAAGAGGTGAAAGAGTATGTCAAATCGCACCCACAGACACCACCTATCGCCACATCAGAATACACAAGGCTCGGAGCTGAAGCGAAAAGACAGAGCCACGGCGTTGCACGTAAGGGAGCAAAACACTCATGAATAGAGCGGCACTAGGGTATGATAGTTACATGCACGAAACGTATTTGTCATATCTACAAGAGGTAGGGCATACGCAGCAAGGTGTATAGGTAGGAGGCTGGGAATCAAAGAGGGCTTTACATCCAAACGCCGTAACAATTTCCAATCCGAACAGACGCCAATGATAGATGATGACTGAAGCGAGAATATTAGCCTTTGAGTTTTTCTGAAAGCATACAGCATTTGAGGTTTCTACTACTTACAATGATTCCAGCTTACTCCCAATCTTCTTCCTCGCTGTCATCACCTTTGCGTGATTCCTTCGGGCTACCAGGAGCACGGCTTGGAGCTCCTGAAGCTGCTCCAACCACATCATAGCCTATAGAATATCTAGCATCAGCAATGGCTCTCAAAAAGAAAAGAGAACACATGATGGTAATATAATAATTCACATCAATGCGCTTGTGTTGGGTTGCACATACTCTTGTCACTATCTGCTTCTGACTTCTCATCGTGAGAAGTTCTAGCTACAGGAAGTGCTTCCGTAGCTTGAGTACGGGCTGGGTGAAGCGTTGTTGAAGATTCAGTGGAAGCTGGCCTAACGGACTCAGTTTTAGGCTTTGCTTTCGTCGCCTCATCATCAGAGTCCTCATCCCATGCAACATCCTCCTCTGCTTCAGCTGCAGCACCTAATCAAAGTAAGCATTGGTAATTTCATGTAGTAGAGTATGCCAACCTTTGAGCAGATCTCTTCTCCGAGCTTCCGCGGTTTCAATGCTATGTCTTAGATAGTAATATCTCTTCCAGAAGTCCACATATGCTACTGTGTCGGGTACGAGTTTCTCCATTGCTGTCCTTAACTCCCCAAAAGTTTCCAGGTCTTTAGCAATTTCATCCGTTTTGTTTTCGACATCAAATGACTCTGCCCATATGCCGTATTCTTCACTAGCCGGGTCCTTGGTGAAACTGTCCAGCGAAGAGTGAATGACGTGAAGTTGAGCATCGAATCGAGTAGTATGGATTACTCGCTTGCCTTGGGCGTCTTTGCTCTCGAACAACACTGTGCTGCTGTCCTTGGTATCACCGTTTGGAGGTGCAATGCTAACAGCGTCTCGCAAAAAGTTTCGGATATTCGTACCAAACTTCAATAGCGCCTCATCTGCTGCATCTTCGGCTTTCTCAATGTCCTTCAATCGTTTTGAAGCTTCAATTCGCAACCTAGCGAGAACCCCTTCCGATTCCTTTAATGCCGCATCCTCAGCCGATATAGTTTTCTCAGCCCCCTCCTTTCCGTCTGTTGTTTTCTCTGAAGCCGCAGGATCTTGGACGGCGGATATAGCTCTTGTACGATTGATAATGGAGGAACGGAGATCACCTAGGCCCAGAGAAGCTTCGGAACCAACTACGGCAAGCTCCTTAGATGCTTCCTTATAGACAGATTCACCCTATGCACCTGGTAAGTTTTCGTGCACTAGCTAAGCCATATTTTACAGCATTTACCTGCTTGACAACACTTCCAAAAAATCCTCCTAGCCTGGCACCCCAAGGACTGGATGATATTGCTTTGTAGGCTTCCGAGAAATCAGAGTTTAGTGTATTGGTTGCGGGAGGTGTTTCGTCTTTCTGTGCAGAAGCCTCCCCATCTGAGAGTGGAAGAGCCTCCTTCTGTATGTTATCATATGCAGTATCCATACCGTATTAGGTCGTGGAATAATAAAACCTGCTTGTTGATAAATGGATTTGGGGATGAATGAGGTTCAGACGTCAGAGGGGCTTTGTTGCTTCCATCCATGGCGCTGCCAAGCCCGTCTCTTGTACATGCGCATATCAACTAGGTTCCACATAGTAGTAGCCTTGCCTATTTACAGAGAGTCTATTTATTATACACCCAAATCTCTCAATTCTACAGATTTTCCTTCGAGAAAGTCTAGTAGAGAAATGTTGTTTATTTACCGGCACATGCAATTGATGTTCCATTTTTCATATATATGCAGAAAATAGAGGTTGGCTACTTGGAAAAAATAGAAGATTAACTATTAGTATATAATAGCTTGGTCTGCTCTGATATTTGAGTTACTCGTCTTTTCATCTTGCAAGTTCCTTGGAGCTCCTTGGAGCTAGGGATAAAGAGCTTCTCTTCTACTCAGCACGATGAAAATGATACGATGCATATGGCATTGCCGTGCTAGAATCAGCTGAGAAGTCCGTCTCATGAGGAAGATAGATCAGCTCAAAGCCTAGACTGGCCTCCACAAGTCCGTAACACAACTAACTGTTGGACCAGAAAGAAGCTCCGGTAGATATTTGCTTCTAGTAGTAGAGGCCATCATGAGTAAGATTGCATTGGATTAGACCTTGGCCCGTCAGACTTTGAGGCTGCGGTCCACTCAACCTGCGTTCTACGCATCCTTGGACATGGAAATTACCCAATTCGTACCGTGAGCGGCCTGAGCCAAGTGAGCCAAGTGGTCTTATGTGTTGCGCTTCTCAAGAGAACACGATTGTCTCTGTCTTCAATGTTGGATTTGGTTGCAATAGAAGATTGTTTGCCAGGCGAAGAAGGGACTTTAACGCTCGGGCAGCATGATCTCTGGTTGGAGTACCTGCATCCCGGGCAAACCCTTGGCTTGGTGGGGTAACGTTTTACAATGGAGAACTATACATACCGTACCGTAGCTATCTTTACCAGTATCCCCAGAGAGGAAAGTCCCGTGGTATCCCGTCTGACAGAAGGAGACGGCAGAAGACAGATAGGCTGCAATGCGATTTTGCCCCCGTAGGTGTCCCAATGGAAAATGGGTGGTGTGGGTGCGTATGTGGCGGGCGAGGCCTCCGTAACTATGCTGGCTGGATACCGTGATGTTGACTGGACGGGTCTTGTAATTATTCTGGATATGGACTGAGATGTGATCGGCGCACGATACAGCATGCTATACTTACTTAATATACTAGTGTGTGCTATATATACTGTTATAGTCATAGTAGAGTGGTGTAGACTGGGTGTACTGTAGACTGTACTGGATTATACCGTGTCCGGTACGTCTGATCCTGAGAATAAAAGCTTTCTTCTAGATTCCACATCCCTGCGAATCTGATTTCAAATCAGCTCAGCAAAATCAACCCCTCCCCCCTCCATCCGCAAAAACCACCCAGATCCTGCTGTTGCCATTGCCTCCGACCTGCAACGCATCCACTAATAATAAATTCCTGAATACTTCTTGCCATACATACGACAGTGCACCAGCTGTACACCAACCAACCAACCCCCCCAGTCGTGCTAGGTTTTACGTTCTCGAACTGACCACTGAAGGTGACGCACTCTGCTCCCTGGCCATTTCTTTAGGCAGGCCCGTTGTTCGAAATCCTGCCCGCTTTTCGGGAGCATTCTTTCAACATCAACCACCTCCACCACCACCACCACGCTTGCATAATCTTTTTCTCATCATCATCATAAATCTAAGGACGACTATCTAGCCTTATCAGTGCAATCTAGCTTTCTCCGGATTGAGCGTCATCGTACTTGATCCGATCTCTGCTTAAGATCCGCCTATGGATACCGGCACGGAGCAGGCCAGTCTGAACCCTAGATTTACCCTCTCCGCACGTCAGGAAGAACTGCTCTTTGCTGCGCTCAATTCCAACAAAACTTCAAATACTGATAACCCATCATCCAAAACCATCAACGAGAGCCACTCAATGGCTCCAGGCTCCTTGACCGAGTCGCCGGTTCAGGCTGGCACATTGAACGGTTTCGAAGAGAGCCCTTTCATTGACTACGACTACGAATTCGAAGCTGACGGAAGCTTCGATTATGATTTTGCAAATGAAAACAATGACCTGATGATCGGAACCCTCCCAGGAACCTCTTCTGATGGGGACGCCGATACACATGAGAAGCGGTCGCATCCGGATGATGAAGATGAGGAGGAGGGTGGCGGGAAGCGAAGGGAGAGTGAGGGGAAGGGATCAAAAAAGCCAGGACGCAAACCTTTGACCTCAGAACCTACTTCAGTCAGTACCAGTCATACTTGTTACGTAATTCCGAATGGCTACTAATTCTCATGCTAGAAGCGTAAGGCTCAAAATCGTGCCGCTCAACGTGCCTTTAGAGAGCGAAAAGAAAAGCATCTGAAAGATCTTGAAACTAAAGTCGAAGATCTTGAGAAGGCTTCAGAGTCTGCCAACCATGAAAATAGTATTCTTCGGGCGCAGATTGAAAAGATGTCGACGGAGTTGCGAGAATACCGCAAGAGAATATCTCTGACCGGAGCACCACGAAACTCACTTAACAACGGCCTGCCACCATATCTTGCCAATAACAACGGCCTTGGGAGTGCAAGCCTTAGTAACCCCAACGATGTTAGTTTCCAATTTGAATTTCCTAAGTTTGGCTTTCTGCCTGGCCCTCCTAAACCATCGTCAATCAATACAACCAAAACATCATCGCAATCTCCCGTCCAACAAACTCCAAGCCCTCTCAATCGTAGTCAAGTCAGTCCAGTGAAACAGGCTCAGAGCCTCCCAGGTGCTGCTTCTATCAAGAACCCCAACCGATCGCCTTCACAGGTCGACGGTGGAGATATGTCGAGTTTGTCAGGTCTTTTCAGCCCTTCCCTACTCGAGAGCGTCAGCAAGAGTCCTTCGTACGATTTCTTTGGTCAAAATGGAACAACTGGATCTAGGTCAAGTACAGACTCTATTGGGCAGATGAGCACTGGACACAACACATCGTACAGCTCACCATCTGCATCGTCAAATTCCAACCATGGACCCAGCTCTTCATGTGGTACTTCGCCAGAGCCAACCATGCAATCGCCAGTATACAAGTCAAGTGAGGCCACACTCACGACCATTGGGGAGGAGCAGTCTAACGGACCGAGCGCTGAAGGTGAGCTCACCTTCTGTGACAAGCTTAATATGGCTTGTGGCAACCCCAACAATCCTATCCCACGAACTTTGTCTGAATCCAGTGTTACCTCAGGAAATCTCGAGACGCCTATCTTTGACGTAAACGGTATTGATTGGTTTGCACAACAAAATGGCAATCAATTTGACCCACAACTCTTCGGTGACTACCGAGAACCACAAGAGAACATTCTTGCTGGAGATGCTTTTGGTGATAGCTTTTTCGCCGACGCGTATGCTCTTCCGGACTTCAATAGCCCTTTCAACCTCGCTCCTAGCCCCTCTACATCTAAGAAGGATTTGGTTGCTCAAATAGATGAAAAACTTGAAGGAGAAGAAGTTGTCCCCGGAGAGGACCCCTCCAAGCTACTCACGTGTAACACAATCTGGTATGGCCTACAATATCTAACTATGACGTTGTGAATCTAGAATATAGTCAGCTAACCTTTACTCCTAGGGATCGCTTACAATCTTGTCCGAAGGTCAAGGATGGCGAATTCGATCTCGACCTTCTCTGCAAGGACCTGCAGAAGAAGGCGAAGTGTTCTGAGACAGGCGCTGTAGTCAACGAATCTGATTTCAATAGCATTATGAAATCATACGTTGAAGGTAAACAGGGCCAGTAAATGGTTGTCAGCTTGGCTCCCTGGAGGCGTTTATATGACTGGCGTTGCTCATGAGAAAATGTGCCACCTATGGGATGTGCCACGGTTTAAGGATATGGATCATGGTGGTCCTGGCGTAGAGGTCGCATTTGAATATATGGAGAGATTTAGGATCTATCTGGAATTTGATTAGTATAGTGGATTTATCGATAATGGAGGGTTACTTTTGGTTTACATATGGGATCTGCACTGTCATGTATCGAAATTTGTTAAATTGACATTACAACATAAACATAACCAATTTTGAAAGCTCCTGCATGTGTACAAGTGGGCTGCGGCAGCCAACAATCCTCGGCATGACCCAGGTACAGAAAACGCACGTTGCGCTGCGGGTTGTTGGTGAGTGATATCTGCCACCCTGCATAGAATCTGGTTGCTGGGACCACCTTTCGGAGGTAATGTTTAGTATGGCACAGACATATGCTAACTAAACATATACCAAAGAGGCCATCAAACATCACATTTTACCTGAGAATTAACACCAACAAGCGGCCGTTTCTTGGATCATAAGACACCTTGTTTGAATGTGGGCACAGCTCTGTTTTCATATTTATACGTATTGGTTCTCCAATGAACTGAAAATCTCAAGTACAAGAATAAATTGAGATGCCTGGAACCTGGAGAATTATGTGGGCGCGTAAGAGAAGAAACCCTATGTGCTTTTCACGTTATGTGACGAATGGCCCACATGAGAAAGTCGTGTACATGCTAAAGTGAATACAGGGTGTGGGATGAGTTTAGAAAAAAGGATCAGAATGATAGCGTCGTCCGAATTTGTATTGCTTATAGGTTAAATCAAAGCTATTTTAAAAAGAATTGATACTTTGGTATACAATGTATGTTTGATGTTACAGTAAAGAAGAGGACTCGGCGGCAAAATTTCAAAGAAATCATTCATTGCTCATATGCCAACGCCAATTTCTTATCAAATCTTAACTTTCCTCTTTTTCTACCCATGCTTAGACTTTGCTATCTCCCTTTCCCTCCCCCTTCTCCGCCACCTTATCTTCCGGGCTAAACTTCATGCTGATGCTATTGACACAATGCCTCTCATCCGTCGGCGTTTGGTATCCCTCTCCCTTGAATACATGTCCTAGATGTCCCCCGCAGTTCGAACACACAATCTCCGTCCTCTCCATCCCCAGCGTGCTATCCGTATGTCTCGTAACAGCGCCTGGGATGTTATCGAAATACGCAGGCCAGCCGCAACCGGACTTGAACTTTTGGTTTGCGGTATAGAGGGGGGCATCGCAGCCGGCGCAAGTATAAACACCGGTGGCGGGTGCATGTTTGTCGTATTTACCTACGTACGGCGCCTCGGTGCCTTGTTGCCGGAGGACACGAAATTGTTCTGTATTTGTTAGCTGGGTTGTGAGGGAGGGGAGAAAGGTGCCGCAAAGATACCTTTTGAGAGAACAGCGCGCCACTCATCGTCTGATTTTTGTACGGGGTAAGACATGTCGCGAGATGGTGCGCTGGTACTGAAGAAACTCGACAGAAAGGGAATTACGGGCATGGACTTCAAGACTGTTCCTCGAGATACAGGTTGTAGAGCTTTGTACTGAGCAGGGAGACGAGCTGTGTAATTACTGAATGTATAGAAAGTTCGTACTAGAGTTGGAAATGTAGGGAATTTCATAGGCATTTATAAGAAAGTTTGTCAAAAAAACAATTTTGGGGGGTTATTTGCTTGGTGGTGGCACTGCTTGAAGTATTTGAAATATATAAAGGCGTTCAACTGAGATTCCGAGCCGAGCCATGAACCCCGCCACTCGATCACTTCGAGCGCGTCACCGATTTGAAGGCATGAACGTTCAAAAAGCCACCCCTACAACTTTAAGCGCGGACTCTCCTTGGCTTTGGAACTGGGACACCCGCAGCCGCAACGCAACACCACAACACAATCCCAAACTTGGAAATTCGGATAAATAATCACTTTGCCATTCCTTCATTGCAAATCAAAAAGTATCGATAATGTCTCGCAGGGCCCCAGATCCTCGTGCGGAGCGAGCTGCTCAAAACACGCAAACGATTAAGAGCTTGCTAAAGTTGTAAGTGCAATCAGCCCGCCATCGGCTCCAGGCAATTGCTAATCTGCGACTTTGCATAGGGAATGCAACAAGATGTGCGCTGATTGCAAGAGGAACAAACGTAAGAGTATTCGAATTCTATTTCTGTTTCAGTGTACTGATAAACAACGCCTTAGATCCCAGATGGGCTAGTTGGAATTTGGGTATTTTTGTATGCATAAGATGCTCTGGTATACATCGAGGAATGGGAACGCATATCAGTAGAGTCAAATCAGTGGACCTGGACTCGTGGACCGACGAACAGTTACAAAGTGTTTTGAAATGGGGCAACGCAAGAGCAAATAAATACTGGGAAGCAAAATTGGCACCAGGACACGTTCCAGCTGAGGCAAAGATTGAGAACTTTATCAGAACCAAGTACGACTCGAAGAGATGGGTAATGGAGGGACCAATTCCAGATCCATCCACGCTTGACGCAGAAGGAGATGATGACGTACCCTTGAGTTTAGTAAAGGAGAAGCACAGCATCGAAAGATCAGCTTCACAAAGAGCCGTTGCTTCCACAGCGTCCCCAGCGCCTGCTGGACCATCACATATCAAGAGAGCTCCTCAACAAGACTTTTACTCCAACGAAGGCCTTCCCCAAAGGGCTAGCAGTGCTGCTTCTACACCAACCAACGCACCTCCAGCTGTACCAAAACAACCCAAGCCTGCAGATTCCTTGCTAGGGTTAGATTTCTTTGGAGAAGCACCACCTCCTGCAAACCGACCCTCCAGCGCTGCTGCGACTCCAGGAACGCAATCACGTCCAGATTTGAAACAATCTATATTATCCCTTTATGCATCACGTCCACCAACCCAACAGCAACCATCTCATGCGCCCTCAGCATCCTTTGGCCAGATGCAATCAGCCTCACCACCTCAAGCGTCGCCACAACAGTCTTCATTTGGAGGCATGAATGACGCATTTGGAGGGTTGAGTTTCTCCAACCAAGCAACTCCTCAACCACAACAACAACAACAACAACAACAACAACAACAAGCGAAACCAAATGCTTTCGCCGGCCTGGGGAACATTTCATCGAGTCAGAGAACAACCCCTGCGCAAGTGTCTTCACCGCCTTATAATGGGGGATCATTTTTTGATTCTAAGCCAGCTGCTAAACCTGCTCAAGCACCAGCTCCTTCGCGAGGATTCTCATCTAGCAGTGGGTTTGGGGCCTTTGATTCGGCTCCTGGTTCTTCAGCGGCTCCAGTGTCTAACAGTTCTGGTATGGGTGATATGTTCGACTTCACTAGCCCTGCTCCTCAAGCTCCCCCCAAACAAACAGTCGCCTCTCCACCACCTCAACAACACTCATCCGTATTCAATCTTTCACAGCCGGCACCAGCACCTGCACCTAGAGCTCAGCCTGTAGCAGCTGCAACTAGCGGTTGGGGAAATGATGCATGGGCATCGAATGACAACGCGTGGGCAACACCAGCTCAAGCTAGTCCACCAGTGAATAAACCCCCTCCTCAAACCAGCTCGGGAGACCTTGGATGGGGATCAGGAGGGTTTGCAAACCAGAGTATAGTTCCAGGAGATGGTGGAGGGTTTGTCGCAGCAAACAGTGCTCCCCCAAAAGTCAGCGCGGATGAAGACTTTGGAGGATGGAGCACTGCTGCGCCGGTTGCCCCAGCCAGCAAAGGTCCTGCTAAGCCAGCTACCAGCTTTGCAGCTAGCGAAGACCTGTTTTCAAATGTTTGGGAATGAGCGATGTGTGCATAGTTATCTATATAGACAGGAGGACGTAGAATAGATCTACTTGCTCCTTACACGTAGGAAAATAGTAAGCCATACGTATTTGTTGATATTATCTGTACATGACTATAAAGTGCTTTCACTTAACTCCGTCCCATCCGTAACGCCCTGCGATGCTGAATTCTACACGCTATTCAAAACACTTCCTTCACCACCCGCTTCCTCTAATAGTTCGCATCGCCATAGTTCTCCTAGAAATGCCCGCGCATAATCCCAGCTTTAAAAGAACAAGTGGAAGGTAAACCACAAGACCAATACACCTCCAACCAGGATTCCCGAGAGTTTCAATATAGCCAGTTTGTTTCCTGACGCAGCCATTCGCCCCATCCGACCTGCAGATCCTTTCAAAGATGTACTCATCGAGGAGAACGTATCCGACTATATTCCTCGTCAGTAAATGCAATATTGCTTTCTCTTTTAAGCAGTGTACATACTGTATTATCGATAACATCCTGTGCTCTTGCATTATCATATATGTCGACCGTAACGCCCCTCAGCGCCGTGACCTTGGCGGACAACTCGGACAATCTCGAGTCGTTCTGGCGCTCTCTCTCATATGCGTCTGACATTCTGCTGTAAAGATTTGGTAGGTTTGGGTTCGGGACGGGCGTAGTTGTAGTGGTGACTGGCTGGCTGCTGAGACTACAGTCTTTGTGCCAATTAGGCTCAAGCGTAGGGTACCTGTATTTTAGTTATGTGTATTACTCGATACCGCGTGTAAAGGAGGCGAATCCAGAGAGCCGATGTTATGTTAGAATGTCCTGATGATGTCGATTCGGCTAGTCGTATAATATGGGAAGAAGGTTTGCAGTACGCTCAGCCACATGAACTGCATCATCGTGTAAGCGGGCGGGACATGGTCACAGAGCACTCAACCCCGGACTTTCTTTTTGGTCCACACTCTTTCTCAAGAACATTCACAGTATCCTACTATTTGCTTGTTGCATCTTTCCTACTTACATTGAAGTGTATCTAGTATATACACTATTTTACCTCTATCTGGCTTTCTACCAAGCAATCAGCGCAGGCTGTCTTACGACACCTCCATAGACTTGGTACCCCACTTCATTACATAGCGCTCAGCCGGCGCAGACTTCCACCAGCAGCCAGACAAGCTGTCTATTCAAAACCCTTCTCTTCACTGAAACTAATCAAATGCGCAAGATGGGTATCCATAATCCTTTGCCCTCGTCTATGGCGTGTAAGATTTTCTCCATCTCTGAAGCTTTTTTCAACAAGTACATAGCTGATATTAAACCCATTAGCGGAATGCAAGAAGTGCAGTAAGATTCTGACATCATTCGTTGATCCACGGCAGTCTTTTGGTCCCGACAAAATCATCCCTCCCTCGGTGTTAGCAAACGCAAAAGTAAGCTATATAAGGCTACGAAAGAGCTATTCCAAATACCAAATATACAGGAGCTAATGAGATGCACAGGGTCTTGCGGTTCTCACAGTTATCAAGGCGGGATTCCTGGGTTCGGCACGCTATGGAAACGGTGTTGTGGTGGCCAGGCTGGCAGATGGCAGTTGGAGTGCCCCCTCAGCCATTGGAACAGGTGGCGCCGGCTTCGGCGGACAGATTGGATTTGAACTTACGGATTTTGTGTTCATCCTCAATGATGCGGCCGCAGTCCGAACATTCTCGCAGCAGGGTTCGATTACGCTGGGAGGCAATGTATCTATCGCAGCTGGACCTATAGGACGTAATGCTGAGGCTGCTGGAGCAGCGAGCATGAAGGGCGTGGCTGGTATCTTCAGTTATTCGAAAACCAAAGGGCTATTTGCCGGTGTTTCCTTAGAGGGTTCGGCGATCATAGAGAGAAGAGATGCGAATGAGAAATTGTACGGAGAACGTTTCACGGCAAAACAACTTCTAGAGGGTGCGGTTCGACCTCCACCTGCGGCAGGACCACTGATGAATGTTCTTAACTCGAGGGTATTCGCCGGAGTCGCAGCTACGGATAGCGCGGTGTACAATGATATCCCCGTCTATGACGACAGCCATGATGATGTTGTTTGGGAAGGCCGAAGGGGTAGTGCCTATGGTGAAGGGGTGAGGAGAGACAGAACCGGAAGCGTTAATGAAGGTTCAAATGACTACTCCTACAGCGACCAAGCAAAACCAAAAAGAGCCGCTACCTGGGCTGATGATATATACAACCGTACACCAAGTGGCAGTTCTTCAAGAGTTCCGACAACGAGTGCTTCGGGCGGACGAGCACGCTCCGGTAGTGGGTTTGGTGATGATTATGTTTACTCGGATACACCAACAAGCCCTTCAGGAAAGAATGGTCCTGGTCCTGGCAGACCAGCAGGACCAAAGCCTTTGTTCCGTAGCAAGACCGGTGATTTGAAAGTAGACGAGGCTGTGGCTTTGTTCACTTTCGACGCAGATCAGCCCGGAGACCTGGGGTTTAAGAAGGGAGATATTATTCGAGTTACCAAAAAGACAGATAGCACAAACGATTGGTGGTAAGTTCCCCTTCTGTGATGTGGAACATTATTTAATTCTTTCTAGGACCGGTTCGATCGGGGGGCGCACGGGAATATTCCCTAGTAACTACGTTCAGATGAAGTAGACCTTTGCTCTCGATAAAAGCTAGAACCGAATACCTTATTTCCATGCATCGAAGCGTATATGAACTACTATTCATGCAGTGCTGATGACCCTGCCTGATTCATTGAAGACTGAACTGGAACATATGCAATTATAGTGGATTTGGGAGGAGTTAAGGTTGTGCTCACAGAGGTCTTTCATCTGTTTATTTTGTGGATACCATTCTTTGCAAATTCGAAATAAATTGTCATATAGTTTGAGATAGCACGGCAGATCACTTCTGCGTATGAGACTTATCATTGAAACACGTGAAACTTTTCTTCTAGCTGGTGTGTGCTTGCTCCAAAATACGCCCTTTATATAGGTAGGTAGTAGTTGGGATAGGTTTGGCAACCACATACTATACAGTACTCCCTTATCTCAGGAGTTGCTTAATAATGGTCGCTAGATAAAACATATTACGCTATTCAAAACAGAATGACTTTTCGAGATTCCTACAGCTCATTTCGGTTGGGACATACTTGTTAAGTTACTATGGCAATAGCTAAATAAAGTATCGCATGACCCTTAGCCCCCTTGCAATGCAAGAAGTAGTTTCTGCGAGAGGTACAGATAATAACTGGTTCGCCAGGAGCGTTACACCACGTACATGACCTCACTTCACTTCTTCCCCCAGAACTGTATATGACAATAGCGAAGCTAACCAGAAAACGATAACACAATTTTCCCGCCCACAACATTTTGTTAATGAAGTCCTATGCAACGCTGAGTTATATTTAAGTTGGATTGCTAAACTGTTTTATTTAGCACGCAGAACTTACTCCCTAGCTATCTCCATCCCAATTCGCCAATCTCACTGATACTAACAATTCGACTGCCACGTATGAGCTCCCGTTCTCCAGGAAGTCAGAGGTACTGCATTACTAGGGAAATATGACCAAGTAGATAATTTTCTCATTGGGAGGAGGAATCCGCGCATCGGGAAAGATATGACATATATGAAAATAATGGGATGTCAAGGTGCTAGAAGGAAGTTATAAAGCGTGCTAATAGAGCGAATTTCATAATGGCAGCAGAATTAGTACTGATACGAAGCAAGAATGGATTGAGACTCTAAGAGACCCCAGGAATCATCAGCGCCCAAATCAGAAGAAGCTTGATTTTTTCTTTTTTGGAATGTTGTCTGGAAGCTGAGCATGATGAAGAACAATGAAGGAAAGAAAACCCAAGGAAGGTTTGAATACCCCTGGGCCTAAAGAGTCGAATACAGCGAAACAGCGTAAATGCGCGTATTATGCAGAATAGGGCTAGTGACTACAAGCTTTGTAAAATAATATTGAAATCGATGTCAAACTCGGACTTGACTCTGATGTCGTTGAAGGTAATGCTTGAATGTATGTATAACCGTGTTTCGACAGAATAAGACATCGAATTTGTAAGGAAGCAAAAGAGGCCACTCAAGAACACTTATCTCTAATGTCTTTTATTCCCCGAATCATTAGGTCGTATCGGTAGCAGATATCGAAATTGGAGATTCTAGCTTCATCGTCCGTCACACGGAATAGGATGTTTCAATTGAATCTCAACCACAGCCAAGACATTATCCATGAAACTAAGCCTGTAACGACTTGGGAGTTCTAGTCACCCCTGAATTGAAGAGAAGAGGCTTAAATTTGTGTACCGACGTGGGGTGGAACTCATGATATGTGCTTCTGGAAGGTTGAATAAACACAAGTGGACAAGCGAAAGCTGACAAGTGAGCGGGAACTCCTTTGGCTTCCGCGAGAAGAAAGGCTAGCTTGTCGGCAAATGATTCAAAAGAAGCAATTCCATCAGAGCGGTAATTAAACAGCGAATCTCTGCACATCAGATGATGATATCCAGTCTGGACACCCATACTGTATGTCAGAGCCAGCTGACTAGTGCGAAGGAACGGTGAGCAGCGAACGCGGGATGGCAATAAAATGTCTAATTGCCTACAAGTATCAAGGTACAAAGGTACATCGTATTTTTGCAGACGCCATATCATGCCGGTGAAGGAAGGATAGAGGTTGTAGCAGTTTGTCAATGCTTCACCGCTTGCAAATCGTCATTGCCACTCACTATCACCGTACTATCGCTACTTGCCCCATTCTTCTACCACAGAGAATGCTTGATTGAGTGAGTGATTTGACTGGTGAGATCTAACGGATTGACCGCCTTGATGTTCTCAATATTCCCAGACAGGAAGATTGAGCTTTCATGCTCGGCCATTCTTGCTCTTCGGGTCTCTCTATGCTGCTATATGCGACCTGACTGGCGGTTTCTCCATTTTGGCTTTTTTTTTCCCGCTTTAGTTGCTTCTCTCGTAAGCTCCCGTTGCTCTTTCGCTGAAGGAAGGATTTTTGATCTTCTAGATGAACCATGATGACTCCGGTAGCTTAGGACTACCAGAACTTTATGCTCCATCGCCATGCGTTTCGGGTCAGATCACCGTGCTATAATTGTTTTATGAGCTCCACACTGGCGAACGTTATAAAATTACCAAGACTCCCAGCTCGACTTTTCCAGGAAGTGTCAGCCAGCCAAACTTAGCTCCCGGAATACCCACGTTTTTTGCTGGCTAGATATCCGAGAGCCAGCGCTCTCCACGCTCGTCTCGTACAGTTTGATCCCCCCTTTCCTCTGACATGGCCTGGTAGTTTTCCGGCTGTCCTCCTGACCAGAAATGCCCTGGTACGGAGAGTCTGGAAGATTGGGTGCACGGCGAGAGGTCTCGTAGCGGAAGCAATAATCTGGGGTCGAATCTCACCGCTCCATGCAATTTTATGTAACTCGGTACTGTCCCTTCGTACCTTGAACGAGGACCCCCACTTCCCTCGAGTTTCGCATGGTGAAATGATGATGGATTGGTGATGGATGGACCAACCCTAAGGAAACTCCCTGAAGTATGGGATATTAGCATGGCTGCTAAGGACTAACTTCGTCGCCGGCACCCGAGCCCTTGCCGCCGGAGCTCAATAGCGTCTGCGGTGGATCGTGAAGACATGAAGTCTCCTCTTAAACTCCTCTGAAATGGATTCAAAAATACTTCATAGCGGGTTCGAAGTGAGTAGCACGGACTCCCAGAAGCTACCCTGTCTCGCATGTCGGCCGTTAGCTTGGATGGTGTGGGCGTCGCGTTATCTGATTCTGGTAGATGAGAAAATTTGTTGAAAAGCTGGTGTATCCGTCGCCTCTCATGACTCTCCTCTTCTTCTCTTTTCTTCCTCCATACCATTCCACTGACAACTCTTTTCCCCCCTGAATTCCCCATCAAACCCATTTCGTGTCGTTTCTTCCAAGAGCTGTTTGTTTAAAAGGTTTGTCTTCCCCACGGCATGTTAACTGCTCCCCTTTGCGTGACATTCCATCCCGACAAATCCGACCAGCCTGATATAAAACACAGTCCCTGACCTTTTGAATCCAGTTCCTAGATTCCAACTCTTCGATTTCGCATTTCGATAAAAACTTGTTACTTCTTGATAGACCGAATTTCTCAATTTGAATCTCTATAGACTGTACTTTGAGATAAAGGAGAGAAAACCAAGAGCTGGATTTCTCCTATCTTGAATATTGCATATAGACTTTGTTTCGATATCAGATTCTTCTAAATTCAGCATTCCGCGATAGATCATTCGCCTTGCAGAATATCCGGTTCAGATTCACTGAACTCTTAGGTTTGTTAGCCTTTCAGGTCCTGAGTGAATTTAGTTCTGATTCGATTTTGTGCAGACTAAACATACCTCGACCATCCTCAGTTCAATCCCGAATTTCAATCCTACACCAAGAACCTTTTTTCGGCATTCTACAACAAACAACAACAAACACAAATTCTCAGTTACCAAGTTCCTTTTATTGTCTTAAGAAACACCAACTTTTTCATATCATTTCTCCTAAAACATAATCATGTTCGCCAGATCTGTTCTCCGCGCCACCAGCACACGCGCTGTTCTTCGGGCTACTCCATCAGTCTCTAACAAGGCAACTAGAGCTACCTTTGTTGCCTTCACTAAGAAGTCTGGTGCTGATCCTCTTATTACCCAATCTGAGGTTCCCCTTTCATCCTACGCAGATGGTGAGGTGCAACGTAGCACTGTCACAGTTGGTGGCAGCGCTGAAGCAGCAGTCCCAGAGGTCGAGAAGGTCACACCATTGAGCCGAGCAATCTACAACACCCTTCCTGCGAATATGCAGAAGATGACTCTTATGGACAAGGTTGTCATTGTAACTGGGTGAGTTACCTGATCACTACATTCATGTGAACAAAGCTAATATTCCTTCCCCAGAGGTGCACGAGGACTTGGAAACAACATGGCTCGGGCCTGTGTTGAGGCTGGTGCAAAGGCTATCATCATTTTTGATGCCAACCAAGAGCTTGGTGATCAGTCTGCTGCTGAATTGCACCAACTCACTGGTTCAAAAATCCCAGTTGAGTTTGCCAAGGTTGATGTTCGTGATGGAAAAGCCATTGAGGATGCTATCAACACCGTAGTTGAGAAATATGGTGCTCCTGACGTCTTGATCAACTCTGCTGGTATCGCTGAGTGAGTACATCCATGCATCTGCTTCAATCTTTAAACCCACAACAGACCACTAATATATCACAGTTCAAACATTCCAGCTGAGAAATACGACCACACCATGTTCCGCCGACTCATTGATATCAACCTCACTGGATCCTTCCTTGTCTCCCAAGCCGTTGGCAAATCCATGATTGCCGCTGGCAAGCCTGGTTCCATTGTCCTTGTTGCTTCCATGTCCGGTTCCGTTGTCAATTACCCACAAGAGCAATCATGCTATAATGCTTCCAAGGCTGGTGTCATCCAATTTGGCAAGTCGCTCGGAGCAGAATGGGCCAAGTACAACATCCGTGTCAACTGTATCTCCCCAGGATACATGGACACTGCTCTTAACAACGTTCCTGCTCTTGATGCCCAGAAGGCTATCTGGAAGAGCTTGACTCCTCAAAACCGTCTTGGTGCCGTCGATGACCTTAACGGATTGGCTGTCTTCTTAGGTTCTGATGCTTCGGCCTTCATGACCGGCTCCAACGTCATCATTGACGGTGGTTATACCTTGTACTAGACGGTACAAGGTTTCTTGTACTTAGTTTGATAGTGGTTGAACTTGCACCGGATTTGATTTACTTTGGCGTTTAAGGTAGACTTTGGCACATTACGTATACTCGTCTCGTATGTAACAGCGCGCGTTTAGAGGCATGGGAAATTGGCAGGTTTGGCCTGGGGGTTTACTTTCTCGAGGGGCATACATACCATACCGTAAAGGAGCACTAGAGCAGCAATGCAAAACTACAAGTTAATTCTCATGTTCTTACTGTTATGTATGATGTACTCATTGTGATTTGTGATGCCTTTGAGATATCATACCCGAGAAACACTATTTTGGAGAAGAGAATTCAATAGTTGCAAAAGGAAAGCTATGCGATCTCTGGTGCATTTCGAGTGCATCACGCATATCGCCATAAAGGCAGCTCATATCACGAGCCATTCCTGTATAGTCATTCATTCTTTTTTATATACTTTTACGCCTTAGAATGACTGGAGGAACTCGTGTCACTGTTTCAGAACTAAGTAAGACTTTCAGATGTACTTTACCTCCCATAGGCCTTAGCTGCTTGGAATATGCCCAATGGCGTGTTCTATCTACTTGCAGGTGCTGCACAGCCTTTCATGATATATCGTATTTTCTTATGAGGGTCTGGGACGAAAGGTTAGCCTATCGTATCAGTATCTATGCATAATACTCGGAAGTTCTTTTTGTTTTCCAGAAAATAAGTCTGAACATAGCCAGCGATCAGATAGATCAGATACAGTCAGTGTCATTTGGGTCGATAACTTATAGATATCTTTCGAACTTGGTTTTGATTGGACGCATTACTCGAGACCTAGCAGCCGCATATATCCTATACAAGCAATGCATTGTGTGATGTTGCATTGGCCAATGAATCTTCTCCATGCACTTGGAACGTCGCTCCGCAATTGAGCATCTCTACAAATTGTGTACGTCTGCTTCCAGCCTCTCTTTCCAACGGCGAATATCAATCAGTTCCACAATTACTTTGCAAAGCCACAATCATGTACACCGCAACCCAGAGTCTCGGAATGAGCAATGCCAACAAGAAAAAGAAAAGGACAAAGAATCCATCCGGCATTGGTCGAGAGCCACCCAGCCATCTAGAATAAGGACCTTCCAACACCCAGCTCTCAGCCAACCACCTCGTCGCCCTCTGCTCATGATCTTCTGTTGCAAGTCGGCAAAGCCAACCTCACCTGTCACAATGTGGTTGCATATGCACATATCCCCATCGTCTTCCAATCCTCTCTCGATCCAATTCACCAGGCCCTCTGGATCTACAAAAAAAACATTGCCAAGGCTGTCCGACTCCGCGATGCCATCTCCAATGACGCTCTTCATCAGGATTTAACGGGAAGTTTTGTTGCACGTCGCACCTCGCGAGGAGTTCTGATCCGTGTTACTAGTGTGCCCGGCTGCGTATTAAAGATTGATAGAATCTAGTTAGGGGTGGTGATGATTAATGTGCAAGACGGACGGACTTTGTGTTCTGGCGCAAAGCATCCGAGGTAGAAGACTACTTCACTTTTAGCGGACGATTTTTGGCAGGAAGGCAACGATCAGAACAGTGATGGGATAACTCAAGTAATAAGACTAATATTTTAATATATCTAAATATACCGCCCACCCAACAGATACATTTCGGGTATTAAACTACAAGATCGTGGGAAACCCCCCCGGCATCTTGGAACACACAGATATACAAAAACAAACTTCTTCTACAGAAGAAAAGGTATAGAATATAAGAAAGTTTCCCACCAAAGTATGACTCCCTAGACTCCGTCCCAGAAATATGACAACGAAACACTAATGACTGTTATGCACTTCCTTACACCCTCAACGACCTCCAAGGGCAGATAATCTGGCTCCGGCTGGTCGATGGATCATGTTTCCCTTAGTGACAACCTCATCACCCTCACTCCGGCCTTCTACTTCTTCCTCACTATCCTCAACAATTTTGGTTGGGATGTCGGTGCCCATATTGTACTGTTGACTACTGCGTTCAGGGGTGGTGGTTGCACTGGAAATTGACATTGCAGTGCTAGATCGGTTGTGGATGAGGTCTGGAGTTGGGGGAATGCTTGAGCCTCGTCCACCTTTGTGAATGAAGCTGTCGTCACCTAGATCTGAACCCTGGACTGAAGTTCCATCATCGCTAGCTGTCACTGTCGATAGGGTACTCTCGCGGTTGGTGCGAGAATGGCTAAGCGCAAGTTCCTCGGCTTCGACTTCGGCATCATGGGCCAGCTGAAGACCTTCTACTGCCGCGGCGCATTGCTCGCTTATGTTTCTAATGATATGTGCAATAGCATCAGTCTTGTCCCGGAGGTGGCGATCAGCAACATCAACGATTGATTGAGTGCTGAATCGTTTGTTGCTACGGGCGACGTTAACCAGACGACTCTCCATTTCTGGGTCCATCTCTTCAGAAGCCCTGCTGTGTCTATGAGCACGAGATGACTCTCTCGAAGCGTACGCAGCCGCATCTTCGGGTAACTCTTCAGATCTTTCTTCCTCGGCGATGTCCCCGAGATCCTCGGCATCTTCATCGTAAGTTCCATCAGCGTACTCAGTCAACTCTGGAGCTTTGCCCAAAGAGCGGACAATGTGCTCCATATGATGTGTTTGACCACTTATCAAGCTACGTAGGTGGAGAACAACACGCTGAGCCTCATCTCTTTGTCGGAGAATAGCAACATTCGTATTTTGCAGAGCAGACAGCTCCTTCTTGTTGCGTCTTCTTTCACGCTCAAGTTCTTCGGCAATCTCCTGCTGAAGAACCAATGCCTCAAGAGCATCATCACGCTGCTTCTCTGTTCCTGAAAGGCGAGTAGCCACACGTGCAGCATCATCCTTTTGTTGATCAATGAGGCCAGTGAGTCGTCTGTTCTCACGCTTATGGTTCTCAATCTTGACCTTAAGATCTTGAGTCTCTTTGGTGAGCTGCTCAGCAAAAGCTTGGAATTTGAGAAATTGTTGTTTCCAACTCTCAAGCTCTTCCACAAGGAAATTGTTTCTCTTAGTGACTTTGCCAAGCTCGGTGTCCATCCTGCCTTTCAGGTTGATGAAATCCTGCCAAGCCTCAAGAGCATCTCTAGAATACTGATTTCGCTCGCGAACAATCTCATTCAAGTGTCTCATGGAAACCTTAGTCATAAGGGGCTTCTTGACAGCTCCACCGAAAACAGCTTTAATGCCGGTGTTCCTTCCCTATTTTCAAGACCAATTAGCAATCTGCTGAACTATAGTGTTGGGCTGCCAGAAGTATAGAGTATATTAAACTTACCATTTTCTCACAGACGTGATCCATAACTGCCATTACGGAATCTTGGTTCCACCATTCTGGATCTTGAATAGACTCCACTTCACCACGCATCACAATAATCTGACCGGCAGGTACCAGCTTTCCGCCTCCGTATGCTGATCGTAAATGTGGGGGAACTCCTGATGGTGCAACATCCCCATTAAGTGCTTGGGTCATGCGATTCACCATCTTTGTTCTTTGGCCAGCGGTCAACGCAGTGGGTGGGCTGGATGTCAAGACAAAGTTGCGGTCCAAATCAACCACCAACGCATCAGTTGGTGCTGTGAATAGTGACTTGCACTCTGCAGTGATTCCGAGAATATAAGGTCCAGGTTCTTGTACAAGTTCCTTTGCGTGTCTAGCATGAACAACTGGAACATAGAGTCCACTCCACTCATAAACTCTGACACAGTATCGAATAGACTCTGCAGCAACTGTGAGAATCGCAGGGTAGTGGCTAACAAAAATGATACGGCGAGTAGGCGACAGGGCCGCTTCTATCACACCAACAATATTAGGGATGGATAAGCATGAGAACAAGGGCCACATGGCAAAGTTTTGGAACCCTGTTGGCGAGGAGGGGAATTGGTAGCAAAGCGCATAATCCTTCATATCAATACGAACGAGATCGTTTAGTCTTGGTGCAGGGAAGCTTAGAATGCGAGATACCTCCTCGGCATGGAAGAGATTTGTGGCTTTGTTCCAGTGAATCCACATGCCTCGTAGGTAATCGCCCAAAAGGTTGTAAAGTGGATATCTAGAGAGGAAGGACAAGCAGTATGGGATCCAGTAGGTCTCATCTGGAGAATCATAAAAGTCGGACTCTGTTCTTCGGCGAAGGTCGCGGATAGTTTCGGCACGCTTCTCGTCAGCTCTTGACCATACTCTGAGAGCAATACCATAAAGAGTGTGGGAAGAGTCTTGCTGGAGGACGAAAGAATGGTGCACGCAGTGCGGTTGAGTGCGACCTGTACAAATTTCAACATCATGAGGGAAGCATGCCTAGAAAGTATTAGTAGGGTTCTACAAGGTCACCCACTCCATATTGCTTACCCTCATTGCAGAATGTAGAGCTCTTGCAATTTCGTTATCCTGTTCCAATCTAGGACTGCTTCCAAGGATTTCTGGTAACCAGAATTGACCAACTGCACCCTTCATGTGTCCAATTTTGCCTTGCGCTGGTGGTGGCGCTTTCACCCATTGCGATGGTTCTCGTCCAACACCACATACCATATATGCATGGGTAAGGGTCTTGGGGGTTCGCTGTTGCGACTTGGTGTTGTTCAATGTTGATGGAATTGGTTGCGTAATTCGCGAGTGGAGAGATGAGGTTCTACTGGGGATGATCAGGTTCTGATCATTTTGGTCCCGAGTACCAGGACGACCTTCGCGGTCTCCAGTCCTTGGTCGGACGAAAGAAGAGTGGCCATTGAGTGATGGAGCCATGGTGTTAAAGTTCGCTAGTGGAGCAGAGTAGTCGGAATATGATATAAAAGGTGAAGGTTTTATATCTCCGATCCCCTGAAACTCAACGTTTCAAAAATATGCCAGATATTGATAGAAGTATTGCGGAACTTCAAGAAAGTGATATTCTGCGACTTGGTAAGACCAATTGAGGCCAATGGAAAGGACGGTATAGTATATATGATCGAAGTGCTAAGGAGCGTAAGGTCCGAGGGAACAAGTCAAATTAGAACCACTTGTTGCTTTGTCGACCCGCAAGCTCTGAAATTCCGACTGAGTAGCGGATTTGCAAAGTTGAAGGCGGTAATAAATTAGCTGCTACTCTTGCTACTTGGGCAGAGTATTTTGCAGTGCATTCACGTATGCAAATGCAACTAAAGGAAGGAGAACACAGAAGAGAGAGGAGAGGCAGCGAGCGAAACAGTAAAAGGGGATCCATCACACATATGAAATGGCAGGCCCAGTCTTTCGACTAGGGCTGCTTTACTTAACGGCAACGAACGGGGATTGACCAGACATGGGGCGATAGAATGGCCAAGGGGTAGCTCGACCGTACAGTGCAGTACAGTACTGACTGGACTGGACTGTGCTGCATACAACGCAAGCTCCGTGTGCAGCAGCGGCGGCGTGCCGACGTCCCCTGTCCATCAGCCAGGGGAAGCTGTGATGGCTGGTGATGGCTGGTGATGGCTGGGGACCAGGAGCTTCGAGATTGGATATGCTAGTGTTGTGATGTGCCCCCAGTATGCTCGGTCCTGATCCTCCCAGGTCACTCGGCCCAATATGGCTTAGCAACTTGTTCGGTTTGGAGTCCGAACAATTGTCCGGTGCAAATTCTTGGAGCTTCATCACGCTCTATCTGAATCCGAAACCTCTAGCTAGCTCGATCGAGGCTCATCTGCTGCTAGTCGTACGCAGTCGTCCTGTGAAGGCTGCGAGTTATTGCCGTTCAGCATTTGCATCCATCTACCGGCCAACCTCCTCCTCGAACCTACCTATACCAGTACTTTGTGGCAAGCCATTGCCCGCCTGCTGTTCCAACTCTCGAGCCTCCAACTTTGACCTCTCCGGAGGAACAGACTCTTCAGGTTGTGATTGGCAAATCGTGAGCTATTCAGGGGATTCCATGCTGGCTACCACCCACACCTGAGACTCGCCTAATAGTCTGAGAGTCTGTGCCAGACTGCAAGTGGTGATGGAACGGCCGGTCGTTCAAACTGCCGCTTTGGACCAATTGCAATCGCGGTCACACGCAAGGAACCGTTCTTTAGCTAATTAAACGACCCACTACATCTGCCTTTAAACAGCAAAGATTGCACTGCACCTCTCGACACCATTTCACATTTTCGTACGGAAGAATACGAGCATATTGAGGCTCGCTCGCTGCCGTTGTTAGTGTCATCTTTACAATGTACATGATGGTGGCACCTGAACCAAACTCGCCGGCGGATTTCTGTGCTTTTTCTTGCAACTTGTTGCAGGCGGGGCCAATAGGTCAAGCAACTACACATGCTGGGCTTACAGACGATAAAACCTTCGGTAATCAGACCGTGGGATGGGGGGCATAGATTAATAGAGGGCGGCATATCGCGCAAACGAGCCCAACAGTTCGGATAGCAGGCGCACAAGGAGATACAGCTGCGGAGGACTTAGAGCTTTATCGTCTTGCCTCCGAGTCTAATTATCAATCACCGAGTGATGAGAGCATCACGATCTACTTTCAGACGGCCACTAAAGAGCATTTTGTTTGACAATACTGTATTGAACGACATAAATAAACTCCCGGTTTCCCGCCATCTTGGTTCTCGATCGTCCTGAAATTATACGTTTTTGGCGAGCAATCTTCAGGGCTTTGTAACACCTGTGGACATCCTGGTCGATAAATTCGTGGACAGTTACGCATTGCAATCACCAGAGGATCAAGTTCCCCAGGGTTGTGCGGCATGTAGAAAGAAGAAAGCAAACTCACCACCGGCGTCAAAAACAATTCTTCGTGGGGCTCCGGATCCTGGAATTAACACCGTTTGCAATAATTACTGTCTTTAAGTTCAAATCCCTGGCAACGGGCCCGAGCTGAGAGGAGAATGGCTTTCCGGCGTTGCACAAATGCTTTTTATGAAGCCAAGCGAGCAGAACATCGATCCCCTGGTGCTCCATCATCGTCATCCCTAAGTACGCCGCCCATGGTTGCACGGTTGTGTTATTAAAACCTACAATATGCTGCCTTTTACCTGTATTCCAAGCATGGCAAGTGTTGCGACAAAGATATCCATGTGATCAGTAACTGAAGCTCAACGATGCTATTTGATGCCTAGTTGCACTTTCAGTATCTTGTTAAATCCCTTCTCTACTAGAGCCTGAAAGGTACAACCCGGCGGAACGCAAACTTGCGAGGGTCTATCACTGTTTTACCCCTTCAGTCAAACAGGCAAGAAAGGCCCTGACAGCTTCTAGCTTTGTGCAGTACATATACTCATACTCTTGGCTGTATTAAATCGTCCTGCACAAGATCTATTTGCCTGAGTATTAGATCTAGGACCTAAATCCCTGATACTAATATGCTAACTTCTCTGATGAGGTAAATGCTAACAACACGCGCCTACCCCCTTCAAGAACTATCCCATTCAATCCCCTCAACTTGAGCGACTGCAAGAGAGTTAAGAGGCTCAATAGCTGTAACGAAAATCTGCGTAGACTTTAGCATTATTAAACTTGAGCATTAGATCAAAGAATAACGAAAGCTGTGAAAACTATGAAGGGTATTAATTGATAACCAAATAACCAAGTATCTTGAGCCACGTCACCTGATATCCTTCTAACTTAGTATACAACCAGCTTTGAGATATTAGAAAAAGAAGGCACCGTTCTAAATAATAGAAAATCGAGGCCAGCTAAGATTACAAGATCAATGCTAAAAGTATCTGTATAATCAATGTCTACTTCATTTAATTTCCCTAAAGGTGCATGATAATGGAGGAAAGACCAGTAGAGGCATAAAGTGGGTCGGTAGGGAAGGCTGATTGAACGACAAGGCTGCATTAAAAATTTACAACAAAAGTTTCAATTTGAACGGCAACAAAAACAACCATTAGCTTATTAAACTTGTTTTCGTTACAGGAATATCTTGAAGCTTTTGTATATATATCATTGTGCAATTATATGATCTAGCCAGAAACCTCCCTGAAGAGCGGAGCTCACCAACCATGGACGAACTACTACTCGAGCATCTATGCCGTATCTGCAACATCCACACTGCAAAGTACACATGTCCACGCTGCTATTTCCCTACCTGTTCACTTCCATGTGCTCGTCGACATAAGACGAGAGCATCATGCACTGGCGAGAGAGACCAGACCGCTTTCAAGCCCATGTCACTTCTTGCAACACCATCTGGGATAGATCATGATTACAACTTCCTACATTCTATAGAACACCGAGTCCAGAGATCAGAACAGCTGATTGTCGAGGTTAAAGGATTGGTGGATGAAGAGGAACTGAAATTAGCTAGAGCCGGTGAAGAAGATCGTGCTAAGCATAGAAGGAAAACAGGAGCGCAGAAGAAGGGAGAAGAGCCAATACAACGCTCATTGAAAAATACACAGACAACGGTCCAGCGAGCACCAAGAGGAATGATACGGAATCTTGAGAATGAAACGACATGGAGCCGAAGCCACAAATGTATAAATTGGCAGGTGGAGTGGTTGCGAGAAGGCGATGCTGGCCGTGTGTTAGCAAAACTAAATGGAAATATGCCAATCGGAGAACAATACGCAGAAATAATGAGGCTGGAAAGCAAGACGGGAGGCGAAGGGAAACCCACAGGAGAGCAGAAGGTCGGAGAGAAACGGAAAAGGCCTAGCTTAAACGCCAAAGGTCGAGCTGCGAAGCAACGGAAGCTGGACATGCAAAATGGTCTTCCGAGTAGCTATGTCAGGACGGTAAATGCAGCACTACAGGATCAAACATCTACAGCATGGAGTGTTATGCCGGAGTCTCACATACCGCAAGAAAACGTACCCGCTATAGCGCCAAAATTAGCTTTACCTACTTCAGTCAGGCTATTTCTGCTTCGGCCACAAACACCTTCGAACCTGCCAAAAGTGCTAGTACCAATAGATCCATCAAGCACTCTCGAAACGCTGCTGCGTCAGCGAACCGTGCTCGAATTCCCTACTATATACGTATTTGTAGAAGAAGTCAACGACACACCTAATGGATTTATGTTAGAAGAGGGCTTTTTGACAGCAACAGGACAGGATCATACCTCCAGAACGCCAAAAGCGATAGAAGAGGCGGGAGCTGATGAAAATGCATCCGACTCAAGTCAAGAGAGCGATACGAGTGATAGTGGATCGGACTCGGAAGAATCATTGGAAGAAGAGGAGGTGGTGCCTAAAATCTGGCGAACTACACGTTAACTTAACAGATATGTGAGTGTTGATATGATGTGAAGATATAGTAGCGTCACTGTAGCAAAACATAATTGTATATCACCGGATTTTTTTTAACTCAAGGAGGCTTTTACAACACGCGTTATGACACTGTTGAACTTTGTAGGGGAAAGCTTAAGAATTCTTGATATAGGGACTGAAAAGTAGTCCCAGTGATGGAGCTACATTCGCAGCAATCGAATAAACCTACTGCCAAAGGTATATCTCAGCCATCGAGCCCAAACTCTCGAAAAATCCCCACTCCCCTCAAAGTTCGTAACCCAACTGTCAACTTCTAAGTCGCCCTCATATTAATAAAGTCTACCACCTAAACGCACCATAATTCACCTTTTCACCCCAACCATACCTCATCTTTTCAATATCATCCAACAACCTCTTCCTCTCTTTCTCCAATGATTCACACTGCATCTCTAACACCCTGATATGCTCAATAGCCAATACCAGCACTTTACCTTTACTAACTCTTCGATCCAACATCTTTTCACTCACCTCTTCGACGTGTGGCCTTTTGGTCACGGCAGCGAAGAGGCGACCGAAGTAGCCATTAAGCCGGTTACGATATTTCTTTTCGATGGCCTTATGACTTTCCTTGGGCTTGATGGCTCTCCGATTTGGATGCGAGCGAGTGGTGGCCGGTAGAGGTTCCTTTACAAGCTGTCGTGATGCGGTAGACGTAGGAGTATAGTCCTGAGAACTCTGCTTCCCCAAACTCTTGTACAGGCTTTTTTGATGTCCTGTCGTAGGAGACAGACTCATCCGATTGTTGCTTTCGCATTGTGGGCTTTTTAGTGGTGGTGTAGGTAGAAATTTGGTAGAAGGTGAACATTGTCCAGGCGTTGTTGACCAAGAAGAGTTCGCTACAGTTTCACATTCCCCGACATGGTCTGGAGGTTCATCTGAATAGTAGGTGCTGGATTCGTTATTAGGGTACGTATCACTTGGAGTAATAGGCAGTTGCAAAGTCGTAGGGCTACTGTGGATCCATATTTGTTGTTGATAATTCCACACTGATGCTGGAGGTGGTGGATTGATATCACTAACTTGATCTGTAATAGAGCCCGAGTCACTTATCGAAAAAAAACCATTGAGCTTCCATGGATATAGTCCCGGGTTATCACAGTGAGAGCTCGACGTGAGCTTTGGGACAAGGTTGGAGATGTCTGACATCGTCCATTCTGATGATTCTGCTACTGGTGGAGAATGGTAAAAGCATTGCCGGTCAACCTGAGCCCAGTGGTGCAGGTTTCGAGCATATTTTGATGCATCCTAAAGTAAAAGATAATGAGATTTCGCTCAAGACATTCATCCGTCTGGAGTAACCCATGTCCCAATAAGTGCTCAAGTATAACTCACATTCATGTTAGTCAAATGTACGGAGCAAAGCTCTTCAGATACACTTCGACAGTCTTTACCTAGAGTTGAATGGATCGCTATATGCTACACATCCCTTGTCTTGAGAAAGTGGGATGCCTATGTGTTCTATAACAGTGCACTGCGAATCTGGTGACCTGCATCTGAGACTTTGTATTCCCCCAACGTTCCGAACTTTGCTGGCAGAAAGAAAACATGCATCGCAATCATATTATGAATGAGTTGTACTGATCCGGAATACATATCCCGGAAGGAGCCGATTCATGGCTGCATTTCAAGATGTTGTACAATGCCAGACAGGTCAACGGAGGTATCTCCGCAACGGCCAAGAACTCTACAATACCAATCTGCGTTGAGCCAAGTTGAAGCGTGCCTGCAGTGGCTCAGGCTTATCCAAGGTATGGAAGCCATAGAGCAAAGCATGCAATGTGAGAGGAGGTCTCTCCGTCTGAACCATTGGACTCTCTTCTCTGTGGAGGAAAGAGACTGAAAGCTTTGTTGAACATTGTACAACTTTGTATACCAGACAATCGGCTGTTAATGTATGGCATGCCCTAGATCGGCAGATCGCATAATTGACATGCCGACGGGATATGCATTGGCCCAGGGTGTTGCTGTCTCGATCCGATTACATATGTTTGGGAGCCTTTCCAGACAAGGCTACATCTAGTGATCTACTTGGTTGTTCCATGTTCATAGTAGGCTCGACCTGCTAAGAGTTGTTGGCCGTAGTTACCCAAAAGATCCTAGAAAATTTACGTTTACTGTGCGAAGATCTCTTCCTAACAACCTTTTAAATACCTGGTGTGAGGTTTCTCCTCACGAAATATATATCATGTGCCAAGCTTTACTGATCTAAATTAAGCGAGCATTCAGTTTGAAAATAACCTTTCGGCTATCGTTCATCTTCAGACTTCGCTCCTTTTCGCCCTGTTTTTAGGATCTTCATTCTGTCAAATTTATGAAGGAAGATGGGCGGGCCTGAACTGGCCAAAATACATCCAGAAAGCAAGTCCAAACGTCCACCAAAGCCCAAAGCTGCAAACCCCATAGACGGTGCTGTACAGTCATGGCTAGAATCCCTGCCCACAGATACGCTCGCTCTCGTACCACCTGAGTTTCAGGATTCTAAATCATTCGGCGCACCAAAACGATGGGTAGTCTACCCCCCAATGGTTCTTCTTCCCTCGGGAAGTTTTGAGCAAAGTTGGTGGAAGTCATTGCCCGGGTGTGTACCACAGCATATAGATAGTCTTTGGCGAATGATATTAGAACACATTGGAAAAAGAGAAGGAAAAGGTCTTCTGACTCATTTGGCAATCAATGCTGGTATACCCCTCAACGAAAGCGAGGATGAGAATATTCTCCGTACTCCTAGTGGACTTCACATGCTTGTTGGCGATTTTGGACCAGCTTTGGACCCTGGCCAGTCCCCAAGTGAGAAGGATTTTGAAACAGCTTTTTGGGTAAGTACAAAGCAGAACGGAATAACTCAGATCTGGGCACCGAGATATACAATGTTTTCTCGGGGTAATATAAAAGAAAAAGCAAGAATCTTAAATTTCCATAACGAGGAATATGCTACAAAGAGCAGAAGCCGAAGCGAACTAAGCAAGGAAACTGCAGTTGACTTGTATGCGGGGATAGGATATTTTGTCTTCAGCTATGTGAAGATGGGGATGAGTAGAGTTTTCGGATGGGAAATAAATCCATGGTCAGTGGAAGGACTTCGTCGAGGCGCGCTAGCGAATGGTTGGTCCATAAAAGTCGTGAGAGAAGGAGAAACTTTGGATTTCGAAGATGAGGATATTGTTGTATTGCTGGAAGATAACATGAAAGCCACTGGAAGACTTAGCGCAGTACAGCAGAAGGACTTATTGTTAATCAGTCATGTAAACTGTGGTCTGCTCCCATCAAGCGAGGCGAGCTGGGAAACAGCCCTCGAAGCTGTGAACGAAGAAGGGTGGCTTCACCTTCATGAAAACGTAGGTGTAGATGACATTTCAAGTCGACAAATTGATATCGAGAATATCTTGCAAAGGATTTCTGATAAGACTGCCAATCGAAGGCAAATTACGGCCGAGAGAGTAGAATTAGTCAAGACCTTTGCCCCTGGAGTTTGGCATTGCGTCTTCGATGTATATATTAGTAGGTTAAAAATCTGAATACTAGAAAATATCGAGTTATGTCATTGTGAGACTCGTGATCAAATTATATACAAAAGTTGAAATCTTAGATTTATGTTCAACATCTCAGCTTCTAGCAGCTTTGTGATACTTTCTAAATTATACAACTTATTTTACAAGCACTAGTTGGGTGCATCTCTGCGATATCGAAGTCAGTATGCATAGCGTATGGAAAGGGGAAGGTTTTGAAGATTTCTAAACGGACCTCCTAAATTTTAAGGGTATGTTGTGTTCGACGAGGGGCATTTTATCTTCTCGTGCTTGCTTATCAGCTTCGTCCTCTAGCTCGTCATGCTTCCGAAAATGTTCGATATCCTCTGGGTGTATTAAATCCTCTTCCTTCGTGTTCTCGTCATGGTACCTTTCTCACCGTTAGCAACGCAGCCCTCCCACCAGCTTTCTCAGCCAGCTGGGCGTTTCCAACTCACTTTTCCCAATGATGGATCTCATATTCCATCTCCATATCCCAGTGGTGCCCAGGTCCCAAGCCGAAATCCGGCAGTACTTGACCACGTCCGTAAAACGTCATGAACTCGTCCTGCTCCACCAAGTGATCCCCGTTCACATCTATGAGCTTGAATATCTCCTTGACAAGATCCTCTTTCTGTTGATGGGTGACTGCTTTTGCGCTTGGGTCGCCCATGCCATACGTCTTTAAGATTTCGCTTCGATCCCAGACCCCATTCGAGTCGTAATCGTGCAATGTGAAGAACGCCCCTGGGTCAAAGTTGCCGATATGATGCTCCTCTACTTCGCATCAGTATATCTGTATGCAAATTTGAACACGCTTGGAAACGTACCAGCCATATGCCTCGTAGCCCAGTCGGCATCTGGGGCTACTTGTATTGGCTTTTGGTGACCACCACCACCACCATGCGCCTCTACCGCTATAATAGCCACTGACGCTGCACACAATCCGAGTAATCCTTTGAAACCCATAACTAATAGCAATATAAAGTCCGAAATGCGAAGATAGCAAGGTGAAAGTTGTAAGGAAGGTATAGAACAGATAAACCTCTATTGACATCAGGCTGATCGGCAGGGGTTCCGCGATTTCTTGTACTTCAGCCTTCTCGGATTTGGAAGCCTTGCGTAGGCGCATTTACAAACCACCATTCTGAACTCAATTGCTAGCTTTCACATCACGACCATTATTAATTGCACAAAATGAGCAAATCCATTCAGATAGCATTGCATCAAATTATCCCCCGCTTCTCGGGCACGTTACCGCCAGAGCTCGTCGAGTTAGCTAGCTCTCTCCTCGCCCAGTCTCATAACAAATGCAGCAACTTGAAAGCCGAAGAAGAGATCGGCCGTGCTTTTGCTTGTGCTAATATTGCTTGTGAAAGGTAATTCCTTGAACAATTTGCCGACCGTTCTTCGGAATTTAGCTAATTGGCCCTGTTATAGATTGAAAACTACTTTGGACCTCCCTCAAATCGAACCACGCCCCCCCATCGCTCCTAGGCTATACAAGACGCTATATGCATATTTCGATAGGACTCTAGTATCGGGAGGTGGCAGGAAAAGAAGACGGCAAAATGACGAGATAGAAGAGGCGCGACCGCTGCCACAGAGACATCCGCATACCAAAGAGCAGACGCTGGGATTTAGAACGAACCGCACTCCAAAGAAAGGACTCAGGTATGGGAACAGCAAGATTGACGAGAGGCTACCTAAATGGGTTGGGCCTGCCATCAGACTGATCTGCAAGGAGATGGACACCCCGAAGGCCATACCGCACGTGTACGTTGGGGTGGAGAGTGTATGGCTTCTGCCCTGTCCGACCACTAATCGGACGGAAAAGGCCATGGAGGGGAAGCTACCGGCATTGGTGGCTGTGATCTGGTCATTTGTTGCTGAGAGGCTGCGGGAAAAGCGAATCAAGGCTGCCGAGGAAACAGAGCAGCTGCGGGCGGTTTTCAAGCTGATGAAGGGACTTCGAGAAAATGAAGAGGTCGTCAAGAGGGTTGGGGATAGCGATGAGAGTTGGGAGAGTTGGGAATCCCTCACGGCAGCTCACTACAAGGCCTGGGTAGCGGAGGTTAATGACTTCTGGTTGGATATGGACTGGTTTAATAATATCTCGGTTGGGTCAGGGGTTAACAGGAAAGCTGATGATGATGAGGAGGATAGCATCGTGCAGGAGGAGCTTTCCAGCGAAGAGGTATTACGGCTACGAAAGAGAGAGATAGCCAACAACCCAGGGCTAGGGAGGATGGTTGACCTGAGATTTGAAATTAGTGATGAGAAAACCTATGAGTATGAGCAGTGGAAGCAGGCAATGCTGACAAGAATAACCGAGTTGGCATCTCGTGAGGGTGTAGATAAGATGGATACGGGTTTGGATTAACCTGTATTTTAGTAACGATACCCATGATCCCCAATTCAGGATAACAGTAACACTTTGAACTTTTGACAAGAGGATTTTTTCATTCATCTATGATACTTAACATCATCTCCACCATATCCTTGAGGAACTCCGTGACGATATTAGAATCATAGTCACATTCAATCCACTCTGCTGAAAGCGTAGTTCGGCCTCTCCAGCTAGACATACGCACAATACTTTATTTTTGTTAGAAATCTACAAGTGCTCACTCAACCTTGGAACAGTGCCGCTTACAGATTCTTCTCGGCATGTGCTACGAACGTGACATCGTCGACTTCAAAAGCAACGCTGGAGTCTGGGTAATGGTAGGTGTGAGATATGTATCTCTCTGTTATACCATCACTAAGGAAGAACTGATGGTATTTGGTGTAAGCAGACAACACTTAAAGGGAGATGGAGAGAAACTTGCAGGTTCTGATGTTAGCTTCGTAGCCTCTTCTGCTACTCGTTTTTGCTTGTTCCTATTGCGTTTTTTGGTTAATCATTTGACTTGGTACGATGACTTGAGTATGGATCCCCAAACACTTAGCAATATGGAATGTGCGAGAGAGAGAGTAAGAGACCACATACAACCACATTTTCTTGCCTATATCCTCCATGATATTTATACTAGGCGGCAACATGCTCTTCCTGTCCTTGATCTTCGAATACTCCTTCGTGGCCATCCCACAAGCTTCCAAGAGAACTTGCTTGGTCGAAGACTTCGTGGCGTCTTCTCTCGGTGTCAGTTTCTGGAGATCTGAGAATACTATTGGTGCGAAAGAGAGACAGCTAGGGATGTGAGATATGTCATGAGGTGTCTTTAGGTACCGTCGGCCATTGAGCCAGCATGGTGAGTATAGGTGTGAGGTGGAGCCAGAGGGAAGAGGATTTGAGCGCAACAAGGCGAGCACCATGGCTGCGTGTCCTAGGTGAGTAATATTTGAGTTTGCGTCGACGAGGAGCTTGACTTTCTGGCTAAGTTGGGTGCTTTGCTTCGTGGTGAAGGCTAGGGAATATGTCTTCTGGACACTTGGTTTGGGAGTTTGAAGTAACGGAAGGCCGTGGTTATTGGACTGAGCGATAAATATCAGTATATATTCAGTGTCATCATAGTCAAGTTAGAAGATCACCAAGATCTACTGGGATGACAAAACAGGCTCTAATCTCTAAGCTTATAGTGCACTTGCATATTTACCTTGAATAGCGACCCTGTCTTGAATTCGAGAGATGTGACTGTATAACAAAAGTGTGGATCGTGTATTTACCAATTTTGTAAACATGAAATCCCGGTTAGATTCCACGAGCTTCTCATATCCCGTGCCACAAACCTCCTGTGCATCATTCATAACAGCAACCCACGGCCCAGACAGATTCTCAGCACTATTCCTCCAGTCAAGCTGTTCCTGAACCAGAAGACTCTGCAGCTTGCCCAATGCTTCCGTGAGCATTGACAGATATCTACCCAGCAAGATCCGAATCCCAATACCATCAGTGACCTGATGGTCCATGTTCAGCATAAGCTCTACCTTTCCGAACCCATCCGCTTCCTGCTCGACGTCGTTCACAACGCCGTTGAGCAGCAAGAAGCAAGACCCAGCATCCATCCCGACTTTCCGCACCCGCAGCTTCTCGCGCAGCGCAGCGGAGCCGAGGGCACGCGAGCTTGATCCGAGGCGGAGCGTTCCAGCAGCCCATTCATCTCCCTCGTGACCATTCCCCAGCACGCTGCAGAGCATGTACGCGTCCTGGCCGACATATTCGGCGCTCGCTACGATCTCCGGGTTCTCAAAACGCAGCCGGCGCCATGCGCTCCGCGCAGCTGAGCTGAGGGCTTCTAAACTCGCGGGCGCTGGTAGGGTCAGGACACCACCTAGGAATATTCTAGCGGAGGGGTTGCCCGGTATTAGTTTTGGATGTGGTGGGCTGTGGAAGGTGGAGGGGCATGGATGTGGAGAAAGACATACTCGTGATAGTCTTTTGGCCTGGATATCCACATGCACTCACCTGCCAGAGCTCGCCGCCTCCATGTTGATGGTGAGATATCTGATTGTTCCCAGGCGTAAATCGATGGATCTACGGGTCTCGTGGCTGACATGGTAATTGATATGGTATGGGGAAAGAAGATTACATTTTATAATGTAGTCAAAGCTAGATCTCTGCGGCTTCAAGACAACTGAGCGAAAAAAACTAAAACGATATATATAATATCCTATTGTTACATTCGCGCTTGGATTTACACCATGAGATACTGAACAAGCCACTTTGTATGTTACGAATGTCCTTAGATCCGCCATCTTGAGCGGAGTGCATTTAGTGCGAGCATGACTCATAGTTAGACATAGTTTACTGAGCTTGAAAGCTAGATTATAGTTCAGTCAACTCCAGCGTTTAATGCACTTCACACATCCATCACTTTCGGTCCTGAAACAGATAGCATGTACAATCAAGTAGACAACTCCAAATAAATGCGGTAGAAAATTGAATGAATACCCATTCGCGTTGTATCGAAGTCTATATAACATCTTAATGTGAAATTGTGAGCGTCTATTCCTCCCTTTTTATTTCATATGCGAAATACAAGTCCTCAATTGCACTTTATCTTAAGATATACCCTTTGTTCTTGGGCTTAGCTAATACAAAAGGGTTGACGTAAGGAGACTGGACTTCTATCCTAGACTCTATTGTATGTGTAGATATGAAATGAAATCTTTGGGACAAAGGTTCACCTTGGAATCTCGACAAAACTTGAAATTTTCACCACTGCTGATTGAAGATCGACGAGATCTTATCTTATCCCCTGTATGCATTGATCTAGTTATCCAGCAATGACATTGCAGACCTTACTCAATGGAAGCCAAGCAGCTCAAGCCAGGAAAAGCATTAAAAGCATCTCCAGAAAAACAAACAATAGTAACTGTACTTCAACAACAACAACAAATTCCACCAATGGCAATAATAACAAAAAGATCCGCTCGAGCCGCAGAGCACCATTGCCCAAAACGGGAGCTCGTGCAGGTTCCAAAAAGCATAGAGTTACTTCAAAAGCGGACCTTTATCATAGTACCTACCTTGCTTGTCTCCTCGTGAGTTCTTCTAACTGCTATCAACATTCTAACGCACGATGGATCACAAGCGCTCGAATCACTTTATTCGATCATCGTGAACCTTGAAATACTCTGGATGTTTTGAGAACCGTACACCGGTTATGTACTATATGATGGTAGGGATGCTCCGTTACGTATGCTGTCAATTGACATGAATGATTGAGGTACGAAGAACTGAGCAAACGCTTTGCGTAAGCTCCCTTAGAAAATTTTCAACGGTAATGTTTGGGGTATTTCGTTCGAAGGATCATGAGGAAACATTTTGCGGCCGTGCGAGTCCTGGGGGAGAGCAAATCATGCATGCACGCTTTGACAGCTTGCTTGCTTTTTCACCGAATCACCCGGTCTTGTTTGCCCTCTTACCCAACTACTGAAAGAAGGAACGGTTGAGGGGTATGATTGATCATGATTATCCATCAGAAAAATTGTGTGGCGGAGAGAGCGTTGACCACCCGTTCGCATCGATTTATGCACGGTAGGAAAGGCGAAGGATATCCTGCTTACTTATCGACAAAGTATTCGCCAAGTGCTCCGGCATCAAGGAAGCAGCAGCTGTACTGTGCTATACTGTACTGTAAGATGTTACGAGGATACGAGGATACAGGAGAGAGCAGTGATACTCCAAGCTTAGGCGAACAAAGAGCCAACAAACAGCTGATCGTTTGGGATGGAACAAGAGATTTACAAGAGCCTTGACTGGATGGGGAAGCTCTAATCTTAATAACTTTGCGGCTTAGTAAAGGGGGAAGGCTAGCCGGTAGCAGAACAGTATGATGCACAGAAAGCGACTAGATTCTACCTAGAATCCAGCTGATCGGCAAGGACAAAACGTGGCCAGCTGCGATACAATTTAAACCTCCCGGCCGCAGGCTGCAGGCTCTAAGCCATGAGTCGATGGTGTCGGAAGCTTTTGGTGGTGCTAGGAGATGGGAATGAACCGGGCTTGGTTGGGTGTGGTTGGGTTTGGTTTGGTGATGGTTTCGAGCGAACGATCTCTTGCAACCAATCTATTTGAGGCTCGCCACCCTTCATGCAAAGCGACGGATGGAACCTATCAATGTTTTGTTTTGCTCTCGTCTGGTTTGCTTTTGCAGCTCCAGTTCGCTTTGCCTCTCTCTCTCTCTCTGCTCCTCTCCAGTCCTCTGTTCTCCTCTCCTCGCTGCGGTGGCGATGGCGATGGCGATGGTGACGGCGACAGGTCATAGGCCACAGCTCGTGCCACCGCTACCGCTACCGCTCGGGCACTTGCGTCTCACTCGGGGATTTGCTTCGTACTGTACTGGAGTAGTTGATACCAAGGAAATGAGAGGCGTGCGATCATCGCAACAGACTCATCTCCTTGCCTCTCACTCCCATCACTAGTGACGGGTGGGATATCCGATGCATGGAGAGATGGACGGACAGTTGGATCAAAGGGACGTACTTGAAATATCGCATGGATGAGCCGCGGAGCCTTTCTTTGTGCGGTATATACTATATACACTACACAGCAGTACTGTAGTATTTGTGGCGCGAGTCGGGATTCCTTCCTCCCCTTCCTGTACAGTTCAGTAGTCCCCAAGTCCGCAAGGGAAGCCAGGGACGAGGATGGAAAATACTGGAGGCGGAGATGCTAAGCAATAACCACCCGAGGCTCGCGCTTCCCCTAGCGACCCTTAGCGACCCCCCACTGGACGACCCCTGGTGTGTGTGT
>Ga0247810_10000323_pt1 | contig 62784 bp, 54 predicted proteins | sample UWRJL119311C1_FD_179918 | JGI IMG/M metagenome (GOLD analysis project Ga0247810, IMG submission 179918) | Plant litter microbial communities from Arlington Agricultural Research Station in Wisconsin, United States - UWRJ-L119-311C-1 | ecosystem: Environmental > Terrestrial > Plant litter >...
GGCTGGCGTAACACCATCATCAACCCATCAGCCCAAAATCACCACCAAGAAAAGACACCACCCATCATTCCCATACTGTACTGTACAGTACAGTACCGTGTCTCCCATATCTTCCATCACTGCATCCATCCATCCATCCATCCATCCACCCTACTGTACTACTGTACCGCCAATCTACCGCCAATCTACCGCCAATCCACCCACCGACTAATCCGAACCTATCCTGGTCCCAACGCGTGCTCCCCCAGCCAGAAAATGAAAACCCGTCCGCAGCCGTTGCGGTGGATGTGTCCAGTCCGGTCCAGCGTAATGGTAAGGTAAGCAAAGCAAGCACTGGCGTCTCCTTACGCGATGGTAATACCGCAGCACGTACCACATCGCTCACCTCCCCCAAAACCTTCTTCTTACCTGATACCAAGTCAATCGCTCACAAATGCAAATTCCTTATCGCGTCGCAACGGTAAATAGCCTCTCCCACTCTGCCTGCCGCTTGTTTTGTCTGCGCTTCCTGCTCCTCTTGCTCGTCGTTTCCGGGTTTCTTTCTCGTCATCAGTCAGGCTGGGCATTGCTGGCAGCTATAGCTACTCGTTCCGCAGGTGCAGATCCGTCCCAAGTAATATACTTTGGGCTTGTTCCCTGCTAAGAATGTCCTCCGCCCTACTCTGAATGCTACTCATTCTCCTGTTCTGTTCTGTTCTTAATGACGGCAAGCAGCCGCAACCACCTTCTTCTCCTCTTTCCATTACTCGCCGTCGTGTGTAGTGACTGTCCCCGCGCGGTTCCCATCCATCCTCTGCGGACTGCTACTGACACTGACACTGATCCTGATCTTAACCTTCATTGTCTTTCTTCTGTGCTTTGCTTCTTCCAGCCAGAGAAGAGTTGGTGACAGTGCTGGCTGAATAAGCAAGTTCCTTATCAGTCCTCGGTATCTCGTTAATTTTGCTATCGGACTTATCGCTCTCCCAATCTTTATCTCGCGTCGTTGCGATAAGCTTCTCCCACCAGTCCCATCCGTCCACCCACCACACCACGTTGGACGCATTACACAGCCAAACCACACTCTATCTCTCAGCGAGTGGGGAGTTTCTCTTCGGTACCCTCAGGGGTCAATTACCACCAGTAAGGGGTCCAGTGCCGTCATTATTCACTGCTGAACCTACTATTTTCAGCAATTTGGAAGCCAGAGAATCGCCTATAGCTCCTGATCAAGCCTATCGCACGTCTCCGAGGGCATCAGATAGAGACAGCCCACGCTGCACGCTGCACTGCAGATAAATCTGCACAGAAATCTTCCTAGCTGCAGCTCCCGCAAGACTTTGCACACCCCAAGACCCGGAGCCAAGCGCAGATTGAGAAACGCCATCTGGTGGCCTCCGGCTGGTCGAAGATTACCGGTACCTGGGTGGATCTGCTCTCCTATCGAGCCTCAATATACGCCATGTCTACCCCGTCTGCCGTCGCACGTTCGGCCCCGATTGCTATAGCCTCCAAAAAGCCTGTGAACGACTTCAGCAACCTCAGCGCTCGGGACAAACTCTCTGCCAGCATGAGCAGTACCACATCGGCGGATTCTGGAACAAATACAAGATCTCGGAAAGACCGTCCTTGTGATGCTTGTAGGAGGCGGAAGAGTCGTTGTGTAATCCACGAGGGCCAGACAAGCTGTGTATTGTGTCAATTTCACTCCCAGGATTGTACATTTGTGCAAAGCCCACAGCCCAGGAAGAGAAAGCTGAATACCGAAGGGAAGGAAGAGTCATCTGCCAAGAGAAGGTATGTACAGATTAGATTTTCTCTTTGCAGCATCCCACCTGATTCGCTTCCTTACGCATGTACTTCGTGAGGTTACAGCTAACATCTTCAATTAATAGATCCCCAGATCGATCTGACGAGCGACGGAGAAGGCCTACAGAATCCAGCATCTCGAGTAACGGGGTCACAAACTCCTTGGTAGAAGAAATGGCAAACATTGGTGGACCAGTCATGCTGAAACGAACATTGGGTCTACAAAGTGATCGGTATAGCCAATATATTGGACCAACGACAGATTTCGAGCCTTCGCTGATCGATCTCTCGCCCTTTGATCCACAAGATGAAAGTTTGCTATCGCGCGGAACGTTGCGAAAAGTAAGCGAGATGGACACTTTTCTCATGTTACCAGACAGCACTACACCTGGCTATGAGCATGTCCTGGAGGATGTAGACGCCATAGAGAATATTGTGGCACCTCACGGACCGGCTCTTCTTGAATTGTATTTCAGAATCATACATCCGAACTTCCCCATTCTTCAAAAGACCGTGTTCTATGAAAAGTACAATAGATCGCATCGTGAATTCTCACCTCCTATCCTCGCGGCTGTTTACATCCTTGCGATAAACTGGTGGGACCATAGCGAAGAACTGATCAAAAGTCCCAAACCGGATGTTCTGGAGCTGGAAAGGTTAGCACGCGTAACATTGGCAGACGCGATGTATAGACCCAAATTGTCAACTGTACAAGCTGGACTTTTGCTTTCCCAGCGACCAGAAGGAGATCAGTGGGCACCTACCGCCCAGCTCGTAGCTATTGGACAGGAGTTAGGTCTCCATCTCGACTGCACCAATTGGAAAATACCACCTTGGGAACGCGGCCTACGCAAACGTCTTGCATGGGCGCTCTATATGCAAGATAAATGGGGTTCCCTAATCCACGGACGCCCTTCACACGTTTTTGCATCGAATTGGGGTGTTCTTCCTCTCTCCGAGGGCGACTTCCCCGACGTCGAATTTGACGAAACAGATAGTGAAGAGACTGCCGAATATGAACGTGGGAGACTTCTCTTCACCCAGATGATTATTCTGTCACAAATTCTTGGCGAGGTCCTCGATACTTTCTATACCTTACAAGCGATCCGTACCGTGGATGTTGCCGGGCCTCAAGGCACACATCTTGTTCTTCAGCTTGCTAAACCCGTGCAAATCAAGCTCAAAGAATGGTTCGCTGCTCTACCTGCTTGTTTACGCATGGATTCCGCAACCTTCAGCTCCTCCCCCACTCAGAAACTCTCTTCAATTGGCTTTTTGCATCTGGCATATTTCGCCACGGAAATAACTCTCCATCGTCGCATTATTCGATCCTTGACTTCCGCTACCTCATCCCCAGATCCGTACATTCTGAATATCTGTCGCTCAGCGGCCAAAACCAGACTGATCTCGGCCATGGATTTTGTCAATCGCTTGACTAGTTCGCACTTAAGGGCTTTCTGGTACTTTGCGAGCAAGACAAACTTTGCGCTCATCGGTACGTTCGGAAGCCTGCTTTGGGCAACGGCACCAGGAAGGGAGGAGGCGGAGTGGTATCGTAGGAGGCTGGGGGAATATCGGTGGACTCTCGGCGTTAGCTGTAAAGGAGGAGATAGCGAGGGTGGGAATGGACGGCTGACGGAGTTTGCGATGGGCATGTTGGATACGTCTACCGGCCTCCTCAAATCGTTACCGGAGAAGCCTGCTCTGAGCCGCGTAGGTTCCGAGAGCGAGAATCTGAGCTCGGGGAATGGCAACGGGAGTAGCGCAGCTGGCAACCGCAAACAGAGAACGCTGGCGGATGGATATGGATATGGTGTCTATGGCGGCGGCTCCGGGTTTGGTATTGGTGGTCCGAGAGACACTGGTGGTGAGGGTGAGGATTTTGGTGGTAGTAGTGCGCGAAGCGGTTTAGCTAGTCCGAGCACGAGCGTTAGCAGCAGCGGCACGAGCGCGGCTGGCTTCGAGACGTATATGGCCCCGGCGGGATATCGTGGTGCACGAGAGGAGCTGTGAGGCTGCGTTTATGTATGATGGGCGAGAAAAAGAAGAGGTGAATCTTGGATTTAGCCGGTGTTCGGTGGGAAATTTTTCTAGCGCTGGGCCATGTCATAGGATCAAAATAAGGAATTTTTGATACTCTTGCATTCATTAGCCTTGATGTGTTGTGTGCTTTATACTTGACGTACTAGATCTGTCGTGTTGTTGTATAAGGTCGATGTCGAGAACATGCCACAGCTGGGATATCTGACTGCGAAAGCGTTTGTGATGAGCTTTTCCTAGAACTTGGAATATGGAGTTGAGCTGAAGTTACACACCATATCACTGGCATGACTCTACGTGAGTTTCCATGCAAAGACAAACAGCATGATCTAGCCCATCCTTGTAACTCTGCTCCGACGCGTTTGTTGCAACGAGAAACCTCTACAAAATGAAGTCTCCGATGCTAGTGGCTCGTAGCAAGGCTTTAGTAGCGCGTGCAAAAGATACGAGTGATGGTATTAGCAGATGACTTGGTGGTTGTTTTGCTGCCCATTGACTGCTATTTGTTTCCTCGTCATTTTGGGGGTTGGGTATGCTTCTGAGTCGATGTCCATATGATCAGAAAGGGCAGATATTGATGGTTCTTGAAACGTAAGGCGTGGATAGATATACGGATGATACTCTACCGCGTTGCTAGTTCTGGGCTTTGACATTTGATGTGTGGCTGTTTGCCGTAGGAGCGGGTTTGGAGGTAGGTTTGTTTCTGGATAGGTATTAGGATCTGTTGTCAGGGAGCTATCGGCGGTCGTAAAATTGGGTGGTTTCCCCCCTTTATTAGCTTCGTTATTTGGAGTTGGAGTTGAATGGAGATGGGAGGCCTGGTTTCGCAGGAAGTCAGAGAATTTGGCTGTATGAAGATAGCCGGGCGGGTTGGCTTTTGCAAAACCAAATAATCGAATCGTCTTCAAGCTATGGTGCTCGTACTAAGATGGCGTAAGCTACTGCTGATGGCTTCAGAATTGAAGTTAAGGATCTTGTTTAACTTTCGTAGTTCTCAGTGCTTTGTCGAGCTTCTTTGAAATTTAGACTTGGTGAGTGGCTTGGGTGCAAAATACATTTTTGGCCTGTGTGTTTGTCGTGAGCTCGACCACCAGAATTTTACTCGTAATCGTTGGGCTTGAAAGTGTTAAAGTTTGTGATTACAATATGAAGCACGAGTTCTCTGCTCCCCTGTAGAGTTTTGAGTTGTGCTTCCTCATTTGGTCAAGGCTGGTTATGAGCGTGATGTCGCATCTCGATGAGGATTCAACCAATGAATGGCCTATTTGGAGATTTTTAACAACCAAAGCAAGAAGTGAGTTGAAACTCAAGGTAATTGTTGAGTTTAAGAATGTAAAATGAATTTGGAATATCCAATTCTGTAAGGTGTTGTGAAAGTGCCAGATGTTGGGGTGTTGCGTGCTCTTGTGCAGCTTTCCGTGAGTATGGCGTGCTTGTGCTTTTTACGCTGGCTAGATGAAGACAATAGTTGGGCTAACAAGCCTCATATTTCTTGACGAATGGTAAGTTCATCTTGTGCTCTGTAGATGGTCGTTTTCGTTTTTACTTATCGCGATCGATGCGTTTGCCTTTATAGAAGAATATAAAATAGAACTGGTAAAAGATCGCGACATGACCAATTGCTTTGTTGTAGCAGTATATGATTCACTAAAACTAGCGTTATCTACTAAGATGCTGGCGACAAAACAAAAGTGGACCTCCGCTATATAATACAAATAATCATAAAAAAAAAGGTAAGATCAGCGAAGCAAAAGAGTTCGGATCCTCGATGCTGGCGACTCGATAGCATTGTCGTGGTGGATCCTAATCTCTACTTTGATATCCCAGCTGCTCTGGACTCGACTTTTATTATACCAGTTTGAGTTGATCTGGCCTGAACCTCTTAGTGATTTTTTCGCAAGGATCACTGAACTGCTGGTGTTAAGCATGGTCGGATGTTCTCGATACACTTCCTGAGTTTTAGCCAGCTGCAGCTCTGGGGTCCAAATTAAGTTTGACTCAATTTGTAATATCAAATTCCTAAGTCTGGTATATATCTGACGTGTTGTGTGGCGCTGGTGGGCGGTAGTGAATGAATTTATATTCAAGTACACGCCAAGCCTTCCATGTTTACCTGCGAGGGCCAACACTTCAAAATTTTACCTCGACTACTCGCAGAGGTAATTCAAAAATGTTTTACATAGCAGCCTCATAGCGTTAGTGTAATTCATGTCGACAAATCAACTGACAAAAATGCTTCAGTGTTAGCAAATTGTAGTATCACTCTATGCTGTGTTGCGTCCTGTTCCAAGGGAATTTTTTAGAAGCTAAAGGAGATCTAAAACCTTGGAGAGCTTCATATCCTCAAACAAAGCTGTATTCTATTGATGAGTATACTTCCAAGCTATCTGAATCTCGTAGATCTTCTCTTTCTCATATCCCACCAGGACTCTCCTCGTCCCAATTCACAGCATCGCGTGCCAAGACAAACTTCTTTTTGGATCATAGTAGGACGATATGCATTTGGACAAGGTGACTCCGATTTAGTGAGATCGGATAAAGGGCACGATGCATGTCAGCATCTAGACTGTGGGGGCGGCCCGTTGAACACACATCGGGATAGAGGGCTCCAGCACAGATTCCCGTTCCAACGGTTGAGCTGCTTTTCGTATGTCATTCTGTGGGGGGCTGCATGTATGAAGGGGGCGGCCATTACCAGGGACTGCGGTTCGATGTATGGATGGATGTATGGAGGAACGGGAATGGCTAAGGCCTGGCTGTGGGGGGCTCAAGTGGGAGGATGACATATAACTTGAGCTGGGTAATTTACCTGGAGCTGGGAAGCAAGTCAAATAAAGCGGGGAAAGTGTGCTGTGAAGCATTGGATTCTCTATCTATCTTTCTATCCAAATTTGTTCCCTTTTTGTCATCATACCAACAAGACTTTGCCCAAGAAGCAATATGGTCAGCCCATCAAGAGTCGTGGGACCGTGTTGAAATGAGAAGGAAATAACGGGAAGCAAAGCGTGAACACAAACTCCACCACGAAATAGATCAGCAAATAGAGTCTCATAATGGTCCGGTTTTCCCGTCTTTGCGCCTCCAGGTAGATCTCCGTAAGGCATCGAATAACAACCCGGTCTTTTGTTCATAATAATACCACTTTTCGAGCAAATAAACACTTCTCTGCCAAATTGAAATCCTCTCCTAGAGACTCCTCTCCAATGCAACCAGCTCCCGGAAACCTTCCTTCCATTTTGCAGCTTGATCTTCAGTTGGTCTCGGCAATGGGCTGCGTGCATAGCCGCCATACCCGAGCCAGCTCTCCATGCCTGCCTTCGTACTGACGATACCGCCTTGGATTGCTGCCCAGTCACCTCTTGCTACAATCTCTTGCATCTTTTGAGCCTCCGAAACCTTGCCCTCTCGATAAAGGCGAATAGTCTCAATGCAAGCTTTTGGTGCTATGTTTGCCAAGCCTGCTAAAATTCCGTGACCACCTCCAAGCAAGCTCTGGATCGTGAAATCCGCACTACCTCCAAGCACCAAAAATGGAGGTGCATCAATAGAACGTGACTTTGTCGATTTGGTGGCAGCAACAACTCTATTGAGTTTCCCGGTATTTCCGCACGTGAGTTTAACGCCAACAATGTTAGGATGAGCAGAGAGTTGGATGATGAGGTCGGAGGAAAGATCCATGCCTGACACCGCACCCGGATAATTGTAGATGATTATTGGAATGGGTGACTGGTCGGCTACATTTGTGAAGAAGTCAATGACGCTAGCAGCTGCTGGAGCAAAGAGTGGTGCATAGTACGAAGGCGGGAGAACGAGGGCATAGTCACCGCCTGCGGAGTATGCCTCACGACAGTATTGAATCGTTTCTCGGGTTGATTGAGTGCCACATCCAACAATAATAGGCATATTGGGGAAACCAGCATCTGTGAGAGCAGATCGGGTGGTGGAGGTCACGATTTTGCGCTCCGAATGGGTAAGGTGGACAGCTTCACCATTCGAACCTTGGGTAGTGAGCCCCGTTACGCCAGCCTTTGCTAGACGAACAGCATGAGTTGCAATGGTTGAAGTGTCAAGATCTTCCGTTATGGGGTCGAAGAAGCAGACAGTTGGAACATAGACGCCAGGAACCAATGGGCGATGGACGTTGTCTTCAATATCCAGAGACGTGCTACTGTAGGAGGAGCTGTACTGCGATTCATTCAGAGGTGATTCTGAAGAAAAGATGCTGCTAGAATTGCTGGAGTTGCGAAGGCCAGATCCTGGAACTGCTCGGAAAGCCATGTTGAAGCTTTGCGTAAAGCTTCCAGCTGGGGAAGGAGCATCATTATGAGGAGCCATCTTAGGAAGAATAGACTATTTCGAAGGAGTTACAAGCAAGAATCACTGGCTAGGTTGAAAGTTGAACCCAGAGACAAGAGCGAAAAGTTGTAGCTGATGAAAAACTTTACTGTTGCTTCTGAGGAAGTAAAATCCGAGGTAAGTTTTGATACGAGATAATACAAGATGTTCTGACTGGAAGGATAAGGCTGATGATGGGGATGAGGAGACGGATGATGGCTGATGGCTGAGTGGAATTGAGAATACCAAAGGTATTTTAGTATTCGGGAAGGCCAGACATGCAGCAAGTTAAGTAATAATTCTTGTTCCTGGTGGTGGCGTCTGAGCATACCAAGTACGCGGTTTGACTTGGAGGCGTGGGGGAACCGGTGCTAGGATGGCCTCGTGGTATTTTTGCCTTCCCTGTTCCTTGTTAGGCTGCTTATTCCAAAACTAATAGACTAGCTAGTTGCTCGGGGCTAAAAACGGGCGTTCGGGCAACATTAAAGGTAAGATGTCGGATTGTGGAGATGTGTGGTATTTGTGTCTATCTGTGAATAATAGGTATCGTGAGATTCGACCATGGGCGAAGGCTGGCACCACAAGAACGACACAACACAACTTTGTGGAGCTGCCGAACCCCGCAATTATTGCACTGGCTGTGCAGTGAAGGGAAGTAAATCATCAAATATCATGTTCACAGTTGCCAAGATACCCATATGAGAGGCAGTCTAGTTTTGCCATGCGCTGACTACGCTGCAACCTCAATATCGTCAGATGGCTGATGACCTCACACATATATCTCTCAATTAAGGGGCTAGCTAAGCTAGCCGTCTGTTCCTGTTTTCAAAAAGAAAACCAATACGATATGGGGGAGGGAAAGCTAACCGAGACCAGTGTGTACAGTTCTTGATCTCGACAAAGTAGGCAATGAGTAGCCTAGTAGACATGACCTCTTCTGGCCAAGTGATGGAGGTTTCAAGAAATGAATGCAGGGGAGAATCAAAATGATGCTGAAGCGGCTCAACTCATAGTCACTACTGTATGGGGTATCGAACCGAACAAGTTCTCCTTGGTGGTGGTACGAGGCTGATGCCGACACTGGCGCTGATCTCATCGGGTTGCAGCTGAATGGACAGAACATGTGAGAATTTACAGGCAGTGGATACCACCATTGGCGGTCACTCTGCAAGTTGGGCGTTGCAAGCTGAACCGAACCAAATTCTCGCAATTATTGGTGCTGTCGTGTGATGTTTGAAGGAATGATGGACAAGGCGGCGGGTCATGGAATGGCGGGGTCGAGCTGCTGCACACTCTGCTTGGAAATTTGTCCAGAAACAAGCAGCTACATTCGTATAACGAGTCCGCGATGCATCTCCTGCACCAAACCACAATGGGTTCGCTCTGCCTCAAGCCATCGCGATATCTTGGAGAGAGCCATCAGAGAACTGCCACGGCGACGATGACCTGGGAGCTTGGAAGCTGGGCTTTCGTGGGGGTGGAGATGAACGCCGAATTATTTCCAATCACAGCAGACCCAAAGGCCCGGAGAATGATCCTCGCTCGATACCGGATGTTTGTCGGGTCAAGGATGTTGTTGGAATAGTCACGAGAGCGTCCCATTCCCTTCGGAGAATGATGCACAATAACAATACTGGCTAGGTTTTACATAACCTCGCCTCTCAGCTATAAGCTTTGGGAACGTTACTGCAGGGAGGGTGTTCTATTCTCTCTCGTGTTTGTACTCTCCGCTCATGTTGACATGTAGTGGTACCCAACTTGCTGCGTATTGCTGGCATATTGGCCAGAATTAAACTTCTAAAGGTCATTCCGCCAGAGAAGATTTCATTTGTACCACATCTGATACAATACCATAGACACCCATGCTAGGGATGCTTCTCTTCCATTACCACTCAGCGACTATGATTCCTTCACCGTCATCTGTTTCCTCTCCAATGCGTCTCAAGTATTAATCTTAATTCACCTTCCTACTCGGTGTTTGCAAAAAGAAATCACCGGTCCCAGCTATATTTACACACTTGAATATAACTCGTACTATGTCGAAGCCACGGATAACTTGCCTTTCCTGGCATCTAGTCTGTTTCCAGAAGTTCTATGCAGGTTCATGAAACCAAACCCCCACGACAGACGCCATCGAGTTCAATAATTCCGGGTATGCTCACGGGGGGCTAAACTACAAGTACAAAAGAGCTACCTCTGCTCCGACTGTTCTACCTAAAGTTTCTATAACATAATTATCTATTCTTAGATTGCCTCCCGAATTACACCGAAATCATGGGTATCCTGCAGCACGTATTCAATATGGAAGGCACGGAAGTATACACCTCTATGATCATGTGAGCTAGAGCTAGCTGCTTCACTAGCTTGTGAACTGCAATTTCAGTGGGTTCGTTTCCCAACCATTAAGCAGTGTCATCCACTGGGTGGCACACCATGAATTGAATCTGGCGACATCGTGTCCACAATTTTATATTACATTTACCTGCTGAAGTCAGCATTTCTACGTTCCATGTCATCGATGCAATGTACCTGATAGAATTTACATATCATAGAGGGGTCGCGTCTACCCCTCCTTCTTCTCCCTCTTTTGGGCGATCAAGTGTGATCTATAATAATTTTTTGCTGATATGCAGTGACTTCACTAATGAAGTTAATTATCATCTGATGATGACCTTTGTTGAGAACTCAAATTTAGTTGCCCGGTTCAATCTCGTCTTTCTTCATTAAAAGATATCGGAAATCCCGCGGGATGAAGGTGATTTTGGCCATCCATTTGTCAAGCAGTTCGAGAAGGCACCAGACTTCAGAGTTGTTTGATCAGATGCTAAGATACTGTCCACCACATGAGAAAAGTCTGAGAGTCAGGTTATCGCTGCTCAAGCGATGGAGGAGTCACTCCAATCGAACAACCCCTCGGTTTCATGAATTTGACTTGCGACATATTTACCCCTCTCGGCCTCACCAGGATATGCTGCTTGCCGACTATCCGTTGCTTTTTTCGCTCGGACACATATTGTAGTTTGCATCTGCATTCTGCATTCTGCTTGCTACATTCCCAGCTATTCCATACATAGGCAAGAATCCGGTTGATCAGATACTGCATGGAGATGACATGCTGCGAGCGAGACCGATCCCAAGAACTAGACTCGACTAAAGCTCCGCCTATCCAACCCGCCTAGCTTCACCTTGCATTTGTGGGGAAGAGCTAAGGAAATCGTGCTGCGACATCTGGAGAAATCGTGGGGGTTTTGGCCTTGATCGATCTCCCATATCCATACACGATTTAATATACCAAACCAACGTTTTGATACTATGAAATCAGGAGAAGGCTTAGATACCGAAGGTTTGCAATCAATCCCAGTGCATTCTTTTAGGACATAAAAGTATTCGACAAACAGCAAGTTATGTACTTTTTGTTTGTAGACATCTGTGCATGCCAATTTCAATACCGATTGAGTAGAAACAGAGTCCTTGCTCGCAAAACCCGCTGGGATAGCTCACGACATTAGCTAATACTGCCGTTTCAACTCCTTTAGAACCCGCAATTGTGTCAGATATTGCTGATGAGAATTACTCAATTGATTCATCCTGGTAGGCGTTCGAAATTTTGGTTTCTCATATCTCAAAATACGGGTGGCAAACTAGCTCATCAAACGGCTCAACGTCCCACCGTTGCAGGTTTTCATTTTATTTTCGGTTCTGGCTGCTGATGTTCTTACGCTGGCACAGTCCGATCCTTGTCATACGAGACGGAGATAGCTCATCCAAGAAGAAGAGAATTCACACCCTATATTCATACGTTGTTAGGAATGTAAAGCATCGTGAGAATTATAGAAATAGAGCAGGAATTTTCAGTTTGACCGTTTTCCATGAAGACAAAAGTCCCATGCCATCTTTAGGGCTTCGTGCAGTACGTTGGAATAGCTTACATCACAATGATTGCGATACCATGTCAATATTCTTTTTGAAATCAACAGCAATGTATTTATTGATCTACTTAAAACATTCAGCATCTTCACATATATAGAAGAATCTTTAATAGAGCTGTTGCGCATTGTCTACGCTGGCTTGAGCGTACTCCTCATCAAAGATTAAGCTCTGTTCCTTGCAAGTCATAATTATACGAACTACCAAATACAATGAATGAGTATAAAATACTCCTACAAGCAAGAAACATCTCCTAGCCACAACATCTTTAGTGCCCCGCCCCCAGTCTCAGGCATAATTAGCATAACCGAATAGGCTGCGTCGACACTTTTTAAGCCGCAGATTTGAGCGGTGATGAGATATTAACTTTTGCTGGGGATCTTTTTATTGCTGATTTGACTGGCGACGCTTTCTATCTTGAATTCTTTGCAGGTGTCGTCATAGGTGTCTTTCTGTAAGTAATTTGTGAGAGGATAACGAGATGATGAGTGGAAGAGATTCAGGCTTGACAACTTTGTAGACGTGCTTTGCCGCCGTGTTTTTCGGGGCAGCAGGCTTTTTGGAAACCTTTTTAGGACAGCAGCGATCATCTTCGTCAGCACAGCTGTGCTCTTTGCTGGGGCATTCGTGATACATGATGCAAGATGTATGGGTTCGTCATTTTTGCTTGTTGTCTTTCTCAGAACGATAGGTTTCTGGATATATTTAATATTTCTGGGAAATTGATATCTTTAGAGTATGAAGCTCACTACAATGTAATTGTACCTTGGTTGCTCAAACTTAATTGCTGATCTAGCAGCAGTCTTTGCCTGGCGGGCTTTGGTGATGCGAGTTGGTGTTCCAATAATAGATTTGCATGATTTCTTTGGAGGCATTGTGACAGAACCTTCAAGTGCTCAGCTACCTGCCATGTTATTGAGACCGTTCTGTTAGATTAGAGGACTTAGTTCAATTGGTGATACTAAAGAGGAAGAGCCTTAGTCAAATGCATTTTTATAACATATCAAGTGGGAGGCATTCCTGAGGAACAATAATCAGTAAACAAAGAACATAAACAAGCATTTTCGTGGCGCATGCATCTAATTACATGCCAGAATCGATACTGAAGAAAACCTTTGGTTAGGTGACACATATAAGTCACTTATGTTGGGATTGTACCGTATTGCTGACAACGAAGTGTTGAAGTCTCGTAAACTAGCGAAATTATGTATTTTTTCGGCACTCTTTACAACTATATTTCCCACATCTAATATGTGAAACCCGCTAGAAAATCGATTGAGCTTTAACAACCGTGTCAATCATCCGATAGATAATTGAAAATGTTGGGTACAAAGGAGAATATGGTCTCTTTGAGAAAGAAAAGATGTATGCCTTTTATATCTAAGTACAATATCAACAATGCTTCATCGGAAGATTTAATGGAGTGTTTAATCATAAGAACTATAATCGAACACTGGCTCTCCTCTAATTAAATACTTCTGCTTGACTCCGTCGAGTACTAATCTGATCAATGAGGGCAGTCGCCGAAGCGATGTCCTACAATTATAGTTCTAACTAGGAACTACGCAAATTTCCCCAAACATCATAGCGAGTAGGCAGTGCTTCATAAATAGAACCGCGGTTCCTAAAATGAAGTTCTGGAGGGAATGCGTTTTTAGAAGAGGATGACTGATATCTTTGGCACCAAGCAGCATGACGCCAGACATGACTAGACCGAATGCATTCGTGGCTGCCTACCACCACATCCCACCACGAAACCAAGATGCCTCAAAGCAGCCTTCTAATATTAAAATACCCAGTATAACCGATGGCTCCCATATTTCTCGCTCGATTATTTGAGGAAATTGGTCTAATGTCACTATGGTCGTCAACATTGGACACAAAGCTGCTATGTATGCAACGGTTTGCACGGCTTTTTGCGTATGGGTGGTCGACCCTGATTCTCGTTCCCTTCTTGGTCACCTTCCACATATCAAAAACGCAAATTGGACTCTTTATGACCTTGACTATGGCCGGTGACGTATTGATTAGTCTTATATTGACCGTCTTCGCAGATGCTTGGGGACGGAAAGTTGTTCTGGGATTTGGTGCTCTACTGGTGTCTTGTAGTGGGGCTGTGTTTGCTCTATCAGACAATTACTGGGTTTTGCTTGTCGCCGCAATCTTTGGCGTCATCAGTCCAAGGTAAGGCTGCTCTAAATTTTTGAATGTGTCTATTCTTGACATGATCGTTAGTGGGAACGAAATTGGCCCTTTTAGAGCAATCGAAGAATCAGCATTGGCAAAACTCACCCCAACAGCTTCGCGTAGCGACATCTATGCATGGTATGCCTTAGCTGGACAAGCAGGAACTGCTTGTGGAATGATGTCTTCAGGATGGTTCATTACTTATGTTCTTAATGAGTTCCATTGGCAGAAATTGAGTGTTTACAGAGCTATATTTTGTGGATATGCTGGTTTAGGACTCGTCAAATTAGCACTGGCTCTGAGTCTGAGCAAGGCTGTTGAAGCAGAGATAGGGTTGTCTTTCGTGGATTCTGAAAGCGATCCTTTGTTGGACAACGTTGTTGACGAAAGTGGACCGAAGAAGTCGAGTTTTAGAGCACTTTTACCAGAAATTGGTGCGGACAGCAAGATCATCGTCTGTAACTTATGTTTTCTATTCGCAATTGATGCCTTGGCCAGTGGTCTTGTACCTGTGTAAGTTCCTCTCGGTTTCATTACTGAAAATTACTGACAGCTCACATGGAATGAAGTTCTTGGGTATCATACTTCTTCCACGTCAAGTTCGACCTTGCGGAAGGTAAACTTGGGTCAATTTTTTTCGTAACCAGCTTCATCGCTGCTTTCTCCATGCTCATTGCCTCATCTCTCGCAAAGAGAATCGGCAACATCCAGACTATGGTTTTCACACATCTGCCCTCATCCATCTTCCTCGTATTGATTCCCGTTCCACGCACCCTGACACTCGCAATACTATTCCTCGTTCTCCGTTCCTGCACCCAGTCCATGGATACAGCGCCTCGCTCAGCATTTCTAGCATCTGTTGTCCGACCTAACGAACGCACTGCCGTCTTAGGAATAACCAATGTTGTGAAGACCGTTGCACAGAGTATTGGTCCTTTGCTCACTGGCATCTTTGTTGGTAGAGATTTGTTCTGGCTGTCATTTGTGGTTGCGGGATCTTTGAAGGTGACGTATGATCTGGGAATGCTGGCTGCATTTGTTGGACACAAACCTGTAGAAGACCGGGAGGAACACATGAGGGCTGCGGACGAAGAGCAGAGGTCGGTGCGAGACGACAGTGAGATAGCTGGGTGAAATTCTTATAAATCTGGCGCTTAGTATAGGCCAAAAACAACTGCCAACTATAGGATTACCTCTTGACAGAGGAGGTAGAGCTTATGTACGGCTATGATTAGGGACTAAGAGCTGGAACTAGTGCAATCAATGCCTCGATTAAAATTTACAATCCACCCACCATTCCGAGGTTGCTTATTTCGCTAAATTTCCGGTGTTAGAATTTACCCCTTTTTCATTTCGCTTCCTGAGGAATTGCAAAGTCTTGTAATTCAATCCAGTCACGGGACCATGTTACTATTTCTCCGGCTGTTCACTTTCCAAGTTTTGTGTGACTTGAATATTTAGAGGATCATAACTTCATAAGGGTATTCTAAAGTAGCTAAATATACAACGTTGGCAATACCAAAGCATGTGTTTCAGAATAGTAAAATGAAATCAAAGAGTGTCGTGAGGGCATAGATTCTCGTTTCTAGCCATTCCTTTTTAAGAACCATAATGCATTTACTCGTTCTGAAGTCCTCAGATAATCGTTTTCTCTTTCCTCGACTCTGCTTGAAACCAGTTAAATTTCCTAAAACCCTTCGCAAGGCTGTGATATTGTTAAGAAGGTCTGTGCTCAAGAGCGCGATTATGGCTCAAAGTGAACTGGCGGGTGTACGGTTTCTCCTTCGGCTCTTCGGCCTTTGCTGAATCGGTCAGATCCTTAGACGATAATGCAGTCTCATTTGGTCGTGTCTGGGTAGGCATGGCATGCGCGACCTGTCGGAGCGGTGACTCCGCGCGCAGCTGATAGACCTCATCGGCTCCCTTGGGCATACTATGAGAGCGCATCCGGTGAGGCATGTTCTGCACCCCACCTTGAGAATAACTAATTGGCTGAGTGGAGCTAGATCTTTGAGGAAATTGGGGAATGGCTGAGAGAATAGGAACTTCATCGTCATAGAAGCTATCGTCCGCGTAGTATTGAGATGGCTGATTCAGAGTTGATGAATACGCTTGAAGCGCTATTGGACAACGGGGGTGATGGTTCCCCTGGAATATTCCTCCTATGCAACATGGGGGTGGGTTGGGATAGCCAGAATTTGTCTAGAAACTTCGTTAGGGCTATAGATTCCGTTTGTAGTAGTAAACTCACGCTTGGTACCGCTGGCGGTATATAAATCGATCTGTTGATAGGGGTGTTGTCTTTGGGAGGTACGTAATACACGTCCTCGACATGTCCAGCATACGATGGATTAGGAACTGCCCTAAATGGACTTGTTGATGGTGATGCAAAAAGTGAAGGCGCTTGCATCACCGCAGCCGGCTGACCATAGGACGGTGGGAGGTAGTCTCCATAAGAAAAGTGCATCTGCCCTTGGTCATGCCCTCCATCTTCTGGGCTATACCGATATTCCCTATCAGGTGCTCCCGGAAAGGAATCGAACCCCTCACCACGATTCGGGACCATCTATATATGGTGAGCAGAAGTCAGGTGAAAGACAGCATACGACTTACGATTGCTTGGGGCTTGGGTTTTGCCCGGATGATATCAGTTCCGATAGGCAATTTGTTTATGCCAACGTGGTAATATCTCAGCTCGTTTCGAGGTTGGAGTAGTGCAACCGAATACTGAACAGGAGGAAAGCACTAGGAACGGAGCACAAAGATACCGAGAATCCTAGACCAGTGATGACCCATGCATATCCCACCAACAGGAATAGGTACGCAGTAGTTGAGGGAGCCGGTTAGCAATGCACATGTACTTTGGCCAATACTTAAACAAAAGAGCAGGACCTAGATTGTGACGTTCGGGGAAGAACAGCAGTCTTGGTAAAGGCGCGTAGCAATTGATTTTGGCAGGCTTCTCGAGCACACATACATCCATATAGGCGGACAATGTAGCTTTTGGGGAAGATAATGCGGTACGCAACGTCTCATGCCTTTGAGACGTCGAATTCATCTGAAGTCGACCACCAGTGGAAGCTCAGCCTGGCCACTCATGGTCTCCCTTTTCACAATCCTTTGCCAGAGGGGATCCACCAGGGGCACGTCCAACTGGTTTCACGGCGTGGAAATCTTTGAGACGCTGGAAAGTCCAGTCCATCCCATTGAATATCGGGCCCAATTCGCTGGTTACAAACAACTAAAGCTTGACCAGGTGGGGGCGCCGGGCCTTGTTCAAGGATAAGCAAGTCTAGACGGCCTATATAGAGAGTGCCGTTGGCTTAAGCTTCCGTCAATCATACAAGAACATCACTATAGGGCGCTACTTCTTTCTGGTCAAGCAATTTTACCCGAAGAGTTCGAACGTACGTGAGACTCTTCTGTCATCACGTGATGAATATCAAACCATGGTTAGGGGCGATCCTAATTGCATGAGAGGTGAAGAGCGTGTATACCTTCCCTGGCCCTGACTTCTCCGGTGCTGCTGTCTCGAAGAACCTGTTCGAGCTTCGATACTTTTTCGAGGGCGGGTGGCATGGTATGCATCGCATTGTCTGCATGACGCCGATGAAACATTTGCAATGTCACTATCGTCGGATTATGAGACGCTTCATGGCACCCACGGGCCGCAAATCTCTTTCCAATGCGGCGGAGAATCCGCTCTGGTAGTGTAGATGCTAACGACTTAGACCTGGACTAGATCAGGTTATTCAAACGCGTTTTACCGTGTCTTCGATTTATCGCAGTAATGGTCATGGTATTGGGTTGGTGCTCTCCACCCACGATGTCTTCGTTGGAGTTTGTTGACACAGATCCTTTCCGTCGATCCTTGGCGAAGTCGGTTAGAAATGCCACGCGGAGCAAGGGACGCAGCAGCTACGAGCCAAAGCGATCTCTGGTTCTGAACAATGTGCAAGTCACAGACGTCCAACGATGCCCCTGTGGCTGTCGGCCCGGTCAGTTGGGCTCATCATGCACAACACGTCTCAAAACGGCCAGCGGGCTTACACTGTACAGTACAAGAGTAGATCCTACGTACCAACTCAACAGGATCTGAGAATATCTTCAAGAGCAAGCGAGGACATTCTGTTCCGAGCCCCTTTATCGCTTACCAAGTGATAGTCAGTGCCCGCCAGTATAGCCACCGCCCAATCGGAGTTCCACCCATCTACCACTTGTTTCTCCGAGCGCGAACTTTACCTGCAGTAGTATACGTACCATCAATATGGATCGAGAAACGACTATGGTGGAGCTTACCAAGCAAGAATGTATGACATTGACCATGCTGGACGAAGCTAGAAGCGCTGTCCGGAATCCAATTGACCAGCCACCTCCAGCATGATACGGTTTAGCAACACTCAAAATTGCAAGTCTAGACGCTCCCAAGACTTGAAAGAGCTTCCTCTGGACTCTCGTTGTTCCAAAATGGCAACTGATAGCACTCCATTCAATCTACCCGGCGATCGACAGACTTCCACCAAAATTACCGGGGCTCAAGGAACGCAGCACGCAAAAATTAGGATCATGCAGGCTAAAGTTGCAACGATGGTGAGTACCAAATGAGAGACAAGTGTCAAAAATTTACGTTCGATTGGCGATCAGCTTCAACGTGACTAGATTTGTGAAGGAATGAGGTCAAAAGCTTACTTTCGTGCTCGCGTGCTCCTAACCCCTCTCCAGAGAAATTTTTTTAAAAAAATTCCCGGGTCAACTTTCCAAGTTTCTTTATTCCTGCGAGCAAAGACCTTCCTCTGCTCTGCCTCTCCACAAAGTCCACAGTCTCCCATATCAGACAACCGAATAATAGCACAACTCCAGTTTACGAAGCAATAGTATTTTAAAGTTCATAGGACACTTTAATTATATCTCAGTAATGTTCAAAAGCAAACCTATGAAAGTGCCGTCTTCGAGGAGTTCAGTCTATGTTTTAGGCCTTCGAATCCTTGTTCTAGCTGCTTTCACATCTTGTTATATCCGAAATCACATCGACTTTCTTATTAAGCAGGTGTTTCACTGGTGCCTATTGATCTTAAACATAGACAGGAAATTTGGGAGAATATCAAAGTTCTTGACTAAAAGTCCTTCTATTCCGAACTATCGATGCACCGAAAGGGCTATACGCAAAAATCCGCTCTTTCTCCTATAATTACTCTCTTACTCTGTGCTCGTTGTTTATGATTACGCTCAAATTAACGGACCAGGGACCTTAAACGGATGTGCTTCAGTATTGAATACCCATTTGTTGTTTCCATTATGTTCAACTTGCCACTCGTTGTCCTACCATGCTGTTAATGTTGCAACCTTGTTTTAACTCGGGAAACTTACGGGGGCATGGATGAGATAACTATACTTTAGCACTTCCGCAAACCAGAAGCTCTCCTGGAAGTCATCATACCCACCACCGTCTGCCTTATTGACATCGCGTATACCACTAAATCCACTTCCCACTCGCGTTGTCTCATTGATGGCAACAAATGCCTCCCATGCCCAATCACGGTACTTTTGGTCCCCAGTTGCACGGAATGCGTAATAATAGGATTCAATTACTTCAGGCCGTAGGACGTAATTGGGAGAGGTACTCCAAAATCCGGCTTTCTGAAAGAAGTCAACTGCATCTGCTGGTGGAGGCGGATTTTTGTTCGATGTGCTTGGCAACTCTTCAACCCACCTGTACTGTGGTCAGCCACTATTCAGTCCGATTTGAGTCCTAACGGTAATGCTCAATCAGAGCGAAGCAATTTTCTCTCAGGTTAGACCAATCGTTACCTAGTGCGTCCAAAAACAGAAGCTGACGCTCTATACTTTGCACACTCTTTTTGTTCTATCTGCCCACTTTATGCACAAAAAATGAGATAATTTGCGCTAGTGAGAAATTCTCTGCTCACCTGAAAGCTTCGGGTCCGATACCAGTTACTGTGCTAGCATAGGTGTTGTAACAACCTTCTGTGAGAGCGAGACCAAAGTCAATGTACCTTTGTTCTTCCAGAACAAGACCACCCAAAATAAAATTACCACCATCAAAACAGGCCACTGTTCCCTGTTAGAAGCGATACTTTATATGTTGGAAAGGGTCCTACAGTGCTGTGAATAAAATATCCTTTGTTTCCCATCATACATAGCCAAAAAGGTTATATCAGGTCGTGACACGGGGTGGGATGCAAGGTACTCAATCGAGGATTCGACAGCAAGGACCCACCGGTCTTTATAAGAAGCAAAGCGCGTAGTATCATAGATATACATCTTGATGAGATATTCGTAGTAGCTGTCGGTCCCTCCAACCCAGCCACCTGATGCATCTTCGAATTCTCCAGTTTCGATATTGATATTTGAACCCACCAGTCCTGGGAACGGCTCTGACGAGACCGGTTTCGGATCGTTGAGATAAGACTCAGCTTTTTGCGTCAACTCTGCATACGTCTGATTACCAGTAAGGTCAGAGAGATGAGTCCATTCCAGTACAAGAGTTCCGGTCGTGGCAAGACCGTTATTAGTTGATCCATCATTTCTTGGCGGGCCAAAGAAAATGCCATTATATGGAACTCCGGATGGTGTATCAAAAGCAAACGCTAGATTGTCAGCTAGTCGCTTAGTCTGGTCCAGAATTTTATCTACAGATTCGGGGTTGGATGCCATGTTGGACAATGGGCCCTTTAAGAGATCGTACGCTATTTACGTCAGATGTACGACATAAAATGGAGGACAATCCACTCACCAGAAAGTAGGCCACCTACAAACCTGATGGTGGTTTCGAAAAGCGAAATTGAAGAATCATCTTTTGAATTATCAAAATCAATGGAAGGAATCCATTCAACGATAGTATCTACAATGTCTGGAATTTGCATCAAAAGTGCTGTGCTCAAGGCGTCCACTGCACTTGCTCCCCAGCCGTTCCTAAAGGAGAGTAATTAGCCTCAGATTAACGAGCTACTTTGTAGATTTTCACCTCGAGTCGCTAAAGCCATTTGTAACAGGATGAAGTTCATCATGCGGGAACGCATATTTGTAGTATCCATCCCAGGCATGAGTAAAGGCCTCCTTCACTGCATCTGCCCGTTCTCTATTCAGAGTATGGTTACTAACACGGCCCGCTCGAGCTTCTGGGTGTCTTGTGGGTATTGCCAAAACTGTGAGTGAACACAGTCCTATGACAGATACTAATCCAACAGCGAGATATCCTGAATACATTTTGTATCAACGGCTGCAGTGTTGGGCCTTTCAACGAAATATTGCTGAAAACTCGATTTATCGATCCGGGTATTCAGAAGGAATGATATTTCGAGAGGAATGCAATTCGAAAACAAACATGCGCCACCTCCAACATCAAGACGCGAGTGCTTATCTTCTTAGGAATTGACAGCAGTGTTAATATATGACCTACTCACATTCCACCTTTATGTCTTCCCCTGGATTTAATCAAGTGGTTTCCTATCTTGGTCACATAGCTGCTACGTAAATCGCGGTGTGCATGTCAAGTCACATCGAAGACATTCGGTCCGGCAAATCATATACGAATGCCGCTTAGAGATTTCAAGAAGAAGTTGCTACACTTACATTGGTTACTTCCCCTGAAATCTATTGGCAATCGGCATGTAGTCCCGTGGCGCAAACGTGCGGGGGATAATTTGCCATATCTCTTCCACTGCGGGGTTGCATTGTGACGATATCTTTTACAGGGTAGGAGATCATGAGGCGAGGAGGTATAGCTTGAACTTCCTGTTGTGTCTTATTGTGAACAAGGGTTGGTGACAAATGCATCTTACTCGTGGCCAGCGCAGATGCACCAATTTGTGCTACCAGTAATTACACTGGTATGTATCCTAGGTACTAAGTAACGTTGCCCGGCAAACAGCAACGATCACTCGCAATGTACCATTATAGAATACTCTATGAGGTAGGCGGGAATAATAGAGGAAATTATGTCTAAAATTAAAAATAGTTTTAGGTGGAGAGCAATTCCTGATTACACAATACTATCCTATCCCAATAGATGATCTACTTCGACCAAAATGCTGGCTTTGATACACGATTCACTTTACTCAATGCTCAAACGCCATTAGATGTGTCAAGGACCTGTACTCAAGATGAAGGCAGAAGGAGAGGTTCCTATGCGTAAACGTGTGATAAGGTTCTTGTATTCTGATAAGTCTAGGGAAGGAAGCTCTCCGTATGGGAGAGGTCTAGGTATACTAGCTAATGAGGGTGTGTGCCTGAGGCCACAACAAGACGTGTCTGAACGTTCAAGCAGTGCTACATATTTCTCGGTCATCTAGTCTGCCAATTTCTGTCCTAACCACCCTCATGCCTTTCGCCAGGTCAACACACACTCTTAGTAGCCATCTAAGTCTTAGTAGCCATCTAAGATTCTTTTACCTAGCAAGCAAGCCTTAGGCCTGATCCACCTTTTGCACTATTTTTTCCGCGACCAACTTTCTGAACAAAGCATTTCACATAAACAACTCCGTTCAACGTTCGTATGGTACAGATTTATTCATTTGGATCAAAACAACTATGCATTTAACAATACCAGGTAAGAAACATCTCTACAATATATATGTATCAAACGCCGCTTTATGAATTCTCAATGGTTTGACACCCGATGCACGCTATAAGATGCAACCAACAAACGCCGCAACACAACAATATAAAATGCACTCATGAATTCCACATATGTATAACCAAGAAAACTCGGTAGTAATAATCTAGGCAATTTAGTTGACAAAGAAAAGATCTTGATGAAAACTCGGCCAAAGCAAACAAAAGCGGTAAGCAAGTTTTTTGTACTCAGACTTGCTGCAGCGCAGTTGTCACGTCATGAAGGAAGGTATCCTCTCCTGGAAGGTATTTAGTAGCTGTCGATGACCTCCTTGATGTTTCGTATCCACCTTTCCTCAAGAGAGCGACTCGTGGAGGCATGGCTCTCTTGATAGGAGTACTATGGACAGCCGATGGTACGACCAAAGTCGAGGTCTTGCTGCTTGTTTCTCTGCTCTCGAAGAGTGTTCTAATACCTGGTGTCGTGAATATCGAGGGTTGCACAGAGCTCGTCATCAAGCTCGATGTCTGCACAGAACTCATAGGCTGCCTCCGTCCTAAAGTGGTATTTATCGTTGTAGAACCAAAAATGTTGCTGGGTATGGGAAGCGAATCGACCTCTAGCCTGGGCGGAAGTCTGCCAGGTGTAGGTTTTCGATTGAGCAGGTCATACCGAGATTTTCCAATCCAAAGCATTTGTTCGTGCTCTCGAAGATATCTCTCTCCACCAAACGACTTTTGAACAATCTCTCTACTCTTCATCCCAAGTGCTTTTCTCTGCTCTACCTTCGCGTACATTCGTTTCGTGATCAAGTCAACATCTTCTGCACTTGGCTTATCGGTAAGCGTTGGTACATAGAGACCTTCAGCATCTTCGGCATACGGAGCCCATTCGTCTAAAAGCGCGAGAAAATTGATCTGCGCTCGTGCTAAGTTACGAGCATCGTTAGGTGCAACGACTGAGCTGTAGCATTCCCCAGTATCAGGATCAGTTAGGACACGTAACGATGCTCCAACATCTGTGCAGACCACAGGTGCACCGGTAAGGGCGGCTTCACCTAGGGCCAGCGGAAGGCCTTCTGAGATAGAAGAGTTGAGAAACACCCATGTTTTCTCAAGTACAGTGGTAGGGTTAGCTTCTCCACACATTGTCACATATCTTGGGAGTGATTTCGATGCAATGATTTCGAAACAGTCTGTGGAATACGTTGGAGCTTTGTCGATTGCGCCATAAATATCAAGTCGATAATCTGTGAAACCCCACTCATTAACGATGATATCTGCAGCAAGTATGGCAGTCTTGATATCTTTCGCATACCAGACATGCGATAGCATCGTCACGGTCGGCTTGGTTGACGTAATATTCTTTATGGGCGCAAACTTGGTCATGTCAGGAATCTGCAGTGTGAAATTAGTAAATTCCGGTGATACTATTAGAAAAAAAATGCTGCTCGTTAACAAAACTTCACACTTACGCCATTCACGACAGGATCAATCTTTCTCTTGAAAGTATTTCGATGTTCTAGTTTTCCTTGGCTCGTGCCAATCTCTACTTCCCATCCTAGAAAATGAGCATTAGTAGATGTTCGGCAGTAGAATTTGTTGACTATCAGTTCTATCTCACTTAACACTCCTGTGGAAGAGTTTATTCTGAGTACGAGCAAGATTCCCGTCGTAAGAGTTAATCTGTGTTTTACATACCAGGATTGAAAAAGTCTGCACAGGGCAGTATGGTGTCGGCGTGGTGTAAAATCAACCTAGACATGATGTGTCAGCAGGTATTTGTCCAAGGCATCTTTCGCAGTTTGATGGGCTATTCTTACTGGCTAGTTATCCGCATGAGTCCAAGCAATGCATTCCTCACAAAAGGGGCCATGGTGCATAGATCTGAGGAAAGGTACAGGTTTGTTTCACGCCAACTAATCGCATGATCCCAGATTTGGAGCGTACATCCACGCTGGATCTTGCAGACGATGCCGTAAGATGCACTCACACTATGATGAGAGGCTTGGAAAATAGCAGGTATTCTATCCGGTAGAGGAATGGAGAAACTGCAAGGTACAGGATTAGCTCAACAACCTCTGACTAGAAAAGCCACTTCGTCAAATACAAGTAGACTAAACTCTTAGTACACTCACATGAACAAATAACGAAACCATAGTTCCAAAGCACCGTCAAGCCTGATTAATGTTAGTTTGTCTCACTTGAATAGTCTTCATGGTTCTATAATCGTGATGAACTTACTGTGCAATGGTAGGTATTTCTGTTTGAAACCAACCCTCAGACGGAGTTGGGCTCACAAGATCCTCAGATATCCACAAGTTACGCCATGCCTCCTTCACAATACTACTTGTCCACACCGCACCCCAGTGCTTTGATTTCGAAAAATAGGTATTGAGGTTGACCAGGGCTCGCGTTGTTTGTAGTATGTCACTGTGAGAGAAATTGCTAGTTCGAGCACCCTTCACTAATGCCTTGAGAATCGGCAAGAAGTTTCTCTTTACGTCCAACTTGGTAGCATCGCCAGGAACATGCTCTACTTCTGTATCCAGACGATCCTTGAATAACCCATGAGTTGGAGTCAGAAAATCGAGTCCCCATAGTGGTATCACTTTGAGACTTCGCACATTCATCTCGGTCTATAAACTTGTTAAGAACACTTGTGTAGAAGGCACATAAGAGAACTTACTTGATGTTTAGGTAGGCCGGAATCATTTGCAGCTTCAGCTATCATATGCCCTTTAACAAATGTATAAATCAGTCCTCACAGTCTCATATTGATAAAGCAATTCGAGGCTCGGTTGACCCTCTTGAGATTTGTACTTACAATTAACAGACCGCAAATTATTAATCATATCTCTTCGACAAGCAGAAACACCTCATAAATGTTAGTGGGAAGCTGTGCGTGTCAAGATCATGTACTAACCACCACCTTCATTAGGCCATGTTCCGGAATCAACAGCTAAAACCTGAAGTCCTCCGTCGTCAAAATCAGGTTCTTTGGATCTTGTGCGAGAGTTTGCATCTCCTCCTTGACCAAAACTATAGAAGTCTGCAATTTTCATTGCGAGAGGAGTCCAACCTGAGATTGAATTGTCTAAGTCAACGGTAGCCATTATTCCTTCGGCATTTTCGTTTAGGAACGCTTCAGCTGCCACAAGGTGACCTCGATCGCGATTTCTCCAGTACGTACGCATTAAGCTTTCCTTTCTAAGTAGTTTCTCATCTAGCCACCTCGCAATTACACCGTCAAACCCAGGTGTGTCTTTCCAAGCTTTCCATAAACTTGATCTAGCCTGAGACGTGGATACTGGATTACGACGTATGTTAAGACCTAACCATCTTTGTAGAGCACTGGACTTCAGTGACTTAAACCCGAGGAGTGGGTCATCATCTGAGAAGTTGAACTTTGTGGGCTTATTCAGGACCCTGTAATAAGGACAAGTCAGCACTGAGTATTCTGGGGTGGAATTTTCTCACCCAAGATGGTCGTATTGGATAATGGGCGGAGTATCAATTGGATCCCCGTTGAGTCTAGTCAAGATTGTAGGATGAAACTTGTGGTCATAAATCCAGCGAGACTCATAAACGTCAGATCCAAGAACAAATGTCGCTTCCATTACCTGCGAGGATGGTATCCATTGGTCGCGTTTTCCCAAATTGTTTTTTGGTGGCGCTGACCACGCCACTGTACAAGTCATATGAGGAAGAACAAATTCTGCACGCAAAAGCTCATCTTCAAAGTTACCTCCTTGTCGATAGTGACAGCTGAATCTGACCAAACTTCCATGAAGAATAAATGATCCCCTTTCGACAAGGCCTTGTCTATTATATATGTGCTCTTCGCCTTTGTTCTTTCCATCAATACATTTCCGCAGCAGTGGGTAATGAGGAGCGTAGTTTTTGGAGAGCACATTTCTTGAAGGATTCTCCGCCAGGCTTGCGTAGTCGTATTTATAGGTATTTATTTTCGCACCGTTGAGGTAATCTTCTCTCCCTAAAAGATGTTTACTTCTGTTATAGGTGCTAATCCGTTGCAGCTTTGTTTTGTCTCCTGGCTCTCTATCCAATACCCCACCATATTGATACACTTTATAAGTGCCAGCCTCACCGTAAGGCGAATGGATAAAGGCGGTTGATGATCCAGTGTTGCTTTCGATTGATATGCGCTGGCGTTTCAAAATTGTGACTGTAGCACCCCCAATGCGACCCCATAACGTCCTCACATTGTCCCTCCCATGGAGAAGGAAAAACGGTAAAAGCATACTTTGTAGTCCCTTTGTATACACCCATACTTGAGTTATCAAGAACATCGTAATGCTTCTCACAACCTTTGGACTAGTCGTGAGAGCAAAATCTAGCTCTCGTTGAAGTTCGGGCTCCGCTACAAATGCAATCGCCAATAGCTTCAAACCAACGCCTATGTTGTGATAGATGATGCTAAATGGAAGCTTTAACCTCTGAACCAGAGTCCTTGTGATGTGTTTGGAGGTTGAGTGTTTGGATTTTAAAAATTCAAGCAGTTCTTGTTTTTTTCCCAATCTAAGATCCCCCATCGAGGTTGCACTTCTTCTGATATCTAGAGCATAACGGCGATTCGAAAATGCAACAAAGGCTCCGAAATTGCATCGAGCAATAAATGTGCTTATAGGTATGCGTACATCTCTATTGAATGCCAGCCACTCTTGCTGCTTCTTGGTTAATGTGTCTTCGTGCCCGGTACATCTACCCACTACGAAATCCCGAATGTCCCTAGGTAATATTTCCCAGTCGACATCACATTCGTATCCTAAACATACGTATTTCAGTATTTGCTTGTCACAATCCTGAGCGAATGATTTGACTTGGGCAGGTGACGTGCGCATGTTGATGTGGCTTTTCACATTTTCGGACACTGGTGAATCTTCTCCTAATGACAACGCTATTAGGGATTCTGCGAGAGAAGCGTCATCGTGACTGAATCCCATTATTGTCTCCGCGACTGAATGTAGGATAATTTCAGCAGTTCTAGGCACTACTTAGCAAGACTATATCGACTACAGCTGCGCTACTAAGAAATCAGAGAATAAGTACTGAGAATTAGACGTACCTATGACTAAACATATTCATAGAGTTTTGCTGTGAACCATCACTCAGTTCACATCCAACGATGAGGTGTATGCAACCTTCTGAAAAATAGCTAATGGCTTTCATGTTGGGAGCGCTTATTGCTTCCAGTGAGATGCAGTCAACCACAATAGTCCCACTCTCAAAAGCAGTCAATACTTGCTCCAGGAGTTCATGGACATCAGGAAAGGCCTCTATCGCAGAAGATGAAGTAATTCCAAAATTTCCACTAAAATGACCAATTGCTTGAAGAATGGTGGATTTTATTTGCAAACCTGGCTGTGTTCGAGGCTCTACTCGATATTTATCATCCTCCTTTAAGGAGGAAAGGTTTTCGTAGATAGTGCGTAACTCGTCTTGGGAGAACATCAAATTCTTCTCAAGCCCTGAAAAATAGTGATACCCATCATCGGATCTGAGTTTTCTGAATGCATTGTCATGACTTTTAGGATGTCCAGTTCGGCTAGTAGCCTTCAACTTAATCCGAGCGTAATACAATGACAAAATTGCAGCGGTCCACTACAAATTCTGTCGTTAGGATTCTAATCTCAGTTTGGAGGAGAGAATTTGAAAAAAAAACCCCAAATCACAATCCTTTGGGGAATAGCACAAGAAGCTGAAGATCATCTCTAAAGGGATACTCACAGTTGCCACTGCAAGTGCAGTTACATCGCAGTAATCAAAGCCAGGGGTGAAGTGGCGTAGAAGTTGACCAAGTGGTATACCAACCAGTACTGCTACTATCAGAGGTTTCAGACTGCGTGGCCCAGTAAAGATTTTGGTATACTGTAAATTGTATTAGTGAGCCTTACCTTAAGGTATTTGTTCATAGAGGGCTAGCATACCTGAAACCAAAGAAGACCTTATTGTTGGATGTTAGCGCCATAAATTCTCGACGGGAGAGTTATTACCTGTGTATGCTCCCACATAAGCTATGAATAGAATAGTAGAATCCTTAGAACTGTTGAATACCCAGAGTAAGCTTGAAGATGTTGCCAAACTCCACGCATGGAATAGCAGATATCGACCAAGCATTGTCCAATATAGAGTTTTCCTAGCAGAGACTTCTCGTCTGACTGCTTCCGGAATGGAAGACACATCTCCAATTAACATATTCTGGCCACGAGCAGTCATTTTATGAAGCTTGGCGGCATTGAAGTCCAAAAGTACAGCTCCAATAAGATAATAAGCAAGCGCAAACCCAACTGGCAAACGGTACTTTGGATTTTTTGTAGAGAATCCTAGGAGCTTGCCACCCGATAATAGAGCGGTCCATTTGTCCAGCAAGGCCACTATAAAATACAAGAGACTGCAACCAACTTCTTCCCCGGCCTGGCGCCAGTGTATAAAAGCATTGTGGAGACGAATCCCCGTCTGGAGCTGTTTCAGTGTCTGAAGTGCTACCTTAGTCTGCATGTTCCAAGTTGATGAGAATGGTATCGGTAGTGGTGTTCCAGAGTAGCCGCTATACCATTCCAGCAAGAATATTGTGGCATCGTAGGATCTTGCAAGCTTCTGGACAAAAGGATCGGTAGACTTAGTCTTCCAATACCGCGAGCGAGCCTTATTAATCTCTCTTATTATGGCTGCCCTTGCCAGCTTCAGAACACCCGGGTCCGTCATTCCGCTCAAGGAGTCTTCATTACCATCTTCTTGCGTCTCCAGATACCATTTCCGCAGGTCTTGATCATTTATTTTCTCGATCTTCAAATACCAAGTAGTCCAGCGTGCACCTGTATATCGTACGCCTAATATCAAAAGAAATAGGAACACATAGAGCACCGCCAGGTAAACGTAGATATCACGATCTGGAAGTAGAAGAGTGATAAGCGGGGAAATAAACAAGAATGGAATGACCATCACAATGATTGGCCTCCCCTATGTTTTAATCAGCAAAACAGGGCTAAAGGTATTCCAGATGAGTAGACTTACGGATTGAAAGGCGGATCCAGGGTACTGGAAGTTAGCCAAAGCCGCTAGAAGACAAAGGTACGATGTAAGTGCCACTAGATAGAGAAAGAAAATTACTCCTGCTAAAACATCTTCTACAGCCCATAAAGCTACGAATCCAATTGCTCCGGCGATGAAACTGAATGCAAGCCCAGTAACCAGCCTAGTAACAACAAACATATTCATAGCTGAGAAAGCCATCGAAATCAAATAATATGATCCTCCGCAGGTGATCCAAGTACCGACAGTTCCTGATATCAACAGAGAAATCATCAAAGCCAAGGTTGCCGAGTGTTGCTCCGTTTTACTCATACCTCCACTAAGGTAAAGTCCTTTACTAGTGGTGGTGAGAAGTATAATATCGAGCAATGCAGGGATTGCAAAGACACTCAAGAAGGTAAACCTCTGGTGGGCGGACATCACTGACCTCTGAGAGTGAGAATCATCAATGTCAATCTTAGCTGCAGCATAGGCCGAAGGGGTCGCTGGACTTTGGTCAGACCAAATTGGGGGCTCGTGTCCTTGTTTGTGATGGTAAAACCGATATCGGTCAGAGAGCAGCTTTCCAAAGGCACTTGGAGTCAAGTCAAAATATGCCTCACATCTAGCACCTGTTGCGAAAAGCTCTGCAAATGCTGCTGCTTGATCACTCTGATCATTAAATAGAGTGTTTCTGTCAGTGACTTCCATATAAGCCTCATCGAAAGCATGCTTTCTCATTGCACAAAAGATCGAAAGGGCAATAACGTCAACTTTAGCATCAATTTCTCCCTGTCTGATGATGTATCCAAGATTTTCAGTTATGGCTTGAAGTTTCGAAATATTTCTATCACGCAAAATCTGTGTAATAGCGTTTTGTACAAGGATGAAGCTCTCTAATGCTGAAATCTCGTTAGGATATTGACAGCCAGTTTGAGCATACCAATTAATTCGAGAACTGAGTAATTCTCGTGGTGAATTCTGACCCGAGAGAAAGCCAACTGTACTAAGCTCCTTCAGTTGCCTGAAGTCAGTCGAGCCGAGTAGTTGTAGTTCACAAGCCGTTTGCAAATCATTGACCAACGAAGGATCACCAGCCTCTAGAGAAAGATAGAGAGATTGCAGAAATTGAAGCAGTTCTGAAGGCGATAACAGCGAGATGTCTCGGTGTAGCCTCTGTGAGAGCCCCGATAGTGGCTCGACTGTTTGGTTCCATTTGGCTAGGGAAATTTCGGCCTGGATACACTCGTGACGCGGGCAACCACGGCTTGACAGGAAAGTGTGCAAGATTGTCCCTAATATATCTTCAACGTTCCTGGAAATATATATGTCTAAGCTTGAATCCTCATCGATCGAATAAACTGCCCAGAAACGGGCTCCGGGATGAATCTGAAAGCCTGAATCGAGACCAATGTGAGCGCAGATAGGATTAAATCCTTCGGCGTTGACACTGGAGAGCTGTTCTGCCAGTTCTTGGATAGCTGCTAGCCATTCGGATACGTATGCTACGTTTTGAGAAGCGAGGTCGTTGCAGTACAGTTCGAGGGATTTGCCGAAAGTGTTGAGAGTCGTATGCTTAATGTCATCCAGTAGCCGCATATCTTTCAGCCGCTATGGTTTCAAGAGTCAGTATTCATATCAATGTTTTCGGACAAATTTGTTTAGGTAGCAAAAATCTTTCAAGATATCACTCACTTGCTGCGATCGTACCACGTCCAAGAATGATTGCCTAGATACTGTAGAGCCAAGAGGAAAACACCCCAAATAATCATAAGCTGAGCCTTTGATCGGATGGGGTATGATATTTCCATCGCATCTATCTAGTACAGAGTGCCAGCTCAAGTATCCAAGCTCGGAATGTGGTTCTATTAAATTGATGGTAGACATTCCACTAATTGGAGTGGAAGCTTCGGAAGAGCTGAAACGCCGATTGGAAAACTCCTGCGGGCCAGGTCTTTGAGCCATAAAATGATTTGTGCATGATAGTCTGGACAAGTTGCCCGTTTCATTGGATTCAATGGCCTCAATTGAAAGCAGCGAGTATAGAGCATGTAGCGCCTTCGAATGTGAAGCCACGTACTCTTGGTTTATCTGAGCAAAATCAGTTAACAAAATCCAAGTGTCTCAATAATCTAGGATTAAATCTTACCACAACATTAGATCTCCACCTGCTATGAATCTCCATGACCTTTAGTTCTTTCAGCCAATCGAAAGCCCCAAACGGTTCTCTTTGGTCGAGAGATAACTCTGCCGAAACTAGTGCCGAAGTAGTTCCTATCCACGGCAAAGCACTGTAGAATTTTGACCAGTTATAACATCTTTTGACAACAGCATTGATTGGTTGGATCTCATCTCCCACAGTTTCCCATACTAATACAACAAAGTTGCGCAAGCAAGCTTGTGATACAAATGCTTTGATTGTGGGTCTCATTTCTGCCATTTGGAACGCATCCCGCTCTTCTCCATTGGCGGAAATCGTCGCGTTACGAATGACCAGCCCGGTGACTTCCTCCATCTCTGCTAATGACGTGTCAGAGAGAAATGTTGGTGCCGCCACTTCTAAATAGACCGAAAGACCAAGAAGGCTGAGGAAAATGACAAATTCTTTCAATAATGGTGAGGAAAATTTCTCTCTCCAATTACTAATGAGAATTCCATTGAAGTTGCGGCCTTTCTCTGATCGTGACATTGAGGATTCGATCAGAGCAGTTACCCATTCTGTGGCAGCCAAGAGGGGTTTTTGAGCAGCTCGATCTACTACGCTACCAATGTCTACTCGTGCAAGACAATGTGGTGATGTTGGATACAGTCCAGAGCACACGGTTTCTATTACGCCTGATTGAAATGGGTCGACCACCAATATATCCCATGCAGTCAAGATCTTTTTTTGTGCTGTTGTTGGTGGATCCGAAAATTCTCCAATATAAACACCAAAGCTCCCAGGTTTTGTGTTTTCCGTAGTCACTTTATACTCTGACAGTTTAACTGATAAGTCTGCGAGATATCTCTTGACCGAGGAGGAAACTCGTTTGGGATTCGATTTTACCTCCTATATGATGATCAGCGAATTGAAGTGGCCAACGAAATCTGAAATGACATATGATGAAGAAAGGAAACTCACAACATATCGAAGATATCCCTTTGTAACAGCAAGAGTTAGAAGGTATGTCAATCCCAATCCAGTAGAAACGAGAATAAACCCAACAAGAACCTAGTCTGATATCAGTAACAGGATTGTAATTTGCAAAGCAGCTTTATTGTTTACAAATTGCCACCAGTGTTGCAAAAGATCATGCCAGCTAGCAGCCTCGATATCTGTAATTCGACCCATGGTGAAGGAAACGCAGTATAGGCGGGGCTACAATCATTGCTCCCGCTCGAATTGAAGCGTGTTGTATAGACGGGAGGTACAGAATTTGAACATAGTATTTGGGACACAAGCTAGCAGCATAGGAACAGTACGGGATATTTTGGCAGTTTACAATTTAGAGACGGAAATTTGAATAACAATGGCCACAAGAATGGCTGAAATGTGACAACGAACTCGGTCCCAAGGAAATATGACGGTTATACGGCATCTTCGACACCCATTTGTTCACGAATAGCGCCTAGAATTCGACTTTACCCTGAGATTTTGGAAGCGCCCCCTCCTCTTCCCTTAAAAAAAAGAACAGAGGCACGTTGTACCTACCTAGTTGGAATGGTGTCTAAACCCGAGCCGAGTAAATGCGTTGGCTGCTGGGTGGCTTCCAAGAGCTTGGCGGAGCCGGATGGATGGTGCAATGTACGTCTTCATACCTGGGAGATGGGGATCTTTCCAATCTATCTGGATCTTTGGTCTAAGTGGAATCACTGGGAACAACGTCACAAGCACTCGTTTCTGCCGTACTGCTGCACTGCTGCACTACTACGCTTCGGGTAGTCCAACAATGGGACCGACAACAGAGCGCTGGGTGGAACTGTGTATGCAGCCAATCAATATGTTGGGCATATTATGGTGGATGTTTGAGGTATACCTAATATTGAGTTCAGGGGTTGTGTCGTGACTAACAACTGCCCTAGGACCTGCGGTAAATATAGCAATCCTGTATGTGATGTGACGAGGCAATACTTATTCGCCATATCTACGGACCGAACCTCCAGGTACCTGCCTTTAGGTTGCAGACTGACACCCTCGACAGTGGAAGCCGACAGTTTAAAAAAGCCAGCAGTGCTGTACGCCGTTTGCGGTAACCTAATTCACACTGCCGAGCAAGGGAAAGCTGCTGTTGTCTTCGCTTAATTGTTAGTGGCCTCGCTTAGCATGGTTATATTTCTAACGTCTACCCCTGTGGATCATCAACCTGCATTTTACCCAACGCCAAACAGGCCAGCTGCACTATACACACCACAACACACCAAGAAGTTATCCCCGTTCATGCAACTACCCTTATGGAGAAGATCATCAATACGTCAGGGTCTAGGTATGGTCATTCATTGGGTCATGGGTTGTGGCATTGGAGAAGCACTCCAGCAGAATATGGGTGATAGTCCACAATTGCCTTCATTCATCACGGTACATCCATTATAGCCTCAACATCGGATGTTCTAGTTAGAAAAATTCTCATGTCACATCATTGTCACTACCTTTTGTTGTGGAGTTTTTGATTGCTCTACTCTGCAAAAAAGTTTCTCCATTTCCGCCTTGCCCATGTGATTATTATGCTCTTCACGGCAGTAGCTCACAACTGCCAGAAATCGCCTAAGTTACGCGGTCCTCGACGCGTAAGCGGCTGCTAGACTTACAGTACAGGATTGGGCTGAATCCCACTTGCCCTAGTATAGCTTTCTTCCCCTGTTACGTTACTTTGAATTTGGAATTGGCAAGTTCAAATTGAGCGACACATCTTCTTTACTGGGTCCCCAAGACATTTCTTTATCAAATTCTTCACCATTGCACAAAGCCGTAGAATATTTGATTATCTGCCCTTATCTGCCGCAGTCTCTGTACCTATCGGTCGTTGTGTTGGCTTTGCATATAAGGGGTGTCTACTATTCTCTTCTCTCAGCATAACATATATCATACATCAGTCACTTTAATCTCTAAATCTGGAGAATATCTGCATTCCGGAGGATGTATATAATGCAATCCAGCACGTTTTTCTTGGCAATATCTCTATGCCTATCAACTGCGACCGCTCACAGCCACAGGAGAAGCGAACATTCAGTACACACAGAAGTACAAGCTCTGAATAGGCAATCCCTTGTCCAGTCAATAAACCCAGCCCCTCTTGTTACTGTCTTCACAGACAATATCAGCTTTCGAACCAACACCACCTCTGCAGCTTCTCTGAAGGTTAATGCCCAAGCAGTGGTAGCCACGAAAGTCAACAGCACAGCACTGGTTATTGCTCGAGATTCTGCATCTGCATATTCTGCTTATTCCGGACTTAACGATCACGGGATACCTCATTATGTTCTCACTGTTTCTCGTAGTGGAGTTACTTTACCAAGTCTCAATGATTCTGCAACACTTGGCAACTTTGGACTAATAGTTGTACTATCAGAAGTTAGTTATGACTATGGCGGCTCGAAAGGTTATCAAAGCGCTCTAACATCAAAGCAATGGGCGGCTTTGTTCAGTTACCAACTCGCTTTCGGCGTACGAATGGTTAGACTTGACGCTTATCCGTCCTCGGAAACTGGCACCAAAGCACTAGGTGACTGGTATGATCATTTTTGCAATGTTCACTAGCTACGGTGTAGACAAATGCTTACCTCGGAATTTCTTTAGTTGTAATGATGGAGTTAATCAGGATGTTTACATCTCTAATGACACTGCATTTCCCTCAGCGGGACTTAAAGTGTAAGTCAAATTCCAATGCTTGTAGAAGAACAAATACTAATTTTGACCAGAGGCGCAGGTATAAGTACATCAGGCCTTTGGCATTATCCTGCAGCAATCACGAATTCTGCTATTGCCAGTGAATTCGCCCAATTTGGCAAAAGTACTGGGTTCAACTCCGCTACCACCGCTGGTGTGATTAATAATATCGATGGAAGGCAGCAGGTTTGATCACATTGAACACAGAATCTATCACATATCCTAACATATTTGAAGATGGTGTTTTTCCTCCCTTTTTCTACAGACTGGAACTTGGCTTCTAGCTACCTACAACATGCATGGATTAACTGGGCAACTCGAGGATTGTGTAAGAGGACTGCCTTTATCTAATGCTGGATGCTTACTTTCTCGACATAGATGCTGGCCAGCGAAGGGCGATTCTAGTCACTCAGGGTTTGTCATCTCTTCCAAATTCTCTACAATAGCTACAGAGCTAACAAAACCCTAGTCGATGACATGTTCTTGTATGAAACGAAAACCTAAGTACATCTACATTTCTAACGATACTACAGAGAAACCGAATTATATACCACTGGGGACCCGTATCGCATTGAAGCCGCCGACTTGGCGAACCATGTCACATTCACGAAGAAGATAAATGCTAAATTGAACCTCGGATCGGATTGGTGGATCGAGATTGGTCATAATGGTAACGGAAATATTGAACTTGTCAATGATGCTGATTGGACTGGAGAGACATGTTTACCAGGCCCAATCGAGTATGACGACCAGATTGATACGCCGCTGGAGTTCTCGAAACCCCCAGGGAGCGGAACCAGTTTGTGGCCGGCAACGGCAGGTGCCTATCCTAATTACACCCGTGACTGCCTTGAGGGAGATGAATTGCTGACATGGTTGACGACTCCTGCAAATCTGAATGCGTTTGCGCATGTCACTCACACCTTCACCCACGAAGATCAAAATAATGCAACTTATTCAGATGTCTACAAAGAAATAACTTGGAACCAAGGATGGCTAGCAGCCACTGGAATTTCGAAGGCTAAACGATTCAGCAGCCTGGGTTTAATCCCACCAGCGATCACAGGTCTCCACAATGGAGATGCTTTGAAAGCCTGGAGTGATGCGGGTCTCATATATGCGTAAGGGAAACTTGCAAACCTGTAAATGGTGATAAGCAATGAAGTTAAACTAAGCGAGCACTAGTGTTGGAGACAATACGCGTCCTGTACTGCTTAGCCAAGTAAGTAACTTCATAACTACTTCTGCATCATAAATGTAACTCAAGGGAAACTAAAATCCCACATAGGTGAATGAGCATTGGCCATTAATCACTACAGCTAAGGATAACGGCTTTGCAGGCATTCAAATAACACCGCGCTGGGCAACACGTATATACTATAATGTAGGTTTCCATCTCAATACGTGCGGCAGCGTTACTAATAATTGCAGTGCGATACGCCGGATTGTACGGTTCAAGAATGGATTGATACCTCAGCAGGTTCAGGAGATATCAATGACTTGTTGAATTTGGAGAAGGACAATAGTGTCAGATATTTGCTTGCATTACACCATGATGGTTTTATGTTTCATCAAGCCAACCTGAAATATACAGGCGCACCAAAATACACCATCAACGGAGTCACTGCGCAATTGTCTTTATTTGAAGCTTGGGTGGAGACTATAGTCCAGGAGTTTGTCAGATTGTAAGCATCATTTTCTTGGAAAGGTTCTTCAACCAAGCTTACAAAGTAACAGAGTGAAATGGCCTGTCATTAGCTTGAAACACGATGATGTGAGTTCCACTTACACATACTGGCTGGGTGTCATTAACGATAATATTAGCTTGCGGCCTCCTTCAATCAAAGAATGACGCGAGACCTTTGTCAACCAAACATGGTTTGGGATTTAGACACAAATTCCAAGACGATTACGGGAGCGACAGTTACGTGCTCCAAAATGACTTGCAGCGAGCCTCTTCCAGTAACTTTCCCTGGACCAGTAACTGATACCCAAGGCTTCAGAACAGAACAACTCGGGAGTGACCCTTTGACTATCTGGGTAACTATGTCAGGAAAACCCGTTTCATTCAAACTAAGCAGCCCAATACGCATTTGAGGTCGATTTATTTCCTTGCCGCCGCATTACATAGATAGAACTGTTCTTCAGCAAATGTACATAATGATATTAGTAGGTTTTCAATCTAGAAATGGAGCGTCGACACCAACATAAGATCTTTTGGTATCAAACTCAACTCTCCGCCATGACTTGGCTGCAGACCCCTTCCCGTTGGAAGTTCCATCCGAAGCTCGGAAGGAAGAAAAATGTGACCCTTGAACCATTCCCTGTACACTTCTCAGAAGGTATCTTGTGAGGTGATCTTCTCTTGCCGCCCCACTAAGCACTGACACAAATATTGTGTTGCATGTTTTTTATGTAATACGATGCGCCAGAGGTCTTTGTATGCAGTCCAACTCTACCAAGACCATGTTCTTGTGGGTGATGCAAAGGTACACAGGCCTAATACAATTTTATTCTTTCCGTCACGCATAGATGGGCAGAGTTAGCAATAACGCAATACTGTAGGTGACCGGTGTCAATATGTGAATTGGTGAGGATATGCCCCCCAGTTTATGCAATATATATCCCTGAATTCTGGATCGCGTTCCTGGTGCGCATCCTGCAATAAATAGCCCGTAGTGTTGCCATTCGTGCTGGCTATTTCAATGATGCATGACCTGGGGCATCTTATATCAACCCCGGATCTGAGCAGCTTGGCGATCCATATCTTGGCAATCATCCGGTCAGGGGGATGTTGCAATCCTAACCGTGATCGCTGCTCATCCGCTAGAGCCATGAGTAACCATGGCAATAACCGTAACCATAACTTTATGGTATTGGTAGTTTGGCGAGGGCTGTACAAATATGAGTGCCTCGTGGTAACCATACAGATTTCCCTGTAAAGAAGATTTTTGCTACGTGCGCGGCAGTTATTGATTTCCTGCATTATATGGCGATCGCCTTCTTGATCAAGAAGTTCCATCTATGCTGTACTCTGCATGCACTTCTCAACAAACTCTGCCACAATATCTGTGCCAACGCTTATAAACGTACTTGAGGTCGTGTTTGATGTAACCGAGCCGCCACATTCACGCAGTATCCAATATTTCTCAGCCTCGCAGAGTCAAAAGTACGCCACCAACTGTGCAGTACCACACTACGGAAACAACGGCGAGCTCAACGGCGAGCTCAGCGATGAGTGATCTTAGGGACCTACTTCTCAATGTCCTCGGGGGGGATCTTTACAAGAAGGTGGGAAGCTGCAAACCCGAACGAGGCCAAACAACAGGCTAGCTTGCAATGCAAGTTCCTAGGAATAGTCTCTGTTGTGATTGTCTTTTCGGTAGCCTTGGGACTTGGATTAGGTGTTGCCCTCGCTTGGAAGACGTTGCACTCGAGCCCATCTTCGCCTCCTTCGCCTTCTTCGCCTTCTTCGCCTTCCTCGATGGTCAATGAGACGCGTAAAACCCTGCGCTAAACATAACAAGAATTGTCTGTAAGAACTAAACTGTCATGCTAGTTTGCCTGGCAGTCGCTAATATCGTTTCATGAACCTGATTATTTCCTTACAAGCTACATAAGAATTTAACATACATGAAGTCACCTGTAATCATGAATAATTACATAAGACTGACACGCAAAGACGGTGACGGAAATCTTCTCTTTCTCGGCTGAAGAAAACTATAAAAATTCCAAGAGGTGTGAGGCTCGACCGCCAATATTCGAAGGATGAAAAGCTTCTGCAGTGTTTCTATTGCCAGGCCAATGAGTATGCTGTCTAAAAGCAGGTGCATGGTTACCCATCATCACCATGATCTGGTTATTACCACTCAAGGTTGAAGGCTGGCCATCCTTTGCGGGGGAATTGGTTAATGTTATTACTGCGTCAAAGTCTTCAGGCTGAATACCAGCTGAACTTTTCTAGCTGTGACTTGGAATCATCAGGGAATTAATACTCTCCAGACCAGTTTATTGATCTTACCATTATGCTTCTCGAGTTTCCACCCATGGATTCATTGTTTTCCTCATCGTAGTCGCTGAAGCTGTAAGCGAAATCCAAGTTTTACACGGTGATGGCTATGTCTTGGCGATCTACCGGGCATTATTCCTAAAGTTGATTTAGCCAAATCGGGTTGTTGATTTAATTTATATAGCAGGTACGTACCCCCCGGACAACCACTAGCAGCTGGGCAGCGCTGTCTCAAAGTCAGTTGGTGACGTGATCGCTGCAAATCTTTCGACTCCAATATAAGTAGGATTTTGAACAATGTACTGCTTCCCACTATTCATATAGCTCAAACAATGCTAGTTTAATTTTCCGAAGTTTCCGCCAGTAATGTGAGTATGCCGGGTTGACGGAAGAAGCACTACACCGAGACGCAATGTTCGAGAAGAGATGCTATTCACATCTTCATTTACTTAAATATCAGTGAGCATGGCTGACCATACTCAGCTCTGAGAACATGGCCTCCGCGTGGTTTTCCAATATACTGGGATATGGTTTATTGCCCTGTCGATCATGGAGTATTAACCGTAGTGGTGTGCTGCTACTAGAAGGAGGCGATCAGAGTCAAGGTCGACACCAATAGCGGACCAGTATTTCCAACAACGTAAATTCTGATCACACCATATCGGATACTCTGTGGGTAAGCCTTTCCACCTTTGAAAACATGCATCTTCTTCATCGTCGCCGATATTTGTTCGGATGCCAGGCCCGGATGAGGAAAGCTTGCTTAGCTACACCACATTTAAGACTTATGAAGTGGCTTGTTAGTAGCTGAAAATGCAGACAATTGGCTGCTGTTATAGATGAAGCGATTCATGCTGCACAAGGGTTAAATCCTGTACAACCTGCTTGTAGAAAAAGAAAGAAATCCCGAGAATGCAACCCGAACAGAACAGTTCTTGGTGATGCATTTCCCAATAAATAAGCATGGGGAAGTTGTTAGTTCATTCGAAGTAATCGGGCAATAGTTCGTATATAGTAGGATCTGCAATAACCAGCCCAGTTAATCAGGTACAGCTTCGAAGAGCATTCTAGATGCATACTATGCAGGAGGCTATATAAAAATAGCCGGACTAATGAAGACCAAGTATATAGTACACCTTGCTGTGTTGGCTCCCTGATAGGACGAAAAAGTGACCTTCAGGATGAAGCTATTGCTGGGTGCATACTCCTGCGTGTGCGTTCACGGACCGACAATAGTGGATGATGCTGCAATGGTAAGCAAAGTATGAGATCTAAACTTGACTTACCAACGAGTATTCACCCCTGAGATATGTACTTCTTTAGCTCAGTAGACATCATTCATTCTGTATGTCTTGAAACTCCTGTTTGTTGTGTTACAGACGGTTAGAATATGCGTAATCATTGGCAAATTCGTCATATAGCTAACAAAGAATGACATGCTAAGTTCGTAGTTCTCTGCGTTGGAGCAATCGGGCTAGAGGTATGTCCATAAAATCAGAACGATGCGGATGAGTTCCCGTCAAGAAATATGGTAATTTCTCAATGTGATCGGACCCATCTAGGTACTGTATCGTAACCCTGGTCTAGATCTCGAGGACCGCTGCTGTTACCAGGAACGTGACCTAAAGGATAAAGTTTCTATTCGGAATATAGAACCTGTGAGTACATTAGTAATATAGTATAGTGTTTGGTACCTGTAACTCAACGAAATATTGACACGCGCCGGGAAGAGCCCTCCATATGCACGAAGAGAATAACAACCCCCAGTGTGCCGCGATTCGTGATAGTGCAATCACATCAAGCTTATCCCGGGTCTGCCTATTAGGAAAATTTCTTGCCGGAAGGAGCGCGAGAAGGACCACGATAATTCCCATTTTTAAGAATATCCACAGCCGGACAAGTGGATTTAGGGTATGCCACAAGTGGACTTTGGTACATCCAGCTCGCCCATTTTGTTGCGCGAAGAAACCATGTTCTTGCGCGGCTGAACAAAAATAGCTTTCTTGCCTCTGCCTTGGCACATTGGATGAGTTCGTGAAGTTCCAAGGTATAAAGCTGCAGAGACAGAACAGCCGATCAAGTACAACCAAGAGTTTCCACGCCAATGTCTTATTTTACCGGCTTCAGGTCCAAGGCCTACAGTTCAGGTTCTGAGGTCTCCAGCCCAGATCAACAATCCCCATTCTCTGATTGCGACGATGTTAACACTCCAGACACTGAAATATCTGTGCTTTTCGACGAAAATGATTCCAGCTTTGCATTTAGAGAGCCGGTCAATGATGAGCACATTCTCGTGGTCGGAGGATGCGGATATATTGGAAGCCATACCGTATGGGAACTGGCCAAAGCAGGATACAATGTGTGTATTGTTTATCATCTGAGTAAATCGTTTTTCAACTGACTTCCCAGGTTATTGTGATTGATAACCTGAGTAATGCTTTCAGATCGGTGTTTGAGAGGATTGAGGAAATGACAGATCGTTATTATGAATCGCAACATATTCCGCATAGGCGGCCAATTCTGCAACTTTACGAAGCCGATTTCAGAAACCAGCAGGAAATAGCAGTCATTCTCGAAGGTTACGCAGTGAGACCCCGATTTTCATCTGATCTCCCTGGCTTAAATCAACACCGGCGCTCGACAATCACAGGTGTTATCCACTTTGCAGCCTATAAGGCAGTAGAGGAGAGCATCAGGCAGCCTCTCAAGTACTATGCCAATAACGTTGGTGGGCTGATTGACTTTTGCAGCTTACTCGGTGGGTTCGGGATCAAAAGAATCGTGTTCAGTTCTTCCGCCACGGTCTATGGAACAGTCGCAGATCGTGGAATTCCACTGAGGGAAGAGTATTGCACTCAGGAGACAGTTGATTTTGTGGACCACGATGGGATCAGTAAGAGAGTAGAGTCCGGCTGCTCTGGCTTAACCAATCCGTATGGCCGGACAAAGTGGATGTGCGAAGCAATTCTGAGTGACTTGGCCAATTCCGATCCGGAGTGGTCAATCACCGCCCTACGTTACTTCAACCCCATTGGATGTGATGAGTCAGGGCTGTTAGGAGAGGATCCACGTTTGTGTGCTACCAACTTGATGCCTGGTATGTGACTTTCCAAGCGGATTAGAGAAATGCTAACTTTTTGTGATAGTTGTTCTAAGAGTATTGACAGGCGCCATTCCAATCTTGAACATCTATGGCGACGACTATAATACCCCCGACGGTACAGCCGTGAGAGATTACATGTAAGTATGGCCATGTAGGAGACCTATCTAAGGACAGTAACAGTAACAATTTTCTCCAGTCACGTTACAGACCTAGCGCTAGGTCACCTCGCAGCTCTTAAGTCCAAGTCTGCGCACGGCTTTGGCGTGTATAATTTGGGCAGTGGCCATGGACATTCCGTCCTTGAAGTCGTGGCAGCAGTGGAAAATGTTTTCCAACGCAAAGTTCCAACCCAACTGGTTTGTCGCAGAGCAGGAGACGTAGGAACGTGCGTAGCAAAGTCCAACAAAGCGGAGACGGAACTGGGATGGAGAGCTGAACGAAGCTTGGAAACATGTTGCAGGGACATATGGAGGTATTTGGCGTTAGCAGAAAAGTCCTGAACGCTTTGCATCGGCCTATTGCACGATCTCTTCACTTCTTCGACTATGCTTTTGGAATGAAGCCTTAAGTATTATATGCCCATTTTTCCGGCGTTTTTGGTGGCTGGTTCCCCATATCGGAAACATTTCCTTAGTTGCAAAACATAATTCATAGAATAAGTTTTCGAATACCTTGATTTTAGGAAAGATAGCTGCAAATGTAGTTGAATTCCGCATCCGCATCGTTGTCCCAAATGCTCAGCTTAGCTGTATCGACATCGCTCTTTGCAACCCTGATGCTTTCTCAGCGGGTGAAACCTTAAGTTTCTGCAAACTAAGAGACACGATAACGGTGATTTAGAGATGCAATGCTCACTCTATGGTGAGGCGTTCGTAGTAGGAGCTCATCGTACTTGAGTGAAAGTGGGTTGTCGCTCTATTTAATGCGCAACCAGTCCAGATTGCGACTAGTAGATTGATGCATAAAGTACTATTTATCACGTACTTATGCTAATTAGCTAATCTGCAAGTTGAGAAATCACCAGAAAGTCTAAAACACCCCCGATAATTTAGGAACAGACATACTGTATTAGATGAGGATATGAATGATACCAAGCAGATCTCTTAATAGATTCACGTGATCATACTGATAAATTCGGATCACATTTAATCCGACGCATATCGGCCAAATGGCTTCATAAAGCATATGGGAAAATGTAGTATTCATATTTGAGACTTCAGGCTAGTATGCGTAGCTACATATTTACATGAATGAACACAAATATATTCCTAGTCGGTCAAATTGGGTATCAACTTCAACCATACTCGACTCCAAATACAACGTTAGTTACAAGTACATCTCAGATATGTGCAAATCCATGATCCTCCAAAAGTTTATGGAACCTCCTAATAACGGAACTCGACCCTGGAAATTTTTTGGTTTGCATTGCAGATCCAGTTCATAGGACTTTGAGGAATGGAATAGTCTGGACGCCATAACTGCCAGCTAACAATTTCGTTTGAAGCTGTAAATTCTCGCTTTGTATGGATCCATGGTGCCGTGTGGGGGTTTGAGAACAGGGGAGAGGGGGTAGAGACGGCTGAAGTGGGGCTCCACAGTTGTGCAGATACTTCGAGTTTGGACGAAGGAGCATTCCAAGTGAGGGGGGTTTGCGATAAGGTTGACTTTGAAGAGGTATGCAGCCAGTGCGTAGACTGCACAGTTCCTGAGGATGATTTGAAAATTTCGTTTGTTGTAAGCTGTGGAAGAGAGTGTTGACGTACAGTGGCCTTCTTGACAGGCGCTGATGTGATATGAGCGAACATGTCAGGAAATGACGACGGGACTACAGTAAACATCAAAGATTTAAATTGACTAGTATTCTGGGCAGCCCATAATTGTGGCTTCAAAGAGGCAGGTTCAACGTCAATAGGGCTAGTTTTGATAGTATGGAGCCAATGAGTTATCTGGTTGTTGGTAGTGGTAGGACGGAAGAGCTCAGTGGATATAAGCCGTGAGAGAGCGGCTGGACGGTTGCCTATGACCTTCTTCGCCGGTAAGATTTTCAGGTGAATAAACATATCGGGCGACGATGATGAAGCAATAGTGAATGTTTTGGGTTCTTTCTCTTTCACAATAGCTGGTGCCCACATTCTAGCTCGTTTGGTCATTTGGATATTGGCCGGAGGAGCACCTGCCACTATCCAATTGCGTCCCAAACTTGCTTTTTTGGTTGGTCTCCAAAGACTAGTTGTTGTTGACACCTGAAGCCGGCAGGGTTTTAAGACTCCAGGTTTAGCAGGCGTACGTGGTGATTGCTCATTATGATAAGAGGGAGCACTCTGACGCTTCTGACGCTTCTGGGATATCGACCACATTGGATTAGCACTTGCAACATAATCTTCCTTGGAAGGAAGAACCCATAAAGTGACTTTGCGCTGTGGTAGCAGTGTGACGTTAATTCCCATTGCTTCTGCAAGAGCAGCATCCCAGTCAGCAACACTTGCGGTAGGGCGTTGAAGAGACGATCGGCCGAGAAAGATGGCTGTGGACAAAGCAGCCTCTAAATCACCTGCATTCGCGACGGGACGATTAGTTTTAGCTAAACCAGCAGCGATTGCCTCGGCGAGAGCCTCATCCCAGTCCGCCTTGAATGACATCATATATTTATGTGACTGGAGGCTCAATGGATTTCTGACGGTAACGGGACTCGAAGTCGGAGTAACCATTGTTTCCCACGGATCTTGAGACGTTGAGACTCTCGATTCGCGAACTGACTCTAAAGGTTTAGATGCAAGAGCTGGTTTAAGAGTTGGGAGCTTAAAGAAGCCTTTGGGGGTCTCGGCAGGCGAAGGTGTCAAGGTCATACTGGAAGGTTTCTTATCCCACCACGTTTTACTCGTAATTGATCCCCAGAATGAAGAAGCCTTTGTGCTGGAGGATTTTAGGGAAGTAGTATCAGAGGTAGGTGACGATTCGCCGGAAGAGATATCGGAGTAGATTGAGGGGCTTTCACACCGAATACTCGACTCTGAGATCCAATGGTGCTCAGGCTCCAGCTTTTCCGGACCATTCCAGAGCTCATTTGAAGTCAGTTCAGCGAGTGGAATCATGACTCTTCGAGGAGTGTGAATCATATTGATACTGTCCGGCAACAGGCTACTGGTACGAGAATTGGTTCCCTTGGTCTTCTGTTGAAAAAGTCCAGAGTTCTTCTCAACGTCTGACAATTCCATTGCCACCCAAAGCTGAGAGGATTGTGCAAGCTTCACGGCTTCAACTGATTTCAATATCCATCCTGTACTGCTCTTTGTATTCGAGGTGGGGTACCAGAGACGCTTTGATAGGATGGTCATTGGAGCATCCATTGCCGATCGCGGTAACTTTATCACGTCTTCCGCTGCAGGGTTTGCATTTGTGGTACGGAAAGATGTACGGATGTTGCTAGCGGAGAATAGTGGCGTCAATTGCGTCGAGATTCGCTTGGACTCTTGAACCCACATTAATTTGGGTCTCTCAGAAGGGACAAATACTGCAGATGTAAGGAGCTCCAGATGAAGAGGAGCAGCTACGATATCAACCGATTTAGGAGAAGGTTGAGGAGAAGTCCACATCGAGTTGGTCACTGCCATAGAACTAACAGTGCTACTTCTATTAGGAGCCCATAATTCGCTCGTATAAAGCGTGGGTAGCTTCATAGAAATTTTAGCCTTCGATCTTCGAACATTGTCTGAAATACCAACATATCTCTTCCAGAGAGTGGAGCTTGGCTGAGGAAGGCCGATGGAGTGAGTTGGCATTATAGACCCGAAAGTAGTATCTGCCCAGAGGTTCCGCTCGGTTCTAAATTCAGGCTTGGAGGACGCGGCAGCAAGTGGTAGGATAGGGAGATGGGTTAAGTTGAATGACTCGCCAACTATCACATCGTCAGACTCGCCCTCACTACCTTCGTCATACTCCATGGCCACTTCTCTTGTCATAGGTAGGATGTTTTGCTTAGATGGTATATCTGTTGTTTTTAGGAGACTTGCGATCTCCCACAGGGTAGTTTCATCGAAATCGTCATCACTCTCGATTTCGCTTTGATCGTCACTATCGAAGTCCAGCTCTTCTTCATCATAGTCGTCAAAGAAAGACGACGAGTACTCCTCAAGTTCGAGTTTACGAGATCTAGCCTCGAGCCTAGCATCGCCCGCTGGATCAAGGAATGGTTGGATATCTGCAGAGTCGGATGTTTCGCCCCATGGAAATTGGAATATACCGAGTGTATCTCTTCTGAAAGGAAGAGGTTTTGGGCTCTCAACTATTTGATCAGATTAGCAAGTAATATACAATCATTCGTGCGCACTTATTACCTATGTCAGGAAGAAATGTGATTCGTTTTGATTTCCGGAGAGGCCTTTGGGTGATGGGACGCTGCTTGATGCCTCTTTCCTGTGCCGAAGTAGACCTCCATAACCCAATAGTCGGACGAGCTTTGCCGGATGACGAAGGCTTGTACCACATGCTTGAGGTGAGCACTGAGAGTGCGGAAAAAACGGGTCTCTGTGCAACTCTGAGGCTTCTTGCAGGGGGTTCAGGAGTAGGAGGTGATTCAATGCCTTTGTAAGGTGGTATCCATAGGTGACCCGCAGCTGCTTTCGGCGAGGATAATGCTAACTGCCAAAGTGATGGTTTATTCTCCAGCTGGGTTTCGACCGCACTTTCCGAATTAAAGGCATCTAATTCTACTTCAGAGTCTGATTCTGTAAAGTAACTCTCAGAGCCTGCCTCACTCTCAGGTGGAGTTGGGCTTCCAAGGCTTCCCAGTGAGCCTTTCGATACGGACAGAAAGTTGACACTTTTCTTACGTGAGAGGAGAGCTGGTGCATTCTCCAGGTACTCCATTTGGGCTTCTGCAAGTCGTTGTTGCCATATACTAGCTCTAGAGTTATCAGAACTCTGAGTCGATGTGGTACTGTTGGAATCTTCTCCATTTGAACGGACCATACTACTTCTCACACGAGCGCGGCGAGATATCATCCGAGATAAGGTCCGAGACGACCTTGGTGATGAGTATTGAGACATGCTTCCTTCCTGTATAGTTGAGGGCGACTTCGACATTGTTGTAGACATGGAGTTTCGGTCAAGGCTTGTTTGCATTTGTTGCCAATGATTTTCCTGTATTCCCATTTCCATTTCGAGATTCTGAAGTAGCATGAGGCGATTTGAGCTGATCTGAGATGCACCATCTTGAGACACATTCGAGCCGTCTGGCATGTGTCTCAAAAGAGATCCAATCGACTCCCGGCCTGGGTTCTCAAACCGCTCGAGTTGGGCTTGAATCTCGGCAATAGCTTTTTCAGGATAGTCGACTGGGGGGGAAGGCTCAGCTAAACGAACAACCATAGCCATGGCTTTTCCATTGGAATTTAGTAGTAAAGGTGTGGGCGGGGGCATTTTACGAGCGCGTGTATTGAATTTACGCTCGGAGAATGTTGGGAGCTGATCGCCTATTCTTCTATGCCATGTTGGCACATCCACTATCGGCTTCTGGTCGTCGCCAAATGTTTGATCTGGATCAAGAAGAAAGGACCCTCGATTGTTGAATGTAAATAATGAGTATTGGGGATTTTCCGGCTGAATGTCCGAACCCACCATGTTCTTTTCGAGCACATCTGAAAGCTTAGGCATATGAAAGTTTAGTGCTTGTGAGTATCCACGTCCTTTCATAGGACTAGTTTGAAGCAAGCTTGGGTCTTTGTCTGGTTTTAAGATATCGGTTACAGGGACGCTTGAGTGGATAGAGCCTTCAAATTCATTTGAGTTCGCTGAGGTCAACTGCTTGAAACCAGCACTGGTTATTGTTGAGTTTTGCAATGTAGATGCCGAAAGACCAGTATCGTTAAAAGCGTTCTGGTCTATGCCAGGAATCCACGACTCGCCTACTTCGTCTGCGATACTCCTGACATTTGTCTGATACGTACGCTGTGATGCTAGTGACATTGCAGACTCATGGCTAAGTTCTACGACAGGAGTGTGGGAACGGTGCAACCCAATTGGTGCCAGGGTGTTATTTGATGCTCTAATAGGAAGGTATTTGGGCTGTGTGTCCGGCAAATGAGAAGCGTTTGAATCAAATGATGCAACAGTATTCCGGTTTGATACTCTACGACTATAAGCATTTATCTCGGTGGGGCTTTGGCTGCGTGGAGTATCTGCTAGAAAGTCTGATGGGAGGCGTGGAATCGATGGTACCGATGATCTCCGCTTGCTCGATATTACGGAACCTGGCGGTGCTGGGAATAACAATTCGATCTTTTCGTTAAAAGTCATGCTTTTGGTATTGTTTGGCAATAAGCGAGTCAGTCCAGCTGCCATGGTAGGAGGTGTGGGCAATGGTGGGAGTTGTGTTGGACTACCTGGGTGAGCTCCAAATATAGATTTGCCAACGATTGACGGTCCAGATTTGCTACGCACATGACGTCGAGAAGCCTCACTAGGATAAATTGACCGTTCCGTTTCGGAATCTCTTCTATAGGGTCGAGGTCGGTGTAGTATAGATGCCGAAGACTTCAGAGTTGCATTATGCACCAATATTGAAGATTCCCCTTCTAACTCAAGTCGCCTAGAGTATGTATCCGTAGCTCCAGCAATTATCGATTTTACAGTTGCTGGGTTGTCATAAACAATATCTTTAATATACATGACGGTCTGTTCTTTCGCCATAGGAATCCTTGTCGATCTAGGATTTGAGGGTAGACCACGTAGCTTGTTCTCTGGAAAAGGTCGTGGCAATACCTTTTCTGAACCAAAAGTATTAATAATTCGAGGTGATCTTCGCCGTACTTCATCTCTACCTGGGGAGAGCGATGCTGATGTTGATACGCCATTGATGCCATCAGCCGAGAGTGCAGATGTGCCGGAGCTTTCAATTTTGGGCATAGCTTGAATATGCTGACCGGATATCTGCTTACGCTTAACGCTAATGCTCTTGCGGAGTGCTTCTTGACTGTCATGTCTCGGTGGGTGTGGTGCTGGTCGGCTGGCAACAAGACGGGATCTAGCTAGAGCTGCTTCTCGTCTCACGCGCTCGTTTTCTGCGGCTGTTGCAAGATCAATAGTCTGGATTCGTGCAAAGGGTTGCTCGGAGGAGTCTTGATGGCCTTCCATTACTGGATTTGAAATGCCCAGACTACGTACAGTTGGAGGTACAGGTTTCGATGACCAATTGAACAATGACCTTTTGGGCTGGACAGCTAGCGGAAAGGTTATATTCCGAGTCTTGGCCTCGGCAGTGAACCTGATTTCTGGAGTAGAGGCCACTTGTGTAGTGATAGTGTTTGACCATCCTGATGGGAAAACGCCACTAGATCCTCGATAACCTGGAGTGCGGTTGTAATTCGTCTGTTCTTGAGGGTTTTGCGATACTATTGGCTGACCGCCATTAAACTCGCGTGATTCAGGGTCACGACTAGCTCGGGATATACTGATTATGTCGGGCGTCGGATTGGAAGGATTGACAACATATGGGGTACCATTATTGTTGTAGGCATTAGCTGTCCTCGGGTTTCTGTTATCCGCTGAGACTTCACGGGTTGGAATATCGTTGGTGATAAATGGAGATGTTGCTTCCGGAGTAAGCAATTGCTCTGCTTGTGGTAGCAAACTCTCGAAAAATATAGCAACAAGAACTACATGAGTTAGTAATAACGATATATGAAACAAGAGAGCACTGACTGATCAGAATGGTTAATCCAATAGACGGTAATGTGGTTCTTAAGGTGAGTAGCGAGCCACGTATTCCTAAGAGCATTGTCACACTAGTCTGCAGAACATATTAGCAAGTTCCAGACATCCTACATAGTCTTGCCTACCCCAGTCCATAAGAGAAATCCTGCACCAGTAATAGCCAGAGCCTTTCTTCGCTCGTTGACTTCCTGCTGTGAAGATACAAGAGTCGATTGTCCACCCACAGAGGACTTTCCAAAACCTCGGATAATCAGGGTCGCCATAAACACAAAATCCAATGCAGAGACCACAATACCAACAGGCAGGAGCGATGTCCGCGCAACACAAACTGGGGTCAGTTCTGGTCTTGTGAGGCCGACCAGTATGCCACCCGCCACCAAACGAATCACCAAGATTCCTTGCAAGATCAAGCGTTCTGTCGTGACTTTCGAGGAATTCCCTACCGACCATAATAGAAATTGTACCAATGCCACCCTAGCCAGCTGATCTGCTGCTGTCGAAAAGACCAATGCCACCTGGCACCCTGTCGAGGATGTAATCATAAGGTTGACGAATTCCACCTGTGCCCACAGGGCCGCAAAGAAGAGAAATAGCGCGAGGACCAGCCTCCGGCCGTCCTGTAAAATGGTCGATCCATGAGAGTTAAAGTATACAAGTAAAGTGCCGATCGCTGCCGTCAAAAGAATGCCACTGTAGAGTGTCAGTAAATGAAAAATTGTTAAATCTCTTATGTCACTGACTTAGAGAATGCAGCGGTCAATGTCTGAATGGCAACGGAAATAGCCATTGTGCACGGAAAATTATAGGGGAAAAAGAGACAGAAATGAAGCCCAGTCTATGGGAAGGATGTAAATAATTAGATGGTATGAATAGGCATTGCGATAAACGACGGTTAGCAGGATCTCATGATGAGCGCCAGCGACAACAATCAGTGAGGCTGTTGATAGTAGAAAGAATGGATGGGACGAAAGAGGTCGGAGGCGGAGACATGTCACGGGGCAAGTAGCACCACAAACTTTCGATGTCCCAATAGTACCAAGTGTATTCACGCGTCCACCGTCCCACACATGGGGATTGAACGATGGCAGGTTGCGGACTCACGGTCATTATGCTGGAACGGATTTCCGAATCCTCTAACAATGACCAGGTAGTGGCGTTGCAACTATGCACCTATCCAAAGCCTGAGTATTGCGAAGACATGGGGCAGGATTGGCCAGCAAAGGTTATTCCGATGTCATGCCTAGCTGGTTTCTGGTACAATATGTTTCGCATGAAACCGACTAGGTTTCGGGATGGCTGGGCGTAGAGTTATAGGCAAACCTCCGAAGAATCTGTCCTTGGAATCCCACCTCCCGAAGAACGGGAGTCTAGCGGTATGATCTACTGAGATGCATAGACCAACAGTTAACAACCCTGAGTGATTGTGAAGAGTGAAGGTTGGAGGATAGGAAAGAGATGATGTGAAGTGTTAACCAGACCGTGGTCTGTGCACAGTAGCACGAGCTATACTGAGGTAGTAGAAGATGTACGACGTTCAGAACCAACAGACTACTTCCCCAGTGCGTAACAATGACGGAACCGATAGTCTTGTCATTTACTAAGAGAGAATACGAAAAACTGCAGTACTTTACTAAATCTGACGGCAGACTTGCAAGTATCGGTACGCACTCTTAGCTCGCCAATGTCTTGACTGGTACGAGTATGGGTAGATAGATAATGCTGATGTTCACAAGAAATGATGAGCAGTATGTTAGACTATCTTCAGCTAGTCAGTTGCTGTTAGGCTTGTCTAATTTATGTCCCATAAACTTCAATAAGAAGGCGCTTCCTAATGCGCACAAGGAATAGGCCAACAGTTTTATGTATACGAGTCTAGTGCGGATGGCTGATTTGCACGCCGTACGCGATCGTCGGAACATTAGTCAATAACGTAGTTTGTATCTGATGGCGGCCAGTGAGTCTTTTCCTCTTCATTCTTCCTATTTTGCCTCCCTGGATTCCGCCCACTCCTCTGCCAAGACAAGTCCGTCCCTTCCGCCGCTCTTGGCTCAGAAACCCTCGCCCTATTCAAGAAATGTCCATCCACTGCTCTTTAGCCTTTTGCTTAGTAATATAATAGGCCCACTCACATCACTGATGTGGGTCTAGATTTCCAAAATGGCCTGATTCTTGGGAAATGGAACGACAAGTCAAGAACTCATCCCACCAAAAATGACTTCTCTATAGCAGAATGAAATCATCCTGCCACCACTCTTCCATTTTCCTATCCTGCAATATTATGTGTTCGTGTCTTTACAACTGCTTATCTTGAATCCTTGCTATTGCCTGCTATCTGTACTGCGCTCTTTGCCTTGGGAGCCCTCTCACCCCACTCGCCGGTGGACTGTACACTTAGTCCGAGTACTTATCATACGCTGCAATTGTGACCAGCTTTACGGTTCCATCAGAGCATCAGAGCATCGTATCAGCTCACTCCTCAGTTATTGCAACACATCATGACGTCTAGCGATGGATTTCCAATGGCATTCGATCCAGCTGCCCTCTCCGGAATATCCACCAGTTTCGATCCTCTGAACGACTTCGGTGACGCCTTGGATGAGGAACCTCTCTTTTCTGCCAACTGGGACCAAGATACTCCTCCTTACGACGGAGCCCTTTATTCGACGCCCCTTAGTTGGGATCCTCCGAAAGTCGAGCAGGTCACTCCCCAATACCCAACCATGAATCATGCTGTCCTCACCGCAGCCCAGCAAGAGAAACTCGCCAGTATTGCTATGCCGACACACTTACAATACAACAGCAAGAGCAGCCCACACTCCGATAGTAGTCGAAAGAGTGCATCAGTATCTTCGCCTGAAAGTCAGAGTCGGAAGCGAAAGTCTTCTGCCGATGGGGACGAAGAAGAAGACGACGAGGAGTCTTCTGGTCATCCGATCAAGAAGACTGCACACAACATGATCGAGAAACGCTACAGGACTAATCTGAATGACAAAATTGCTGCTTTACGAGATAGTGTACCGAGTTTACGCATCATGTCAAAGAGTGCGCGTGGTGAGGATACAAATGATGATAGGGAGGATCTCCAGGGCTTAACTCCTGCCCATAAGCTAAACAAAGCCACTGTGAGTGTTGTCAATTTTGCCTAGCTTTCAACTTGGGACAATTTCTTAACTTCCTTTGGAAGTAAGAATTTAAATGCCCCGAGAATGTCATTGATTTATAGCCTGCTAATATGGGAATACCAGGTCTTGAGCAAAGCTACAGAGTACATCAACCATCTTGAAAAGCGCAATAAGCGTCTTGCAGAAGAAAACATGTATATGAAAGGACGGATAGACGCATTTGAAAAGCTATTCTTGGCTGGCTCGATGGGTCTCAACCCTGCGCCTCAATACACACAGCCATTCTCATATCCCCAGGAATTTGTAGACACTCCAGGACCGTCACCAGACAGGGAGATACAAGGAATGATTCAAGTCCCTGACGATATTCGGAGGCTTCGGAACCAAGCCAACCAGCAGCAGGCGTTTGCTGTTCCACAAGAACAGTATCAACCAAATCGGCAACAAATAGGACCTAACGGTTGGCAACAAAACGGTGGAGGATATTTCGGTCGACTAATGGTGGGGTCCCTAGCTGGCCTTATGATCATGGAAGGGTTTAGTGAAGCAGAGCAAGACAACGATACCCCTAACGCACGTGGTCTTTTTTCACTTCCTGTTGAGTTGATCAAGGGTTTGAGTCGATCCCTGCACTCATCTATGGCTTTTAGTGTCTCTGGTTATCATATTTCGGCGTCCAGAATCCTCGGTTACTTGAAAATGTGTCTTCTGCTTGGAGCATTGCTCCACGTTTTCCTGCCCTCGGTGTTTAACAAGAAACCAAAGACCAACAGTGGGAAAACGCAAAATCGTTCACCGGTCGCAGCCCCATCGCTCGCATCATCTATTGAAGTCCGCAGACAAGCTTGGCTAACCGCTATTCAAACTGTCTGGGTTCCTCAGCATAATTTCTTTCTTGAGGCAGCTGCTCTTTGCCTGAAGATGGCTAAGCTGAGCGCTCGTAATGTGATGGGTGCACAAGCTTTTACCTACTTAACTGGCATCACCCAGCAGCAAGAAGCAGCACGAGTGAAGGCTTGGGAAATTGCCCTTGATGCTCAATTAGCTGGTGGCGATGTCGAAGTTAGTAAGAGTCGGCTGATCCTCACCCTACTGGCATCGGGCACATTACCAGATACGCCAGCTCGACTTATGTTGAAGGCGCTACACATCCGCGTATTGCTTTGGGAGGTTGGCAACGCCGGCTTCAATGGATTTTACATGTTTCAGGAAGTAGCAGCGAAGTTGGCAAGGTGGAAGTGGGATGAGGCAAAGCATTTGCAACGACTATTGACCCTTACCAAAGAGCGACAAGCCGACGAGCTTCCCAACTATCTTGCTGTTCTTCTTGATCAGGAGTGTGATGATGTGCTGGTTGACAGCATTGGTCAGCGAGCTTACAACTTAGCTTGGAATCTGCCTACCACATACTCCGCGACTGGTGCTATTGACGGTATGGATGGTGTGGTTGAGGACTTTGCCATTCGTAGTCCGCTCGATGCCGTTGCCGCCTGGTGGTCCAGCCTCGTGCTTCAACGAGCTCTCGCTAGGAGTCTCGAGTCGAGAGATAATGATATATCTGCACGAGAAGCCATAACAGAAGACATTGCTCTTGCAATGAAAACGGCTCCTGTAGATTCTGGAGCTCAGATCCGAGCTCTCGTGGCTCGTGCTGTCTTTGTGAAGGAGAAACGTGGAGCCAGTATCGCGGCAGCGCTGAAGGTCCTCGGCTCATCTGAGTCACGAAGCAACGAGTCTAACTCCGTCCCAACACTCATCAACACTGCATCTTCGCTTGCTCGGTTGCCAGATATTGACATGTCATTGCGTTGCGCTATGGCTATCGCACACCTCGAGAAATATCCTCCTCCAGGTAATCCAAGTACCGCGCACCGCCTTATAAACGGTATTGTACCAGTCAATCTTACTCCACTGGGTTTCAGTTCAGCTTTTAAGCTAATGGAAAGAATAAACGGGCACGAGCTTGTGGCGACGGAGTGTAGCAGGGCTTTAGAACGTTTAGCAGGCAGTTTGCGAATCTGGATTGGTAGCAAAGAGGGAGAGAAGAGTGGATTAGACCGTGAAATCAAAAAAGACATGGTGAGTAGGTGTCTGGACATTACCAAGCGAATCGTGGGGATGAAGGATGCAGGATACGAGACCATGAGTGAGGAGGAGATTGGCTCTGGGTGCTAGTGTCGAGATATTTTGTATTATCTTTGCTCTATATATGTTATTATTTTAAGGTGTGCGTTGAATTGGTTAGGGGACACAAGGCGTAAGGACATCATATTTAGAAGATGGGATGTGAGGAAAAGGAATAGGCGCATGGATACCAAATCTATGAACTATTGTCATGTATGTGTTATCAACATGTTCTAACGAGTCGGCGTCCGCATTCCTCGGTTAGGTCTCTACTATTATGAGCTTATGCTCTACATCTAGCCAGTTTCTCGTTATGTTTCACCTATCCTGCAAGTGTTGCTGTGTACCCACAGTCTTTCGTTGTCTCTTTCTCACTCACCCTCGCTTTTGCCGTTCATGAATCTCGCCAAGCCTTGTCAAGTAGGGATTTATCACGTGCAGTATTGTCCACCAATCCGCACGTGCGCTTAGGTGTCAATTGGCCAATGAGCTATCAGAATCACCTTATCGTTATCATACTTCTTCATCCCGCGGCGATGATCATTCTTCACTGTTTCTTATCGGCCAGACACCACTCAAGTCAAACTATCGCCTGTCAGTGCTACCGCCGCCACCACCACTACCTCACTCAGTCAGTCGGCCGAGGAAATGTGTAGTGCGTCGCCTTACATCACTTGCCCCTCGAAACCCTCCTAATTGCGGTACTGCCTGCACGATAAGGCTACCTGGGGTGTGGAGGAGCGTATGCCAGTGGATAATGCTTCTCCGGCATATCATCCTCCATCCATTGGTCAAGATGGGGACTAGACTGGTTTCCGAGGACTTGCTCTACATGCGAGTACAGAGGTCCAGCTAGAATAAGACATCCTCGTGGAAACTAAATGTTGGTTAGAAAGCGTGGTTTCCCATTGGAGCATACCTACCTATTACTTAGCACTCTAATATCATCTTTCTCTTTGCACCATACTTCACCTTACATTTTCTGAGCTGTGTCTATCTTTCCAGTTCTGTATATCATTTACTCCTTGTTATTGCTTGGATAACTACTTTGGTATTCGTGTGTAGCTGCACAACACGTTGGTAATCGCTTCAGCGACGAGCTGTCGGCCGCTGCGGCAATGTCTGGCAATTGGCAGCCTCAGATTCCTGTTGAGGAGTTCCAAGGGGGTCCTACTAAGGGAGGTCCGGATGGCGTTGAAAATTCTGTCAACCAGGAACATGGAGGAGCAAGGAAGAAGGTTGTGATAGTTGGCTTGGGTATGGTTGGTATAAGCTTTATGTAAGCTGCACCGTTTGATAGTTCTCGCAGGATTGTGTTGGAGTAAAATAGATTACTAATACTTCTACAGAGAAAAGTTGATGAAGCTTGATGCGAAGAGGAGAGAATACGACATCATTGTCATTGGTGAAGAATCGCATCTGGCGTATAATCGAGTGGGCCTCACGAGTTTCTTTCAGCACCGCAAGGTTGAGAACCTCTATCTAAACCCCAAGGAATGGGTAGGTGCACCACCCGAGATCATGATTCAAGCTAATAAACTGCAAAGTACTCAAACGTGCCTGCAGGCTCCCTGAATTACCACCTCAACACCCGCGTTACCGAAATCCACTCTGACCTTAAACTTGTGTCCTGTTCATCGGGAGAGACAGTGCCGTACGATATCCTAGTACTTGCAACAGGCTCTGACGCCCTCCTACCCCGACACACACCCGGCCATGAAGCTAAGGGTGTCTTTGTATACCGCACAATTGAAGATCTGGAGAATTTGATTAAGTTTGCAGCCGAGCGGAAAGGCACGCACGGCGCCGTAGTTGGTGGCGGGCTGTTGGGTCTTGAGGCAGCGAAAGCAATGATGGATCTTGAGGCATATGAACAAGTACATCTCGTAGAACGCAATCGCTGGGTACTCTCCCGACAGCTAGATTCCGATGCAGGTGGACTAGTGGTTGGTCAAGTCCGTGAGCTGGGTCTAGATGTTTTGCTCAGTAAGCGGGTGGGGCAGATTGAGGTAACAGAAGACAATTATGTGAAAGGAGTCGTGTTTGAAGACGGGGAGAAGATGGAATGTTCAACGATCTGCTTTGCTATTGGCATCAAACCTCGCGATGAGCTTGCCCGTAGGGTGGGGATAAAATGCGCGGATAGGGGTGGAGGAATAGTGGTGGGAGGTGACTTATCCACGAGTATCAAGGACATTTATGCCATTGGAGAATGTGCGAGTTGGGAAAATCAAACTTTCGGTCTCATCGCTCCCGGCATTGAGATGGCGGATGTCTTGTCTTTCAATCTCACACAAGCCAAAGTCCATACATATAGGCAATTCAAACGACCCGATCTCAGCACGAAGCTGAAACTTTTGGGTGTCGAAGTTGCCAGCTTTGGGGACTTTTTCTGCGATCGCGATGGACCAAAGAATCTTCCAATTCGAGCTGGAAAGAAACAACCAAGTCAGGATGATCTTTCAAAGCTCACAAACGGTCCTCCACCTTCGCCCGTCAAAGCATTGACATACAAGGATCCGTTCCAGAACGTTTACAAGAAATACCTATTCACCCTGGATGGCAAGTATCTTCTCGGGGGTATGATGATTGGTGACACCCGAGACTATGTCAAACTTGTACCAATGGTTAAAAACCAAAAAATGCTGGATGTGCCACCGAGTCAATTCATATTGGGGGCTAGCAAAGAAGGGGATGAAGGCGGAGATGATCTAGATGATGATACCCAAATCTGCTCCTGCCACAATGTTACTAAGGGAGACGTGGTTAATACTGTGAAAGATGGAACTTGTAAAAGCATCGGCGACGTGAAAAGCTGCACTAAGGCTGGAACTGGATGCGGTGGGTGCATGCCTCTGGTAACAAGCATCTTTAACACACAGATGAAGGCAATGGGCAACGAGATCAAGAATCACATTTGTCCTCACTTCAACTACTCTCGTGCAGATCTATACAACATAATCTCAGTCAAGAAACTCAAAACCTTGCAGGAAGTTATGAAAGAGGCTGGTAATCATGCAGAGAGTCAAGGTTGTGAGTCATGCAAACCAAGTATCGGGTCGATCTTCTCGTCACTTTATAACCAGCATGTCATGGAGAAACCAGTCCATGGCCTCCAAGAAACAAACGATCGCTATTTAGGTAACATCCAACGCAACGGCACTTTCTCCATTATTCCTCGAGTCAGTGCTGGAGAGATTACCCCTGAGAAATTGATCGTTCTCGGAAATGTAGCTAAAAAGTGGAATCTATATACCAAAATTACTGGTGGTCAGAGAATCGATTTGTTTGGTGCCAAAAAGGAGGATTTACCAGCCATCTGGAAGGAATTGATTGAAGGTGGTATGGAAAGTGGACACGGATATGCCAAGTCTTTACGTACAGTCAAAAGCTGTGTCGGCTCTACTTGGTGCCGTTACGGTATTGGTGACAGTGTAGGTATGGCTGTCAGAATAGAGGAGAGATACAAAAGTATCCGAAGTCCGCATAAGATGAAGGGTGGCGTTAGCGGTTGTGTTCGAGAGTGTGCAGAAGCGCAGAATAAAGAGTAAGTCTAATTCACGAGTGCCTCCTTAGGTTTATCCATACCGAGACAAGATTCGATCTCCTTACATTTACTAATAGTTCTAGTTTTGGACTCATCGCTACAGAGAAAGGGTTTAACATTTTTGTCGCTGGTAATGGTGGTGCTTCTCCCAAACACAGCGAACTTCTCGCAAAAGACGTCCCTCCTGATGATATCATTCCTGTGCTTGATCGCTACTTAATGTTTTACATTCGGACCGCGGATAAGTTACAACGCACAGCACGTTGGCTCGAAACCCTCCCTGGAGGTATCAAATACCTCCGCGAGGTTATCCTTGAAGACAAACTTGGTATATGTAGCTCTTTAGAAGCTCAAATGGAAGAATTGGTTGGTACTTTCTTCGACGAATGGGCTGAAGCCATTAAATCCCCCGAGCTGCGCAAAAAGTTCAACCAATTCAACAATACAACAGAGACAGTGCAGAACATGGAGTTAGAGGAAGATCGAGGGCAACTACGGCCAGTATATTGGGCAAAAGAAAGCGCTAAAGTGGACTTCAAAAACACGAAATGGACATCATTGGCATGGCAACCTATAATAGAGGCGAGTCACTTCAACGGTGCCGACGATGCACCCAACGGGATCAGCGCAAACATTAAGCGAGGTGATACACAGCTAGCTATATTCAGAGTGCATGGGAAGTGGCTAGCATCTCAACAGATGTGTCCGCATAAACGCGCTTTCGTTCTTTCCGATGGTCTAATTGGTGACTCGAAAGATAAGCTATGGGTATCGTGTCCATATCACAAGCGAAATTTTGAGCTGAATGGGGAGCAAGCAGGTAGATGTCAAAATGACGAGGAGGTTAGTATTGCAACATTTCCTGTTGAGGAGAGGGAGGATGGAATGGTGTATCTAAAGCTACCTCCTGTACATGAATTGGATGGTGTTCTCGGAACCAAGAAATGGATGGTGAAGAAGGGCGAGAGTGGTGAAGATCCATTTAGCAAATTAGATAAGAGACTGGGAGCCAACGGAGTTGGGATGAAAGGAAGGAAACCAGATGCCGCGAAGAGGGAGCTTGTTGGTGGTGGACCTAATATTGATTGGTGAGATGGTACATAAAGTCGTATTGACAATTAAGCCGCTTATGAGAAACGTAAAGTCATCCAAAATTATACAATTGATTTTGCTCTGTGATATAGCATCTTCTCACTCACCTCATGTGTTGTCACAGAATTTATGGGGTATGGTACTTGGTTTTGTTTGTGTCACGTCACGTGACACACGGTCGAGTTGCTGGAACCTCATGTGAAACTTGATTGGTTTCACCACCTATTCTCTATGTCAAACTTTATTCCGATCTGTCATTTTGACGTTTGATTATGGATTTAGATCAACCAGACGTTCCTTTCTTGAAATGTAGCAGCTCGCGACTTTAGGAAGCATGCAGTGCACATTCACATCTTAACAATTATCACAAGTTGGCTTAAGCAGTATGCAGCGTCTTAGTATCTCGATATTCTTCCTCGCCTGTTTTGCGCATCTCATCTCAGCATGCAGCTTTCTTGAAGGCCATCCTAGGAGCGAAGAGGCTTGTACTCATGAGCGCCGTATTGGATACCTCAATCAAGATGGAGTAGGACGAAGTAAGCTTCTCTTTCTCTTACTAATACAATCTACAAATGCATATACCACAACACAATTACATTTATTTAGCTGACACCAGGGTAGAGCAACCAGTCTACGAAGTGAGGCATACGCTGGGGAAGGGGCTAGGCGTTATTGCAGTTGAGTTCGTTCCTCGTGGGACGGCTATCATTACTGAAGCCCCTCTATTTACAATTCCTTTACCGGTGATCAATCCTGGCCAGGGCTTCCGGCTCACCGATATGATACCTGCCATATACTCAGCATATAAATCGCTACCAGAATACGAGAAAGGTGAACTACTGTCCCTTCACAACTTCCGCTTCGAATCCGAGACCACCGAAAATGACACTTTATCCCACAACCTTGCAACGATCTTACGTAGCAATGCATACAACACGGGGCCGGCCCACACGGGTGTGTTTCCTGCAATTGCACGAGTGAATCATGACTGTCGACCCAATGCTGGCAACTGGTGGAGCGAGAAGACCGGTACGAGAGTCATATATGCGATGCAAGACATCAAGGCTGGAGATGAAATCACGGTATCTTATATCCCACTTCTATTGAGACAACGGGATAGAGCGGCCAGATTAGAACAATATGGATTTGTGTGCCAATGCACGGTCTGCATGGCCTCTGTAGAACACGACAAAGAAAGAATCAAGATAGCGGATTTGATGGTAGACTTGAAGGGCAAGCTCGAGCGGAAAATCAATAAGAAGGATGTGATGAATAAGCGACTGGCAAAAGCTGAACGGCTAATTGATATGGTCCTTGAAGAGGGTCTGGCTGATTATCTGCCAAGTGTATATCATCTTGCAGCTGTTTTCAGCGAGCAAGCCGGGCAGTTTGACGCGGCAAAAAGGTGGGCAATGAAGAAGCTCAAAGAGTTGGAGCTCGCAGAGAAAGGTTCTGAGGAGACCCTAGGAGTAAAGGCCTTCATTCGTGATCTCAAGTTGTCCTAGATAGGATGTAACAACGTGAATACTTCTTAACTCGTTCCAAGAATATTCAACATTGCCTTGGAGTCCTAAAAATACTTTCTTGTGGACTTGACTACCGAAAAGGTATTCGTATATGAGGATATTGGTAACATCAAATTCATTGCAGTTTTACTCCTAAGCCTAGGTTTTTTTGATAAGATAGTAAGTACTTAATAAAAAAGTCACAATATACTTTTAGCTTTAGTATAGTGCTTCAATAGTAATGACACATTTCCGCAACAAAAGCTTTCCAATATCAAGCCACATACTTTATGCCGCTTTTATAGTTTAAAGGGGGGCGTTGAACGTGAAGGTGTAAAACGCGACGTCGGATCGACGAGGAGCCTGCTGTACTACTAGTACTTAGCCCGTCATTTGTCTCTATTAGATATCTGTTATATGTGTTGTGGTGACGATGCATTCTGTTCGCTCGATTCGAATAATAGTACTTAAGTGAGAACTGCCATGGTACTAGACTTGTTATCTACGTGGCTTAAAAAAAATTACTACTCAATAAGTAGTGAAAGTAAAGTGCTACTTTATATTACTATAGTAGTAGTGGCCCACTAATAGTAGTGAGTTGACTCCGAATCAAAATTGCAATACGCCACTGTGCTAGAATTACTGGTTCAGTATGATTATATTGACTACTGATCTAAGTAGGGAGAAGTCTCTCCTCATATACATGCTTCAGTAGAGAGTGCCAAGTAGTCCCTTGACCTTCGTTAGTCAGGCGATCCACCTAGATCTTATAGATCACGTGGATAAACACTAACTTCAGCACACTGTAGTGTGAATTTCAACT
>Ga0247810_10000324_pt1 | contig 62713 bp, 68 predicted proteins | sample UWRJL119311C1_FD_179918 | JGI IMG/M metagenome (GOLD analysis project Ga0247810, IMG submission 179918) | Plant litter microbial communities from Arlington Agricultural Research Station in Wisconsin, United States - UWRJ-L119-311C-1 | ecosystem: Environmental > Terrestrial > Plant litter >...
AAACTAACTTCAAGATTACATTTCCCTATGAGGACACAGAAAGAATATCTGTTTGATAGGTGCAAGGTAGAAGCGTAGTAATACGTGCAGCTGAAGCATACTAATAGTCCCACTGCCTTTTTATGTCCTTTTCACTTTCATTAAACTTCGGTTTAGTGGGGTGATAAGGTAAAGACTTAACTAGTATTTGATGATAATCATCAATAAAAGCGTCAATCTTAGTAAAAAATGTTTATGACATTTTAAGAGAATTGACTTACAATCAAATAAATCCGTGCACATGTTTAGTAATATGAACATCGAAGCAAGGTTTTTTCCGCCCACTGATCTTTTTATATCAGCGCAAAGTGTGTGAAAAGCCTTACTTCGGTGCCCATGGCGCTGAGGAAATACCTGTTCTCATTCCGAACACAGAAGTCAAGCTCAGTAGCGGCGATTATACTGCCACAAGCGGGAAACTAGCACGGTGCCGAATTATAAGAAGACCATCCGAATAGGATGGTCTTTTTCTTTACCTTTTTCCGCTTATGGATACAGGCTACTAGGTGTCTTATACACTAGCGATTTGCTATAATGAATGCAGATACACAGCAAGACTGACAGTTTAGGGAGTGACCACATATGAGTAGGGAAAACGAATCGGGGATCCGCGGCGAGAGCGCCTTTGCATCACGTGCTTCAGGTAGCCGTTCACAAGGAAAACGAAAAATTATTTTGACGATCGCAATTACGATCCTTGTTGTTGCGGTCCTTGCCGCTATCGGCACATTCCTCATCAAGCGCGACGGCACTGTCGCTACGGGTAAGGTGAACCAAGACGGCTACCAAGCAGTCTTCTTGACCAACGGCCAAGTTTACTTCGGGAAACTTGATTCAATCGGTGACAACTACCTTGGTCTGTCTAATATTTACTACTTGCAGGCTGATAGCTCAATTCAATCCGGTACGACCGCTGCTGCGACAACTACCGATACTGATAACGCACAGCTCGTAAAGCTCGGTAACGAATTACATGGCCCGGAGGACGAAATGCAAATTAGTGCAGAGCAAGTACTCTTCTGGGAAAACCTGAAAAAGGACGGCAAAGTCGCTCAGGCGATCGAAAACTACAAGAAAGCTAACTAGGGGGCACTATTAAGCACACTAAAACAAAGATACTCCATTTTCTGAAATCATTGTCCCTCCGGACGAAGATTTTAAGTGGCGTCGCCTTTGTCGTGCTGCTGAGCTACGTCTTAGTTTTTACAATCCCGAAACCCGTTACTTATGCGTACAGTGGCGAAGACTGCGTGAAGCATCTGACATTATTTCCAAAGGTCGTGAAACAGTCGACAGATTCCAGGTTCGAGGTGTCATACAAAGACTCTTGGGTTGTTGGAACTGCGCATCTCGCATCACTTTCTGTGTGTTTCAAACCTGTCGATGTGCCGACGGTAGGTGATCACGCGGTTCGTATCTCGCCATTCGGTAGTATATTCGCATCGAAAGCCTTCAAAATTATGGTCCCTGAGGCTGCTACGGCCAATTCTGGCGACTTTATCGGCAAAACATTACCACTGACTCGTCCTGTGGCAATCAACCTTTCCAAGGCCGATGAAACGTTCTCGTACAAGTATGTTGTTCAGGGCAAAGCGTCTGCCTGTGACCACGAAAACAAACAGCTGTTATGTGACATCTCTAAACTAGGGTTAGAGCAGGGTGCGACGTATCCTGTGCAGCTTGATCGTTACTTTGAAGATACGAAGGTTGCGACCCTCGACAGGGGTGAGATGACGACATTAAGGGCGCTTGTACTCGTGAAATCGTCAGTGACGGAAGGGCAAGTCGTCTACGACAAGCCGAAATCGATCGTCGTAGAGTACGACAAAGAGATGTCTTCGGCGACCGCAACGCTCACTGTTCGGGACGGTGAAACAAAGGTACCCGTCCCAGTAAAGACGACTACTGAGGGTAAAAGTGTCATTATTACCCCTACGGCAGAGTTGAAACGTAACGCAACCTTCGACCTTGTGATTGAAAAAGCCGAAGGTGACGACGGCAGTTCATTAGCTGCGCCACAGGCAACTGCCTTTAGTACCTCTGGTGGACCAAAAGTTACAGGGGTAAGTGTGGGGACGAGCGGCGCGCCTTTATCTGGAACGATACGCGTAACATTCGATCAAGAGATGGCGAACACAGATCTTATTCCAAAGCTTGTGACCGTAAAGGGGATTGATGCCCGTGTGACAAAGAACGGTACAACCCTTAACATTGCTTACTCAGGTGCAAAGTGTGCGCCGTACACTATCACGATTGCTAAAGGGTTCACGAGTGCTGCTGGCATTACGCAAACTGATGACTGGACGTTTAATGGCCGGACACAATGTTATACGCTACAGTCGATCGGAACCTCAAAGAATGGGCGATCAATTCTCGCCTACGTGTTTGGATCGGGTGGCAAGACAGTGTTATACACCGGTACGATTCATGGGAATGAATATTCTGCCCGTAACCTTATGAACGCTTGGGTAGACGAGATCGAGGCACATCCGCAGAATATCCCAGCAAATACCCAGCTGATTGTTATCCCTTCAGTTAACCCCGACGGAGCTGCTGCCGGAACGCGCACTAATGCTAACAATGTCGACCTTAACCGAAACTTCAATGTATCTGACTGGAAGTCTGACATTCAGACCGTTGGCGGCAATCCGTTCCCTGGTGGAGGAGGCTCGGCACCAGAATCCGAACCCGAAACCAAAGCCCTAGCCAACTTTACGCGAAATGTTGCTCCATCTCTGACGATGAGCTACCACGCCGCTGCCGCGTATGTCATCGCCAACACCTGTGGTGATTCCGGATCGCTCGCTTCAACGTACGCTTCGATGGTAGGATATCGCAATATGACCGGTGTTTCCGGTGCATTTGCTTACGAAATTACCGGTACGTATGATGACTGGATCTGTGAGAAATTGGGGCGACGCAGTGTGCTTGTCGAGATGACCACTAATACGAACTCGGAATTCTCCCGACACAAAGCTGCGCTTTGGCTCATGGCAAAGTCTTAGCCCTTTCGGCATTTGGCCATGGCTAGCTCTGTTAAACCAACTCAAAAACACGATATACACCCAATCGTATTTTTTTGTAGTTTCCGTAACTCGCTTTGCTCAGACATACTCAACTAGGCATAAAAAATTGCGATAGGGTGTATTTGGTTTTCTCACAGGTTCACCAGAGCTAGCCATGGCCAAATGCCGAAGCCAAAGGCTCTTTCGTGCGCCATGCGCTATTTCACGCTGAAGTTCCGAGCTGCCCGGTGAGCCTGTGAAAGAACCGGGTAAAACGTCTGGAAATCTTCCTGCCTATTCGAGTATGTCTGAGGCGCAGCCCAGTTACGGAGAATACAGTGAAGTTTTCAGACGTTTTACGCCGTGTTCTTGAGTTGGCTTGCTGGGCAGCTCGGAACTTCGGGGTGCAACAGGGAAAGGGCACAAAAAAACGACCAATCTCGCAGATGTGGTCGTTTTTTTGTGTATTGAATCATAATTTTGGATTCAAACAGGTGCGTATTTATAATATCGCATAGGGGATATAAGTGCAACAGTAGCATAAACATAAAAACGTGCTTACGTATATATTGACAAAACGCTTAACCTATGATACAATGCATAGCATACACATACCATGTGTGAGGTATCAATGAGGGTTTCCATGTCTAAAGGGCAGTGGAAATCTTTTTTAATTTGTGGACACCGCTCGATCGGTGTAGAGGAGAAATAATATGGCAGGAACAAAAGCAGGCGGCCAAAAGGCTGCAGCGAAGAACCTACAACGCGATCCAGACTTTTACGCAAAAATCGGTCGCCGCGGTGGTCAAAATGGTCACACTGGTGGATTCGCAGCGAACCCTGAACTTGCACGAGTTGCAGGTGCCAAGGGTGGACGCATTTCACGTCGCCGTTCAACAGTCAAAAAAGCTGCGTAAGCACGCTCACTGACAATAAAATAACCCCGAGCTTTCGGGGTTATTTTATTGGGCTTTTACAGAGTAGCGCCGTAGTCCACAGATGCGAGCTTCGTTCACGCGCCAGGTATGGGTGCAGGCGACACAATTATAGGTAGCTTTGCCTGTTTGATAGCCGGTGGCATCGCATTCGGGACAGGTACTACGGGCATGGAGCCATTCGCGGTAGGTATCGAGGTTGTCTTGGATCGTGTCATCATCGATTTCGAGGTCATACTGAAGGCTGATCTCGACCGCTTTGTCCCAGGCGGCTGCTTCAAGCGCCACTAACTCAACATCCTTCGAATAATCGTGATGATGCAATGTGCCGTGCGCCAGTTCGTGGAGCAATAGACTGGTGTTATCAGGGTCTGTTTCGTCGTAAAAGACCGTTTCGGTATCTGGTGACCATGCGAAACGAGTGCCAGGCAAGAAAGTAAAGGTAGGGTAGGCAGCTTCTAGTTTAGGCAGTAGCAAGTTCGTCGAGGGCATAGTAGTAGCATCCATAAATAACGGCCAGTTCGGGGTGTTGGGCTTGTACGATTTTTGGCACAGCGATGTGATCCGGAAGGTGTTCTTTCAAGATCCCGGTCAGGTCTTTGCCATACTTTTCAAAGTACGTACCAATACTACCGCCGATGATGATAATGTCGGGTTGCAGGACGGGCACGATCGCGAGGAAGCCGCGGCTAATGCGGTCGGCGATTTGGTGCCAGGTGCGTTTGCTGGTGATGTCTTTGGCGTACTTGCCGTAGGTAGTGTAAATAGCTTTACCGGAGGCGAATGTTTCCCATTCACGTACGGCGCCATCGAACTCTACAAGCGAGCGTCCGGCTTCGCTGTAACGGAGTGAGTGGTTAATGACTCCGTTGGTGATTATTCCGCTGCCGATGCCAGTACTAACGGTTACATAGAGGGAGAGGCTTGGGATTACTTTTAGCTGACGCGTTTCAGCAAGGCCAGCGAGGTTGGCGTCGTTATCGATAAACAAAGGCGCATTACCAAGCACACCTTGCAGGGCGGCTTGGACATTAAAATTCTTCCATTTGAGGTTGTTGCACCACAGTGCGATGCCGTCGCGGATGGTGCCAGGAATAGCGACAACAATCGCTTCAACCGGTTGATTACCAAAGTGAGATTCGAGGACTTCCTTTAGAAGCGTGGTGTACTCGGTGGTGCTTTTCGGGGTAGGGAACTGGAATTGTTCCCCAATACGACCGTCTTCCAAAAAACTGGCGACTAATGTCTTTGTTCCCCCCGTATCGACTGCCACTAACATGTCTCAAGTTTAGCACGCGCTGGTGTGCGGAGATAGCTCTATTTTTTGCGCAATCGGAACGTAGGGGGATAAAAATAATCCCCATGATCAATAGCTGACTATGGGGAACACCGGACAATCCGGCGATTTTTTGGATGCCTTGCGGCTGTTGGTCGAGCGTGACGCGTCATGAGACGGTCTTCTCGGGGGATCCGTAGCGGAAGAAGTGTACTGTGACAGGTTCGTCGTTATTGCTGGAGAGAAAGAGCTTGGCTCTTGTCCCATCAATAAGTCGTGCACGAATTGTCAGCGAAGTAGGTCCTTCTTGCCCGGAACGGGTGTTGGTGATAACACCTTCAACCGCAGTACCGGTGGATGCGGGAGTGAAGCTGAAGGGGAGCCTGCTATTTACGAGTGTCATACCAGCTCGCATGCGCAGCTCCTCTGCGTCTTCAATCGTGTGATCCATCGCGGGTAAATCCGCGTTGTTGCTCATACTACTCTCTCTATAAGTGAATAAGGACGATTAACAATACTATAATAGCATAAATACGTTAATTAAGCAAGTTCTTGTTTGATGATATAGAAGTCACGTGCTAACTGGAATGATTTCTGCTCAAGGTTGTCTTCAGTGACGCGGAAGGTATTGTCTGGGTAATCGGTATCGACACGGTCGTAGGGGTAGAGCGTTACGTGTCCCCCAAAGCCAATGCGGTAGGCTTTATCAATGACACTGTCACTTTTGTTCTTGAAAACGCCTTCAAGCGAACTCTTGATGTCAACGGGGATGCCTTCGACAACGTAATCGATGCCCTTGAGGTCTTGCGCTGCAGTCCCGCGTTCCCAGTGAAGATTAGCTCGAGTAGCTTTTTGTTCAAACCCAACTTCGGTGCGGACACCGGCGAGGGAGACGCGAATTGATTCGCTGGCAGCGGTGATCATGTTTTTGTCGATGCCTTCACTGGCGACATCTGAGAGAAGTTCGCTGAAACTTTCGATAGGTGTGTCGAGGTTATCGGCGACAAAGTCGCGGAGGTAGCCGTTAAAAGAGCTGATCTCAAGCTTGAGTCGTTCTTTGACTCTCTTATTGATGCCCGGAGACTCGATTTGTGTAAGACTATGGATGAAACTTGGTGCAGAAGCGGTAATGCGCATTGCATTGAGAAGAGAGGGGTCGCCAACATAGTTGCCTTTCTCAATTTCTTGCAGGGCAACAAACCGAACAGCATTCCAATAGTCTGGGGCGTTGTAGCGAGCAGAGGTTTCATCGAGTTCGACGTGGAACTTTTGGGCTGTCTCGACAAAGGATTCACTTGTCTGTAATGAATCAATAAATTCGCTTGCTTGATCGAATAGCTCGATCGTTGCAGGGTCGAGGCGCTCGGTGCGACGCTCGGGTGTTGAAAGGTTTTTTAGTGCGTCTACTGGGGGCATGTTTGTTTTTCCTTGATTTGACAGTAGCTTATCACACTTATGCTTATTTGTCAACTGTGGCACCACTTCAAGGTGCTTATGCTCGCAGTGAAAACGCTATAAGGCTATAATAGAGGTCAGTAAGAGGAGAAAAATCATGGCTACATTAGGACGATTACGAATTACACGAGCAGGCATCCTGTTTATTGTGGGTGTCTTGGTGCTTGGTGGACTAGTGACCGGTGCTATTTTTCTCGTAAAGAACCATGGCGAAGCAGTGCGACGTGACCAAGCGGTCCAAATTGCCGAGCAAAACTTGAAAAACGAATCTGAAGCCGCATCAGATCCAAGTACGCCTGCAGAGGGTACTGATGGAGCTGAAGAGGTGATTCCAGGTGGTCCAGAGGAAGAAACTGGCGCAACTGATACGACAACTATCGCGGCGACAGGCAATACTGCAGAAGCACTTCCACAGACTGGTCCGGGCGACGCGGGCAGCATTGCTATCGTGGCAATCTTGGCACTTTCTGTCGCGTTCTACGTGGCATCTCGACGCGCAGCACACCAAGGCTAGACTTAATCTGTTATCTGAGGTAAAATAGACACAATCGACCGAGGCAAGAGTTACTATACGTAGTTAACTATGCTCAAGCGAAAATACAATTACGAAGGAGTCTTAAAAGACTATCATGGCTACAGCCGCAACATTTACAATGGATGAGCTACTCGCAAACGAAGATGCGAGTCTCAAGCAATTAACACAAGGAGAGGTCGTCGACGGAACGGTCCTTTCAATTCGCAAGCACGAGGTACTTATCGATCTTGGCCCACACGGAGTTGGACTTGTTCCACGCCGCGAAGTCGGATTCTCACGTGCCCTCGCTGAAGGCGACGAGGTTACCGCAAGTATCGTGGATCCTGAACTCGACAACGGTCAAGTTCTCCTTTCACTGCGTAAAGCAGCGAAAGACAAGGGATGGGACGAACTGGCAGCAAAGATGGAAAGCGGCGAGATCATCGACGTTTCACCATACGATGCAAACCGTGGTGGATTACTGGTTGAATACGACGGCGTTCGTGGATTCCTCCCAGTTTCACAACTATCAGCTGAACACTACCCACGTGTCGGCAGCAGCGACAAAGAAGAAATTCTTCAACGTCTTAACTCACTGATTGGCCAAAACATGAAAGTTCGTATCCTTGATGCGGACCGTAAGGCAAACAAGCTAATCTTTAGTGAAAAAGAAGCTGTCAAAGAAGGCCTCGCGGCTCGATTTGAGAAGCTTGCAATCGGTGACTCTGTAAAGGGTGTCGCTACCGGTGTTGTCGATTATGGTGTATTCGTCAACGTTGAAGGTATCGAAGGCCTGGTGCACATTTCTGAAATTAGCTGGGAACGTGTCAACAATCCTGGTGACTACGTAAAGGTTGGTCAAACAATCGAAGCGAAAATCATCGCGATCGACAAAGACCGCCTCAGCCTCAGTATGAAGCAACTGACTGAAGATCCTTGGATGAGCGAAGTCGACCAATTCAAGTCTGGCGACAAAGTTGAAGGTACCGTTACACGTATCACTCCATTCGGAGCATTCGTCCAAATCAGCCCTGCTGTTGAAGCTTTGGTCCACGTCAGTGAACTAGGTGAAGGCGACACTGCTGATCCAGAAAAGGTATTCACACTGAACGAACGCAAAGAATTTGTTGTTCTGGATGTTGAAAAAGAAAGCCGCAAGATCTCACTAGGTCTTCCTGGCGCCGTTTCAAAAAAGAAGTAAGCTCCCTTAAGGAGCTGACAATATAACACGAACCGTGTTTAGCACGGAGAGAAAGGACGCATATGGCTGAAAAAGTTTTAACGATTGCCGACTCGATTACAGTTGGTGAATTAGCCGAAACGCTCAATCTCTCTGTGACAACATTGGTTGGTGAGCTGTTTAAGAACGGTATTGCTGCAACAATTAACCAACGTATCGACTTTGAGACTGCAACGATTATCGTTGAAGAGCTTGGACTCGACGTTGAGCTTGAGAAGAAATCAACCGAAGGATCTGGTCCTGAGCGTAAAGTACACGAACTAACTGACAAAGCAGTCGTTCGTCCACCGATCGTCGCGGTGATGGGGCACGTTGACCACGGAAAGACGAGTCTTTTAGACGCGATCCTTGGCCAAAAGGTAGTTGATGGCGAAGCTGGAGGTATCACGCAGCACATTAGCGCCTACCAAACTGTTCGCAAGAACCGTTCAATTACACTTCTTGATACACCTGGGCACGAAGCCTTTGCTGCACTTCGTCAGCACGGTGCTGCACTGACTGACGTTGTGATTATCGTCGTTGCTGCCGATGACGGCGTGAAGCCACAGACAATCGAAGCAATCCGCTTTGCACGTTCTGCAAACGCGAAAATCGTCGTTGCAATCAACAAAATGGACAAAGAAACCGCCAACGCGCAGCTCGTGAAGACGCAGCTTGCAAGTGAACACAATTTGAACCCAGAAGAATGGGGTGGTGACACAGTTATGGTGGAAGTCAGTGCGAAGACTGGCCAAAACATCGACAAGTTACTCGACCTCGTCCTGCTGGTTGCTGATATCGAAGAGCTAAAAGCGGACGTTGATGTTCCAGCTGAAGGCCTCGTGATCGAAGCACACATGGAAGTTGGCCGCGGTCCTGTTGTTGGATTATTGGTTGAACAAGGTGTTCTAAAACCTGGAGCTTTCCTGGTTGCGGGAACTACGTACGGTAAGATCCGCACACTGCTTGATTTCGCCGGCAAGCCGATCAAAGAAGCTGGTCCTTCAACGCCAGCGACCATTACTGGATTCAAGGAAATTCCTCAATTCGGCGATAGCTTTGAGCTGTTCAAGACTGAAAAAGAAGCGCGCACGCGTATCGCGAAAGCGAAGCTCGAAAATGAACGCAACGCTGCCAGCACAAACGTGACTGGTGCCGACATGCTGAAGTTGATGACGCAAAAAAGCGAAACACCTGACTTTAACGTGATCGTGAAAGCGGACGTACAAGGGTCATTGACCTCTGTTATGGACAGCCTTCGCTTGATCGAAACTGGTGGACAGGTAAACCTTCACGTAATTTCAAGCGGTGTTGGTAACATTACTGAAAACGACATCCGCTTGGTTGCGGCTGACGACAAGACTGTTATCTACGGTTTCAACGTAGAGCTACCACCAGCTGTGAAGCGTCTCGCGACGCGCGAACGGACTGAAGTTCGTTTGTACCGTGTGATCTACGAGCTGCTGGATAACGCCAAGGATTCTATGGAAGCATTACTTGCACCTGAAGTTGTGGAGACACAAATTGGGACACTCGAAATTAAGGGTGTATTCCGTACACTGAAAGAACTGGTAATTGCCGGTGGTGAAGTGAAGAGCGGAAAAGTCACGAAAGACCTTCATGTTCGTGCAAAGCGCGGCGAAGAAGTGCTTGGTGAAGCAGAACTCACCAGCCTCCAACGCGAAAAAACTGAAGCTCGCGAAGCATTCGAAGGCGACCTCTGTGGTATTAGCCTGAAGACACGCCGCAAGCTACAGCTTGAAATTGGTGACACGCTAGAATTCTTCACGCGTGAACTCGTGACCCGCACACTTCAGTCGTAAGGGCTGATGTGCGAGCCACAGGGGCTACATGCTACAATAAGCAGTAAGAAGGGAAGACACTATGTTTCAACTAGATGATAAATTCTTGGCAGATATCGGCCTCGATACTATGCCGGAAGAGCAAAAGAAGCCGTTTTTACAGCACACGTATGACCAACTTGAATACAAGGTGGGAATTCGCCTCAGCGAAGGTATGACTGATGCTCAATTGGAAGAGTTTGAGGGTATTATTGACCGCAAGCCAGAGGTTGTTGGACCTTGGCTAACTGCGCACGCGCCAAGCTATCAAACTGAAGATGTCTTCTTGCGCCTCAAGCAAGCCAGTGAACAACAGGCAATTGCTGAGGGTATGACAGTGAATGAAGCAGCACTCGTTGCAGAGTTTGCAGCGACGAAATGGCTCGAAGTAAACCGTCCGGACTACCGCGACGTCGTAGCGCGAACATTGGACGAGATCAAACAAGAGATCATCGCCAATCGTAATGCGATTCTTGGCTCAATTCAGCCGCCTCAGGCAGCGTAACCGTGAGAGAACGCATCGCCTGACATGCGTTTGCCGCTTGGGCCTATCAGTTCGTCGATGACGAGGAATTGATCGGCTTTGAAGCGAACCGCGAGGCCTGTGTATTCAGCTGAAACGTGTGCTTTTGTGACAATAACTAACTGACCGTGAATGGTCAGTTTTGTTTTGGGAAAATCAAGGTGGGCGCGAACTTTGCGCTCGGCTTCGACAGCGGTAACAGCCATCGGGTGGAGGATCGCATCTTCTTTACTGAGGAGGTGACAGTAGATCGCATCATCTTGTTGCGGGGTTGGTAGAAGATTACCCTCAAGGATTTCGGGTAACGTTTCGATTAACACTCGTCCCCCAAGTTCAGCGAGTGTTTCGTACAAGAACGACTGTGTTTCGGTGCCATCGAGTGTGTATGTTTGCTGGGCGTAGATTGGTCCAGCGTCCATTTCGGCGCTGAGGAGCATAATTGAAACACCGGTCCGTGTGTCGCCATTTTCAATGGCAGATTCGATCGGAGAGGGACCACGGTAGAGGGGAAGTAGTGACGGGTGAATATTAATGATGCCAGGGGTAAAGAGGTCAATAATTGCTTGGGGAATGATACGACCGTAGCTGGATAATACACCAACGAGTTCACTGGTTGGTGTTTCGAGGGCTTCAATATCAGGGATAATATCATTTAGTTTAGAAGGCTGCCAGACGGCAATGTTGTGCGCCTCGGCAATTTCTTTGACGAGTGGCTTGGTGATTTGTTGACCACGTCCAGAACGGCTGTCTGGCTTGGTGACGACGGCAGCAACAGTATAGTTGGCCTCGATTAGGCTACGAAGCGCGGCTGCGCTAAAGCTATCAGTCCCAAAGAATATGATTGTTTTTGACATGTTCGTCGTAATCGAGCGGTTGCAGCTCGCCTTTCTCGTCTAGGGTGTAAAAGGCATCCTTGTTGTCTTGGATGTGGTCAATAAATACAATTCCTTGAGTGTGGTCGATTTCGTGCTGGATGACGCGGGCGAGGAAGCCTTCGGCCTTGAAGCGAACTTCTTGACCTTGCATGTCGACTGCTTTGACGCGAATTTTGCTGTAGCGAGGGACTTTTCCGTAGACGTTGCTTACACTGAGGCAGCCTTCGTAATCGGTGATAACTGAGCCTTCGTATTTCACGATTTCAGGGTTAATAAGGGCAGTGAAGCCTTTTTCATCCTTATCGTCAAAGTCGCTGCGTACAATTACGACACGGTCAAGGCGATCAAGTTGGACAGCAGCAAGCGCTGCGCTGATCTCGTGCGGACGAGAGTTTTCCCAGTCGATTGCTGCGGCAGTCATGCCCTCTACTAACGCAATGACATCTTCGTCGATCGTGCGAACACGAGCTGATTTTTCACGTAGGTGTTGGTTTGGCAGGGTGATAATGTCATCTTTAGTCATTCCGACCATTATACCTGATTCAAACGGTCAAAACAACAGAGGTAGCTACAGTAAACTTTGTGGATCGAGTTCACTTTGCCAGTGGGTTGGGGGTACGTGTTTCAAGGCGTCGATCAAATATTCGCGGCGCGGACTCTTTAGGATCAGCTGCCAGCGGTACGTATCGTGCTGGCGTTCGTAGAATGCCGGGGTTGGTCCAAGCAAGCGTACATCAGGATTGAGTACTTTTTTTAATTCTCGACCGAGCGTTTTTGCCGAGTTAATTGCGGCTCGTTCAGTTTTATAGACCGTCGTTAATTTCAAGAGGTAGGTGTACGGAGGGAAGTAGCCTTGCTTGCGGGTTTCGAGGGCGTAGAGGTAGAACGATTCGTAGTCCTGTTTTAGTCCGTGCATGATTGCCGGGTGGGTTGGCTGGTAGGTTTGAACAACCACTTCGCTGGCGTGTTCATCGCGCCCGACGCGCCCGATAACCTGCGCGAGCAACTGGAAGGCGCGTTCGCTGGCAGCGTAGTCAGGGAGTGAAAGTCCACTGTCGGCTTGAATGACGCCCACGGTGCGTAGGTGTGGCAGGTCGAGTCCTTTAGCGACGACCTGGGTGCCTATGGCGATATCAATGAGGCCTTTATAAAGGTCTTCATATAAGCTATTTACCGTTTCATCGGCTTTGTTGTCCGAGTCAAAGCGAGCGACACGGGCTTTTGGAAATAATTTATGCAGTTCAGTTTCGATCAGTTTTGTTCCGATACCTTTGTGGATGATGTCGGCTGACTGACAGACGGGACAGCTGGTCGGGACTTTTTCGTGATGCGCACAGATGTGGCAGGTGAGGTCGTAGGTATCGGCGTGTAATACGAGGGGAACGAAGCAATTCGGGCAGGTTGCAGCCCAGCCACAGTTCTCGCACAGCGTTGTTGAGGCGCTCCCGCGACGGTTGTGGAAGATCAATGTCTGCTTGCCATTCTCGATGTTCTTTTCGATGCTGGCGATCAATTGATCAGATATGAAGCGGTGACGTTTGAACGAATCGCGCTTCGTCATGTCGACGACAGTGACAACAGCAGCTTGGGCGCTGGTGCGGGCAGAGCGGTCAAGGCGGATGACCGGGCGATTGGCAGCTTCGGCGAGGTAGCGGTCGGTGATGGACGGGGTGGCACTGCCAAGGATGACTTTGGCGCCGGCGAACTTGCCAAGGACGCTCGCGGCGCGGATAGCCGAGTAGCGTGGCGCCTGTTCTTGCTTGTAGCTTGGTTCGTGCGCCTCATCGATAATGATTGCGCCGAGTTTTGGTACGGGCATAAAGAGGGCAGAGCGTGGTCCGATGATTACCTGTGGAGTAGTTGCATCAAGCACCTGTTTCCAAGCGGCGTGGCGCTCGGCTTCGGTCATATGTGAGTGGGTGACGATGACATCAGGGAAATCGTGTAGGAATTCGCTGATGATCTGGCTAGTGAGACTGATTTCTGGCACCAACACGATGACAGATTTGTTATCCGCGACAGTGCGACGGGCGATCTCTTTGTAGACTTCAGTTTTACCTGAACCTGTCACACCCTGCAAAATAATCGTCCCTTCGGGACTTGCCATTACCTCTGTAATTGCGCGAGTTTGGTCAGGATTGAACACAATAGTTGTTCGGTTACGCTGTGACGTATGAACCTGCGCTGGGCGCGCGCGACGGGTCTTGTCGACGCCGCGCGGCAGAACGGTTTGTAGTACAGTCGCCAGTGGCGTGGTGTAGTACTCCGCCAGCCAGAGTGAAAGTTTCACGAGGGGCTCAGGAACGGCGACAGTTTCGATGATTGAAGTGATTGGCTTGGTCACGTAGGCTGGTTTTTTGACTTTCGTCATAACGAGACCAACCAAGATCTTTTTGCCGACTTCGATCGTTACAAGTTGGCCGACGATAAGGGGTGTTTGCGAGGCATACGTAAAGGTCGAACTCCCGGCTCGAACAATCCGTAGCGGTGCTACTTCGTAATACAACTCCTCATGCATAGATACTAGTATAGCGCCTCGCATTCTATCCGTCGCATGCTAGAATAAGCATATGTATTTTGAGAGCCGCGCCGAGGCCGGAGCAAAACTAGCTGCGGACCTATTTGAACGGTACCGTTACGAGAACTGCGCAGTGGTCGCATTGAGTGACGGTGGCGTCGTTGTAGGTGAGCAAATTGCGGCGGCACTCCACAGCATCTTGACGATGCTGCTTATCGAAGAGATTGAAGTTCCAGGCGAAGGCATGAGCTTTGGCGCAGTATCTCAAGACGGCTCGTTTAGTTTTAACGGTGCATTCTCATCTGGTGAAATGGATGAATATACCAGCGAGTATCACGGGTATTTGGAAGAACAGAAGCGTGAAGCGTTCCAGCGCATTAACCGTCTGCTTGGTGATGGGGGACTGATCGATCACGAGATGCTTCGTGACCATGTGGTGATCTTGGTATCCGATGGATTCAATAGTGGAACAGCCTTGGACGCTGCAATCGACTTCCTGAAACCGATTCGTATTTCGCGTCTCGTTGTTGTCTCGCCGGTGGCTTCAGTGCAGGCTGTCGACAAGCTGCACATGTTGGCAGATGAGCTACATATCTTGGACGTAAAGGATAATTTCCTTGATACCAACCATTATTACAATACAAATGATATTCCGTCTCACGAGGATACAGTAGCTAAAATTAACAAAATTGTCTTGAATTGGCGTTGACCGTAGACAGCTAAAAAGTGTAGAATAAAAATCAACGATATGGTGTGCAAGGATTAATTAAGGGGAGACATGTTAGACGTATTTATTACATCTCGAGTGCGACGAAAAATAGTAGTGGTATATGCAAAGTACCCAGATTTTCGTACGCACGTGCGTGGTCTCGCTAAACTTATTAAGGAAGATCCAGGCAACATCCAACGCGAACTAAAGCGTCTTGAAAAGGTCGGATTTTTGACCAGCGAAAAACAGGGCAACACGAAAATCTACGCAACAAACAAACAGTTCCCGATCTTTAAAGAGCTACAAAGTATTGTGATCAAATCACAGCAGCAAGCAACTCGTCCGAAGCGAACTACCCCTAACCAAACGTAGTATCGACCCGATGTCACTGTTTGAAGATATCTTAACAGCACGAGGAATTACGCCCGACACGCGGGCTGTTTTTTTGTCGCCTGACTATACAAAAAAGCACGATCCGTTCCTGCTACCCGACATGCAAGCAGCTGTCGATCGCCTCGTGAGTGCGCGTGACAAACAAGAACGCATTACGATTTACGGTGACTACGATATTGATGGCTTGACTGCGACGACAGTCCTGATCGATGCATTTAAGAGTTTCGGATTCGAACATGTTGAAGCATTTATTCCAAACCGTTTCGTCGAGGGGTACGGACTGACCGTTGATGCTGTAGAGAAGATTATTGCTGATGGCGCGCAGCTGATTGTGACCGTCGACTGTGGCTCGCTCAGCCATAAAGAGATTGATCGCGCAAAGGAACTGGGTGTCGACGTGATTGTGACAGATCACCATAACGTGGCCGATGTACAGCCTGCGGCTGTAGCGGTGGTGAACCCAAAACGACTACTGCATGATTTTCCGGAGAGCTACGAAAAGTTCATTTTGAAACCAGAAGCCAATCAAACGCTGTATCCGTTCCTTGATATTCCTGGGGTAGGCGTGGCATTCAAACTAGTACAGGCGTTACAGACGGTACTGTCAGGACTACCGGACGGACAAGAAAAATGGCTGCTTGATCTTGTTGCGCTAGGAACGGTCTGCGACGTCGTGACGTTAACTGATGAAAATCGTCTGCACGTCTATTGGGGATTGAAAGTTTTGGCTGCAACACGTCGCCCTGGCCTGAAAGCACTCATGGCTGTTGCTGACGTCCGTCCAGAGACGTTGAATGCGCGAAGCTTAGGATTTGGACTGGGGCCACGCATGAACGCGTCAGGACGTATGGAAACAGCGCAGCACTCGTTGGATCTGTTGACTGCCCACGACGGCATGATTGCATTAGAGATTGCCAACAAACTGGATGCAATGAATAAAGCCCGCCGCGCGGAACAGGACGAGATCTTGAAAGCTGCAATTATCCAAGCTGAAGAATATATAGGTATGCCCGTGCTGGTTGTGAGCGCACCTGGTTGGAATCACGGCATTGTGGGGATTGTGGCGGCGAAACTCCTCGAGAAATACAAAAAGCCAACCTATGTCCTTGAAGAGATGGGGGAGGAAGCTAAAGGATCTGCTCGTAGCTATGGTGACTTTAGTGCAGCCGATGCGATTCGCGCATCTGACGATATTATTACCAAGGGTGGGGGACACAAACTGGCTGCTGGCGTGACATTGCCGACGGCGAATATTCCGGCGTTTCGAAAACGCGTCAACGAATTTTATGCGTCATTGAACTTGTTCAACCAACCAGCCTTGCTGCTGCCGAAAGCGGATGGTGAAGCGAAGTTAAAAGACTTGGACGAAGCACTTGTCGATTCATTAAAAGGTCTTGAGCCATTTGGCAGCGGTAACCCGCAACCGATTTTGAAATCACATAATGCAATGGTCATGAACAAGCGGACAATGGGTGCTGATAGTCAGCACGTAAAACTAACGCTAGAGATGGACAGCCGTAAAGTCGACATGATCGCATTCAATGCACCAGAACGCTTCTTTGTGGAGCCGGGTGAATACGTCAATATCTGGTACACCGTTGATGTGAATGAGTGGAACGGCCGTCGTAATGTCGAGGGACAACTGCTGCATCTTGAACTTGTGTCGCCATGACGCTCATGGTTAACTAGACACAATGTTTTTTCGCTCTAAACGCACCGGCTTTACTATCGTAGAGCTCCTGATCGTTATCGTCGTTATCGGTATTCTTGCGGCTATCACAATTGTGGCATTTAATGGTGTTCAAAATCGGGCGAAAGTAGCTGTGGTCCAGTCGGCCGCCGCCCAGGCGAGCAAGAAAATCCTGGCGTATGCCGCGCTTAACTCGGATCAGTACCCGACCGCATTAACTGATGCAGATGTGAAAGATGGTACAAATGGTATTTCGTATCAATACACGAGCGACAACACTGTCTCGCCTCGTAAATTTGCGGTGACTGCGACAACCGGATCGCTCGCATACTATGCCTCTGAAAAAGGTGGTGGCGCAAAAGAGGGAACTGCACCTGGACACAACTTGGTTGTGTGGAACAAAACTACCGCGTTGAGTACAACGCCTTTTCCAACCGCAACCGTCGATACGAGCGTTTTTCGAACCTCGACGGCTTCACTGCGCGTAAACCCAAACAGTGTTGGGCATTTTATATCTGCCAGTCCAATCACGGCTGCCGCAGGACAGACACTCACATTTAGTTTTTGGCTAAAAACAGATGCAAACTGGAACGGACAGGGTAATAACTCGAAAGTGCGCTTCGGAAACGCAACAAATGATGCACTGCTGACAGTATGTATCTATAACGGGGTGAAGACGTCCTGGACATTCGTAACCTGTAGCCATACGGTCAGTGCCAGCGCCCCTAAATTGACAATGAGTATCGGCAACGATGGGTCGGTCGGCAATATATGGCTCGATGATATTACTTTAACGTTGAGCGAGTAAGGCATGATGAGTACACTTTCTTCGCACACTAAACGCACAGGTTTCACAATTGTAGAGCTCTTGATTGTCATTGTTGTGATTGGTATCTTGGCGACGATTACTATCGTGGCATATAACGGAATCTCAAATCGGGCAAAGGTTGCGAGTGCACAAAACGACTTGTCGTCCGCAGCGAAGTCGCTGGAGCAGTACCGAGTAACTATCAGTACAACTGATAAGTATCCCGCAACCCAAGCAGACGCTAATGTGAAGGTGAGTAACGGCGCGGTCGCAACGTATACCTATCGAGCTATTGATAACTCCTACTGCCTGACGCTCGTAAATGGAGCGGTGTCGTACTTTGCTGATAGCAGTACGAAAGCTCCAAAAGTAGGGAATTGTACGAACGACAGTATTGTCGGTGGCCTCGTCGGCTGGTGGACATTTGATGGCAATGCCAATGATCAGTCCGGGAATGCTTTGAACGGAACGGTCTCGGGAGCCACGTTGACGTCGGGCGCAGACGCGTCGACTAACGGTGCCTACGCGTTTAACGGTACAAATCAGTTCGTAGGCTTTGGCAACAGCACGAAATTCAATAGTCCTGAAATTACATTGAGTGCGTGGACTAGAACCGCGACGCCAACTGTTATGCAAAATATTATTGCGAAAGAAGTGCAGTACAAATATCGATTTGTATCTGGTGGTGTCGGCGTACTGATTGGTGGGACAGGGGCAGGCTGGACCGACAACTTTATCGCGCCGTATACGTTTGCTGCAAACACTTGGTATCACATTGTCTTGACGATCAGCACTGCCAAAAATACTGCTGCGGTGTACGTCAACGGTGCACTTGTGTCGAGCGTAACACTTACCGTACCGGTAACGGCGTACAATACAACGTCGGTCTTCGCGGGTATCCATAACTCTACAGTCGATCCGTTAAACGGCGCGATGGACGATGCGCGGATCTATAGCTATGCGCTGACCGCCGCGGAAGTTGCCGGATTATATACAGCTGGTGCGCAGTAACCCTACTTGCAATACTGTTCCATCCCTGTTACAATACTCGTCATATGGTACAAGTAACACGTAAAGACGAACGAGAAGCAAACGAGAATATTATTCGTCGTTTCAACCGAAAGGTTTTGCAGAGTGGTGTACTCGCAGAAGCGAAAGCTTCAATGCGATTCGCTAAGCCAATCAGCAAGCCTGAGCGCCGCGCAAAAGCGATTATTCGCAAAGAGCGTAAAGCTGACAAACTAAACAAAGCCCGCCTGGGTCTAAAGTAGTTTCGTCTTGTCTTTAAAGGCACAATTCGACATCGATATTAAAGCCGCTCTTTTGAGCGGCGATCGTTTTTCTGCAAGCGTGCTACGTGACTTTAAAGCTGCTGTTTTGAACGAAGAAGTAGCGCAAAAAAAGCGAGAAGAAGGTCTTTCTGACGCTGAGATCGAGAAAGTACTGATTCGCGAAGTGAAGAAGCGTGCTGAAAGCGCCGCAATTTACGATGGCGCCGAGCGCTCGGAACTCGCGCAACAAGAACGGGCTGAATCTAAGGTCCTTGAAGCTTATCTTCCTGAACAAGTTTCAGAAGCTGATATTAAAGCTGCTGTCGATGAAGCAGTCGTTGCAACTGGCGCTACCAGTGCGGCTCAAATGGGACAGGTTATTGGTGCGGTTAAAAGCCAGCTTGGGAATAGCGCCGATGGCGGTACGATTGCTCGTTTGGTTAAAGAAGCATTGGCTAATCTTTAACAGACCTATACTATAGAGATATGATTGTATTTTTCGGACCTGCCGGAGCAGGAAAAAGCGTCCAAGGACAAATCTTAGCAGCGCGCATGGGCTGGCGTTGGTTAAGCGCCGGACAACTGCTGCGTGATACGCACGACCCAGAGCTTATTAAATTGATGCACAGTGGCGACATGGTGCCGCATGATGCAATCGCCAAGATTATGGGCGAAGCAATTGGGAACGCGACAAACATCAACCAGCTTATCCTGGATGGATTCCCTCGTTTGCTTGAACAAGCACACTGGCTAGTTGATAGCCAGCCGAATCACGGTAGGGCAGTCAGTCTTGTAATTGTCCTTGAAGTACCACGCGAAGAGCTGCTGAACCGTCTGGCAATCCGTGGTCGTGCAGATGATACGCCAGAAGCGATCGATAAGCGTCTGAACATCTACCGCCAAGAAATGTACCCAGTTCTCGACTACCTGACCCAGCAGGGTATTCCAATCGTCCATATTGATGGTGTTGGTGGTGTCGGGCAGATTCACGACCGAGTTGTCGCAGAATTAACTTCACGAGATTTGGCAGAATAATGGCGATGCGTGAAAAAACCGCCGCAGAAGTGCAGGCGATGCGTGATGGCGGCAAGATCCTTGCGACTATTTTTGATGGTCTAAAAAAACAGGTGCAGCCTGGTGTCAGTGAGATTGAACTGGACGCATGGGTAGACAAAGAAATTATTCGCCTTGGCGCAACGGCAACGTACAAAACACCCGAGGTGAACTTTCCTGCGGCAATTTGTATCTCGACTAACGAACAAATCGTGCATAGTATCCCAACTGATTACGTCCTACAAAAAGGTGACCTCGTCAGCTTTGACCTCGTAATTACGTACAAGAATATGAAGACAGATAGCGCATTTACGATGGTTGTCGGCAACGAGCCAAACGGCATTCAAAAGCACCTTATTAATGCGACCGAGCGCAGCCTGTACGCGGGTATCGACGCAATCACAGGACCTGTTCGAACAGGTGATATCGGTGCTGCGGTTGAAAAAGTCTTAAAAGAAGCCAAGCTTGGCATCGTCCGTGACCTCGTCGGACACGGTATCGGTCACGAAATGCACGAATCTCCACCGGATATTCCAAACTACGGCCGAAAAGGCACCGGAACATTATTAGCAGTTGGCGACACGATTGCGATTGAGCCGATGGCAACACTTGGTGGCGAACGCATTATCACCGAAGATGACGGCTGGACTATTTCGACACGCGATGGCAGCCTTGCTGCGCATTTTGAGCACACTGTTCTGATTACCGAAGATGGTGCGGAAATCCTCACTCAACTATGAGTAGCGAGCAGACCGGTCACGAAGACTATTCTGTGCTTAATGAATTAGAGAAGCTTGCCCTGCCAGAAGGCTCGTTTATGGTCATGGGAAGTGGGATTTTGGATGCGCTTGGTATCAGGAAGGCACATGATGTGGACTTGGTTGTGAGTGGCGAACTCTACCTAAAACTAATAGCTGATGGTTGGAACGAAAAAGTTTCATCAGATGGTCATCATGGAATCGAACAGGGCGTTATTGAGGCGTATCCGGACTGGACGGATGATGACGACGTCGTGAAAACATTCGAGCAGATGCTCGCTGGCGCTGAGTGGGTGAAGGGTGTACCATATAATTCTTTAGCGAAACTGGCGCTATATAAACAGCGACGCGGCCAAGAAAAAGATCTTAAAGATCTGCAGTTGATTGCTGTGTATCTTGAAGCTGCAAGGTAGGGCATCAAAAGCAAAAAATCTTATGGTACAGTGGGGGTAATGCTTCCGCCTATCAAAGAACGAATCAGTGAGCCTGCTTACCTGAAGCCAACCTGGCTGCAGGTGTTGTCTATTGGGATATTACTTGCGACGCCATTTGTGATTGGAAACTTTTTATTTAGCGCGTATCAGCGATTAGACTATCGCACCTTAGCGGATGTGCAGGGGACGAGTATTCTGTTCATCGGCTTGTTTATGGCTGTCGTCGTTTTGTCTGTTGTCTCTTTGAAGGAATATCATACACGTTTATATATGACATATAATCTATCGAATGGTATTTTCTGGCTGTCACTTTTTCTGTTAGTACCGGTGCTATGGATAGCGCGAACACTGATATCAGGGACGCACGCGCAGCAATTTTCTGAGATTGTTATCCGTGCGTCGATTGCCTCTGTTGTGTTTGTGCTGATTGCGACGTTTGGTGTTGCACTGCTAGCGTACATGTTAGAAAAATTGGCGAAAAAGAAACCTGTGTAATATGAGTGAATTTATTGACGCCTACAACGCACTGACGCCACCGGAAATACTAGAACTCACGACTGGTCCTGACGAGACGGGGGAGATTGCCGCAAAAACGTTAGAATTCTTTGAGGGTATTCGTACGGCACTTGGTTTTCAGGCGCTGCGCTTTGACCAAGAGTTTGTGGTTCTTAGTCTTGAAACGAGCAAAGGATTTCCTAATTACCCAATTCACGATACGGAACTTCATACGTATCGCTTCGGTGGGTATCAAACGCTCGGCACCGTTTTTGACGAGCGCGATGATCTTAATTACCACGTTGTGTCGTTTCTGAAACACCCGCTACGCCCAGGGGTGATTGATGTCATCAATACCTTGCACGACAAACTGGATCACTTGGATACATAAAAAGTAAAAGCCCCGATCCAAAGGAGCAGGGCTCTTACTTTGAAGCGGGGCTATGCCGGGTGGCGGTAGCTTAGGTGTAGGCAGGAGGGGGAGCGGCCTTGCGGCCGGATCCCCTGATGAAGGCCACGATGACGATGCTCAGCCCGAGGGCCAGAGCAATCCATCCGGTGTACGCGTAGATTGCGTACTCTTCGTGAGTCCAACCACGGAGTGGTCCGGCCTGATCCTTCAGTATCCAGGCGATCACACCAGTAGCGAGGTACTGACCGATGAGCGCGAAGAGGACACGGAGCCGATAGTAGCGCTTGCCTTTGTCGGCGAACGAGACGTACAGGGGAATGACGACCATTCCCACGGTGAACAGGTATGCAAGGAAGTGCAGCACTGCAACGAGCATGATAGGGCCTTTCGACGATGGGAATGAACACAATTAAGCTATATACATTATACATCTTTTATGTATATTTGTCAATGTATGCTTTTGATACTGCAGGCCGTGTTGTCAGGATTCATTAAGCAAAGGGTTGTCGAAGTAGCACCGTAAGCGCTATACTAAGCTTCATGCAAGAAGGCTCACTCTACGCTGTCGGTATAGACATCGGTACGACCAAAGTGCGGACAGTAGTCGCACACATTGACGGATCAACTGGCGTTCCAACGATCGTCGGTGTTGGTCAGGCGCCCAATAGCGGAATGCGCAAGGGTGTCGTCGTGAACTTAAACGGTCCAGCGCAAGCCATCGATGATGCCTTGGGTGAAGCTGAACGAATGAGTGGCTACCAAGTCGACGCTGCAACAATCAGCGTGAACGGAACACATATCTTAAGCACGCACGCAGACGGCATGGTTGCTGTCGGTGCTGCAGATCACGAAATTACTCGCGATGATCTGCTTCGCATTGAAGAAGTTGCGACTATCGGTAAGGTTCCAGCTAACCGCGAAATCTTAGATGTCATCCCACACGCGTATAAACTAGACGGCCAAGATAACATCAAGGACCCGATCGGTATGACCGGAACTCGCCTGGAAATTGACGCGCACGTTATTTCGGCGCTGACCCCGTACCTAGTGAACGTCCAAAAAGCAGCCGAAGTTGCCAAAGTTGAGCCGCACGCTGTTGTGGTGACTGCCATCGCCGCAGCTCGCGCCGTCCTTGGTGAACAACAGCTTGAAAACGGCGTTGCCGTGATCGATATGGGTGGCGCAACCACTGGTATCTCGATCTACGAAGAAGGTGACCTACAATACACCGGTGTGATTCCTATCGGCGGTGTGAATATCACGAACGACCTCGCAATCGGCCTCAAGACCGATCCCGAAGTCGCCGAGAAGATTAAACTCGAACACGCATCTGCAATTGCTCGAACTGAAGACGCAACCGTGAACGTGAAACACGATGGGGAAGTGCTGACATTTAGTGTCAACGACATCGATGAGATCGTTGAAGCACGATTGGAAGAGATTTTTGAAGCAATTCAACACCAACTAAAAAAAGCTGGCCGTGCAGGAAAACTGCCAAGCGGTGTTGTGTTGACTGGTGGTGGCGCGCAACTGAAACACGTTGTTGAGTACGCAAAGAACTTCCTTGGACTAGCTGCACGTATCGGAAAACCAACCGGCTACGGGGGTGTTGCGGACAATATCGAGAAGCCAGAATTCGCAACGGCGATTGGATTAATGCTATTTGACGCCGAGCGTATTGCGGTCAGCGGACGCAGTGGTAGCAAGAAAGCCAAGGGTTCTGTGAAGAATGCCCAAGGACTTGTGAAGAATTTATTTGCTCGTTTTAAAGCCTAGTGTTCCCCTCTGGTGGGGAAATGGTATACTAGGGAAAGATAGAATAGACTGAGGAGAAAAGGGACGACATGCCTGAAGTGAAACCAAGTGATATACAGACGTTTGCCAGCATTAAAGTGGTTGGTGTTGGTGGTGCCGGTGGTTCAGCAGTAAATCGTATGAAGGACGCCGGACTCTCTGGCGTGCAGTTCATTGCGATGAATACAGACGCCCAGGCGCTCCATAATTCAAAAGCAGATACTAAGATTCACCTTGGTCACAGCACTACTGGTGGACTTGGTGCCGGTGCAAACCCAACGGTGGGTGAAGCCGCTGCGAACGAATCTCGTGATGAAATTAAAGACGCCCTGCAAGGTGCTGATATGGTATTCGTGACTATCGGTGCCGGTGGTGGTACAGGATCTGGTGCTGGCTACGTCGTCGCTGAAGTTGCCCGCGAAATGGGTATCCTTGTCGTCGGTGTTGCAACCAAGCCGTTTAGTTTCGAAGGTGAAAAGCGCCGTCAGAACGCTGATTGGGCAATTACGCAACTTCGTCGCCACGTCGACACACTGATTACCATCCCGAACGATCGTCTACTTCAGACAATCGACCGCCGCACACCACTGCTTGAAACTTTCAAGATCGCCGATGACGTCCTGCGCCAAGGTGTCCAAGGTATCTCTGAGCTGATCACCGAACACGGACTGATCAACCTCGACTTTGCCGACGTAAAGGCGATTATGAGTAACGCTGGTTCAGCACTGATGGGTATTGGTCGCGCCTCTGGTGACAACCGTGCTTCACAAGCTGCGCAGCAAGCAATTGAGTCACCACTGATCGAAGTATCGATTGATGGAGCGAAGGGTGTCCTGTTCAACGTGACAGGTGGCTATGACATGAGTATGTCAGAGATCCAAGAAGCTGCTGAAATCATCACCAGCGCAGTCTCACCAGACGCAAACATCATCTTTGGTGCAACCTTGAAGCCTGAAATTGAAGATGAACTGATCATTACGGTGATCGCAACTGGCTTCGATAGCGCGTATTTCCAGGAAACTGAAAACGAGCCAACTCAAACAGCTGAACCACTGAACGATCGTATGGCCCAAGAAGTCGTCACAAACGTCGATATGAATCTTGATCAAACAGAATCTGCCGCAATTTTCGCCGAAGAAAGCCACGATGCAAACATTTGGAACCAACCTGCCGAAGAAGAAGATGAATCTGACACGCCAGCGTTCCTACGCCGCCGCAAAAAGCGCAATAAAAAGACAGAGGAGTAGATTCCATGAGTCAAATAAACATTGGCGACAGTCGAGTTGTCGAATCTCGTGAAGTAAGTGACGGCGTGACGATTCGTCGTCGTCGCGAGACCCCGGATGGCAAGCGCTTCACAACTTACGAACGCATCGAAAAACCGAACCTTGCAGTGATCAAGAAAAATGGCGTGCGCACATTATTTGATCGCGAAAAACTAGCAATCGCCATCAAGCGTTCTGTTGGCAAATTCTTTAATTCAGAAGTTGAAGTTGAAGAGATGATCGATGACATTGAATCGGGCCTGTACGCCCTTGGTGAAAACGAAATTACCTCAAAGCAAATCGGGGACAAGGTCCTGGATGAATTATCACTTCGTAACGAAGTTGCGTATGTACGTTTCGCCAGTGTCTACCAAGATTTCAAAACGCTTGATGACTTCGTGAAGATCCTCGAACAACGAAAAGAAGTGATTGAACAAAAGAAGGTCGCGTAATTAGCATGCGTGTCGTCATGGTCTACAAGGATCAGACTGATTATGCACGCCAGGTGACTGATTACCTGCGTGATTTTAAACGACAGACCGGTCACGACTTGGAGGAACTAGATCCCGAGTCGCCGGCAGGCATCGACTTTTGTCGAACCTACGATCTAATGATTCTGCCTGCGATGTTGGCGCTGTCGGATGCGGGTGTATTGCAAAACAGTTGGTTGGGGCTACCGCTGCCAACAATAAGTGAGGTGAGTTACTATGTTCAATAATATGTTCAAAAAAGAACACCGTCAGAAAAACTATCGCTATTATGTATTCGCATTGATGCTATTGTTCGCACTTATTGCACTAGCGGCTGCCTTTATTTTGACACTCGAAAAGTTCCACCTGTACGAAAACCCAAACGCGGTCCTGTCGTGTAGTATCAACGTCGTCTTGAACTGTTCAACAGTGATGCAAAGCTGGCAATCACACGTCTTTGGCTTCCCGAACATGCTGCTTGGACTGATCTTTTTCCCGATCATGATCACTGTTGCACTGCTGGGGCTATCTGGTACTAAGTTTCCACGCTGGTTTCTAATCGGTGCAAATATTGGTTACTTGATCGCCATCATATTCTCGTACTGGTTGTTCTTTAGTAGCGTTTACGCGATCCAAGTACTGTGTCCATGGTGTCTACTTGTGACAACCTCAATGACCGTGACGTTCGCAACGATCACGCACTTTAACTTAAAAGAAAATACATTCAACCTCAAGAAAAACTTAAATACTCGTGTTCAGAAATTCCTCAACGGGGGATACCACCAAATGATCGTATTGAGTTGGTTGGCACTCATGGTTGTGCTCGTCTTCTTGAAGTTCGGCGAAGCGCTTTTTGCATAAATAGCAGGGGTGCGCTAAACTAAGCAGTAGAGACGTCAGAGTGGTTATCAGCCACGAGTCTTCGGAAGAACAGTCTGCGCCTCGTGCGGACTTAGTAGAACCGAACGTGTACGCGACGTTACAAGCGACTAATTAAGCGCTGAGAAGTTATAAAACTTTCAGAAATCGGATGGCACCACCCTTATGGGGTTCCGATGGATGAGAGTTTATTTTATTTAGGAGAAAACGTGTCACAAGAATCAGATTGGTTAGTCGAACAAGCAATTCCCGAAGATGCAGAGGCATTGGCGTACATGCACGGGGAGAGTTTTAAGGATACCTATTTGAATGACGATGAGACACATAATGCCCAGGTACTTGCCGAGGCGGCTGCGTTTGTAACCCCGGAACGTTTGCAGCAACGGATCGAACTGATCCACCACGCACTGACACACAGCGACAAAGAATTTTATGTCACTGTAAACAATGATCACGGTATTCCAGCCGGCTTTCTGTACGGGTACAAAGATGCCGACACACAGGAATTATCTGCGTTGTATGTCAGCAAAGCATATCACGGTACCGGTGTTGCACAGGCCTTAACTACGCAATTTATCGATTGGTGCGATAGGGATAAGCCGATCGAGGTGGGCGTCGTGATCGACAACGAGCGCGCCCAACGGTTCTATCAAAAAATTGGTTTCCATGCCACAGGCACCGCCCACGAATCGTTCTACCCGTTCCTAGAAGAGACAAAGATGATATTACCAGAAAGAGGAGACAAATAAGATGAAGTTCACATCAAACAGCCGCCGCCGCGCACTTGAATACGAAAAAGACCTCGTCCAGTACTGGAAGACGAACAAGACATTCGAAAAGTCTGTCGATATGCGTCCAAAAGATAATTCATACGTTTTTTACGATGGCCCTCCATTCATCACCGGTGTGCCGCACCACGGAACGCTTCTCAGTTCTGTCGTGAAAGATGCTGTGCCACGCTACCAGACGATGAAGGGTAAACACGTCGAACGTGTCTGGGGTTGGGATACACACGGGCTGCCGGCTGAGAACTTCGTTGAAAAGGCGATGGGGATTACGAGTCGTCACGAAGTGGGTACAAAAATTACTCTGGAAGACTATATCAACACTGCGCGCGAAAGTATGGTGAGCAACGCCGCCCTTTGGGAAGGTACAATCGACCGTATTGGCCGCTGGGTCGATTTCCAAGGTGCCTACAAAACAATGGACAAGGACTACATGGAATCTGTCTGGTGGGCATTTAAACAGCTGTATGAAAAGGGTAAGATCTACGAAGGCGAACGCGTTTTGATGTATGACACCAAGTGGGCGACGCCTTTATCTAAGGCCGAAGTTACCATGGACGCTGGAGCGTATGTAAATGTGACGGATCCAAGTGTCTACACGAAGTTTCATGTTGTGGGTGAAGACTATTCACTCCTCGTTTGGACGACGACTCCTTGGACATTGCCTGCAAACACTGCGTTGGCGGTGAATCCAGAAGTTGAATACGCCGAAGTTGAGCTGGATGGTGAGCACCTTGTGATTGCGAAGGATCTTCTTTCGAAAGTCCTGACTGACGAAAAGCACAACACATTGGACTATACAGTTATTCGCGAACTAACAGGTGCTGAACTAGTTGGAAAAAGCTACGAGCCACTGTTCGAAAACCGCGGCGAAAACGCCCACAAAATCTGGGCTGCAGACTACGTCACGACCGAATCTGGTACCGGTATTGTCCACTTGGCACCAGCCTATGGTGAAGAAGACTTTATCTTCGCAAAAGAGAAGAATATCCCTGTCGTCCATGTCCTGGATGAATTTGGTGTCTACACCGAAGGTGACTGGACCGGTCAAGAAATGTGGGAGAGCAACAAGCAGATCGCCAAAGAACTGCTGGAGAAGGGTATTGTCTGGAAGATCGAATACATCCGCCACGAATACCCACACAATCCACGCACCGGCCACCGCCTGATGTACCGCGCGCACCCAAGCTGGTTCTTCAACGTCGACGAGCAGCGCACACAAATGCTGGACGAAAACACTGAACACATTAATTGGTTCCCCGGGCACATCAAGCACGGTCGTTTCCAAAAAACGATCGAAACCGCACCGGACTGGAACCTATCACGCGACCGTTTCTGGGCCACTGCGATGCCTGTTTGGAAGGGTGTCGATGCCGAGGGCAGCGAACACGTGAAGGTAATTGGTAGCTACGCTGAACTGAAAGAATTATCAGGGGTAGAGTTAGAAGATTATCACCGTCCTTGGGTTGACGACATCACCTTCGACATCGATGGTGTTACTTATACGCGCATCGACAAGGTCCTCGATGGCTGGTTTGAATCGGGCAGCATGCCGTTTGCACAATTCCATTATCCATTTGAAAACGTCGAGAAGTTCGAAGCCAATTTCCCCGGCGACTTCATCGTCGAATACGTCGGTCAAGTCCGCGCCTGGTTCTACTATGTCCACGCTGTGAACGTCGGGCTGTTCGGGCACAACGCCTTCAAGAACGTCATTGTTACCGGAAACGTGGCAGGGAACGATGGTCTGAAGATGAGTAAGAGCCGCGGTAACTTTACCGATCCAAACGAACTGATGGATCAGTTTAGTGCTGACAGCCTACGCTTCACGTTGTTATCCAGCCCGTTGTTATCGGGTGAAGACTTCGCCCTGAAAGACCGCGAAGTAGGAGATGTAGCCCGTAAACTCAGTATGATCTGGAATATGTACGACTTCTTTACGCTGTACGCCGAAGTCGATGGCTGGGAATTCGACGGCAACCTCGTTGACCCATCTGAATCTTTGACCAATCCACTCGACCAATGGGTTGTCAGTCGCTTACACCAGCTGATCGAACAGATCGAGAAGTCGATGGACGCCTACGATATCCCGAACGCGATGAAGCCAATCCTTCCGTTCATCGATGACGCGAGTAACTGGTTTGTTCGCAGGTCCCGCCGCCGTTTCTGGAAGTCTGAAGATGACGCCGATAAAGAGCAGGCCTACAAAACGCTCCACTACGTATTAGTACGCCTCAGCCAGGCACTGGCGCCATTCGTGCCATTCCTGTCCGAAGAACTCTACCGTAACCTCACCGGTGAAGAGAGTGTCCACCTGACGGATTGGCCACAAGTTGGCCACGTCAACGAGTTAGTTGTCCAAGATATGGAAACTGTTCGCGACTACGTGAACCAAGCACTGAGCCTACGTGCAAAATCGAAGCTCAAGATCCGCCAGCCGTTAGCGAGTGTAACCATTCCAACAACCGGGCAATTCGTGAACTTCGAAGATGTCCTGACCGAAGAGCTAAACGTGAAGTCGGTGATTGTTGGCGGTGAACTCGCGCTTGACCTCGAACTGACAGATGCACTGAAGGCTGAAGGCCTGGCTCGCGAAGTCGTTCGCTATATCCAGTCTGCCCGTAAAGACGCTGGTTTAAACATCGATGACCGCATTACACTTCACCTTGAAGCCGACGACGATGTGTTAAAGCAGGCGATTACCGATCACAAGGTGACAATCGAAGAGGAAACTCTGACGACTGAACAAGTTTCTGATACGCTTTCGTACAGTACAACCGCAACAGTTGAAGGTATGAGACTAGGCATTTCGCTGCAAAAAGCGTAAGCATAATAGTATCAACACACATAAAGAATACGCTACATATAGCGTATTCTTTGTATTTTAGGCTCTATATTGGACAGAGTATCAAATTTGCTTTTTATGTGATAATTAATGATCGAGGTATTATACTGAAGACATGGAAAATACAGTTAAGGTTCAGAAAAAAGTGGATGAACTAAACGGTGGACCAAAAGGTCCATGGATTCCGGGAATAGGTTTTCACTCATTTATGTCATTTGAGTTCGGTCCAACACTTAATAACTCAAATTTTAAAAATGATGAGGGATATGCGGTAAAGATTTTTATCAATACCGAGACCGGTGAAACGAGAGCATTTGCTGCGACATCATTCTATGACAGGACAGTGAGCAAGTAATGGCTACCGGTAGGAGTGTCACTGCCCAACAAAGTGCGCAGTCAAATATGTCGCCACAGACAGTAAGTACTATGGCGACCCAGGGCAATATTAGAGGTGCACCTGCGACAAAAGACGACGTGCGTCTGATTCATCTTGTTATGACGGGTGTGGTTATTGGTCTCTTTTCGATAGTTGTTGCGGCTGTTGTTGCGTATGCTCCGATAGCGATTGACGCGTTTAATGAAAAAAAGGAGAGCTACGATTCTTTGCGTGATAAACTCGACGCGCAGAATGAAAAAATCAACCAATTGAAGGTGGATATAGAAGTTTTGAAAGTGAATGCGCAATCGAACTCAGATACTGCAGAACCTGTACCTGCTACGCCGTAGGGTAGGGGATTGACTTTTCATCACGTTTATGCTAATATAGACGCAGTAACCAACAAAAATAAACAGCGAACCACCATGTCGATTTTCACCTATTTACAACTACAACCTGTAGAGCCAACAGATGACGGTACCGTGAGTCCATTGGACGAATACGAACACGACGAAGTCATTGATCTAGAAAAAGAAGAAGATGGGGAAGCGCTGATCCAAGAATGGGATATGGTCATTAACGATATGCATGAAGATCCCGATAAAATTAACTTCGATGACGAAGCATAAGCTATACTAATTATAGTATGGAATTATCCGACCAAGAATTTGACCGCCTGATTAGTCATGCGATGGACGAACTACCCCAAGAATATATCAAGGGTCTGAACAATGTTGCGATCTTGTATGCCGACTGGCCTGATGAATATCAAGCTAAACAAGCCGGCCTGCGTGAAGGCAATATCCTGTTAGGACTCTACGAAGGTATTCCTCTACCTAAACGTGGCGGTAACTACACATTTGTACTGCCCGACAAGATCACATTGTTTAAACACTCGATCTTGATGGTCGTGCACAATGAAGCCGAACTGGCCGAACAAATCAAGCGCGTGCTATGGCACGAGATCGCCCACTACTATGGTTTGGATCACGATCGTATTCATGAGCTTGAGAGGGGTGAGGCTTCTCCAGCTTAAGGTGCTTGTGGTATAATGTGAGCGTACACCACTACACGTGAGGTGTACGGGGAGGTTCAGTCATTATTCTACGGAACAGACATACACGTTTCCTGCGAGGCGCAAAAAATGCCCCTTTTTTGCTGAGTGTTGTCGCCGTTTCTGTATTTGCATCTGGATTTTATGCTCGGCCGACTCAGGCCGAGTTTTTAAATACCGTATTAACCTGCGTCATTAATATCGGGAATTGTTCGACGCCGCCCGCGGGAGGCACGGATCCTAGCGTGACACCGCCGCCAACCGAGACTCCTACCGAGCAACCTGATCCCAGTGACGAAACACCACCAGCCGATGATCCGACGATTGCTGACGACGCAGTTGCACCAGAGGTATTTATTGATGCCAGTCCGCGTCTTGCTGGCGGCACAAGTGAAACAGTGACGATTACCGGAACTGTAGCTGATGAAAACCTATCGAGCTACAGCGTGGCGGTGAATAACGTTATTGCGCAGCAGGGGAGTGAGTTAAGCGAGAAGAACATTACGCTGAATATCCCATGGAGTGTCTCGATGCCGCAGCGGATCCCAAGCGATACGTATCTGATCACCCTTGATGCAACGGACAAAGCAGGCAACCCTGCGCATACTGAAGTGGCGGTCGTCGTTGATAATACCCCGCCAACTGAATCGGTGAGTGGAGGCAATGTCATTATTAAGGGCGGGTCTATTTCACCCGATGTCACAGCTGATGATCCGCATGGTCCTATTACATATCGCTGGAGTGAAGATGGTGATAATGCAGGTACATTGAAGTTTGACCCTGATGCGCAAGAACCGACCTTTACGCCCCAAATCGAGGGAAGCTATCTGTTTTATGTGCAGGTCATCGATGCACTAGGGAATGTTTCGAATGATACTTTTACATTCGACTATGCACGGGAGTTAGCGATACTGCCGCTACCGACGTTGTCTGATCCTTCTGGCGAACTCATTAATACATCGGCGGCAACGCCAAACATCACGCCAGCAAGTTCTAGCCCGACTACTAGGATCGGTCGTGACGAAGTGCCGTCTAGTGAGGACTCGGGTGTGCTAGGGAACACGATTAGTGCAGCCGGGATTTCGCCGTCGACTACGCAGGGCGCGGTTGTGTCACCAACAACTGGCGGATGGAGCATATTTGGCATGCTGTGGTATTGGTGGTTGGCGATTACGGGAGTGGTCGTGACGGCCTGGTTTTTCGTAAAAAAATACGCATTCCGGACGCTAGCAAAAGATTCTTAAGATAAGATTAGATCACTATTGTCAAACACTTGTGGAAGTGGTAAAGTTAACCAAAATACAAAAGGTGAGAGAGTTGTATTAATGTGTCCGATCGTGTGGGCGGTCTTTTATTAGAACATAAGGAGTGTGTGCGATATGAAACTATTTACGAGCAAACGATACCAACGATTCACTAATCTTTCGCTAGCAGCTTTGCTATTTGTCAGTACTATTACGGCCAGTGTGCCGTTTTTATTTGCTGAAAAAGCAGCAGCATTGCCAGTAAGCAACACGGCTGTATACACAGGACTGCCTGCTGTACAGCCTGCAACATACCCAAGCATCGGGTTTGCTGCAACTTCTACAAAAGAACTTGGCGACCGTGTCACACTGGCAGGCACTAACCGTCACCTTGATGATGTCACATTCAGCCTCACAAGTTGGGCATGTGAAACAGGTGAATGGAACCTTAATAACTGTGTCAGCACGCCTGGCGCAACTTTCTCACACCCAGTCACTGTCAACCTGTACGCAGTGAACGCTGACGGAACAGTTGGCGCTGTGGTTGCAACGAAAACTCAAACTATTAACGCGCAGTACCGTCCATCTGCTGACAACACAAACTGTACAGGTGCAAACGTAGGCAAGTGGTTCAACGCAGCAAACGCAACTTGCTACAACGGAAAAGCTTTCGATGTAAACTTTGACTTCAGCGCACAAAACGCGATTCTTCCGAACGAAGTAGTTGCAACTGTTGCATACGACGGCAACGCGTCAGCTGCTGCAAAAGCACTGAACGTGAGTCTTATCACTTCAACTGCACCAACTGTTGGTACAGACACTGATCCAAGCACAATGTACGAAGATTCTACATACCCAGGATCAACTGCTGGCTTGAAGGCTGCAGATTACAGCCCATACCGCCTTGCAATGAACATCAGCGCATCAACTATCGCTGGTCCAACTGGACTAAAGACTGTTGATAGCTATGGTAAAGATGTTACAAACGGTGCAACAAACGCTACTACTGGCACCAACAGCTGGAACGCGGTACCAGGTGCAGTTTCTTACGACTACGAATACACCAAGCCTGCGGGCCTTCCTACATTTACATACACCACTACTGGCACCAGTCTCTCTGGTGAATGGAACGCTGGTAACAACGTAGAAGGTACGTACGTCTTCCGTGTCCGCGCAACCTTCCCTGGTGGCGCAACGTCTGAATGGAGCGCGCCAAGTGCTGCGACCTACGACGCAACCGGTCCTGCAACACCAACTGCACAAAGCCCAAACGGCTGGAACCAAACAGCGAACCAATTCAACTGGACAAGCTCAAGTGACGCCGGGTCAGCTGTTCACTACACATTGCAGTACAGCCGAACACACGAAAACAACATCGCTGACACTACTATCGAAAACATTACGACTAACAGCTACGCGCAAACACTTGATAATGGGCCACTATTCTGGCGTGTACAAGCGATTGATGCCGCTGGTAACCTAAGCGCCTGGAGCGCAACACAGTACGCGACAATTGACCACGCCGGTCCAGCAATTGAATTCGTTGCTCCGACTCCTGCAGAAGGACAAGCAGTGAAAGGCACTATTAGTGTCAAAGTGCGCGCAACTGACAATGAAGCACTCAAGCGCGTTGCAGTGAACCTCTACCGTAACGGTACATTCCTGGTAGCTTGCGGATCAACCTCAGGCGCAACGCCACTGCTTACAAAAGAAACAGTATTCTCTTGTAACATCGTCACCACTGGCTACACAGACGGTGAATACGAATTACGTGCAAGTGCAACTGACCTTCTAGGGAACGGAACTGCGACAGCGAAACGATTCCTAAGCTTCGACAAGACTGACTCAACTGCAGTTGCAACACTTTCGGATGTTGCAATTAGCAAAGCAGATACATCACCGGTTCTGACCGCTGAACTCAGCGACACAACAAGCAACATCACAAACCTGAAGTATCGTGTATTTAAGGTGAACGCCGACGATAGCACAACTGCAGTGACTGATGTGATTGACGGACTTCTGCCAGTTGACGGTATATACAATGCCAAGACTGAAACAGTTGTTACAACCATCAACACCAGCACGCTTGATGACGGCAACTACCGAGTAATCCTGTACATCTACGACGCTGCGGGCAACCAAGGTAAGAAGACTGTATCATTCTTCGTCGACAAGACAGTTGTTGCACCAGTCGCGACAACGCCGACTGGTGACTTGAACGCATCACAGGTTCCTGCTGGCTTTAGCTGGACACAAGCTGGTACTGAAGCGCACGGCCCACTGACCTACAAGGTGATTACCGCTGCGACTCGTCACGGATCTGAAGAAGATGGCATCCTAAAGAACGGTGCACAATACGTAAACGCTGAAGGTATTACAGGAACGTTCCTTCCGTACACATTTACAGACGGTACATTCTACTGGCAAGTTGAAGCGACTGACACACTTGGTAACAAGTCATACAGCAATAGCCACGCGGTCACAATTGATACTGTCGTATCAGCACCAACACTTGTTTCACCAGATGATAACGCTGTCGTGAACGGTGCAACACTGACGCAAAAGTGGGCTAACAGCGATAGCGACATCAACCGTTACGTCTACGAAAGCTACAACAGCGCAACTACTACCGAAAGCAACCTTCGCTTCCGTGGTGAATACACAACAAAAGAGAAGACTGCAACAAACATTTCAGACGGTACATTCTACTGGCGCGTTAAGGCAATCGACAACCTTGGCAACCAAAGTGGATGGAGCGAACTCTGGAAGCTCACAGTTGATAGCACAAAACCTGGCGTCTCAATTGACCCGATCGCAGTTAACCCAACAACTATTAGCGGTACTGTGACCGAAGCTGCAACAGTAAAGATCACCGTTGATGGCACTGAATACATCCAGACAACAACAGCTGCAGGTGCATGGAGCATTCCAAACCCTGCAACTGCACAAGGAACACACACTGTATCTGTTGTCGCGACAGACCTCGCTGGCAACACAACGACTCCAGCTGCGACTGCAACATTCTTGATCGATACAGTTGCTCCAGTGACATCACTGGTTGCGGACGAAACGACTGTCGGTAACGACGCAACGGTTACATTGACTGCATCGATTGGTGACGCGACTTCATACGCGCTGACACTTGATGGTGTTGTCATCGCAGGTTTCGACGGAACAACTCATGAGTTCGATACTACTGGACTTGCGAGCGGTGAATACGAATTCGTATTGAACGCAAAAGATGGCGCAAATAACGCTGCGACACCTAAGACAGTTACAATTACTGTTGATAACGACGGTCCTGCGGTGGCAGTTGACGCTGGGACGTACACAACTGCACAACCAGTTATTACTGGTACAGTTGACGCCGACACTGAAACTGTTGCTATCGCTATCGTGAACGAAGGCGGAGCAGTGGTTGAAAATGGTACTGCAACATACGTTCCTGGCGACACAACGTTCAGCTACGCAGTACAAACTGCACTTGCAAACGGCAACTACACAATCTTTGCTCGTGCATACGACGCATTCGGTAACTTTACCGATAGCGCTGCGAGCATCGCTGCGGTTGCTGTTCCAGCTCCTGCAACTCCAATTGTAGTCACTCCACTCGTGACTCCACTTATTACTCCAGCATCTGCTGCGGCTGTTCTTGGTGCAAACACTGACGACACTGCTTCCGCTGAAGTAAAGGGTGCAACTACCGATGTTGCTGCGACTGATAAATCTGGCGTAAACAACAATGACGGTACAATCTTCGGCATTGCATGGTTCTGGTGGTTACTGATCATCGCTGCACTTGCAGCTGCTGCTTGGTGGATCATCGGTGCGATTCGACGCCGAAACGGTTCAGAAGCCTAACAAACACATTCAATAAAATGAAAACTCCCCGTGATAGGGGAGTTTTCATTTGCGAAGGATTTCTGGACATTTTTCAGATTTTAACATAAGTGATATACTATTTTTAGCGTGAAAGCAAAACAAAAACGCAAAAATACCTTACAATCTCACCTCCGTACTCACCTCAAGCACACCTTGGTGCCTCATAAAGGCAACCAATACCGACCACACCTGGTCCGCTTGCACGGCATTACGGCTGTATTAGTGTTGGTTGTCGTTATGCAGTTTGCGTATGGCTTTATTACTTCTGGACGCCTCGAAGTCCTTGGGCGCGTTTCCGACATTAGTGCCAGCGAATTATTGGCTGATACGAACGTCGAACGTGAAAAACAGGCATTACCTGAGCTAAAAGTGAATGAAGAGCTTAGCCAAGCAGCGTTCTTGAAAGCACAGGATATGTTCGCACATAATTACTGGGCACACACTTCGCCCGATGGTGTAACACCGTGGAAGTGGCTAGGGGACACGGGGTATAACTATGATGTGGCGGGTGAGAACCTGGCGAAGAATTATCCGACCGCCGATGCGACGGTGGCTGCGTGGATGAACTCGGCGACACACCGCGAGAATATATTGAATGGCAAATACCAAGAAGTTGGGTTTGCTGTTGTTGATGGTATGTTGGACGGCCGCGATGCAACGTTAGTTGTGGCATACTACGGCGCGCCTGCGGCCACTGCAAGCGCCGTGAAGGGGAGCGAAGACGTTAACCCTGCTGTCGTCTATGCCGCACCGATCCAACAAGGTGTCGGCAATCCTTTGACCTACTTTGGAACGGCATTACAATCGATTAACCCGGCGACACTTGGCGCACTAGCATTGCTTGCGGTTGTCGCAGTTGTCGCGGTTGGTGCGCACCACTATCGAAAGAAACTTCCAGTCGCGTGGCGCCGAAGTTGGAAGCTACACCACGGCATGTACACACTGGCTGGCACAGTCGGATTAGGCCTGGTTATTATCCTTGCAACTGGTGGCGGGCAAATCTAGGCTTCACACATCTAAAGTGATTGCCCTTGTGCTAATATAAGTGCAATGCATACGGTGGTGAAATCTCATACTTCTCAAAAAGCGACTGGGTTTACCATTGTCGAACTTTTGATTGTTATTGTCGTCATTGGTATCTTGGCAGCAATTACCATCGTGGCCTATAACGGTGTCCAGAACAAAGCAAAGATCGCTGCACTGCAAAGTAGTGTGACGCAGCTTTCGAAAAAACTCGATTCTGTTCGCACGCTTGATCCTGCAAACGCGTATCCTGCGTCATTAGCGGCTGCAAATGTATCTGCGCCTTCTAATGTGACGTACAGTGTTAACACGACAGGGACGGGATACTGTTTAGTTGCAGCCGAAGGTACGACTTCGTACTATGTCACGAACGCTAACAAGAACCCACTGCTCGGAACTTGTGTGACGGCGACCGGATTGCTGGGTTGGTGGCCCTTTAATGGCAGCGTCGAGGACATGAGTGGGAATAACACCACCACAACGTCGGTCAATGTGACGGCGACAGTCGGGCAAAATGGACAAGCCAACAGCGCCTACAGTTTCAACGGCACAAACAGCCAGGTAAACTGTGGAACGGGAACGTTATTGCAGCCGAGCGTGGCTGTAACAGTCAGTGCGTGGGTAAATATTAATCTGTACTCACCATCGATTAGTGGAATATTTAATTACGGTGGAGGAGGCTACTGGCTGAACACCGATAGTACCGGTCTGCCGAGCTTTTACATTTCAAACAGTAATGTTGCCGCTTCATCTGTATTGAGTTTGAACCAATGGTATTATCTAACCGGCACGTTTACGGCGGGCGAGCGAAAGTTCTACATAAACGGAAATCTTGCCGCGTCTGACGCCGCAACGGGCATTGCGACGATTAATAGCTACGCAACCGAGGTCTGTCAGATCGGAAGTGTGAAAAATGTCGGTGGTCGCTTCTTGAACGGTAAGATTGACGACGTTCGTGTGTATAACCGAGTCTTGAGCAGCTCGGAAGTCCAGGCATTGTACGCTGCTGGCGCGCTGTAACGCCAACCTCTTGAAATCTCGCGCCACATCTGTTATAGTGAACAACTGAATTGTTACATAACTAAAGGAACAACATGACAAAAGCAGTCGTTAAGATCGGTGGAAAACAATTTATTGTCACCGAAAAAGAGACCCTACTGGTGGACCTCCTCCAGGAAGGAACTAAAGAGCTCACTCTAGACGCACTGTTGCTAATCGATGGTGACACTGTCACTGTTGGTACGCCAACTGTCAAAGATGTGAAAGTCACTGCGAAGGTCATCGATGACCTCGTAAAGGGCGAAAAAGTCCGCGTAATTCGTTACAAGGCAAAAAAGCGTGTCCACAAAGAAAACGGACACCGCCAAAAGTACAGCAAGATCGAAATCGTTTCAATCAAGTAGTACGATGGCATTCTTTAAAAGAAAACTCCCGATGGGAGTTTTCTTTTTTGTTAGGAGTAAAATCCATTGTGCTTACGCTGTCGCTCCAGTACAATTATTAGTAATTGAACTGCGAGAAACAAAAGGGGAAATAGGGAATGTCACTAGAGATAGCGACCGGACAGCACGTCCTGGTAAAAAATATCACGAAACGATTTGTGGCATTTATAGTTGGCTTTGCGATTTTAATGAGCGCTACTGTATGGGGAATTCACACGTATGGTGCACCGGCCCATGCTGCTGACCTCCCGCTTATTACAAACATCGAGTATACCTACGATGAAAATGGCAACCCTACAGAATTGCGTGTTACGGGTTTGAATTTCGATCAGATCACTCATGCACGGGCAAAACTAGACGGGTATACCCCTTATGACTTGACGATATCCGCACAGACATCCACGTCAATAACCGTAACGGTCCCGAGTGACTTGCCATATGGTAACTATAACCTTTCGCTAAACAATGCCCAGGGGCTCGGAGCTGAGTACGGTGGCGCGATTGATAAGTCTGCACTAAAACCAGTAGTTGATGACGTGGATGTTGATATTCAGACCAACCGACTTGTGACGATGAATCTTACAGGACGGAATTTACTGGCGGACGTAACTATTTATATCTGTGGCAACAAAGGTATCCAAGAGTGTAAGGATGTAACGATCTACAATCGAACCGATACGGCACTCACCATGACGGTGAATACGTCTGGCTTCCTTGATGATACATATACCATCAATATGTACATGCGAGAGTACTCATCCACAGGTACGACGACAACCTATCCTGATGCTTTTACAATTACGCACCCAGATATTGATGTTTCATTAGTGGAGTTACCGAATCAGTACGCACAGCTTACATTTTCAGGCACTATTCCATCGGATGTACTGTATCTAAAGATTAACGGACAGATTACAAGCATACCGGACGATTTTGCAGAGACTAAGACGGTCACTGTTGATGTGTCGGGTATGGGGTATGGTTCATTCGACCTAGCGTTTGTGTTGCGTGATTCTGGGCTGTACGAGGTGCCATATCCGGGTGCTATTACACGTGTTCAGCCGCCAGCAACAATTACACAAGTCGATCAGTATCCTTATAATGACGGCACAATAGACTTGAATATTTTCGGAACCGATTTTACCGAAGAGATGACACTCACTATTGGCGGTGTGGCTATTCCGAATGTTTATTATATTGATCCAGGGTTTATCATCGCATCTATTGGGAGCGATGCGCTGCAGCCTGGTACGTATGATATGGTGTTGACGGATCTACAAGGAAGAGAGGCTTCATTTACGGATGCTGTGACGGTGGCGTTAATACTGCCTGTAGTAGATACGTATGTCCTGGAGCGTCCAGAGGACGGACTCTTAAAGATTACGCTAGAGGGAACGGGTTTGTCTGGAGCGGCCGTGTCTATTCAGGGTGAGGCTGTGTCTGTTACTGAAAGCGCTGATAACTATCTTGCCTTTGAGATGGAAGAAAGCGATCTGCCGCCAGGCGAATATGAAGTAACCGTTACGAGGCCACATGGCAGTACGACAACTACGATTATTGTTGATGATATATACGCAGTAAGTATCTCGAATGCTTTTACCTGGATTACCGAGGAGGGACATGTTGGTGTAGAAATATATGGTTATAACTTTACTGAAGAAACGACAGCGACACTCGGTGGAGAAGAGCTGGAAATCTATGAGCGAGGCGATACGTACATGTACGCTATTCTCCCTGATGATACACCCGTCGGCGGATATGAGCTTCAGGTGCATCGTAGTGATGGCCAAACGGCGACTTATGGCGATTTGATTTATGTTCAACGACCAGCAATCGCGAATGTAACCTTTGAAACACAAGGCGACTATATTGTTGCGACTATCCATGGCAGCAGACTTATTGACAATAGATATATATACGGCGATGCAATGGTGCAATCATTGGTATCATTTAACGGTCAGGCGTTACCGCTGTGTGTTGTTAACAGTCCGATAACAATGCAGGAATATCTCGATGAGGGCTTTTCGCCGGAACTATTGAGTAACCAAGCACCTTGTTACATGATGTATGACACCGAATGGGAAAATGCAATGACCGATACATTCGCTACGGTTCTATTACCTGCAAATTACGATACGAGCGCAGAGGGAACTGTGTCGGTATACGGCATTGGTCCATATACGTTCAACGAGGGTGCAACGCCACCGACCGAAGTTTCACCGAATGTGATCATCGACCAAAAACCACTCGAAACGGCTCCGACCGTTTCAACACGTCCAACTTTTAGCGGACATGCACCGGCTGGTAGTATTGTCGAAATTACTGTCCGTTCAGATCCCGTGACGTGTATTACTGTTGCGGATACTAATGGCTTCTGGTCGTGTACTCTTGCAACCGCACTGCCTGCTGGTGCACACACAGCAAGTATTATCGTGACGACGCTACTGGGGCAGATGTTCGACCTTGGATCATTCCCGATTACTGTAGCTACAACGACTGGCGTCGAAGCGCCTCAGCCTGAAAAGCAAGTAGGCTCAAAGCCTGTGCAAAATCGTGCACCTACACCAGCTAATCAAACGGTTGAAACAACAGCCACCGAGCCAACTGATAAATCTGATGATGTAGTTGCGGTGAATGATCCTGAACCAATCTCAAGTGATGAAGCTGTAAGTACACCTGAAGCAACAGAAACTGCAAAATCAACTTTCCCATGGATCTGGCTCGCTACTGGCGCAGGTGTACTCGCACTTATCGCTGTCGTTGTGCTATCGATTCGCCGCAGCAAGTAGTTTACGAGCTTTGAAGCTCTAAAATCTTACGTCTTGGACGAGGTGAAAAAACACTTGTAACCAAGGCGCTCGTGCTACAATGTAATAAAGAAAAGGGAACAATACTCTAGTGCCGATTGTAATTGCCGTAACTAATCAAAAGGGTGGCGTCGGGAAGACGACGACTGCTATTAATTTGGCATATTTTTTGGCGAAAGCTGACAAGAAGACGCTTCTCGTTGACTTCGACCCGCAAGGAAACGCGAGTAGTGGCCTCGGCGTTGATAAGTCTGCACTGACCGCAACGATGACCGACGTGATTATCAACCAGGCGGCTTTAACTGATGTTGCGGTGAAGACTGAACACAAGAATTTGTGGATCGCGCCGACGACTTCAGTTCTTGCAAACACAGAGGTAGAGCTAGCAAAAACCGAGAAGCGCTTTACGCGGCTGAAGCTGGCGATTGATGCCTCTGGCGATGCGTATGATTATGTGATTATCGACAGTCCACCAAGCCTGAGCCTACTGACCGTCAACGGTCTGATTGCTGCAAAGTATGTACTTCTGCCTGTCCAGGCTGAGTTCTACGCGCTTGAGGGCCTCGGGCAACTGCTGGAGACTATGAAGATTGTGCGAAAGGGGATGAACCCCGGGCTCGAGCTGCTCGGTGTACTACCGACGATGCTTGATAGCCGCACAACCCTGAGTAACCAGGTGCACGACGAAATTAAGCGCCACTTCCCAGGCAAAGTTTTCGATGTCACGATACCTCGTAACATCCGTCTCGCTGAAGCCCCAAGCCACGGGATTCCAATTGGTGTCTATGACAAGTTCTCGAAGGGTTCACGCGCATATAAGGCGCTGGCGAAAGAGGTTATTATCCGCACAACTCCGGCTGCAACACCTGTTGGAGCGACGGCGTAATGGCGGGTAAAAAAGGTCTCGGTCGCGGCTTTGAGTCATTGATCCCAATGGATCTACTTGATGATAGCTTTGATCCTACAAATAAATTGGACGAAAAAGTCAGCGAGCTGCGCGACTTGAACATTACTGACGTTACGGCTGACCCAGATCAGCCACGTCGCACTTTCGACCAAGATGCGTTGAACGAGTTGGCGGATTCTGTCCGCGAACACGGCGTCCTCCAGCCTATTATCGTGACGCGAAAAGGCGACGGCTACGTCATTGTCGCCGGTGAACGCCGGTACCGTGCCTCAAAACTGGCGGGCCTGACGACTATCCCTGCCTTAGTACGCACTATGACGGATCAGAACAAGCTGGAAGTGTCCTTGATCGAGAACCTGCAACGACGCGACCTAAACACGATCGAAACCGCCACAGCGTACCTGAAGCTGCGTGATCAGTTTAATTTGACTAATGAGCAGATCGGTAAGCGCGTCAATAAATCGCAAAGCGCCGTACAAAATACTATGCGCCTCTTAAAACTACCAAAGAACGTCCGCGAACTCATCGCTGAAGGCAAACTAACTGAGGGCCAAGCTCGTCCACTAATTTCTTGGGACGAAGCATTTATCAATGAAGTCGTGCCGCGAATCATCGCCGAAGAGTGGAGCGCACGCAAAGTCGAGCAGTTCGTCGTTAATGCCCGCAACGGCGGCAAAGACAAGGTTGCGCCGAAAGACGAATCTGTTAAAGACACTGTATCTAAGCACGAAGCAAAGATTTCATCACTCCGTGGCCGCCTAAAGACCGACGTGAACATCCGCGTCAACAACAAGGGTGCCGGCACGATTATCATCAAGTTCACCGATGAAATGGATCTTGATCGATTGCAGAAATTGCTCGGAGAATAGTTTTATTCTCAAAATAATACCCCTCTTTCGAGGGGTCTTCTGCGGAACTGCAGGACGTTAACTGAAAAATCGTTCAGTTGCGGATTATATGTATGTGCGCCTAGTACACGTTTGCCTGCTCGACGAGCTGGGTGATTAATGCACACTCGGGGCTATCTTTCTCGACCATGTACGAATGGGTTGTGTCGTTACCGCCCTGAGTGTTGAGCAGGTATGTTGTCTCGTTGCGGAGTACGACAGTAACAACGGCAGAGATATTCAAATACACCTCTTTGTCATCGCTATTTCCGTGTGGCCGCACCTTAATGAGCTGTATCTCTACCATCCTATATCCAATCTGTCGGTGAATGGTGACAGTAGCATAGAATGTAGCTAGTTTTTATGCAAGCATAGACACTTTTTGTATTTCTGCATTATGCAGACAAGAAGTTAGAACGTGCGAATTTTATTAAAAGGGAAGATCCGTACATTAACGGGTCCAACGATGTCGTAGTACGGAATAGTGCCGAGACCATTGCGTGAGTCATACGAGAAATTACCGGTACGGTGGTCACCCGATACAAAGATTTCGCCTTCGGGGACAACTTCATCGACTTCACCAGTGGTTGGGCTGCCCGGTTCACCATGGTTGTTATCGTCTGGATTGAAGCCGGTTGGGTTCACATCGTTGTAGACAGTGTATGAGCCATCTTGTAGTACGACGCGTTCACCAGGAAAAGCGATAACGCGTTTCACAATGTACTCGTCCTCGATACCTTGTGTGTACTGAGGGTTCTTGAAGACGATGACTTGGCCACGCTTTGGTACGTAGGATTTGTTTTGTAGCTGTGCCCAGGTGACTGGAAGGCGATCGACGATGAGACGGTCACCGGTGTATAGGGTTGTTTCCATGCTCGGTCCGACGACATTAAAGCTTCGGAAGACGAAGGTGTTGATAACGACTGTCCCGATAATGACGCAAATGATGAAGATAATGATGCCGAGGACATCTTTTGCGAAGGGGTGACGTGTAAAGTAAGAGGCTTCCATTGACCGACTTATTATAGCTCATTTATTTCGCTTATGTCATACTTCATAATCTCAGTAATATCGGGTATAGTAGTGTAAGTATTTATGAAGAAGCGACCAACCACTTCTATTGACGGTTTTATCCCTCGCCGCTCCAGCAATCAGCTGGGTGACCTCCATACAGGGGAAGAGGAAAAACCGATCGACCGCTCACTCCACACTGGTGAAACTACTCGCCAGACCGTAGGAGTTCCTCGAGAATCCAAATTAATTGGACGTTCTGAGATTGCCGATTCATTACGCGAAATTGATGGTGACGAGCCTGAAAAGAAGCTAAGTCGACGCGAACGTCGCCAAGAGAAACACGACAACAAGAAACCGAAGAGCAAAGCTCGCCGCATTATTAAGTGGGTCGCACTATTCCTGCTTGCTGCGGGTATTGTTGTTGCTGGGTTCCTGGTATTCAAGGCAATTACGGCCGGTGAAAACGTCTTTAAGGGAAGTATTCTTGATATCGTTCAGACAGAACCTCTAAAAGAGGATGTGAATGGCCGCAGCAACTTCTTGATCGTCGGAACATCCGAGGATGACCCTGGGCACCAAGGCGCCAACTTAACTGACTCAATTCTCGTATTGAGTGTGAACCAAAAGACCAAGGACGCGTACACATTTAGCATCCCGCGTGACCTCGAGGTTGAATATGGCATGGCGTGTGTGCCTGGCTACGCCGGTAAGATCAACAGCTACTTTAGTTGTGTAAACGAAGAGGATTCTGATGCCGCTGAACAAGAACGCCTCGCGCAAACTCAAAAGTTCATTGGTGAAATCGTCGGTTTGGATATTCAGTACGGCGTCCACGTTAACTACAGTGTTATGCGCGACGTTGTGAACGCAATCGGCGGCAGCATTACTGTGAATATCGAAAGTCGTAACCCGAACGGACAAATGGACAGTAACTTTGACTGGAAGTGTGGCCCTAACTATGCAAAGCGTAAAACGGTTTGTCCGCCAAGTGGTCACTTTATCGATTACCCGAACGGACCAGCGGTGCTTGATGCTGAACACGCACTCTATCTTGCACAAGCTCGCGGCGACGCTGCGCCAACCTACGGGTTTGAACAATCAAACTTCGACCGTGAACGTAACCAGCAGAAGATTGTCCTCGCGATCCGCGAAAAAGCACTCAGTAGCGGCACACTTACAAACATCGGTTCAGTCACAAAATTGATCGATGCGATGGGCAGTAACTTGCGCACAAACATCCAGACGAAAGAGATCCGTACGCTCATGGGACTTGCACAAGACATTCCATCTGAAAAGATCATGTCGATCGACCTTCACAAAGAAGGCGAAATGATTTTTAACGGGAATGCGCAGCCGGCAGAAGGGCAGTATCAGTACGGTGATTTACAGGCGTACATTCTTAAGAACCTTACCGCCAGCGCTGTCGTTAAAGAAGATCCACACGTCACTGTCTTGAATGGTGGAGCTGCTGCCGGTATGGCGCAGACCGAAGCCGATAAAGTGATTGCCGCTGGCTTTAGTGTGGACACTGTTGATAACGCGCCCGATGGCACGTATCCGAAGGTAACGATTTATGTCCTCGACACCACCAAGACCGCCAGTGCCGCGAAATTGAAGGAGATCTACGGTGTTGAGTTCAAAACAACCACGCCACCTGTCAGCGTGACAGGGGACACCGATTTCTTGATAATCATTGGGCCCACAACATAGTCCCCCTGGGTACCTTGGGCGTGGTATACTAAAGGACGATTATGGAGTTTCTCAAACTAGTCCGTCGCCGCTCATTTTTGAGCGAAGTCGTATATACAATTCTTAACATCGGCCTCGCGATTGCGCTGGTCGTTGTGATTCGGTATACCGATTCGATCTTACTGGCACTTGGCCTAGTATTGATCAGTAAGTGGCGCGTTTTGGCCGTCCGAGCACGTTACTGGTTTGTGAACGTGAAATCTAACCTTGTGGACTTGATTGTGAGCTCTAGCTTCGTCCTGGGATTGTACACGATTAACGCTGCGGGTATTGAAGACTTCCGCAAGCTGATTCTACTAGGAATCGCAACTGTTCTATATATCCTATGGTTGCTTATCTTGAAGCCTCGTTCAAAGCGTAGCTACGTGGTTGCGCAGGCGGGTGTTGCAGTCTTCCTGGGTATCGGGACGCTGTACACGATCTCGTTTAACTGGCCTGTATCAATTGTGGTGGCTGCGATGTGGTTGATTGGATACAGTGCTGCAAACCACGTCTTAAATACGTATGACGATGAAACACATACATTGTTCCTCGCCCTCGCCTGGGGTGTTGTGATGGCCGAAATCGGCTGGGTTGCATACCACTGGACGATTGCGTACTCGATGCCGTTTATTACAAACTTGTACATCCCTCAGGTTGCGATCATTGGAATATTAGTATCGTTTGTGGCGCATAAGGCGTATGACTCGTTCTATCACCATCAGAAAATTCGCACGAGTGACATTATTCTGCCACTACTATTTACCCTGAGTATTATTGCGGTTCTAATCTTTATCTTTAACCGCGTCGGCACGGCTATCTAAGAGCCTCCTAGGCTACTTGGCGATTTTTTCGAACAACAATCCGTAGTCTTGGGCTTCCACTAGTAGGAGGCCGTATTTTTTTGCTTCCTTGATAATGTCCGGGTGCTGTTCTGGATCAGCCTCAAGGATAAGTGAGCCACCGTCGACAAGTTTCTCCTGCGTCTGCACAAGCAGCTCGTAGATAAGAGCTTTGCCACCGTTGTTCGCAAATAATGCTTCGGCTGGTTCGTGATCGGTTTCAGGTGAACGTTCCCAAGCTGGATCAACGTAGGGGAGATTGGCGATGATAATGTTGGCATTGAAGGGGTAGTCTGCCAGAAGGTTACTTTGCATGATAGTGATGTTTGCTTTTAGACTAAGGCTGTTTTTGTCAGCGACTTTTAGTGCGTGGCGGCTGTTGTCTATCAGGGTTACGACAAGTTCTGGGAACAAAAGCTTAGCGGTAATACCGAGGGCACCGCTGCCGGTTCCGACGTCAACGAGACGAATGGTTTCATTGAGCAGCGAGTGATTACGCGGCATCGCCTTTTTCAATAGTTCGATCAGGATCTCGGACTCAGGGCGGGGGATAAGTGTTGAAATAGTAACAGCGAACTGGTGGCCATAAAATTCTTTGTGACCGATGATGTAGGCGACAGGTACACGTTCGATGCGTAGTGCGAGGCGAGCGGTGGCGATTTCAAGTGCGCGCTCGGTGAGAATCTCTTCGGGATGCGCGTGCAAGTAGCTACGACTCTTGCGAATTGTGTGTGCCAAGATGAGCTCGCTATCAAGGCGAGCACTCGGGATTTCAGCGAAGACTAGCTGGCGCGTCGCGTCGTCTAGCCATTCGTTAATTGCCAGCGGTTGAGGCAGCGAGTTCTCGTTCATACGCCTGTAGGTTCTCCACGAGGTCATCAATAGACCCGTTTAATGCTTGCGGGATATTACTTCGGCTAAAGCCAATGCGGTGGTCGGTAATACGGTCTTGGGGGAAGTTGTAAGTACGAATCTTTTCGGAGCGGTCACCAGATCCGATCAAACTGCGACGTTCGCTCGCAAGTTTGGCATTTTCGGCATCAACTTTTTGTTGCAGTAGACGTGAGCGAAGGACGCTCATGGCTTTTTCTTTGTTCTTTAACTGAGATTTTTCGTCTTGGTTGGTTACGACGAGGCCGGAAGGGATGTGGGTAATACGCACGGCGCTGTCAGTTGTGTTGACTGATTGGCCACCATGGCCACCAGCCCGGTAGATGTCAAAACGAAGATCGCTTTGGTTGATTTCAAGGTCCTGTTCTTCAGCTTCAGGCAGAACAGCTACTGTAATAGTACTGGTGTGGATGCGGCCCTGAGATTCAGTCGCAGGAACACGCTGGACGCGGTGTACGCCTGATTCAAACTTTAGTTGTGAGTAAGGAGAGTCGCCCTTCACGCTAAAGACCACCTCTTTGTAGCCGCCAGTATCGTTGGCGCTCTCACTGATAAGTTCAGTTTTGAGGTTGTGGTTTTCACAGTAGCGAAGGTACATGCGGAATAGTTCGGCCGCAAAAAGGCTCGCTTCGTCACCACCCGCACCGGCACGGATTTCAATAATGACGTTCTTTTCGTCGTTGGGGTCTTTTTGGGCCAACATCAGGAATAATTCGTCTTCAAGTGCTGCAAGGGTAGTCGTATTTTCTTCGATCTCTATCTTTGCGAGTTCAGCGAGCTCGTCGTTGCCACCAGCAAGTATCTTTGCCTCGACAATTTGCGATTCGAGTGACTGACGAAGCAGTGCTTTTTCAAGAATCGTTTGTAGTTCGATGAATCGTTTGTTCATCTTTGTGTAATCTGGGCTCGTGTATGCATCTGGACGTGCTAAAAACGCGTCCAATTCGGCGAGTTCTGCTTGTAGGGTAGTGATGTCTAAATTAATTTTTGGCATAGTATTATTTCTTGCTCCGCATCAAGATAAAACCAGTGATAACACTTGGGAGTGCGATCAGAAGGGTGAAAATTGTCAGGTAGAACATGGTGTTATTAAGGATACCGCGCGGTGTCGTTGAAGAAGGGTCACCAAAGAAGCTCGCCATTTCATTTGTTGTCGCGGGTTGGTCCCGAAGGAGGATGTTAGCGATGAAGTACAGAATCATTGCAATCAGCAAGAGCGCAGGAGGTAGTAGATATAGTCCCATGCCGACCTTATTTCGTGTCGACAGTATGCGCTTGGGGGATGGTGTTGCTGGTTTCATCTATGTCCTTATCTATTAATATCTTTATTCTAACAAAAAAGAGCCTTATCAGATAATAAGGCTCTTCATTGTAGCGTGGCTAGTTTTCGCTTGAAGTCTTTTTTGCTTTGTTCGCAGCAGATTTCTTTGCTTTGTTTGCAAGTTCAGTCTTACGAGCTTCAGCTGCAGCAGCACGGTTCTTGAATCGGTCAACACGTCCTTCGGTGTCGATGATCTTCTCTTCACCAGTAAAGAACGGGTGAGATGCACTAGAAATGTGCAGCTTTACGAGTGGGTATTCGTTGCCGTCTTCCCATTTAATAGTTTCGCTAGTTTGCGCAGTTGACTGAGTCAAGAAAGCAAAACCGGCAGTTTCGTCGCTAAATACGACGGGGCGGTAGTCACTTGGGTGTAGGTTAGTCTTCATAATCTGGACTATTGTATCTGTTTTTTAATGATTTGTCCAGAGGTGCTTTGTATTAATTTTTTATTTATGAAACATGGTCTCTGTTAAATCGATTGACCAGTGTTACGTTATCTGTTAAAATACGCAGGTAACAATATTTAATGACACAACTTTCTACATAACTCCTAATGACATTGTCAGCAGGGTAGAAGGTGAGGAACAAGGAGTTCAACAATTATGGCTGTAACAGTCGATATTAAAGCGTTGCTCGAAGCTGGTGTTCACTTTGGACACAAGACGAGCCGTTGGCACCCTAAAATGGCGCCATACATTCACAGCAAACGTCAGGATAACCACATTATTGACCTCAACAAAACTGTTGCAGGTTTGGACGCGGCGCTTCCTTTTTTAACAAAAGTAGCCGCAGCTGGAAAGCCAATCCTTTTCGTTGCAACTAAAAAGCACACAAAAGACGCTGTAAAAGCAGCAGCTGTTGCTTTGAACCAACCGTACATGATCGAGCGATGGCTTGGTGGAACACTGACGAACGTCTCAACAATCAGCGCACAGATCAAGAAACTTAAAGATCTTGAAAAGAAAATGGCTACTGGTGAACTTGAAAAGAAATACAACAAGCTTGAGATCCAACGTTTCCAAGAAGAAATCGACGAACTAACATTGAAGTACGGCGGTATCAAGGACCTTAATGGCAAACCTGGCGCAGTCTTCATCATCGACGTTCTTGGTGACATCAACGCGATCAAAGAAGCAAAGACAATTGGCGTGCCAGTTGTTGCAGTTGTCGACACAAACGCCGACCCATCTCTTATTGACTACGTAATCCCTGCAAACGACGACGCCATCAAGGGTGTCCACCTGTTGCTTGACTACGTCAGCCAAGCAATTGTCGAAGGACAGAGCCACGCGAAACCAGCAGAAGTTGAATCAAAAGAGGAGAAATAACACATGGCAGTATCAATTGATGACATCAAAAAGCTAAAAGAACTGACTGGTGTTGGTCTGACCGACGCTAAAGCGGCTCTCGTAGACGCTGACGGTGACTTTGATAAAGCACTTGATGCAATGCGTAAAAAAGGTCTGACAAAGGCTGAGAAAAAAGCTGACCGTGAAGCACTTGAAGGTGTTATTGACAGCTACGTACACGGCGGACGCATCGGTGTCCTCGTGGAAGTAAACTGTGAGACTGACTTTGTTGCCCGTACTGATGGCTTCAAGGAATTCGCACACCTTATTGCACTACAGGTTGCCTCTATGTCACCTGTATACATCTCTGAAGCTGACATTCCAGCTGAAGAAGTTGCGCGTGTTCGTGCTGAAGCTGAAGCCAGCGGCGCTGCCGACGGCAAGCCAGCTGAAATCGCTGCTAAGATCATCGACGGCCAAGTGAGCAAGTACTTTGCTGACAAGGTTCTGTTGAACCAGCAGTACATCATGGATGACTCTATGACTGTCGGTACTTTCCTAAAGGAAAACATCGGTAAGACTGGTGAAAACATCGTGATTCGTCAATTCAAGCGCATTGAGCTTGGTGTCAGCGAATAGGCAATAGCCACACGTATTAAAAATCCCCGCTACACGCGGGGATTTTTTATTGTCCAAGGGGTGATACAATATATAAGATATGTTTGAAACTAAACCCTATGAAGACCGCATGAGTGCCGCAGTTGCGCACTTTGAAGATGAACTAAAAAAAGTCCGCACCGGACGCGCGCACCCAAGTATGCTCGATAGCATCAGCGCTGAAGTGTACGGACAAAAGATGCCATTAAACCAAGTTGCGAACGTGACTGCTGCAGAACCACAGCTTTTGACGATCACGCCATTTGACCCAAGTAGCATCCAAGCAATCGCCGCTGCGATTCGTAATGATCAGTCACTGGGTCTGAACCCAAGTGACGACGGCCGCATTATCCGCGTTCCGATCCCGCCACTGACTGAAGAGCGCCGTAAGCTACTGGTTAAACAGACAAGCGAGAAAGTCGAAGAAGCCCGCATTGCACTTCGAAACGTTCGTCAGGACGCCCTCAAAGAGGCAAAGCGCAAGAAAGAAGCCAAGGAACTATCTGAGGACGATCTAAAGAGTATCGAGAAGACGATTGATGCCGGTGTTGCATCGAGTAACAGTAAGCTCGACGTTGCGTTCAAAGAAAAAGAGAAGGATATTCTTACCCTCTAATGGCTGAGGTTGAAAAACCAGCAATTCCTCGGCATGTTGGGTATATTGTTGATGGCAATCGTCGTTGGGCGAAGAAGCACGGACTTCCTGCCTACGAAGGGCACCTTGCGGGCTACAACGCGCTAAAAGACATCGGTATCGCAACGCTTGAAGCGGGTGCCGAGTACATGTCTGCCTATGTATTCTCGACCGAGAACTGGAAGCGCAGTGCTGATGAAGTGAAACGTCTGATGGGACTTACCTTGAAGGTGCTTCGTAGTGACATCGGTATTTTTAACCAGTACAACGTAAAGCTTCGCATCATCGGTTCACGCGTTGGTGTGGATCCGAAGATTGTCAAAGAGATGGAGCATGCCGAGGAGGCGACCGCGACCAATACCGGTGGAACGTTTGCGCTGTGTTTCAACTACGGTGGGCAGCAAGAGATCACGGATGCGGTTAAAAAAGTTGTTCAATCCGGTATTTCTGCCGATGAAGTAACGGCAGAACTTATCGCTGAAAACCTGTACGAACCGGATATTCCACCGATTGATGTGATCGTACGCACCAGTGGGGAAATGCGCCTGAGCAACTTTATGCTCTGGCGTGCAGCCTATAGCGAATTTATCTTCTTGGATCAGATGTGGCCAGATATGACAAAAGGCGACGTCACCGCTATAATGAAAGAATATTCGCGTCGACAACGACGCTTTGGAGGGTAAATGGATCTTATTGTCGGTATTATTGTTGGGATTGTCGTACTTGTCATCCTTGTTGCACTACATGAGCTAGGGCACGCGATTGCTGCGCGTCGCTACGGGGTTGTGGTTGAAGAGTTCGGTATTGGCTTTCCGCCCCGCGCGTGGAGCAAGAAGCTCAAAAACGGTATTCTATTTAGTCTGAACTGGCTGCCGCTTGGTGGCTTTGTGAAGCTGCAAGGCGAACACGACGCAGCCGATAAAAAAGGTGATTATGGTGCGGCAACATTCTGGCAGAAGACCAAGATCTTGCTTGCGGGTGTCTTAACTAACTGGGTAATTGCGGCTGTGATCTTTACGGTCTTGGCGCTGTTTGGCCTACCAAAAATTATCCCGAACCAATTTGTTGTTCCGGCGGATGTACACCAGGTAGCTGCGCCAGTTCAGTTGTCGTCTTTGGTTAAAGACTATCCAGCGGCTCAAGCGGGTCTAAAAGATGGTGACATTATCACCTCGCTAGCTGGTGAGCCTATCGATAGCACACAAGAATTTATCGCGCTGACAAAAACGAACAAGGGAAAGACTGTACCAATCGAATACGAACGGGCTGGGCAAAAGGCGACGGCTTCTGTGGCGCTTCGTGACTCAAATACGGCCATCTTCGGATCGACTTTGTCACAAAAACAACTGATCCGCGCAACCTGGTCAGCACCAATCGTTGGTATCGTGACGACAGGGCAATTTACCTGGGTGACATTACAAGGCCTGGGTGAATTAGCGGGCAATTTCTTCGGTGGCTTGGCGCTACAACTTAGTCCAAATGCCGATACACGTAAAGAAGCGAGCGAGAATATTCAAAAAGCTGGCGATAGTGTTGCAGGGCCAATTGGCATCCTCGGAACAATTTTCCCAGCAGCAGGCAAAGCTGGCCCAACAGAGGTATTATTCCTCGCTGGTATCATCTCGCTGACACTGGCGGTTATGAATACACTCCCGATTCCATCGCTGGATGGTGGTCGCTGGTTTGTGACGGCACTGTTCCGTGTACTGAAAAAACCACTCACGAAAGCACGTGAAGAAAAGATCCAGGGCACCGGCTTTATGATCTTGATGGCATTAATTCTGGTGATTACAATCGGCGATGTGGCAAAACTTTTCCGTTAAACCAACAGGTGGCAAAGCTTGGAAGGGGATAGGTATTCCTGTTTGGGTACTGGGTGGTCTCGTCCTCGCCCAAGTGCTCGCCGGATTACTCCTTGCTCTTCTGAATATCCTTGGCGTTAAGTTTAGTGGTGTGAATGAGTCGGTTCTGAATACGACCATCGCAGCGGTTATCTATGTGTTTACGCTGTTACTTGTGGTTGGACTACCATGGTGGGTCAAAAAGTACCGCACAACTGCGAAAGAACTAGGACTGGCTGAGTTCCCGAAGTTTAGCGATTTCCTATGGGCGCCAATCGGCTTCTTCGCGTATATGATTCTGTCGTACATCCTGACGCTGATCGGCATGGCGACGCCCTTCTACGACAAGACGTCGGTCCAGGACGTAGGGTTTACAAATCTGACGCACAACTACGAATACATCTTGGCATTCCTGACGCTGGTTGTAATTGCCCCTGTTGCAGAAGAAGTACTGTTCCGTGGCTACCTGTTGGGTAAGCTGCGCAAGAACGTTTCACTCATTGTTTCAATTCTAATTACCAGTCTGTTGTTTGCGATTGTGCATCTCAACTTTAACGTTGGTGTTGACGTCTTTGCACTCAGTATTATTCTGTGTTTGCTGCGCATCAAGACCGATAGTTTATGGCCGGCAATTTTCCTGCACATGATCAAAAACGGTCTGGCGTTCTACTTCCTCTTTATTAATCCGTTACTTTTCCCTACACTAGGAGGATAAATTATGCGAACTACACAATTATTCACTAAAACCAGCAAAGACGCACCAGCGGACGAAGTTGCCAAAAATGCGCAGCTGCTTATCCGTGGTGGTTATATCAATAAAGAAATGGCCGGCGTCTACACGTACCTGCCACTAGGCAAGCGTGTCCTCGACAACATCATCACTATCATTCGTGAAGAGATGAACAGCATCGGTGGATCAGAGATCAGCATGACTGCGCTGCAAAATAGCGAAGTTTGGCAAGCTTCTGGTCGTTGGGACGATGAAGTCCTCGATGTCTGGTTTAAAACTAAATTGGCGAGCGGTGTTGAGTTAGGCTTGGCGCCAACTCATGAAGAGCCACTGACAAAACTAATGAAAAGCTTTATTCAAAGCTACAAAGACCTACCAATCTACCCGTACCAATTCCAGATCAAGTTCCGCAACGAACTGCGTTCAAAGAGCGGATTGATGCGTGGCCGTGAATTCTGGATGAAAGACTTATACAGCTTTAGCCGAACACAAGAAGAGCACGACGCGTTTTACGATGGCGCTGTTAGCGACGCCTATGCCCGCGTATTCGACCGACTTGGTCTTGGCGCTATTACGTATCGCACATTTGCCAGCGGTGGAAGCTTTGCAAAGTTTAGTCACGAATACCAAACGATTAGTCCGGTAGGGGAAGACAAAATTTATGTCCACAAAGAACGCAACCTCGCGATTAACGAAGAGGTCTACACTGATGAGGTGCTTGCCGAACTGGGTATTAACAAAGACGAGCTCGTCGAAGAAACAGCGGTCGAGGTAGGAAATATCTTTACACTTGGTACGCGTTTTAGCGATCCTCTTGAACTCAACTTCACCGACGAGAACGGCGAATCAAAGCCAGTGATCATGGGAAGCTACGGGATTGGTCCAAGCCGCTTGATGGGGCTAGTCGCTGAACACTTTGCGGATGATAAGGGACTCGTGTGGCCAGAAAACATTGCACCATTCAAAGTTTACCTTGTCAGTATCGGAGATGTTGCCACAGAAGCGAATGCACTGTATGATGAATTGACTTCAAAAGGCATCGACGTACTCTACGACGATCGCGATGAACGACCGGGTGCGAAATTCGCCGATGCAGAACTACTGGGAATTCCATACCGTGTCACAGTCAGCCCACGCCTCATCGCTGACCAGAAATTTGAATTTACCCCCCGAACAACAGGCGAATCAGAACTATTGACAGGTGCTGAGCTGCTTGATAAACTAAGCTAAATAGAGATGCAAAGCAGGCGTCCTACGCTATATATGGTGTAGGGCGCTTTGAAAAAAAGAGTTTTACCCTTTAAGCCTTTATCAGAAAGAAATTAAGAAATTTATATGAAAAAACACTATCAAATTACACCCGAAGGACAGAAAGAGCTCGAAACAGAGCTCGCTGGTTTAAAGGATCGTCGCGGCGAAGTTGCTGAAAAGATTGCAAACGCCCGTGACTTCGGTGATCTCAGCGAAAACGCTGAATATGATTCAGCTCGTGAAGACCAAGGTCTGCTTGAAACTCGTATTGCGGAAATCGAAGATATTCTTCGCAACGCGGATATCATCAAAGGCGGACCAAAAGCCCTTATCGGCCTTGGCAGCAAAGTTGAACTAAAAGTTGGCAGCAAAACAGTGACCTATACAATCGTTGGTCCTGTCGAAGCAAACCCACTTGAAGGTAAGATCAGCAACGAATCACCAATCGGCCTTGCGCTATTTGGTCGTAAAGTTGGTGACGACGCTAAGATCAGCACACCTAAGGGTGATGTTACTTACAAGATCGCGCAGATTAGCTAGACTCTTCTCGGCAAACCGGCAGCCAGTTCCTCCGGAAAAGCCCACTCAAAAACACGATATATCCCATGTCGTGTTTTTTTGTAGTTTCCGTAACTCGACTACGTCTCAGACATACTCAACTAGGCATAAAAAACTGTGACATGGTTTATTCGGTTTTCTCACAGGCTTTTCCGGAGGAACTGGCTGCCGGTTTGCAGAGCGGGTCTTTATTGCTATGAGTGATAACGCAGCTATCGGTCTAGGGGATTGCGCACGTTTCGGGCTGTGAACAAACCTGTGAGAAAACCGGGTTTAATGGCTGGATAGGTCCTGCCTAGTTGAGTATGTCTGAGCGTCAGCGAGTTACGGAAACTACAGAGACCTATCCAGCCATTAAACACCGCGATTTTGAGTGGGCTTGTTCACAGCTTGAAACGGGAGCGATTACACGAGGGGATTATGCTATAATCTAACCTTATATGGCTACATTGAAAGACTTCCGTGACGAGCGCCTTCGCAAACTCGAAGACCTCCGAGAATTAGGATTTAATCCGTACCCGGCAGAATCACACCGTACACACAACGCAGGTGTTGTTATTGCTGAGTTTGAATCACTTGAAAACCAATCTGTGACTGTTGCAGGACGCATCGTTGCGATCCGTAAGTTCGGCAAGCTGGCTTTTGTTGTTATTAAAGACCAGAGTGGGCAAGTACAGTTGTACTTGAACGAAGCTGACGTCGAGCCGCGTGACGTCGCTGCAAGCCGCCTTGGTATTGAAGACCTGCCGCTGCTTGATACTGGTGATTTCCTAGAGGCTACAGGCTTTGTGGGGAAAAGTAAGACGGGTGAGGTGTCTATCTTCGTCAAAGAGCTTCGCCTGCTCACTAAAGCCCTCCGTCCGATGCCGTCTTCACAAGAAGGTTTCACAAACAAAGAGGAGCGCATGCGCCGCCGCTACATCGACATGAACGTGAACGAAGATGTTCGCCAACGCTTTGTGCGTCGCAGTAAATTCTGGCAAGCAACCCGCGATTACCTGAACGACAATGGTTTCCTTGAGGTCAATATTCCTGTCCTTGAGCACACCACAGGTGGCGCTGATGCAACACCGTTCGTAACGCACATGGATGCGCTTGATCAGGACTTCTTCCTTCGTATCAGCCACGAGTTGCCATTGAAGCGCCTTATCGGCGCAGGGTTCGAAAAAGTCTACGATATCGGTGCACGTTTCCGTAACGAAAACTACAGCGATGAACACCTTCCAGAGCACGTTGCAATGGAGTGGTACTGGGCCTACGCCAACTGGCAAGACGGCATGAAGTTCATGGAAAACATGTATAAAGACGTGCTGCAAAAGACGTTTGGGACATTGCAATTCAAGCTCCGCGACTTTGATGTAAACATGGAAGGTGAATGGGAAATCTGGGATTACGCAACTGTGATTAAAGAACGCTATGCTATCGATGTATTTGAGTCGTCACTTGATGACGTCAAAAAAGCACTCGCTGATAACAAGCTCGAAGTCGAACAAACTGAAAACCGCGCTCGCGGTATCGACAAACTCTGGAAGAACATCCGTAAAGATGTTGCCGGCCCTGTTTGGTTGATCAACACACCGACATTTATTAGTCCGTTATCGAAAACTAATCCGCACGACGAACGCACTGTCCAACGCTTCCAACCTGTAATCGCAGGAAGCGAACTTGGGAATGGCTTCTCTGAGTTAAACGATCCGGTTGATCAGTTGAACCGTTTTGTCGAACAGCAGGGGATGCGCGAAGCCGGTGACGACGAAGCAATGATGCTCGATATCGACTACGTCGAAATGCTCGAATACGGTATGCCACCTGCGGTTGGTTGGGGCTTTAGCGAACGCGTCTTCTGGATCTTCGAAGGTGTCACAGCTCGTGAAGGTGTGCCTTTCCCTCAATTGCGTCATGAATACGACGAGACCACTAAATCTATTTATCCAGAAATAAAATTCGACTAATCGGTTACGATCGGTCCGAATTCACGGATACTCGAGTCGGTATACGATCCACCCAAATAAAATAGCCCGGCAAGTTTCATTGCTATCTGAGTATGTCTGAGCATCAGCGAGTTACGGAAGATACAAGAAACTAACGGCTATTTTATATTGCGGTGGTGAGTGGAACCGACGAAAGTATCTGGGGATTTGGGACGATCGTGCACTATAAGTCTTAATTGTTGGTATACTGGAGATAATGATTGAGGTTAAGGGAATTACAAAAACATATGGGAAAAAGCAGAATGCTTTTCTTGCGCTTGAAGATGTCACATTTACGATTCCAGAGGGCACAACTGTTGCCATCGTCGGGAAGTCAGGGAGCGGTAAATCAACCTTAATGCACGCGATGAGTGGACTTGATCGTCCAGAGATTGGTGAAGTGATCATCGACGGTGAGAATATTTTGACGCTGAAACAGCGTAAGATCGATGCGTTCCGTGCTTCTAAGATGAGCTTTATTTTCCAAAGCTTCTTTATCCAGCCGAACGAGACGTGTTATGACAACGTCGTGCTTCCACTAGAGATCGCACAAGTCCCTCGCGGTCAACGCCGTGCCAAGGTTGAAGCAGCCTTGAACGCTGTTGAACTAGGCGACAAGATCCGCAAGAAAGCCGCAACGTTATCTGGTGGCCAAAAGCAGCGTCTGGCAATTGCCCGCGCTATTGTGAACGAACCAAAGATTTTATTCGCGGATGAACCGACGGGCAACCTCGATAGTACAACCGGTGCGGTAGTTGAAGACTTCTTGTTTAACTATTCGAAAGATAACAATGCGACGCTGATTATCGTGACACACGACGTTGAGCTAGCCGAAAAGTGTAGTGCACGGATCGAGATCGTGGACGGAAAAGTGCAGGCAATTTATGGACTAGATAAGACGGAGGACGAAGCGTGAAAATAACTGATACGATTCGCCGCGCTGGACGCAGTCTGCGCCAGGCTAAAGCCCGAACATTGCTGACAAGCCTCGCGATTGGCGTGGGTGCGTTTACTATCACACTGAGCCTCGCTGGTGGCCAAGGTGGTCGCGACTATACTGACGCGATCGTTAAGGCGAACACTGACGTCAAAGAGATTTCACTTACCAAGAAAATTCCGGTGACGACTTCAATTCAAGAATATTCAGCTGACGGAGCTGGCACGACTGACGCATTTGGCGGTAGTTTCCCAACCATCACAAACAAAGACATCGATGACATCTTGAAGATCGATGGTGTTGAAAGTGTGACACCAAACTACGCACCGACGGTGAACTATATTACAGCCGAAGGTCAGAAAAAATACGTTGCGACGCTGAGCGAATTTAGCCCAAGCGTCACACTGGAATACGCGGCAGGATCAGTTGATGGTGATCTGAAAACGGGTGAGATTATCTTGACTGAGGATTACGCTGACATCCTCGGATTCGAAAACCCGGCTGATGCGGTAGGGAAAAAGGTTGAGATCAACGCAACGAAGCTTTCCACTAGTTTCAACCCAGTACCCGAGACCCAAAACTTCGCTTACACCATAAAGGGCGTCAGTAGCGCATCTGGCTTGGCTTTCCGTTCACAAGGCACGATGCTTGTATCAAGTGAAGAAGCTAAGAACCTCTACACCTACGTCAACGAAGGGACGCCATCCTACGGCAAATTCGTCTTGGCTGCAGTTCGTGTTGAAGACGCTGATCAGGCTGAATCAATCAAGCAGGTGCTAAATGACAAGGGATACGACGCACAAACCGCCAAAGACGTACTTGGAACGGTTAACACCTTCATTAACGTGCTCCTTGGTATCCTCCTTGGCTTCGGTGCGCTTGCGGTGCTGACATCGGTCTTCGGGATTATTAACACGCAGTACATCAGTGTCCTGGAACGTACGCAGCAGATTGGTCTGATGAAAGCCCTTGGTATGAGTGGCCGCGACGTCGGACGTCTATTCAAGTTTGAAGCAGCTTGGGTCGGCTTCCTTGGTGGCGCCATTGGGTCTGGATTGGCGGTAATTGTGGGAACGATCTCGAATCCGTTTATTACCGAAGCGCTTGATATCGGTGATATCTACCTCTTGAAATTCGATCCTATGCAAGTTGCGATTGTGATTATCGGCTTGATGCTTATCTCGGTTGCTGCGGGTATCTTCCCGGCACGTAAGGCTTCGCGACTTGATCCTATCGAAGCACTCCGAACTGAGTAGGGGGATTTGACCCCGGTCTGATACAATAATCATATGTTAGATATCCGTTTTGTCCGGGAAAACCCTGAACTTGTCCAAGAGAACGCTCGTAAAAAAGGCTATGAGGTTGATATTGCTCATATCCTTGAGCTCGATGCGACCAAGCGCACACTGTCACAAGAAGTCGACGACCTGCGCGAACGCCGAAATGCTAATGCAGCAAGTATGAAAGGCGGTCGTCCTGAACCCGCTACAATCGACGAAGGTCGTGCAATTAAGGCTGAGCTAGCCGAAAAAGAACCGGCACTTGCCGAGGCTGAAGCAACGTTCCTCGAACTCTTCAAAAAGGTTCCAAACATCGCGACTGAAGACGTGCCTTACGGTGCATCCGAAGACGAGAATGTTGTCGCGAAAGAAGTGGGTGATCCAACTCAATTTACGTTTGCGGCGCGTAACCACGCCGATATTGCAAACGAACGTGGATGGCTCGACAAAGAGCGTGCTGCCAAGGTTGCAGGGAGCCGTTTCGCATACCTCAAAGGTGACTTGGTGAAGTTGCAGTTTGCACTGATCCAGCACGTGATCAACACGCTTAGTGACCAAGAGACGATCGCACAGATTGCCGCCGATGCCGGTGTTGAAACAACGGATAAGCCATTTACGCCGGTCTTGCCACCACTGATGATTCGTACTGAACTGTACGACGCGATGGATCGCCTTGAGCCGCGTGACGACCGTTACAAGCTTGAAGACGACGATCTATGGCTACAAGGAAGTGCAGAACACGTCATGGGCAGTATGCATGCCAATGAAATTATTGACGAGGCTCATCTACCAATTCGTTATCTAGGCTACGCTACCAGCTTCCGCCGCGAAGCTGGCACCTACGGTAAAGACATGGAAGGTATCCTTCGAATGCACCAATTCGACAAGCTCGAGATGGAAAGCTTCTCAACGGCCGAGAACGGTTTGAGTGAGCATTTCTTAATGGTTGCGATTCAAGAACACCTCCTAGCATCACTTGGTTTGCCATACCGCGTTATTCAGAAGTGTACTGCCGACATTGGCAAGCCAAACGCTCGTGGCATCGATATGGAAGCCTGGCTCCCCGGCCAAGAGCAGTACCGTGAAACACACACGGCTGACTACATGACCGATTATCAATCACGCCGCCTGCAGACACGCGTTCGTCGAGAATCTGGTGAGCTTGAACTAGTTCACACGAATGATGCGACCGCCTTTGCCCTCGGACGTGCAATGATTGCGATTATCGAGAACTACCAAAATGAAAACGGTACCGTCCGTATCCCACTGGTATTGCAGCCATACCTTGGCGGCAAACAAGTTCTGTAGTTCGGCATTCTCTCAGCTTGAGGGTGTAATATAAGAATACAAATACCAACGGAAACGGAGGAATAGTACTATGATCGCATCAATCGATATTGTCGGGGTCAAATATATTGTAGGAGACAAAGCGCGCGAGTACGTGATGAAACGTATTGCACGACTTGATCGTTACCTACCACGGCACGCCCGTAAAAGCGTCACCGCTGACGTGAAGCTCCGAGAGGTGAATAGGGATCACGGTAACAAGTACGAAGCCGAGATTATTCTGAACGTGCCAGAAAAGCGAATCACCGCAAAAGACTCGACAGGCAACATGTTTGCAGCAATCGATATTGTGGAAACAAAATTGATTAATCAAATGCGCAAATATAAGGACGCCAGTATTACGCACGTCGCGAACAAACGCATCTTGAGCAAGTCTAAGCCAGCTCAGTCCGAACTCTAGAAAATCCTTGTGCCGTACCCCGTAAAATCGTATAATAATAGTCAAAGCAATCAGACTGAACTATTTTCCTGAAAGGCGGGGTACGCGCAATGATTAGTAAACAAGGTGCACTCACCAAAATTTTTGGTGATCCACAAGCA
>Ga0247810_10000325_pt1 | contig 62630 bp, 62 predicted proteins | sample UWRJL119311C1_FD_179918 | JGI IMG/M metagenome (GOLD analysis project Ga0247810, IMG submission 179918) | Plant litter microbial communities from Arlington Agricultural Research Station in Wisconsin, United States - UWRJ-L119-311C-1 | ecosystem: Environmental > Terrestrial > Plant litter >...
AGGGCGCTAACTGGGTTGAGCGCTAGCAGCCGCACTGTGTCCACCTTTTCACACCCCTACAGCCAATCATCACGCGCGCACGGCCAGCACCCAGTACATCTCCATCTGCCCCCTGCCACCGCCCACCACCCACCCCACCGCCTACGGCCCGCTACGACCACCACACCACGACCGAACCACACACCTCCTCCACCTCGACCTCGTCCCCTGTCCTCCTCCTCCAGCCAGTCGAGGTGCCAGACTGCCATCCAGAGAGGTATATCCATCCTCGTCCGCGTAGCTCTCGTCCTCCTCCCAGTCCCATCCCTCACTTGTGCAATAGCGAGTGAGTGAGAGACGGAGTGACCTCTCTCACGCTCTTACGCTCTTACGCTCTCTGTCTCTCTCTCTCTCTCCCTTGCTCTCTCGCTCTGACCCGATCCATCCTCATCGCCACCAGCGGGCTGGTCTCACCACAACGCGTCTATTTGCTCATTTTCGAGTGTCACGCGTTTCGCACTTCTTAGACGTCGCTCTCTCGTCGTCGTCCCTTCTTTTGCCCCCATTCGATATCCTCCGCGCCACGAGCAGCCATCGACAGCATCTGTAACGTCCGGGCCGCTTGGAGCCAGACGATCTTACGCAGAGGACGAAGCAAGACGTAAGAGAAGACGAAGAAAAAGCAGCAGAGGAACGACTTGGCGAGGACTTTTCAGAAAGGCTGCTGTTGGACTTTTTTTTCTACACGAGGCTGCAGCCAAATGACTGATAGTAAGCACTGCGTTTTTCTGACCTCCAATCCTCACCCAGGCGCCCATATGAGGCATCCAGACATTATAGTACCTCAGTCATATATTACAGCCTGCCCGGTTTTGCTTATCTTTTCCCTCTCGTCTTCTTTTCTCGCTGCCTTCTCCTTGGTATTTCTATCCCCAACGACTATCGCTACATGACGGATTCTCTTGCACGTTGTTGCGGGTCGTGCAGCCTGACAATCTCTGTCGCGGTCGGAGTGCAGTCCACTCCCGAACCCATTGAATACACGCATTGCCAAAGCGAGCACGCCCCCAGCGTGTCTCGATCATCCGCGGGCCGTTAAATCGATGCCGCGTGCTGCAGATTAACGCTCCTCCTCCCCGTTCATCACCATACAGCTTGTCTATAGCCGAACATGGTTGCCATCATGGTTTTCCCGGCATCGTCTTGATTGCTTGGTGGAATTGAGTACGGCGCTTCTTGTTCTCTATGGTTATGTTTTTACAATCTCAGCCTTACGTCATGTGCTCGCACCGCTTGCTCTGCCCATGCCCGATGCTAACCAGCTCTCTCAGTTCTCACACCCAACAGTTTGGATCTCAGTCACTTCATGTGCTCGCAATCTGGTAACCTCCCAGACCTAGCCACTTACCCTGGCCAATCACCATCCTGTATTCTCGATTCCGAAACGGAGCCTGACAGTACATCCAGACAGCAGGACCCTCCGCCGCTGCACTCTGACAGCTTGATGGGGATGCGGTATATGACACTTCCAGCAACAGATGATGTGCGGTGGGTCTTTGTTTCCTTCGTTGCGTGTATTGCGTTTATTGCGGCGTTACCCTCTTCCTCTTTTGGCCCCTGCTTTCTGCTTTCCCTCCCCAAGCCACCCTACTTGCAGCTGCATGTGGGGAGGCACATGCAACCACGGCGACCATGGGGGTTCTGTAAAGTGTTGCCCTTCAACAACTGTTTCAAGGCGGCCCTGCATGTCATCACTAGGCTGTCCCCCTTCCCGACCTAGAGCCCAGCGATAGCAGGTGCTTGTGGGTTGTGTTTCGATTCGAGCCAGCACGAGTCGACTTTACCCATCGGCTTTTAATGTGAAGCTTGGGTACCGTTACACGACTTAAGCCGCAGAACCCTTAACCGATACTGTTCGTTGCGTCACGCGAGTAGTCCCCGCTCTTGTATCACATCAGGTTGTGTGTGTTAGCTGTCTGTCCTACATATGCAGGCAATGCCAACAGTCTCTTCCCGCAAAGTACAGCGAGCACCAGACGTTATCGCTGCCAGCCCTATTTTCAGCTCAATCAAACCCCCTGCTCTATCAAAGACCCTTCACTGTTCAAGAGTCATGCGTTGATGGCTTGTGCTGATTGATCGCTCAGATTCAACCACGACACCGGAACCTCTCAGCATTCTTCAGTGTATTCGTCGAACCCGTCGACGTTAAATTTTCTACCTTACGGAACGCCAAACATATACCAATCCAGTTTGGCCAATTCGTCGTACGCCAGCAGCACCGGCAGCTACTACTCACCCAGCTCCTCCATCTTTTCTATGCCTGACCTCAAGCCCCGATTAGGTGCCTCCCTGTACGTTGCTCTACCTGCTCCTGCTCCCCTTTAAAAGTATCATGGTACACCGCGCTTTGTGTGCAGAAAAAATAATATGAAATTCTCAGTCACTCATCCCCCGGAATGGCGCCTCCAACCAGATCACCCCTTCCGCACCCAACGTCGCCAATTGTGAGCGGGACCATTCGGTCAATCTATACAAGTCACACACCCGGCCACGTTCCGCTGAGACGAGATTCTGGCATGGTGTCGAGAAGTCCGTCCGCCTTAGGCGGCGGCGGCGGCGGTGCACCACTATCGCCAGCGTCCAGCGGCTTCACAAGTCCCACCTTGGAGAATTCTCTGAACAGCCAGAGCCCCCCACTTCAGGCCACAGAAGTGATACATCAACTACAATCCTCCGACGGTCAAATCATCCGTCCAGAGATATACGGCAAGATCGACAAAGGCTTTTTTATGGCCGACAACGACTGGACTTGCTACCGAAGAAATTACTTTTCTCTCAACTGCTCTTACAGCTTGCTTCCCGCCATCCCCAGCGGGAACATACATATATTACTACATGGCGGAGCTTCCTCACAAGTGTACGGCTTTGCCCTATCCATAGCGGCAGTCGTTGACGGACGTGACGGGAAAGCTATCGAGTTGGTTCAGCATACCCCAAAGCGGGACAAAGGACCACAAGAAAAGCCTGGCAGGATCACGCTTGCTCCGCGACCTCCCCCACCCATAGGAATGTACGGTGGTGATAATGCTCTTGGATCAAATCGAAGTATGTATGACCAAGGCTTTGGTCCCAATCCTGGACAGCCAGCCACCGAAGCGACATTTGAACGCATTCAGTTCAAGAATGCCACCGCAAACAACGGCAAGCGGAGAGCGGCTCAGCAATACTATCATCTACTGGTAGAGCTATTCGCAGATGTCGGAACCCAACATCCAGATCGCTGGGTTAAAATTGCGACACGCATGTCCGCGCCCATGGTTGTCAGAGGTCGGTCTCCCGGCCATTACCAAAGTGAACGCCGCGGTAGCAATGCGAGCACCGGTCCCGGTGGCTCGGGTGGAGCTGGTGGAGCAGGTTCATATACACCTGGAGCTTCCACATCACGGACGCCAGGCGATGTGTCGATGTCTGGCACCACCCTCCTTCAAGGAAACAATTACTCAAACTCCTATGACAGCCGCTCGCACCATTATCGCACCTCCATTGCCCCGCTGCAAATCCCAATGGAGCCCACTCTCTCTGCAGAGGAAGCAAAGTCCATCGAAGAAGCTCCTTGTTACATGTACTATCCTGGTCCTATCTATGAGGGCCATGAAAGCAGGTTCAACTTACCCAGCGTGAGCGAGTATACTTCGACAAAGATCAAGAGTGAGTTCAATGGCGGAGGAGGTGGCGGGCAATATGTTTTGCCTAGTTTAGCGAGTACGCAGGATTTTGGCGGACGTTGCGGTCGGTGGGAAGGCGCAGCTGAGAGCAAAGGCTATTTCCCAACCGCTTTGATTCAACAAGAGATGAATATCACCTAGGGTGGGATAGATCATCTTTGCTACGATTTACGACATGATGGCTTTCATTTCTGAGGCGGATCCCCATGATCTTCGCGGTTATCACGCTGGATGGAGGATTTGCTATTACGGATTCGAACCAAAAGGAAGGCTCTGGTGGGAAGCGAAAACTACCATCTACTAGCCGACCATTATCCACTCACGATTTGTCGCCGATGAATTCGTGCTCTCTGCCTCTTGCCTCAACGCCGCCGGATTTCTTTCTTGAATCAACAAATTTATATGACTCCCATGATCTCAATATTTCTTTCGCATGCACATCAATCTGACCTTTGAATTTTGGGTCTACAGTAGCAATTCTTGCAAATCAATGGGATCAAAGAATTATAAAAAACCACATATGGGCGTTGGGCACGGAAGGTAACCGGGGACATGGATTATATGTATGGGAATGAATGGGCATTGGGACTGGGGTTGAGGATACCATATGGGCATGGCTAAGGATTTCTTTCACGAGCTTTCTCTTCGGAGATGGCGTTGCTATAACTGGGTGTCACATGGGGCTGGAATGGTACGAAAAAAGTGGTTCAATCTGTTCACTAATATTGTTTTCCTTTTTGTGTGTGTTGATGTTGCTGTTGTGTTGCCGTTGCTGCTGTTGTTCGGAGAGGGTTGTCATCATTCGTGCTTTCAGGGGCGGGGGAGGAGAGATTGGACCGAGGAGAGTAGAGTTCGAGAGCAAGCGAAAAGGGAAGAAGTAGGAGGCAAATAATATATATGGCTATTCCTCAACTCCATCCGGAATCGTGACAAGGAAAAGACGCCCCCGCGCGCCCCTTTCCCCCCTGCCCATCATGCATGCATGTATGCATACCAGAGTTGAGGAAAACAACAACGCGGAGATAAAAACAAGCACCCCTCTTCGCTTCTTCCTCTCTAGCGGCTCTCAGCGAGGGTCATCTACTAGGCGGCGTAGAGAGAGGGTTCTGAAAAAAGCTCCTCATCTATGAAAGTTCAATTACAAATTCCCAATTTTCAAAATTCATAGTTATAAGCTTTTGCGGTTTGTTGTCTGTCTGCATGATATCTTCCAGGTTCGTGAGGACTTTTCTTTTTAGCACTTCTCACATAGGACGATGGATACATAGAGCTTGTTGTTCTACATCATAGCTCGGGAGGCGCTTGAAGATATAACGGTTAGGTAGGGAGGGTAGAGGTATAGCTAACGCTCAGATGGAGTAAACAGATGATGTTTTTGAAGATATCAAAGGCCAGCTGTGCAATACGGAGCTCGGTGTGATAACCTAGATAGGAGATGGCAAAGGCGAGTCGAGTGCTGCTGAAGGATTAGTCGTCCGAGGTCATAGATGAAACATACGGGAATGACGTTTATTTTATAGGTGATGGTACGAGTTTGATAGGGTTTTTGGGGGGGTTGCTTTTTTCGGTTGAGGATGAGTGTATAAATCCGAGTGAATGGGCAAGCTGCGCTAGCTTGTTTGAGAACTGCCGGCTTTTGACTTGAGAGTAGAGATATTGTTACTTCGAGGAAGACTAGGGAAAGGGGGCGTGTTTCCGTTCACGCTGCGGTTGCGATTGCGGCAGTGCGATACTTCCGCTGCATGCGAGGTGTGCTAGCGAACCGAGACGTGGCTCAGCCCTGAGAGTCAAACAACTTGTCGCATGCTCTGCACGGCAAGGCTGCGTGCGTGCGAGAGCTTGTCGCAGTCAAAACAAACTGGAATCGGATAATATGAGGAGCATAATCTTGTAAGTCAAGTATTGAACGATATAGTACAATCTGAACAAGTTCTTGTTGAAGAGGGTGCCTTAATTTCACTACGATATTGACTAGGACTTTAGTGCATGGCTATAAGTTATATATAAGCGCGTTTCAGATCATGAAACAGCATATACTAGGTGCATCCATCGAAGGTGATGGATGTATGAAAATCCTACTTTTTGTTATAAGATCATCTTAAGTGAAAAGTAACGGCAAAATATCAGTCCAATCTATAAGGTGCTTCTGGTTTGCCATTTGTTAAGTATGTCATCGAATCGAAGGGCTTATTCAATATAAGCAATCCGCAGCAGATTTATCGACAACTTGCTCATCACAAAAAGGGAGGAATACTCTTGTAAAAGACCATTGGCTATTTACTCTCAAACTACCTAAGCAGTGATCAACTAGACATGTTTCGGTCTGTTTCTCGAGTGGATACCCAACGACATGGTTGGCAGCTTACAACGGTGTTATGTTTCCAGTATCGAGCATACTCTGGATTTAACTCGGAGCAAGTTTTGTGTAAAGGACGAAAGACATTGCTTCTTATCCTCTGGCCGACATTCTGTTAAAGTTTATATTCAAGATGATAACTGCATAACTAATGGTTCAATTCGAAGCTTAACATGCCCCGGAACCTATTACAGCCAGGGGCAAAGAAAGATACTTCAGATCTTGGCTTCCATCGGAGGATATTTATATTCAGCTCCCATCATGTAGACTCCATTCGTCATAAAGGTGTGCTGAGCTAAGTACGTCATGTCCTCCACCATATCATCAATCATATTCACCGCATTCGCGTCCTCGAATCTGAGACGCACCACTTTGATCTCATCAACATCCTCGTCTTTACCTTCGGAGGATAACCAGCCATTTGGATCCGTTGTATACTGTTCCATGACATTAGCCTACCATAGCATGTGGGACGGGATAAAGCTGACCTCATCCCTTCGATTGAATTTTCTCTCCTCTTGGGGTTCAACAGCGTATCGCTGGTCTGGAATCTCGGCCAGGATCACGGTGCGGTCCTGCAGCGACCGGTCATCAACGATGAGCATGTAGCGGTTGCTAATGGGCCCAGTGTCCGACGGAAAGGCGGATAACGTAAAGACAGCAAGATCGTACAAATTCCAACCTAAGAAGTCGTACTCTTTGGTCTGCTGGATAGGTGGCTCCGTGCCTGATAGCGTTGGTAGGCTTTTAATCCGTTCTGTCTCTTGGAATGCCTCGGCCTTAGAGCGCAGGATGGAGAGGAGATACGGCGATTTGAGGTATTTCTTCGAGGGCCACTCCGAGGCGCTTGAATGTACCAGATCTTCGAGAACCTGGGGTGAAGCGGGGAGCTTAGCTTATGAATAGAGTAGGATATGTGAGTTCTGCACTCTACCTTAACGGGGGTTTTGGTGATAACGTAAGTGGGAAATATGCGATTCAGATCGACTGGTAACAATTCTTTATGCGGCACACCAGCCATTTTCGCACTACTTGATGATAGTGGGATAGACCACGAGAGGTATTTGGACTTGAGGTTGAGCTTCTAATTGCGACCAAAAAAACTCGAAAATGTGATCTTGCTAGGAGTTTGAGAGTTCCCTTCCTGAGTGAATCAAAGTCGGGGAGGTTAGACCAGAAGTTTACGCTTGGGTGGGTGGGCGGCTGGTATGCGCTAGGATTTTGATTTTATTGAGTCTCAATGCCGCGCCAACATGTTGGTATTGGTGTTGGTTGGTATTGGTTGGTTCGTATTGGTTGGTTGGTGTTGGTGATGATATGCTATTTGTAGTCAGGATGTGCGTACCTTGGGGGCTGAGGCACAGATATCAACATGGGCTTTTCAAAATCACATCCCCACATGTTGTGGCCTGAGGCACACACCCTCATTAGCTAGCATACTTAGACCTCTCCCGTACGGAGAGCCTCCTTCCCTAGACTTTACCAAAACAAGAAACCTTTACACACGTTTTACGCACAGGAACCTCTCCTCCGCTTTCATCGTGAGTCCAGGTCCTTGACACCACATTTAGAATTATCCCGTGCTTGGCATTAATAGTCTTCTTAGATTACCACCAATACAATACAAATACCATATACAGAGTGATTAACAAACATAATTGTCGGTGAGATCTCTGCAATCAAACTATTAATCAAGCTTATTATAACTTGTTCATGCCTTTCTACATCCAGGGATTGATCGAAGATTCACAGTAAGTGTATGCGACTGTGTAACCAGTCTATACCAGGGGTAGTAGCACTCTCCGGTATGTTGTTAACCCCTATGGAACAAGGGTTGATTTTACCGGCCGCAGTTGTAATATCCTTCAGGAAGGCTTCCTTGTGTTGGAGGACCGTCTAGGCGAAATATTAATAGAACTGTTGGATAGTTGGCTTAGAAATGTTGGATAGTTGGCTTTGTCGGCCTATCTCTACTCTCCAACCCACTGAGCTCTAAATTTGATCAGTTCTTAATCTATCTAATAGAAAAGCTGAATCCTCTGCATCCAGACATTCCCAGAGGATCTTCGGAGGCTAGGTTTCTATGGGATTGAATGGCTATGCTTTGTAGGCTCCATTCAGAGCATCTCTTGGAAACAATTTTGTCAAAAGTATTATTTTCATAGGCAGGAATAAAGTGAACCTTATGAAAAAAGTTGCCTCTCTTTTACTATATAACTGAAGGGCATTTCTCGAAATTCAAAACTTTCTATAATATCATCGACTACTCCACTATAAGCATATGCTTCCAAAGTCACTATTTGAAACTCGTCAAACAAAGGTTCTCCATCCAACTTTGAATCCTGTCTCCAACAAAAGCTGAGGAGCTTCTGAAATCCACACACCACCTTACAAACACATCCCTTTTACTTCTCCATCTATTTTTACTTCAAACCGCTATGCATATCACGTTCGCTTTAGTATTCAGCCTCGCAGCCCTAGAAAGTAGTTTTGTCTTCGCAATCCCGGGAAGAGGTGGGGGAGGGGGTTCTAAAGATACAAAGGGCAAAGGCAAAGGCAAAGGAGATGAAACCAAATTGAGTGGTTTTGATTGTTCCGGAGCACCAGAAAACTGTGCCAATATGTGCTATGCGGCACTTTGTGATGGTGCACCTGGAGTAGCTGTAAGTTTTGAGCCTTCCTGAACAGAAGTCCTTTAAATATGAGTACTAAATAGAGAATTAAATTACAGCTTGGAGGCCAATATGACGATCAGATTCTTGATTATATTAAACCTCTCCACTACGACGCGAAAAATAATGCCAAGCACCGAGAGCAGTCTGGCCAGAAGTATCTAGGAGGCAAGAGCACCAGGAGTAATAATATTCAGAAGAAGCTAGATCCTTTCAGAGGAACAGCGCAAGATGTATCAATTGATGAATGGCCCCCGGCATCCACCAAGGAAGGGGGAAGAGGTGCATCTCTCAGACTTGTGCCAGAAAAAGAGCAGAATAAACAAGGAGGTCAAACTCCAACCTATCCAGCATATATTACAGTACTTCAAAATTGGGAGTAAGTTGCTTGTGGAGAGAAACCCAATATTAAAGCTTATCCTAACAAGAATTATAGGACCATTCAGGAGTGTATAGACTTGGCCAACGGTGACACCTCTGTGTGCCGGAATAACCAGAGACAGTTTACGTTTGTGGAAAAAACGAAAGAATTGGTGCAAAACTAGGTTGACACTCAACTCGAAGACAATTATGAAAGTGAAGGGTAGAGTTTGTCAGTATTACCACGACAGACGACACCCCAGAATCAAGGGATTTTGTAAAGTTTTCGAGTCTTGGACTTTTGAATTTGGGCAATTTAGAGTTTGGATTTTAAGAGTTTAGGAGTTGTAGCTGGTCTGACTTTAAGAATTTACATTTAAACGCATATTGTTTCTAAATGAGTTGACAGTTACGTTGTGTTTCACAGTTCAAGAGCTGAACAAAAGACGGCTTTCTATATATAAACATTTGTCTTGCAATCCATTATTATTTATAATATAGTCTGACTACAGGTTACCAACACGAGTCCCGTGCTCTAGCGCAGCTAGCTAAACTTTATCTTAATCTTTGTTGAAGCAACCTATAGCATCAGTTTCCTTTCTTAGATATATTGGTTAGATTTGGTAAGATACCACGTCTTCTGCAACATTGTTAACACACTTATATTGATACTACAACTTGGTCTGTCACAGCCATAACTTTATGGTAATACATTGCTCAAATTTTAGCGCAAACGAAAGTGATAGCACCGGTTATGGAATTGAGGCCTTGCTTGTGGAGATAATTGCTTCTTTTTAATATTGTACGATATGTGTTGGCGTAGAAGTTTACTGAATATTTATACTCGAAGGCTGCTAAGATAGATGACAAAAAATTGGAACAGAATAATTTAGAAAACTTCCTGAAACCTGACATTGTAAATGAGATATGGAGGAGCTGAGGTTTTTCATGACAATAATACTAATACCTGTGCACAGTTATAATGCCAAGGTTTTAGGGCATCTCAAAAATGTCCACGCTTGTAATTTGTGTCAAGAAGCTCTAGCGGCCCTTTAGAACAGTTCTAAAAACCTACACATAACAAGCTGCCCATTTCCATCAAATAATTCCTTCATCTCGACACCACCAAGTAGTCGGTTGATCCAATCAGGAGCGTTTTCGCGTGTCCGTACCGGGCTGGGAGTTCCCACACTGTACAAGCGTTCCCGATCTAAAGGACAAGTAGATGCTCTGGTGTTTAACCACTGTGTCATACATTCTCTTCCAACCACATGGTTCCCACTGCACTCTAGCTGAACCGCGCTTTCTATCACGCCTTCGTCATTAGCTAAGCCATACGGCTGATAGCAAATAGGACACTCTCGGTCACCTTTTGCTAAATAAGAAGTATCAATTTCCATGCTATTTAGATACGAAGGAGTTATCCTTGCATGTTGATTTCTAATTCTCCGTAACTCGATCTGTGCAGTGTTTTCCATGTCAATGAAATCCATGCATTCTCTTATTTGTAACCATACATACTTCTTACTATATTCCATAGAGGTATTATACCAGAAAAAGATTCTAGCAAGCAACAACCAGTGTTGAACAGTGATTCTAAAATCCGCATTGAGTGTCTCGAATACCTTTTTCGTCCCAAAAACGACATATTGTTCTTTGACTAACGCTAAAAGATTCCTAGACTTCGAATCCATATGCATTTGAAGATTCACCCAAGGATTCTGCACTTTGGTGAGTGTCTGAAGAATTCTCTCTTTATGTTTTGCTATATGGTCTGCAATCGTTTCACCCAACGACCATGGCAATTCCGAACTCTGGCCTGACGGATCGGGAAGCACGGCATTCATGGGAGGATCTTCTAGCAAAATGCAGTCTGTACAATGATCAAGGAGATATCCAATCCTAGATCCGACTTTTATTGTACATCCTGGCTTCGGATCTGCGCATTTGATAAGTTGTGGTCGCGTTTCGTGACTACAGGCTCCGTAGAACCTGCTTACAGGCAAACACTAAACATTGAATTAGTATAGTTGTACTTGGGATTGAAGTAGGGATTTTGGGGATATAGGAAGTGCTTTATCGAGACTGAAGACAACCGTATGAGTGCTGAGACTTAGAAAAAACCTTCGAAGTCTTCGTTCAGGCTGTGACTCCTCAAAACGAAATTCGTCTTTTGACGTGACAAGTATTACGTACCATTTTGTATATATTCTTAATTGAAATGAAAAGTACTCTTACAAGCAGCATCATTTTTGTTCGATATTGGCTTTATAGTCCAAAAGTATTGTTGTTCGTGTACACGAAAATGAGTTACTATAGCACCAGACAGTAAATTAACCTCGCTAGCACAACAAAGGAATGATATCAACGCAACCAAAACCATACATGGAAAGAACAAAGCGAAAACTAAATAGAACAATATTCAGAACATTTAACTCCCTTGCTGCTACTTATAAGTGATGGTTCACATTGCCTTTCAACAATGATTTTGAAATCGTCACGTGGTCCCTCATCATTTCTAGTTTCCCTTATTCTATGGGGATATCATCAACACTCGTAGTTAGTCAATAATCAAAACCGACTACTCTACGAATACAATGACAATCAACGTGAAACGACGTTGCAGGTGGGTTTAATGAGGCTTGCGTAGGCCTCGCAACTAATTACATATTTAGAGTTGGCGCAAATATAAGGGATGAATCACCGTTAGGGTTGCATTATTATAAGCGTGATTGCTTTCGAGGCTACAGTACTGGTTGAATCTCTCTTCGTGACCATGTCATTTTTAACGTGCCCGCCGACAGGCGATGCCCAAGTAAATATTATTCCGTGTCATCGGCGCTGTTTGACGAGTACTTCGATAGGATTGTGTAAGTCGGCAGAGACATTAAGTTACGCTCCAAGGCCCTGACCCAGAACAGTCGAGAGAGATTGGCCAAATTGCCCTTCAGATATAAGCGCTCTTGCTCCCTGCCACGGTTTTAGACCTCTAGTGTTATCTTCGTTTCTCAATAAGATACTTATTTGTACAAAGCCCTGTTAATGAGGGCATAACTGGTACAGGACGAGATAGAGACGCAGTTGTTTTTGCAAGCCATGTGTACACATGCAGGACATCGCCTTCTGCCTGAAATCCTGATCACATGCGTGTTTGCTGTCATCAACCTCCTTCTGCTATTATCAGACCTGCGACCTTGATGTACCAGTATCAAGCGTCCGTCATAAACATGAGAAGCTATTATCACAAAGTGATAACCCAAACAAACTATGTGGCTCGGGCCTGACAGGTTAATGCAGTGTTTGCGCACACTACTATAACGAACACAATCGATTTAGATGCGCAGGCAGTTAAAAAAAGAGTCAGCAAAGAAAAATACAAGTACGAGAAGTGTACCACCTGGTGGTATATATGTCCGCAGGGTAGCCACGACTTTGCAGGTAACCGTTCAAACGCCTATATGGTGTGTCACAGTTGCTCAGCTCATCCTAGGGGCGGGCCTGACGGGACAGGTCCAGACGGGGAGTACTTTACGCCCTCGAGAGGTTCGCGCGGGGCCGATGGTTCTGGTAGGTCAGATAAACAGCAACAGGTTGAGTGGTTACTGGATCCCTCTTCAAATCGATACTATTAAATTGATTCTATGGGAAGATCTCAATGGGCAAGTTGAAGAGGGGTGGGGAGTATTTGCTGGATAGAGTTTCGGGTTTGTCGAGGGAATCGAACGGATATCATATATTCACTTTCGCAAGGAGTATGTTCAGGGATATCACTATTACCTTCTGCTTGAATCATAGATCCAAATCGACAAGCCTTTTAAAGAACTTCATCAATATCACCGAGTATGTTTGTCTCACCCGCACACTCCTGTCGCTATATGCTCACACGCTCAATTTCCTCTTTGGAGAAAGGTGGAGGAACGTCTACAAGTGGCTCGTCCTGCTCTGGAAACACTTCCACTCCTACCCATGAATGGGTAAAGATTTTGTGACTAGCAATATCCATTTCTGTAGCAGCCCACTGAAATGCAGCTCCGACCGCAATTTCTGTAGCAACATTATCAGGCACGTAACTAATGTTGTGATGAGTATGGAAATTTGAGAACGATGATCCGCATTCAAAATCCATATGCTGCGCCTTGCACCCTTCGTCATGGATGTATCGTCCATTTTCGAACTGCCACGTCCAATGATGATATTGCCATCTGTGTCTTCCGCAATCGACATGTCGACGAACCTCAAGCTCCAGCTCGTCAGGGCACATGACTCCAAAGGGTGGCCACCCTGAAAGTGGTGTGTTTCTAAAAAGATGACCTCCAGACGCAACTTCCCAACAGTCACGACGAAGACGCCATACATCTGCCCGAGATATAGTGTTGTCCTCTCGTAAGTAGGGCCCAGAACCACAGATGTCCATATATGATTGTGGAAATCCTGTCCATAAAGCAACTTCAGGAATCGGTCTTGCCGGGGTAGGGGCTTGCTGGGTCTTTAGAAAAGGAATGAGACGTTCAATAAGCTTTGTCCGGCCAAATAATAAAACAGCGTACCAAATTGGGGCAAGATTAGGTCGGCGAAGTGCCAAGGTATGAGCTAGTAGCTCAAGATCATTCGTGATGAGAGGCGTGAGAATCTCGATTATCCCATCGCACCAGGGACTGACCAGGTTGCAATCCACATCTGGTTCCCAGAATGTACTCCAAAGCGCAGATGATAGAAATTGTGGATTTGAACTTAAAGTCATATACTTGGAAATACTGCCAAAGTCTTCCAGAAGCTGACATGGAATTATGGGAGCGATTGACGATGAGATACATGGCCTGCCAAGTCTCGGTTCCGGTAATTGGACACTTGAAGCAGCTAGGTTAAGAAGTGGTAGTGTTAATGCCATGGCAAGGGCAGCGGACGGCTGGGTTCCTAAACAGTACCTGGCTGAAAATCTGGAGAGAAATTGCACAGCTTGGCTGCTCGAAGGAGGTGGATCAGACTGGGAATTTTTGAGACTTCGAGCAGTAGTAGCTACTCTGAAATTCAAGTCTCCCTCGTATGTGATTGCCCATGGCGGTTGTTGAGCTCTAGGCGCCTGCCACCCCTGACCTGGTGCCAGAAGTGCCCTCCACCACAAGAGTTCATTTGATGTGGCATCGCCTATATCAACAGTAATGCAATGCTTATCTGTATCACTTTGCTCGTCGTAATCTGTGACCGGTGCCAGGTTTGTTGAAAATCGCATGGGGAGATCCTGCTTCTCTAACAGCTTTTTGGACAGAATATATGCCCAGCCAGCAAGCATGATAAAGATGCCGTTGTTATGCCCATATGGTTGTTTTGTTCTACACGTCTCGTCCTGCCAATTTGAAAAGGGTGCCAATGGAGAGAATTCGCATTTTGTTGGACGGCTTCTTGAAAGGATAGGATTCCATCGCTGCGGTGCCCCAGTCCTCAGAAGCAACGAACAAGTGTCAGGACTGGTCCGCCTCCATGTCGATTGCCCTTGTAGAGAAGACACTCCCTTTAGATCATCTGGTAGTGCTGGAAGTCGATATAGCCAGTTTGAGACTCTCAAATTCTCTTGAGAGATATTTTTGATTGATTTTGCCCTTTCAAGATGGCCTTGCCAGACGTGTCTGCTTCTCGCAAGGACGTGCTCAACTTGCTCGGTCGTGGGAAGGATAGGATCATCGTGTGTACTCGTAGAGGAGTTGAAATCGTCGTTCACGCTCGGGATTATTGATGCAGTGCTATTGTCAGTAGAATCCATTGCTCTACACAATATTGTTTAACGATGGCACGACGTCATCTCCAGCTCTTTTTGGCCTTGATGCCTAAGGCTTATAAATAAAACTACAGCGTAAACATGTCGTTTTAGCCCAAATATCGTTAGTCGCGCCGCACGAGGTACCTGATCAGCGTGGCGATCTTATGCCACAGCCGCAATAAGGCTGAAGGCGATTTCCCATGCTGCAGTAAAGCCCAGAGCATGGATACGGCCTCTTTATATATGTTAAAGCCAAAAAAAAATTTGATGGTAGAGTTGTAATACAGAAACTCTATTTCGCTATAAATGAAGACTCTTTATCAGTCAGTGCGAGACCGAAGACATATATATTTTTCTTTGATTTGAAGGGCTACAGAGTATCTAGCAGCGGCCATGGAATACAAATCATAGTATATGATAATAAATAATAAGGTGTGTACAGATTTTAAGATGTTTCAAGTCAAGGTACCTATCGTTTTCTCCGGCACACCGGGTTTTCCGGCACCCACGGATGCACGTTACTGCAGTCTTAATGTTTCTAGCGTTTGTCTTCCTACATAATCGTGATAAATTTGAATAGGCGATTTATTCATTTAATATCAGGCTGTAACGTGGTGGTTGCGAGGCAGATTTTCCCAAAGGCATGGCGTGGAACATCAGTTTGCAAACTCAAATGCTCTAGTTTTACGAGAGCTATATCTCCCACTGAAGCTCGTGTATTGGAATAGTGTCGGAATCAGAGCAAACTTGCGCTGGGCATGATTTCCAGAGATTGAGATTGAAAATGTGTGTTTTATGAACGAATACATATGTTTTATCTATTGCTCCCAAATGCTCCTTCTTAGGATATCGACATCGTATTCGAGCAATTCCCCGATCCTAGGATGGTGAGTTCCAGACGCCATTTTGCCACTTGTCCATTTCCAATCATCAGTATCAAACTTATCCAGCATGGATCTTTTTCTCTTATTATCCTCGCCCGGTCCTCTCCACAACTGAGAATATTCGCGGTGGTCATCATGGTGGACTTCTAGCCATGACTTCGCCTTCCCATCCCGTTTCCGTTCGCCGTTGAACATCATGAATTCCAAGCCTATTGAGTTTCGAAGTCCTTCGACGTATCGATTGAATTGTGCCTCGTTACTTTGCTCAGATAACTTGATATCGGAGTAGAGCTTCAGGGTGGTTAATTTGACCCATTGTGATGTCCAATCTATCCCCATCTCGCCATCTCCTTTCCATCGTAATGCTGGTGCCCAGTCTGTACATCCGGTCAGATCGATGTACTCCAGACCATATAAGATGGTTGCCAGTCTGCGCATGATAGAAGCAGCTTCGCGATAGTCGTTATCGAGTGTATGTGAGTAAAAGTTTGTACCACCTGCCTGATAAGTCTTCCCGAATGGCGATGTAACAATTGCATTCTGAGAATTCGGTGTCATGCAAGGTACAGGCCAATGGGCTAGCGAAAGATGCGTAAGCGCTGGGACGTGTTTCGCAAACTGGAGGAAGCGTGGCCAGGAGATGTCTTGCGGTGGATAAGATAGAGATAGGTGCGTAAGATGCGTTATAGTTGGTCCCAGTGATCGTGAGACCGTCACTTCCCATGAGTCTTCAGCCTCTTCCGCAAGCTCTCTATGCGTCTCGACGATTTCGGTGAGCTGTTTAAACGAAACTGAACGTCCCACAGAGCCAGACAAGTCTAGTCGGTAAAACCTATCATTGTCGGGCAGATCCTGAACCCCAGCTGCTCCAGGCGGAAGAAGAATGGCTTTCAAATTTTCATACCCGATACCATGGTCAGGACCGAAAACTGCGATATTACTTAATAAATCCATCCTTAGGCGAGTTCGGATACTTGAAAGATTATTTCTCTCCCACTCTGCTATAAAATCCCAATCCATAGCCATACGTCTTAAGCACACGTTCATCAGACTTCGACTTTTATTGCTAGTCGATTTGATTCGTGTTTCAAATTGACTCGAAATCTCCGGTAAATGATTAGTTGTTTCTGGATATAATCTTCCCTGTCGACTATCTCCAGCACCAGCGCGCGTCACCTTTGCCTTATTCAACCAGCTCTCGGGAGGAGCAGGACCTGCAGGTCTAGGCCGTCCATTCTCATCAAACAATCTTCTAGCCTCCCGACCTCTAGATCTTGGTGGAGGGGTTTCAGGGAGGGAGAGAATTCGCTGGATTTGTGGAGGTAGACTTGGTGCCATAACTGTGCCAGCACCAGCGCTTTGCTCGGGGGTGATTTGAGATCTGCGAAGTGAAGATATAAGGTCGTTCACGGTGGGGGTTTCATTTTCTGTGGTCATCATATCCTCAGCGGAGTAATGGTTAGGGATTAATGACTCAATATAGGCAGGACTTACGGCTGATGCTCGAGGATTCCCCGAGTCTGCTTAACGAAGGGTGAACAGTACTGGGGGGCTTAGAGTATGGTATGTATCGTTTCTTTGGCATAGAGAAGGTGAGAAGGTGAGAGGGTGAGAAGGTGAGAATGTGTCGTATCAAGATATAGTGGATGAGGTGAAGATAACAGTAATAAGAGTGTCGATTACGTAATCATTCTTGGTGGGGTTGGTGGGGGTTTAGCGTCTACCGTTGAAACTTAAACTCAATGTCCCTCCGGTCTCTGAATGCTTATATAGATTTCTCATCTCAGCTTGAACTTTCATATCAGCCTATACTGCTAGACAAATGAATCCTGTGATTTTTAAACATTGACCACATTCGTGGAGCCGTTATAACTCTAGAAGGTGGCCGCAATGGCATGCGCTTCCGCCACCTTTTAGCTGTTGCCGATGAGAATCAGAGATTGCTTCAGCGTGCAACTGCAAATCATGCAAAGTGAAGTTTGAATAAGCTTCAACTACAGCCCAAACTAATAACAGAAGTTCGTGGGCAGTTCATTCGCTCGAATTTTGCACTACTTTAAATAATTATTACTCATTTTTGCACGATCGTTAGTAACCAGCTCAGTGTCAGCATTTCGCCTTTCCATTTGGAAAAGGGAAAAGACCCTAGGAATTTGAAGCATGATGGAAGTGTTGCGGAAGGAGAGAAAGTCCCTCCTCAGTGAATTCATGCTCCTTCCCAAGCCGCCTAATTCTTCTGACCGTACTTCACAACACAATTAATATCTCAAAACCAATACCAAAGTATTCTCCAAGACCAGATGACAGTATCAACTTACGATCATATTTATACATCGCGACTCTTCGATAGACAGTACTGAGTAACTTGGCGGTTGATAGTCTTCATTCCTTACGGCAGAAGTTGAGAACGCATGCTTTTATCAAAATCCTTGAAACTGGATTGAAATTGTTATTCTAGCCTACGAGGGCGTTCAACCTTCGCAAATCTACGAGTCCACCGGCATGTGTCTGCAGATTGTCCTTAAGTACGGGATCTGCCTCCACTCAAGCCGCCCCTACTTCATCCGCTGTATAATTCCTAGGCATGGATGTAGGATTTCGACTCCGTATGTAATGACTCGTAATCAAGAACTCTGTGCAGAATGTACAATGTCAAATAGTACGCCAATAAAGAACCTTCCGCCTTTTGAGCGAAAGTACCTTGAGTTTATGTCTAGCAATCCTGATCCGTGGCAAAACGCTAGAGATATCATGATATCTAATAGACCAATCGCAAGGCTGTTACGATTCGTTGATCGAGACCCAAACTTTATAAGTCCAACAGGACTTAGCTTTGTCAATCGGATATACATGCTCATGTACCTCCGCTTCTTGCAGAACCCGTCCTTGGAGAAGCGGAAAAGAATTTTGATAATTCAAATCAGAAAATACTTCGAAAGAATAGCGATGGAACTTACCGCTCAAGATATCGTGAGAAAGAGATTGGAAACGCTTCGGTCTAATACGATAAACGCGAAGCTACAATACGTGGATCTTGGGAGAACACCCAATGGCTGTCAGGAATGTGGTATTTGTGGAGTTCCTTACGGTGTACATGACGGTGGCAAAATTGAGTATCCTGTTACCTTACTTTGCGATGAGAAGCATGTATTTGGCAATATTTGCATCCATCAGTGGCTGGTTACTAATTCAACATGTCCTCTTGACCGGAAACAGATTGCACCCCCCCAGGTACGGCGAGCTCCAAACTTCCCAATATTAGACTGTCCATGGTGGGTAATTGAGCTCGCAGGTGGACGTCATCCCTGTAATTATCACTCTTTTCGAGAAAACAATTTTGACTGGGTGAGGTTTGCAGCCGAAGCACCTCCTGCGCGAGTCGAGCAGCCAACTAGACAAGAGGAAGGAAATGACCAAAGCGAAGGTGAAGGCGATGAGAAAGACTCCTACATGGAAGAGGACGACTATTTAAGGCTAGAGGGCCCATAGTCGGGACCTGCCGGATGGGATATATTCAGAGGAAGATTCAGATGGCGACCAAGCACAGAAATGATGGGTAGAATCGGGCACATGATAAAATTATCAACATTGGAAGGTTCAGTACTACTTATAATCTCACTTTCAAGGCATAAGACTATTAGCATCCGAGTAGCTTTATTCCAAGGCAAAACTGTAATGCTATCAAGTTTCCTTGTCAACATGTTTTGCACATCAATGTCTTGTACACGCTAAATAATTAGCAATCACGATTCACTGTAAAGCTTAGGACCTGAATATTGCTCGTGACTCTGACATTTCTTTCAAACATTTTATTTTAGACCTTCTCTAATTTAAGAACAGAGAAATTCCTTTATAACCTCAAACGAAAAGTGTTCGCGACTCAACTGGATCAACTATTTTGAAGAATTCTGGATACTCTTATATCTGACGATTGCTTACGGAAATTTTTCGCTTGGCTGTTCAGCAAATTCAAATCCAGTTATCAAGATTTTCATATATTTGCTCCTTATTCCAAAACGTTAAATCTCTGGAGTACACGATTTTAAGATACCGAGCTGCGCTTAAATCTTCCGTGAGCGTTATAGATGCACTTGTCTTCACGAGTGTGTATGGTAAAATCACTTAAGTCGTGTGACTACGTGTAAAACACTTAAAATGATGATCTGTCAGCCAGATTCGATCTGACTTTGGACTGCTTTAAGACAAAATTAGCCCCTTTCTTTGAACATTACATAAAGTCATAAAAACAACAAAATTCACTAAAGGTACCGGGAAACCAATATGTCATAGGAATAAAATTACAGTAGATTCACGAGTAAAACTTCATATGTAAGATATCGTGGTTAGCGACTAAAACATCCTAGCTTCTGCAATGAGGAGAAACAACGACATGACTCTACAGTACAATAGTCACGATACAAATAACCATAACACGGGCAAGACTTCCCACGGCTAATTGGCGACCACTTCCCATTTAGCGCTGACATTGATTCTTCCATTCTTCTATGGACGCCATAACTAGACCATCACAGAGGTAATGTCGAGTCAAATCTACGAATAGACAGTGATGGCAGCCACAAATGCAGCATCGATTGTTGTTTGGCCAGAAACGAGGGCTACAACATCGGCGGGCTGGGCCTTTGCCTGGAGAGCAACGCCTAGCTTAGCGGCATCGGTTTGTAGGGTTTGCAAGAGGCTCTTGACAAGAGGAACAAGGGCAGAGGCACTGAAGAGCGGCTCCTATATGTAAAAGTAAACACCTCGCTAATCATAAGTATGGGTACATTGAACACTGACCTTAACAATCAAAGCAGTGAGAGTAGCCTGAATCTTTGGAACTTGCGCTGCAATGGCGGCGACGACACTGGTGCTCTCAGTAGTTGTGAAGGCAGTTGCCGCGTTAGTGTCGGTGGTGGCCTTCTTAACGGCAGTGTCTACTGCAGCTTGGTTTGTGGAGATGGTGAGAGCAGGAAGTAAACCTCCCTGGTAGGCTGTGACGGAAGCGGTCAAGGTGTCAAGTGCAGTGCTGATGGATGTGAGATCCTTCAAAACTGTTGTCGCGTCTCGGTTGACAATTGGGCTACATGTTGCAACACTCAGGGTAAGCAACGCGCAAACAAAGGTCTTGATTTGAACCATTTTGAAAGAATAAGCTTATTCCGGTGATTGTAGTTGAAAGTTTAATGTGGAAGTTATAAAATCAGAGAGGAGTGAAGACGAACGAAGAGAAAGTATATGGAGATATCTAGTCTGACTTTATACCCATTCACGAAAGTAAATACTACATAGTACACATGTCAAACATGACTTCCTCGGCACTTCTCCTGTATTCACATTTCAGAGAAAGATGCAACGAGGTTGAAAAGGTCATCATGTATAGTTGAAGTTGCACATCACGCTAGCCCCCGCCACAAACCCTGTTTAGGGTCGTTCCCCATATTCCATCACGGACCTTCTTTACCCCTCATTCTCCATGAACGTGCAATCTGTTGTCTTGATACGCAGCGCAGGGATTTTCCACCCCAGGAGGCAGAAAACAGCCGCATTCCATGAAAAACATTGCGCAGTGAATGACAATTATACAGTACATCAAAAGCCAGCAATTTTCCTTGCAATTTCCTCAAAGCTCGGACACATCTTCCCCGCACAATAGATTTCCAGGCCCATTGAGGTAATTAAATCAGAATTATAAGGCAGGTGGCTTGGTAGAGAAGGGTGTTTGTTGCAAAGCGGACAGGTAAATGAATGCGGTGTCTATATCTCGCAAACCATCCGTGCCTTTCCCCTGCAAACTGAACTCCTCTCCCCGCAATCCTTCACGTTTGCCCCTGTTACTGTCGTCCGCTGGAGGCGCCTAATGTCAAAACGCAGTGATATTAAGATTCCATCACATGCCGTTGGAGGATGATAGGGCACGTGGTCATCCCTATTCGTCTAGGAACAGACTACTTAGAGAAACCCTCTCTTCGATAGGATTAAAGCTCATCAAATAAGCAATGATTGGATATAAATATAGTGGTTTGATTCTTTAAAAACAAAAACTAGAATCAGTGTCCTCGTCGGCTACAGTTCGTTATCATTATAATCCACCCCCAGATTATTCTTCTACCTGACAGGTAAAGCTTATTTTGACACATTTTAAAAGGTTAATGCGTGGAGATTTTCATTGGGCCTCCAGCTAGTATTGTTTTCCTGTTCGGACCGTGTGACAAGGTATAAATAACACTTGCAAGGAACTTTGATTAGTGTAACATGGGGCGGGTATATTTCAGTAGAGACGCTATTGGTAGAAACCTCCCCAGCTAGCATCTAACAGGCGGAGCCTACAAGTAGGATTTGGGATATCTTTTCTTGTTGTAAAATGTTCAAATAATTTCCGATAAAAATCTTGGTCAGAGCCGAAAACCAATACACTTCGTCCAACGGCTTGAATTGCTTTCGGATGTGGATCAAGCGTCTTTAATTTACAATATTACCGTAATTTTGCTCCAGATACGGCGGTTTTCATGGCTCATTTAAAAGATGGCACGTTCACTACAGTAACAGTAGAATCCGAGGTTCGCATTGTTAGTAGCTACGACCATCCGTTCACAAGCTTGTGAAAGGGACCGACCTTCCGCTTATAAGACTATTGAGAAAGTCTTCTTGAATTTAGTATCGCTTTCACATTCTTTTAAGATCTCTCAAGACACTGGAGTAGTAACTCGTTTCACTCGTTCATTCTCTTGTTAAGTTGCTCAAGGTACCCAGCTCATCCTAACAAACCGCCCAATTCCTCACCAACCATACAACATCAATATGAGAATCACTACCGTACTGCCAGTTGCGACTTTGGTGCTCAGCGTCGCTTCCGAGGGCATACTCGTCGAACGAGACGTTGCTACGATCACAAATGTGTTGGATGTGGTTGGGTCTGGACTTACTGCACTCGATAACGCTGTCAGCGAATTCACCGATGACATATCCTCAATTGATACCGTCGGTGCTGCACTGCAACTTACGATCAACAGCGGAACATCAAGCGTTGTAGGGAGCGGTGATCTCACCCTTAACGATGCGATCGCCTTATCCATCCCGGTCACGGCGTTGCAGTCTCTGGGCGAAACACTTGTCGCCAATCTGATTTCAAAGAGACCAGCATTCGAAGCAGCCGCAAAATGTACATCTATTAGCTCACAGGTGTCTGGGATCCAGTCAGCCTCCCAGACTCTCATTGACGCCATCGTCGCCTTGGTCCCTGAGATTGCTCAAGCCCTCGCTGCTTCCCTAGCCGCCCCATTCGAGGCTGCGTTAGCTCAAGGTGCCGATGCTTTTACCCCCAGCAACTGCATCGATGCTGTAGTCGTTACCAGCTCTACAACAGCATCTTCTACTGCAGTTGAAACCTCCACTGCAGTCGAAACGTCTACTGCAGTCGAAACATCTACTGCTGTGGTCATTACCAGCTCTACGGCTACATCTTCTACCATCGAAACCCCCACGAACTCTACAGCTACATATTCCACCGCAGTCGAAACGTCTGCTGCTGCCACAACTTCCAACGCACCCCCATATGGCACATATCCCACCGCCGGTGGTTCAAACGCGACCACCATCATGTCTCATCCAGCTCATGGTACCGGATACGTTTCCCACCCGGCGCCATCAAGCATGGTGATAAACACCTCGATATATGGCACCGGATCCTCTACCCCAACAACGTCGTCAATTGGGGCAGATTATACTGGTGCTGCCGATGTCAAACGCGCAGCCAGCTCCTTTGGCATGCTTGCACTTGCCGCTGCCGCGTTAGTATTATGATTTAAGTTGCAGAAGCTTTAACTCGGGGGAATTTGCATCGTGTACAGGATATGAGGAACGAAAAAGCTGCTGTTTGGCAGTGAATATTCAATGGGGAAGAGGTTTTTTAGACATGTTTAATTATGGAACTGACGTTGACGATAATGTAACAATGCTAGGGGCAATATGGACATTTAATTACATGGGCATCAGCCGATTTTAGAATTCATGTCAGCTGTCATTAATATAACATCGAAATGAATTACGTTTACGAACAGAAAACTTATGTATGCATTCTCACTACTGGACGGTGACTTTCACGACCTTCAAGTACTTGGAGTACTCCGTGGCCGATAACTCGGAGCTATCTATTTGCAATAGGAGGGGTGACATAAATATGAAAGAGGTCCTCTATTACGATTACGAGTTGACGTATAGTTGCTGGAGCTTTAGGTCAAGAATTCTCAGGCGAACTGAGGAAGAAATATGAACGGTTTTGGTGATTTCAAGAGGACTAACTAGACTATTATCCTATGCGAATTGGAGAATCTAATGAGCGTACAAGAGTTAGGACATCTCGATCAGAAGCCACATAGCATTCATCGTTTGCTTAACCTCCTTGTTTTTCATGGATACCTTTGAATGTACCGCCCTTTCTTCATCAGAAGCCAGCAAGAGATTTCTCTCCAGCCTGTTTTTACGCTTCTCAATCTTGTCTATCCGCGTACTGAACTTTTGTTAAACTTGAGTTGTTAAACTTGAGTTGTGCTCTACTTCTGTTCTTTGCACCCCTCCGCAACTCTTTCTCTCGCTTTCAAGCACGCTTATCCACCTCCTCCATCCCCTTTTCGCATTTTTATGCTGCTCAACATCTCCCTCATGTTTCTTCTCGTCCTCCTTCGCTATCTAGAACCTCTACTCACGATATGAACAAAAAGGGAGTTTCCTCGGTGCATAAAGTTGTGATAAGCCGCTTGTCTTTTGATAAGTCTAAAGAACGAAGCTCTCCGTAGGGAGAGATCTAGGTATATCTAGCTAACTATTGGGGATGTGTTGTGCTGCCTGAGGCCACAACATTCGCAGCACATGCCAAAAGCTTCGCTCGTTGTTCTAGAACTTTATCCTGGCTCTATCTACGCTTTTTCAATAGCAGCACTCATCTTAGCTAGCAACGTTGTCTGTGGCACTGTTGGAGGGACAACAAACAAAAGCAGAGATACGTATAGTATCAGACCATCAAGTAATCTCCCACTCCTATAGTACTAATATTCTCGGTCACCAATTAACACCAGCCTTTCTTTCCCATCTATCAGAAAGATGTAATGTCTACAACAAGGCATCATGACTTAAATCCTTAACCTGTAGACCCATCATCATAAAAAGACCCTCTCAATTCACCTCCCCCATATCCTTTCTCAATCTGACATTTTTCTTGGTACTTCTTCTCAGCTACCGTGCCAACTTCTTGCCTGCGCCAGAACACCAACACCAACACCAACGCCAAAACCAATCAATACCAACAACAAGTTGCAGACAGACCATGCCACGGCACCACACATTCCCATAACACCAAGTAACCACCCAGTCCGAAGTCCCAAGTCCCAAAGCCCTAGACGAGCTGCGCCAGCCAGCCCCGGTTGAAATTACAGAGTAAACACGCCAAGCTCGAGTTCAGATGGCTGGCTCTGCGGAATCCGTGCTCGGGCTCGGGTGTATGTGTGTGTGTGTGTGGATGTGCCCAGCATCCGCCCCAAAAGCTTGTCCTATGCCAGCCATACCGTATCATACCATAGCATACCAGGGGACGATGTGTGGCGCAGATACGCGGGAGATGAAATAAAAAACTGGATAGAAGATCAGGGGGGGGTCGAAATAGTTCTTGGCTTGAGTTGGATGGATCAACAGGATAGTTTGTGTAGTAAGGCTAACTTATTTGCCAGTGGAGGCGGTTTTTGTAGAAAGAGAAAGATATATGCTAAATCTAGAAAATGAAAAAAAAGCACTATTCATCTCTAGTCGTATAGGTTTGCAATGTTTGTAATTAGAGCTTTACGAGGGGAGGACCCCCCGCAATTTATTTTTCCCAACCCAGTTGGCTGGCTGGCTTGCGAACCCGCCTTTTCACAAACTAGACAGACATGAAAACACTCATGCATACATATGAAGGATGACGATAACGGTTACACGGTATTCGGGAAATTTCTAAGAATACACATAAGCCAGACCCAGCTATCTTGCTCTATCAGGCGCACGTGGTATCAGCCCCTTGAACCAGATATATCAAAAAGCAAGCCTGGTATTGCAGCAGCCATTACCGATAAGGGTAGAGGATGTAGGTACATTCCGACGGGATCCTCACCCTTCAACTCCTCTTTAAAAAAACAACTACCTGAAAGTATCTAGTTACAAACTCGCCTCTGGCGTCCATTCCTGCACCAGCAGTGCCACGCGGGCTTCTCCAAACAGCTATTTCCATCTACTCGTCGTCGTTGATATCGACGACCGTATGCTTCCACTTGCGAGCCGGGACATGACGGTTGAACAAAATGTCAATCTCACGGAAGGATCTGTTCTTCATCTCGGGAATCCAGATCCAAGCCATGCCGGTGCAGATAAAGGCGGTGCCAGCCCAGACGTAGCCGCTCTTGCCGCCCAAGGCCCACTTGTCATCGTTGAGCATGTAGCTGGAGAGGAAAATGCAAGGAATGTTGACTAAATAGTAGGCACCTCGTCCGACACCAGTTGTCAGGGGCCGGAGACGAACAGAAGATGTCTCGCCGATGATGACCCATGAGGCGGGGGCGGGTCCTAAGCAGAACAGGACGGAGACGATCAAGCCAAGCGATGCTTGCGCATTGCTAGCCGCCACACCACCGCCAACTGAAGCTGCAATACCGAGCGCGACCAAGAATGCACAGCTGATGAATTGACCATAGACATAGATGGTGCGTCGGCCGAGGTACGTGGTGAGGACCCAAGAGAGCATGACCATGATCCACTGGAGGCCAGAAGTGATGAGCCCAAGTGCAAATGCGGTGTTGTCTGCCATGCCGGCCTCTGAGCTGGTGTTAGTCTGGTATGCGGCTGCAGGAAATAATAGTTGGACTCACGTTTGAAAAAGTAAACGGCTTGGTTAGCGATCAGATTGCCCGTCAGGTTCTGAGATGCATACACACCGCACACAATCAATGTGCGGTAGAGATCGGTGCCTTTCCACAGCTCAACGAGACTGGGCTGCTTCTCGCTCTTCTCCAGGTCGATTGTGCGACGCATCATTGCGACCGAGTCGGAGGCATTATCAGTTGCACTCACGCGTCCAAGGCGTCTGACCGCCTTCTCTGCATCGGCAAGACGGCCCTTTCGTACGAGCCACCAGGGTGATTCCGGCGCGATGAAGAGCAGGATGGCGAGAGGAGTAGGAAACATCCACTGGAGTGCAATGGGGACCCTGGTATGACAGTTAGTACTATGCTCCGCGAACGCATCTCTGGAGCAGACGAACCTGTACGCTGAAGCGTCACGCTTGGATTGGTAGTGGTAAGTGATACCGCCGACAATGATCGCCCCGATCGCCCAGAACATCTGTAACATCTGCGTCGCTGGAGCTCTCAGTCTCAGCGGCACAATTTCGGAACAGTAGGCGGGTGCATTGGCGATGAAGATTCCCCACGGGATACCTTCCAGGATCTGGGCTGCGAAAAACATGCCCTGGCTGTTGCCGAAATAAAAGATGAAAATGGCAGCGTTCAAGAACATCAGACCGCCAATGGTTGCCCATCGATATCCGATCCAACTCGTAATTGGCCCTGCCAAAAATACACCGATAAAAGCACCGACTGGTCCGCTACACTGGAATGCTGACTGCCAGGAAGCTTCGATAATATAGTCCCCGGTGTTCTCGCTGTACACGCCGAAATCCCTGGCAAACTGCAGGGTGGCGATGAACTGTCCCATCAAGAAAACACAGTACGACTCCATGATCTATGGCATCGCAGCGTCAGAGAAATGGTCTGCCGGGGGGATGGGGGACGAGCTTACAATGGTGCACGACATGACGAACGCCCACCAGCTGGCAGCAGGATACGCCTTGACAGCCTGGATCACGGTCATATCATGTTCGATCTTCTCGGCATCAATGGCGCCTGTTCTGTTGTAGTCGACCTTCTCGTCCATGTTGTAGACCGGACCGCCCGTCGAGGCAGGCAACGCCTCGACCTCGGACGCAGAGGTCGGCTTCTCGGAGTTGACGTGGTTCATGTTGACGGTTTCTGAGGAGAAAAGAGACAAGAGGAACGTGGAAAGGCCAGAGAGGCACGACCGGGTTGTTAAATCTTTCTGTATCCCTACAACCACCACACGCTCACTCATCACGACCATCGCCGTCCTAGCTCCATTGAGTCAAGTCTTGGGCCGGGCCTTTCGTAACGCATCGACGACGGGGTCATTTTTCCGGATCGTGGCAGCATCGCTTGTGGCCGTAACGTCGCACTTGGCTCGCCCTTGCTTTCATCTCGCGCTCTGATTGGCTGCAGCTGCGTGTAATCTGACCCCGGTCGGAAGTAGATGTGCCGGGCCAATAGGCTGCTCGTCTGCATTCATGTGATTTGCTGGTGATAGCAGTCCGGGCTGGGATTAGGTTCACAATTTTGGATAATCCCCAACGTGCTTTTACCCCGTAATCGTCGGTCGGGCTAATGTTAGCGCGACGGTGGAGAACTGGGGGGCGTCCAGTGCGGGGTTGTTAGCGCCTTAGCGTCGCGGCTCTACTCGGTACGGCCATACGATGCTGGAAGGCTTGCCATTGGTGCGCTTCAAGGCCGAATGGAGTGGAAACTGGGAGTGGAACTGGAAGTGGAACCTGGGCTCGCCTGGCACGATGGAGTTAGATCGCAACGGCGATAATACCTACGGTTTATCCGGGTGGTATGGTGACCGGGATAGCTCATCTCCTGGGAACTCTTAATTATCATTCATTCTTCACTCTACCTGGTTGCCGGGAGGCCTCTCACCTCCTCGACGGAGAGGATTGGACAGCATACGCTTCCAATGCGAACAAACTGGTCTTGCTATGGATGGCGAGAGATAACAAGGAGCGACCGCCCAAGTTGAGGGCCTTTTCTTCATAGAACTCACGATCGAGAAGGCACTACTACATACAAGGCGAGAATCCTCCTTTCTATGCACCAAAATGCTACATGACGAATCCTCCATCCGGCACGGTGACGTTGATTGTTCTTATGCGTGATCAGAGGTCCTACGGAGCTTGATGAGTTGTAGCAACAATGGTAGGAGAATGAGTGAGACTTGATCACAAACATTAGTTCAATGAATTATCCGCTTCTTTCATGCTCTAGCAACCCCATACTTTCGTGGCGGCCTGGAGAGACAGACTGGTCGGTCTTCAAGAGGCTACAGAGGTTGGGGACCAAGCCGAGGAGTACTATAGATTTCCCTATCCGCATCTAAGTCACACGTGATATTGATGAGAAGCCATCTGAAATCACGGGGGGTGCCAGTCTCGCCTTTACGGGAACCTGAATACAACTCCGATGATATAAAATGGCCGGAGAGCGACCGAGATAGCCTCAGTCCATGCCTGAAAAGAGTTGAAGTAAAACCGGACCCGGACCCGGACCCGGACCGTGGTGGTAGTGGTAGTATTCGTTCGTAGACTACTTACTCACCTAATGTCACGACAACCCAACTCTTCGGCGTTCAAGCTGAGCTTCTTTTGACTGTAGTTACCCCGCCAATACTGTGAGAAGATATCACCGTCCTAATATCTCGATCCTCCCATCGATGGGCGTCAAAAGCCGCTTCAATTATTAGTTCCCCTCCCTGCTCTATCCAGGATATCAGTCTGTCTCTAAATTTGGAGGCAATCATCAAAACATTTATCAAGAAAAAAATACCATCTACGAGCTTTGAAGACACGGAGCATAAAGAAATGTTTATACCGAACTTATCTGGACAAACGAATATGAATTTATATATAAAATGCCAAGCATTTTAGCGAGATATCATCTGTAATGGGAACGTACGAAGAAGGCCCTCCATGTTGATGGCCGCTTGTGATACAAATAGAACACGGCAACAGCTTATCTCGCTGCCCATCATGAGACTGATCGACACGGAAACGTTGAAGATCAGAAGCTTTACAGGTGAGATCCCCCAATATGCAATTTTGTCGCATACCTGGGGCAACGATGAAGATGAGGTCGAGCTTCGGGATATGGCCGATGCGGATCAAGCTGCCCGAAAGAAAGGGTTTGCGAAGATTGCTGAGACCTGTCGCATCGCGCGTTCGCGTGACAATTTACGATACGCATGGGTCGACACCTGCTGCATTGACAAGACTAGCAGCGCTGAATTGAGCGAGGCTATCAACTCCATGTTCCAGTGGTACGAAGAAGCAGCGATATGCTATGCCTTGCTCTCGGATTTATGCCCGGCTGGGCCTCACCAGACTAATATCGGAGCCCTTTCGAAGTCGCGATGGTTTACTCGAGGGTGGACGTTGCAGGAGTTGATCGCGCCACGGAACATCGAGTTCTTTGACCAAGAGTGGATTTCACAAGGCACGAAAAAGTCATTGTGCAAACTTCTCTCCGAGATTACAAAGATCGATACTGGGATCTTGGATAAGACGGTAGCCTTGGACAGTGTCCCTGTCGGTCGACGTATGTCGTGGGCCTCAGCTCGCGAAACAACGAGAATGGAGGACGTGGCTTACTGCTTGCTGGGCATCTTCGGTGTCAACATGCCTCTTCTGTACGGCGAGAGAACCAAGGCTTTTTTTCGGCTGCAGGAGGAGGTCATCAGGCTAACCAATGACTTGACACTCTTTGCCTGGCAGTCGCATGGCCCGGAAGGGTTTCAGAGCATCATGGCGCCGTCTCCCGCAGAATTCTCGAGTTGTTCACAATTACGTTCGACGTCCATTCTCCCTGCTGATTTTAGCGTCACCAACGCTGGCATACAATTTCCCGGTATCATAAGAATGGGGTCCCACCACTGGCCGTGGTCAGGCCGATGTATGGCTGATAACAGCTTTTACGTGTTGCCTATAAGATGTACTTTTGACAACGACTATCGTATAGATGAGCCTAGCATGCGCTTTAAACGTGACGGCGTAAGTGACTGTGAATTTCAGGAATCGAACAACATTGCGCAACCTGATCGTGGAAAATACACCAGGGTATTGTGCATTCAGCTCCAATACTTTGGGTATAATCGTTTTGTGAGGTCTTCCAGTGGGATATATCTGCTCGACGACCTCCATCTATATTCGATGGATTTTAAAGAGCGCGTGTATGTAGCTGCACGGATTTCGGATCCTTTGTTGTTAGAAATCGGTCGATCTACAGCCAGAGCTATCCAGTTCTATCTTCCACCTAGCGTGCAATGTATCGGGGCACATCCAAAATCTCACTGGTGTATCCTCACAAAGACATTCTTCACCCACGGGCCGGCCAGATTCTTGGCGCGGGCGACGTTCAGAGAAATTGACGACAGGTATACATTTACCATAGTTTGCGGAATGCTGCACAACCTGCCCGACGTTTCCGGCTCGCAGTATTGGCTTGCTATATACTCGGAGCAAGACAAGGAGGCTGATAAGTATTACCATCGAGATAAGAAGTCCGTCGTACCGCGCAATGGTCCTTATAGTCTCCAGTTCCCCGGCTCTAGCATGCTCATCGAAGTTTCTGGGAAGGAAGGCATTGTTGAGCAGGGCTGTGTAAGCAGTGGTGGTTTCCTTATAACTGTAACGGTCAAGGATACTGAGGTACCTGTACCTGTATCTTCTATACCGCTAGTGTCGTCGCTGTCGGTGAAGGTGCGTAGTAAGCTTAGATATCTGTCCATGAAATGAAAGCCGCCAGCAAGAACACTAGTAACATATCATTGATAATGTATAGCCCGAAGGGGTTGTTAGTTATTGAATGCATACCGGGATAGGATCTCAACGGTTTCCTCTCCTCCTCTCTCTTTGAAAACCCTACAGCTTCTTTTTATTCCCTCTCGTCAGAATTTCAGGAATTTTCAGCGACGGCTTTTATACGACATCATACAAAATCATGTAAGGCTACACCTTGGTCGCAAGGTGTGAACTGTATTAAGAGAAGACACAATAAGTGTTGCCCAAACATGATAATAAGAGATATAGCAACTATCCACCATCCCCCTCCAACCTTGCCACCAAAAAACTCACCAAATCCTGTTGTTGTTATTATTGTTATTATTATTATTATTATTATTATTATTATTATTATTATTATTATTATTATTATTATTATTATTATACTTCGAATTTGGCGTTCCTCCCCAACTAATCGCGACGACACACGACGTGATCGTATATATATATATATATATATATAATTATATCAGAATTCATAGCCGAAGTTTTTTTTACCGTTCAGGAGGTGATGGAGTTGGTAATAGCAATATGATTCAATTCGATTGGCACCAAAACCATTTGAATTTTGGGAATGGATTCATAATTTTGGGATCAAGTCGAATTCCAAACGACCAATGATTTGCCGCGTTATGGCGTATGTCTCTTGATGCACGAACCGCACTGAAAGCGAACGTGAAGCTTTGTCGTCTGAGACTTGCTTTGAAAAAAGCGCCTTTTTCTTACTCTCACCTGGGGTCCCCACCGTCACCCTCAATGCCTATTTTCCAACCAGGCCAAAACCGTGAATTACCGCTGCTAGCTCGCTCGTGGTTATTTGGTGGTTGACTTGGCTTCCAATGGCCGAGTTTTATTTTACCTGCTGCACAAAGATACCCCAAAGGCTTGCTAACATTTTGCGCTGTACCCCCTTAATTCCTTGCACCGTTAGGCGCGCCCTGAACCATGCGGAATCGTCACGGTTCTAAAGTTTGGTTCGGTATCTAACGCCCATGGTCGAGGAATTTTCCTTGCTTAGACAGCATCGACTGCACCAAAATACCAACTCAAAGCAACGTTAACTGGTAAAGACAATGATCTCGACTAGATCTACTTAAGGGGAAGTGTCTATGTTGGACTCTTAAACAAGCCATACCTTGCTTTCCTAATATATTGGTGTTTTCGGCGATTGAGAATAACCTAAAGAAGTAGTTGTTAAGGAAACAATGGGAGTGCTGATGATATATATTGTATCGGATTCCCGTGAAACCTCATTGTCGATTGTAGGCCACCTAAGACTGTGCAAGAGTACGTGAAGTAGACTATTTTCCCATATTTAACGTAAACTAATTTTGAGACAATTTGATGCAAAATGATCAAACAATGTGCTATAGTAGATCCACGACTTCAAAATTGCCTAACCTTGTATTAGGTCGTCTTCTTTGTGCCGCCAGTCCTCTTCTCCTCCTCGACGAACCATTTGCCACCGCGTTGTATACCCTCACGAATACCCACCTTCGGCCTATAGCCAAGCAGACTTTTCGCCTTTTCACCATTCAGCGTGCGTTCAATGGTCGTGAGACGCACAGCTTCTCGAGTCACGGCGGATTGCTCGGTTCCCCAGCTGCGAATCCAGGTACTATACTCGTTAATCAACGCCATGAACATAGCAAGCCACTTTGGAATTATCTTGATGTCTTCTGATCTAACAGGCATCCCTACAGAATCAGAAATCAGACGCTGAAACTCCCAAAACAAAATCCGCTCGTCGTTGGTAATGTGCAGTGCTTGTCCGTCCACCCTCGCTTCCAATGGCAAAGCTGGCTTGCCGTGTGCGCGAAGAAGAGCATACGCCGCTAGCAGATGTGCATCCACAAGATTGGAAATGTAAATAAAATCGTACTGGTTTTGTCCCGGGCCAATCTGGAATCTTCCTTTTCCTTGCCTACAAGTCGCGACAATCTTACCCATACAAATTGTATCTCGCTCTCCAAATGCCGTAGCAGGCCGTAGAGATACAGTTAGCATAGATGAGTCACCATGTTTTCGGTTCGCGGCTAGAATATCTGCTTCAGCCTCTGCTTTGGTAAGGGTGTATATTCGCTTCTGGGCAGGATAATGAAGTACCGGGAGGGTTTCGTCGGCGTTGATCAGGTTCGAAATATTATCGTGAATAACTGATGACGTTGATGTGTTCACAAAAGCCACAACAGTGCCGGCCTTCTCAGCTGCACTAAGCAGGTTCCGAGCCCCGTCGACATTCACTCTTCGGAAAACGGAAACGTCTAGCGTGACCATCGAATCGGGGCAGGCAATATGAAAAATTGTGCGTGGGCGAGCAGTAGAGATTACCGCTTCGACTGCAGATGCATGAGCTATATCCACAGTATGATATGTAACTCGTGGATCAATGGAGCAGTTGCGAGAGGTGTTGATGTCAATAACATGGACTTCACAGTTAGGCTCTGACGCAAGAATACCGTCAACCAGGTGAGAACCAATAAATCCACAGCCACCGGTAACAACAACAGGTCCAATGGGGACGATCTTAACCGGTGATGACATGGCGCGACAATGGCTATCCTCCCACGGGTAGTTGGTATTATTCAGATCTGGCTCAACGTGAAGAAGGTCAGAAGATAGTACACCTTGGATGCTAGAGGGGAGATGTTGCTGGCATATAAATTGGGGGGTGAATTGTGAACGAGACTGTGTTCCCCTCTGCAGACTTGAAGTTTGAAGTTTGAAGTTGGAACGCGCAGGGACGCTGTTGGCAATATTAGGGTTAGCAGCGAATAGAAGATGAAGGCAGCCTTTGGGTAAATGATGATTGGCTGATCCACCCTGGATATTTTATATGCGAGGCGTGGGTGTTGCGAGTAAGTGATCGAGACAACATGTTAAATACAGCTGTTGGTAACACAGAATGCATTGGTGCTCATCCATTTATGTTAGAATTTGGGAAGCTCAATTAGGTGTCACTAGTAAATGGTAAATAACTATATTAGTTGTTGATGATGATTGGTAAAATTACACTGTAAAGATATGGCCTTTATTATCTCTAAAATTATTATATTACATAGCTAAGTCGTGCAGAACCTATCTACTTCTAGAAGACTTCTTCTAGAAGCATTAGGCTTCGTGATCAATCTCTTCTGGACCCGGCCGCCTCTTAGAAGCGAAACGCTTCCTTAACACCCTGGCTTCGAGATCTGGATTCGTGATACTAGAGTTACAATTTCACTTTTATATTAGAAAGTTTATCTAACTAATAGATTTTAAGAAATATTAAAAAATAATTATCTTAATTTTATCTTAACATCTTTTTAATGTTGTATAGTGAATAGATAAATAAGGGATGGAATTGCACTGAAAATGTATTGTACAATTAGACAGGTGTGACGGAGTCTCTCTACATATCAATATCCTGCTCCACAAAATTGCCCATCTTACGAGGGGAACCTTAGCAGTAAAGAGAGCATCAATCTCCGCGAAGGTTTTGCCCTTTAACTCAGGTACATAGAAAAAGCTTCCAACTGTTGCAATAGCACCTAGACCCCCGAAAACAAATCCGACTTTGCCCTTCAAGTTTGCAGCATCGGGATTTACCATGTATGGGATTGCGAAGTTCATGGCAATACCAAAGACTGACTGGGTTACTGCAGCAAGACCCATCGTCTTAGCCCGTAGGCTGGGCGAGGAAACCTCACCAAGGAGCACGAATGCCATGGCTCCAATGGCCATAAAGTATACAAAGGCGTAGATGACCGTGAAAGATGACTGGGCCCATTGTGCGCCGTTAGTAGGAATCACGTCCATAATTCCAATGAGCATGAGGAGAGTCGTCAAGATTGCCATGCCAAGCAAGAAGACAGATCTTCGACCGTACCGCTCCACGACGAACCACGACAGAAAGTTTCCCATGACACCGCATGCTGTAACCCCTACACCTAAGTTGAAAGAGTCTGCAACACTGACTCCAGCCAATTGGAAAAAGTAGCTGCTGAAACCGAGAACAAAGATTATGCCAACAAGGTGCTGGCATGCAAAAACTCCAACAGATATACCAGTTCGTAGAAGGTTCGTGCCACGGAAACAGTCTAGCCAAGATGCGTCATTCTGAACTTCTTCAAGTTCTACTGTTCGGCGGAGGAACTCTATTTTGCTCTCGACATTAGTTTCGTTAGGGTATAGTTTCGCATAGTGCTTTGCTGCTTCATCGAATTTCCCGGTGCGGACCAGATACCAGGGTGACTCTGGAGCGAAGGGAAGGCCAACAAGAAGGATGACTATCGCTAAAGTCAAATGCAGCACAATAAAGTAGTATATCTAACTTACCGACAAAGAGAAGTTGAAGGGCAAAGGGAGCACGGTATGCCCACTTATCAGCGCGCTCGCCGAAGGCTTTAACCGCAGCGTTGGAGAGCAGTTGGCCAACCACTATACCAAGATTGATTCCGGCAGTGGTGATACCTCGAAGAGAAACCGGAGATGCCTGCAGATACACTTAGTGACAGAACAAAAGATGAATAAAGTATATCGTACCTCAGAACAGTACAATGGACCAATTGTAAGGTAAGCACCTAAGCCAACCCCAAGAACCAATTTGCTGATGAGAAAAGCAACTCTTGCGACCGAAAATAATTGTCCAATAATTCCACCAGTGCAGATAATGACGCTGACAGCCAAACCCCAACGTCGACCGATCTTGTCCGCAAGCCATCCAAAAAAAAAAGCCACCGAAGAATTGCCCGACGCTGGAAACAACATTGAAGGCGCTGAGCCAGTTTGCGGGGATGACAAATTGACCCTCGAATGTGTAACTGTATGATACTGTTAAACATGAAACATGACAGTAAATTGCGATGCATATAAGCTGCGCTTACCCAAAATCTCGCCTGAAAGAAGGGACTGATATCATTGCCCCATTGACCTGGGCATCAAACCCCCTAGAGTCATTAGCATTTATTCTTATTGTTCAAGGTGAATTGGTCATACCAGCCAATGGCGCTCAAAGCAAAGAATAAACACCACCAGAGAACACTTGCATTGCCTTTTATGCCTTCGCGAAGGTTGATAGGCTCATTCGTCGTGAGCATCGGCTTCGGAAGAGGAGACACTTCGTGGTGATGGGATGTAGTTATGTCGGCTACTTTTTTTTCGGCCATTGTGCTGTCTTGCGACATGTTGGATGAGGATGGACGTATTGGTCTCAAGTGCTACTGGAGTCGCTGTTGTTGCTGTAGTCACCGCGGAGAGCAATTAACAGTGGAATTAATGTGTTGACCTATGTTCAGATGCTTCCCTTGAAGGGGGCAGGTCGACTCTTAAATATTCTCCATATCTACTTGTGATGGTGCCAGAGCTGGCCATAATACATGGAGCTAAGATTAATGTGCACTTATTAGTATCTGAGTCTGGGGTTGGGGGACTGGGGGACTGGGAGATGGGGCATCCCGATGTGGGTTGTGGGGAACCAATAAAGAGGTGTTTTAGTATGGGGGCGTGGCTCAAGCGACATTCCGCGACACTTGCATTTCGGTCTAGCCAGCTAGAAATACTTAAAGACGACACTCCGCGAATTCTACGACTCGCTTCCTCCCAACTCTCATGATTTTCGTCCTGCACCCCAGATTCAAAGAAGCGGAAAGAAAGGGGCTAGTTCTTCAACATGCCGGAAGACCTTGCGGGCACTGCTGGGCATTCCAAAGGTGCTCTCGCCTCAGCTAAACTCGCTACAACGAGATGATAACAACAGGTCCTCAAAACGTCCAGCTCCGCGAGGAACCGCAGCATATCCTCGGAAACGGGCGAAAAAAGCCTGTCAGGTGTGTCGATCTCGACGTACTAAATGCGACAACAAGAGGCCAACATGCTCGTTCTGTGCAAAGGCAGGTAGTCAGTGTGTATGGGCGCCAGATGACCTCTCATCGTAAGTGTTTAACTTGATAGTGCAATTCAAGCTTTTCTCATGGTCCACGATACGGTAGTGGGGGGAGTAGGCACGTTTTCTCTTGTATAGCTGGCACTAAATGTTCCTAGATTTGATCCGGCAAGCCTGGCTATTCTTGATAGATTTGACCGCTTAGAAACCTTGATCTTGTCAAACGGGAAGTATCCCCAAACCCAGGGTCACCAGTCTTCCCAGACCCTTGGAGACACGCCTAGCTCGGAAACCCAGCAAAGCCAGCATCGCATGCCTACTAGTCAGCAACTCGGTTGTGTAGCCACCGCTTCACTGAATATTCGCATTGAAGCTGTGTTGGAATGGTTGCCTCTCAAAAATATTCTCAGCAACATATCGTCACCTCAAATGGGACCTGAAATTGAACCAGTATATCGCGGCACAATTTCAAGGTTAGAAGATCTAGATCTAACTACTTATTATCAATAAATCTGTTAGCTAAAGTGACTTGTAAACTAACTGTAAATAAAGTGTTTCATGAAATACTTGACGCTATGCTTATTTTATACCCGGCCTTTATAAAGATGCCCTCTAGTGCCACCCCACCATCAATTCGAATATCAGAGAACTCAAAGTATACACCTCTGGCGAGCAAGCGCCTATTGTCATTGGCCACGAATTCGGTGGAACCGTTTGCGAGGTTGGGGAAGGCGTTGATGGGTTAAAAGTCGGCCAACGGGTTGTTGTTCAACCAATTCTCTTTGATGAGACTTGCCCCCCATGCCAGAGAGGCCTGATAAATTTTTGTCAAAACGGTGGTTTTATTGGACTAAGCGGTTAGAGCATCCAGCTCTTCTCCCCCTCCCCCCCCCCAAAAACTATAACTTACGGGTTACAATATCAGGCGGCGGAGGCGGATTATCAGAATTTATCGTTGTTCCCAGCTATTTTGTTTTCAAGATCCCCAATTCGATATCTCTAGAGGTTGCAGGTAAGTAATTCTCTCCTCTCAGTTTGCAGGACCCGGTCACTCATGAACTAAGCACTGATCGAACCGCTCGCCATCGCATGGCCACGTTCTCCCCAGCATCGGAGACAAGCCTTCGATCTTGGGGGTGCGGGTGCTGGTTCTACGGTTAACAATTCGTCACTTGGGTGTGACTGCTTGGGAAGTATCCAATACTTTGACAGTTACCTGAACGACTCGGTGGAAGAACCTGTGAAAGCTCCTAATGTCATCTGCCTTCATGAACAGGTAATAGCTCCACTTCTTTTAGATCTTTAACTCTTCTACGTTAGAGACTCTGCTGAAAAGGAAAAATTGGTTTTGTCATAGGATCGAATGCTAATTATCTTAGGATAACGGTATTGGAGGGAAGCACATGAATCCTCGAATAGATGTTGCTGCAATCACTCGTGCACGAGTTCTAGTCCTACAAAGCATTATCACCGTCGGCAACTACGAGTACATATTTGCGTGGCACTTCATGCAAACGGCACGGTTGAGTTTGAAACTCGTGCTACGGGTATTCTCGCCACCTCTCTCATCGATGCGGGAAAACCCAGTCTCTGGGGAAATGTCGTCTCACCAGGTGTTCTAGCTGCTAACCATCAACATCTCTTCTGTCTACGCATAGACCCTATGATAGATGGTCTTCAGAACACAATAATGCAAGAAGAAAGTATTTCAGTGCCATACTCCGCCCAAGAGAACCCCCACGGGAATTCTTGGAAAATTGCGAAAAAAGCCATTGAGGAAAGTGGCTTCGTTGAAGTTGAACCTAAGCTCAATCGTACATTCAAGGTTGTGAACGAGAAAAAGCTCAACGCTATCTCCTGCAATCCGGTAGGCTACAAAATTGTCGCACCAACTGCGCAACTGCTCATTGCAGATCAGCGTAATACCGTGCGTCGCCGCGCCCGGTTTGCAGAGCATCATTTGTGGGTAATTCACCATCGTGACGTAGAGTTTTGGGCTGATGGCCATTGGACAAACCGGAGCCATGATGAGACGGGTGGAGTATTTGATGCTGCTGCGCGATGCGATAATGTTCGAGAAGAGGACATTGTGGTGTGGCAAACCTACGGCATGATACATAATACCCTGTGTGGAGGACTACCCGGTGATGCCTGTTGAGATCATGACAGTTTCCTTGAAGCTTGCCGACTTCTTTGAAAGGAATCCAGCTTTGGACGTGCCGCCCAGTTTGCAGTCGATCAACAAGAGTGTCTTGGTGGTTCAAACTAAAGAGGATGGTTCTGCTGCAAACGGCATTGAGCAATCTGATTGTTGTAGTATATGAGCCTAGCCCTGTTAGATTAATTCGAGAACTGTTAATATATCATCAGATACCAAGGTTTCAATGACCTATTGTCACCTACTGTCACCTATTGTCACTACCATAAACTCATTCGAGGGGCTACAATTACAGAGAATTTATGTCATGTGAAATCCTATTTCAACACCCACTCAACTTTTTAGACACTACAGTCTAGTCTACACCAATAAGTCTACATGAAACCCACAAGAGGTGCATAATATTGCCTTTTTGACTTATAGCAGCTTATAGCTCAGGTTTAATGTTCGTAGCAAGGTGCCAATTACACCAAGTGAACAAATGCTAACAAATGTGAGCTTCCGTGTACTCAGATGTAATAATATGCCGAATGCCAACTAACCTGTGAGTTCCAATAGCTTGTCCACCATTAGTAGTGAGGCGTTCGATCTATATATTCGGCTTTAGAAACGGCAGTTCTGTCTTAGATAGACCCCAAGTATTATGATTGTCGGCAGGGATTCAAAGCAACGACGAGTCGTAAATAATCAAATCTATGGGGAACACGATTCTCTGACCTTTTGATTAGACCCATTTATCCCAAAGAGGACGTTGGAGCCATCACCAATGCGGGGACAATTCTTTCCACATCTCCACTTCCCCACTCCCGTTAAAACCTTCACAATATGCGACCCCTATAACGGCAATCTGAACCTTCCCCAGTAATTGAAGGGTTTTGTCATCCCGCATTCTGGCCAGAAACGCATGGAGAACCTAGGTCGAATCTGGAGATTTCATAGGTGACTTATGTTTCTGATTCATTCAACGCTCTGGTCGTGCTCATATGTATATATAGATGCACAACCTCTTTCGGTATACAGGCATCCATTTTCGTGGCAGCTCAACTGATATCATCATTTTCACGACTTCCGGTTTTTTGTTTGTAGTCGTCGACGACGCATCACCGCTCTCATGGCTACAGATTATGACACCGAGAAGCACCCTGCCCAACATGTTGACAATTTGAGCAATGGGGCCCGCGAAGTGAAGAAGAGGTCAACTACCCAGGAAGTATGGGCAAATAAAAGGGTTGTGATGTGGTGTAAGTTCTAAACTCCATGAAAGTTCCCACTCCCATGCTCTTGCTAAATTTGTTTTCCATAGGCCTGCTCATTTTCCTTCTCCCGGTCAATTTCGGATACGAGGTTGCCATGATTGGCAAATTATTTGCAGCTCCTGGATTTCAAAAAAGATTCGGTGTTCAGGTGAATGGAAAATGGGTCATTAGAGTTGTTGACCAGCAAATTCTAAACGCCGGTAGCACAATTGGCCTCTTTTCCTCCGCCTTTGTAACGGGATACCTTTCCGATCTATTCGGTCGTAAAAAGGTTGTCATTGTCGCTTGCCTCATTTGTATATCCGGTGTCTTTGTTCAATACTTCAGCACTACAGTCTTGATGTTGTTTGGCGGAAAGGTCATCTCTTGCTTCGGCTTTGGTCTCGGTCACTCACTTGGACCAGTGTGGGTGGCAGAGCTTGCTCCACAGTCGATCCGTGGGTTATGTCTAACATTAATTGTAGGTACACATACTCATTAGAAGACTTATACTAATCGAAAGATAGAATACCATGATCGTTCTTGGCCAATGGTTCAGCTCGCTTTGTGTCTACGGTGCTTCATTCAGAACTGGAGACTCCGCTTGGCGCATCCCATTGATCACCCAGCTCATCATGCCTGGACTCTTGCTACTCATTGGCGTTCCTCTGCTTCCTGAATCCCCAGCATGGCTGGTCATGCATGACAGACACGACGATGCCATCAAAGCGCTGAAGACTTTCAATGGGAAAGACTACGATGCAGAGGGCGCACTCCAGAATATTCAGACTGCTCTCGACATGGAGTCAGAAAACAAAATACAGGAGAAGAATTCAACATGGGCAGAGTGCTTCCGACAGCCCAATTTGCGACGAACAATCATCGTCTGCATGGTGTACCTCTCGCAACAATTCATTGGTGTCAACTTTGTCAGCGGATATCTCACCTACTACTTCTCGCTCGCTGGTGTGAAGAACCCTCTTGCCGTTGGTCAGGCCGCATTCGCCATCCAGCTATTTGGAAACATCTGCTCGTGGCCACTGATTGAACGCCTGGGACGACGGCCCATGCTGGTATATGGTTGTTTCATGATGACCGCGCTCCTGCTGCTCATCGGATGCATCAATATTCGCACCAACGCTGCATCTCTGCAAGCTACCGTTGCACTGATGTGTATCTGGGGATGGATGGTAAATTTCTCCATTCTGTATCACATAACTCTATTCTAACTCGCGCCTTTTAGTATCAAGCCACTCTTGGAGCTGTCTCGTACGCGGTCGGCGGTGAAACCCCATCTCCCCGCCTCCGCCAAAAGACCTATGCAATTAATATCATGTCAGCCACTGCGGTGTCATGCGCTGTCAACCAGCTCTTGCCCTACCTCCTCAATCCCGACAAGGCAAACCTGGGCGGCAAGATAACATTCATCTTCTTTGGAACCTCGCTTCCAGTCTGTCTGTACCTGTTCTTCTGCCTTCCTGAGATGAAAGGACGCTCCGTTGTCGAAATTGAGGAGATGTTCCAGGATCGCGTGCCAGCTAGAAAGTTCAAGGATCACGAGTGCCGCCCTGCTTTAGCAGAATCCAAGGTTGTCTGAAGGGATGATTCTCAATCAGTGGTCTAGACCAAATATTATATCCAAGTCTACTATGTACAGTTGCTAATGTAGTCAATCATAATGTTCCAACTAATCTTCTCATCGTAATATGCATTCATGATTGGTGAATATAGATGCTGCAAAGCTTCCTTGAAGTTAATTTTTGACGACGTCCATTCATATTTAAAAGATATCCTTCGGATGATTTATCACAACAAATGAATGAAATCTAATTTCGAAAATCAAAGTTACGTTTCGCTTGTAAGGATTGATTTTTTAACTCGTCTACATACATTCTGGATATATTGAGGAGTTTCACCATATATGATGCAATCATAAATCCTCCTATAGGACCAAGTACAAGTTTCTTCAGCCGAACTTTTAGCTCAAGTCGAACATCCAAACATCAAGTTGCAATAATAATATTTGGTTTAAAAAGTAATACATATATTGGGCTCCTGGTGTCATAGATTGCCATCAGCTCGCCAGCCTTCTAACATATCCTCAATCTGATCGGCGATCTGCCAGCCGCTTACTTTTGCAACGCCCCATAGAAAATCTTCGAGTTCATCCTTTTGCTCTTGATAGCTGATTAGCCGACCAGCATATACCAAGGCTGCCATGATCACCGGATCGCAGGACCAATTTAGATCATTGCTAATGCTGAGGCCACAAATCTGGACAGCATACCATGTTGGTGTTTTCATCTTAGATATCCGCTGCAGGGTAGGCGGTCTAGCTTGTAGGAGCAGAAGGCATGCAGTGTGATACATGATAGAAGCTAGGAGATTAGCTCGACTGGTGTGGATGGTAAGTGGGAAAGCAGAGGTCTGATCAAATGCGATGTTCGATATTGCGGAGGATAATATCGGTTGCAACTGCGGTGGCTGATGTTGCGACCACCACTGAGTCGACGACCATAGATGTGTCCATCGTTCAGCATGTCCGGAATGAGATGCTGAGGATGAATCCTGTGAGGAAAAAAGGTATTGAGCTGCGCGACTACATATGAGGATGGAATAGCGTGTCCAATCACACGACTTGCTATTGTTTTGCTCAGGTTGACTTGGTTCCAAGTTTGAGAAGGGATAAGGGACTTCAGGCCAGTTCTGAATTTGAGTTATCAATGGAATTTGACAGATCAGCGAGTTTGCGATGTCTGTATATCTGTTAGTCAGGTTCACAATCATGAATTCGGGATTTCCAAAGTGCGAGGATACCAAGAAAGGATGAACAAACCAAGTCTAAGGATAACCCAAGAAACCGACCCTCTATGGCCTGGTAGGAAACCATGGATACTAAGAGAGGATAGAACATCTATACACTCCTTAAGGCTGAGATGCCAGTCAGGCACAACTTGAGGCATGAGCTCACATATCATCAGCAGGACGCAAGCGGCGATCGATTCTTCCGAACCGCTATAAATATTAGAGCCACTAGATGCAATAGCATTACGAGTGACTTCGGCGCTCTGTAACATATCTGCATCTCCCAAAGGAAGGAAAAAGGATATTTGGCAGCAGGCCAATGCTCTAATGGCATCCAAGAGATGTGGTGACTGTTTTGACAGGATTGGCAACTGGATACCAAAGGAGTATTCAGCTGTACAGGTATCAAGCTATTATTTGATTAGTGAACAGATTCAGAAGATAATGCGCATGCTCTTTGAAATGTACATACCCATGGGGCGACCTCGTCTATATAAAACTTGAGAAGTGAGTCTTTGGTGCTGTACTCAAACTGATGTTTGACGTTTCGTTCTCTTCGTTGGCGCGTGATCGTTTCTATATTGTTTCTTGTTCTTTGAGGTGGTCGCAGATAATGATTATTCGCGGACATGGCATCATGTATTGGTGGTGAGATAGGATTACATTGCCTAAGTTGACTAAGACTCTGAGGCGTAACGGATGGTTGAAATTCTCGCTCGAACCTCTCCGGTACGATTGTATGTAAAATGGAAGCTGGGGTGAATGGTATAGACTCATAGTGGTGCACATTCACATCACCAGTGCGTTCGATTGGCTCAACACGGGGTGTCAGAAGTGTTTGGCTATGTAGATATTGATCAATTTCATGCTGTTCAATTGCTGGTCCGTCTTTAGGCATTGGATTATAGGTTCGCCATCCCTCAACTGGGGGTGCGAGAATTGGGGATCTAAAAGCCTCCGGTGACGAGGCAGGGTTATGATCATCTTGCGAATAATATTCTTCAACTGGAGAGCCATCAGGCGTAGTAGCTTTATCCAATCCATTGACAAACTGTAGGATGTAAGAACTTGATGTCAGATATCAGTGAGCTACTAACCTTCAAAGTTTTATATGTTTTCCTAGGAGTAACCTGTAGCGCCTGCGCCTCTTCGGGCAATCTACTAAGTGTGTTGGTCTGTAAGAAAGTGATTTGTACTCCATATCGGCAACTCAATTCCTTGCCAATGCAGTTTTGACATTTTGGCTTTTGTTCGTCACCTACGCAAATTAGCAAAAACCATTACTCATGCAATTCGAGCTGACGGGACGATGGTATCAATGAATATTCAGAGCTAATTCCATACTTACACTTCCTTCGTCGTTTTCGGCATGTCAAACAGCCCTGCCTCGTGCGCTGTCGAACGATGGTATCTGCTGAGGAGTTCACCCTTGCTGCTGCTGCTGACATGGCCGCTGCGGTTACCTTCGGGGATTCTGGTACCAAAAGTAGAGTTACGTCAAGGCACTGCAACTGCATTCATTTTGCTTTGTGATCCGCAATTTCGTATGACTGCAATTCCTAGTTCCTCGCAGCTGGCAATGATACGCAGAAATGTCGTCCTTCGGGAAAAGCAAGTGTGGATTTTCCCCGCGTCGCCCCAGACTGAACTTAGTGGGGATTGTATCACGTGCTTTAGACAGCTCTCCATCATTTCGATCTCCGCGAATTTCTACCACTTATGCTAAACTCATAAAGTGGTCAAATCAGATATATATGAAAGCTTTCAGCTTTTGTCAGTTGTAAGTGAGAACGCATAATAGGTGGGGAATACCGAGCACAACACAGAGTGGATAGTACAAATCGAGTTAAGTACGATAACCACATCGAGAGAGGAAGTGATGTTCAATGTCATCTTTGGTCGAAAGACCAGGAACTGATAGTAGCTCAATTTGCTCAAGGCCTTGAATATACTGCTAGATGAAAGTCACACCATTATTGAAATTGCGCGGATTCAGAAGTTCATTTGACGATCTTGTCACTTTCAATTCTCGGTCTAGGTATCTAATTCTAATCTATATTTCGATGTCCCGATCATCAACCACCTGAACTTTAATACTCCCTCTCGATACATCTGAACATAACTCCATTGCTGCAACCGCCTCTTCCAGCGGGAATGTGTGCGTAATCAACTTGTCGAGGTTTAGAATACCACCACTGAGGGCTGAGATACCTGCTGGCCAGGTATCACAATATCGGTTTATAAATTTTAAATTTATCTGTGTTGTTATTAGCTTCACATTTGAGGTACACACATATTGATGCAACATACCTCTGATAAGCTGATATGCATGAACGGTAAATTGTTCATGGTGTCTTTACCAACTCCGATGACCATCACCTCTCCACCAGCTCGTACTGTATATGCAGCCGTTACAACGCTAGACTCAACACCGGTACATTCTAATATGGTTCTCGGTGCCTCGTACTCTCCGCCAAACATCCCCCGTATTGCTTTGGCATTGCCCTGTGCATCCTTGTTTCGGTCGACTTGATATACTTGGCAAGATGGTACGAAGTCCTTCGCAAACGCAAGCCTCTTTGGCTCTAAATCGGTAATAACTAATGGATGAGCACCGGATGCGCGTGCTGCGGCCAGAGCAATCAACCCTATCGGACCAGCACCACATATTACTGCACCATGGCCAATCGAGAGATGAGTTCGTGTAAGAGCGTGCATAACTACGGACATGGGCTCAAGGAGCGCGCCTTGAGCATAGGTAACATTATCAGGGAGCCTATAGGCTTTCAGTCAATACCAATCCATCAAAATTTCAGGAATATAGTCAAGACTTACTTGTAGACCCACCGAGCTGGGTGTACTTTATATCTTTGTAAAGATCCATGGTATGGGTATACGCCAGAAAATTCAACGTCGGCACAGAGATTCGGACGACCACCGGTACAATGGAAACAAGTTGAACAAGGAATTTGCGGTTCCACAGCTACTCGATCTCCCTTTTGAAGCTCTTTCACACCCTCTCCGACCTCCAGAACAATTCCAGCTGCCTCATGACCTAAGATACAGTCGCCGTCTACGGTAAGGGTACCAATCGCGCCACGCTTCCAAAAATGAACGTCTGACCTAGGTAGACGTTATTTCCATGGTTCTTTTTTTAATATTGGGATCCTATCTTACCCACAAATCCCAGTTGCTTTGATATGAAGCAATACCTCTCCTCGACCCGGACGATTCATAGGTGCGTCTACCATCTTGATTCTATGATCAGCTGTAACTTGCAGACTTGGATTTCTAGCCTGAGACATATCAACGCCATTATGCTCGACACTAGTATTAACAGAACAACACGAGGAGGCTTTCGCTACGGCAGATTTGAATTCTGCTTGTACTACTGACGGTTCGGAAATGGTCTCAATCAGCGAGGGTGCCATTGTTACAAAGAGATGAGAAGCAAGTAGGGGGAGACAAAAGGAAGAAGAAAAAAGACAAGTAATGATAGTTTCTAGGTAAACAGAAAAACACAGGAGGGTTGCAGCATTGTCTTCGCCGGTAGAGCTTGAGCAAACAACCCCTGCACAGGGTACCGTCTATTAGCTTATCGATGCTATGCGCGTAGGGAATGTGTAAGCTCCCCTGATCGAGTTCAAATTTGTGGGATGGGATGCTCCTGGGTCGGTTTTTACTCAACAACTGATTTCATGTGTCTCTTGGTTACCACTTGGCTTGAATGCGCTTGGGGCAATACTAGCACTTCTCCATCTTACCCAGTTAGGTAAGTGGAAGCACCACTTCTTAGCACCACGCTACCAAGAAACGCCGGCGAGGCTGAATCACAGCCGAGATCCATGATGAATTATTTGGGGATCTTCTTTAACTCTGGAAGGAAATTGAATCTTTCTTCCTCTCTCTCACAAAATTTATTTTTGAATCAGCAGAGAATTAGCTTTTTTGGACAGCTTAAGATCTTGTTGAGCAGCACCTCAAATCAAAAGTCAAATCAAACTCATTAAAAATCACAGCAATGGCATCACTCAAACTCGCTTCGGGGCAAGTAAGTACAAAGCATTCACAGACTCTTTCAAAATGTTATATGACATTGCAAGCTGACTCGGATCAAAGAGTATGCCGCTCGTGGGATTTGGATTATGGAAAGTAGACCAAGACACCACTGCAGACACCGTCTACCACGCGATCAAGACAGGTTATCGACTCTTCGATGGAGCTTATGATTATCAAAATGAGAAGCAGGCGGGAGAGGGAATCAAAAGAGCAATTGCGGATGGCTTAATCAAGAGAGAGGATGTGTTCATAACGACCAAGCTCTGGAACAACTACCATCACAAGTAAGGGGAAGGAGCCCTCTTATGGAAGCCACTCAGCTAATTGTGCGAAAGAGATGAAGCCAAAAAGATGGCTTACGCACAGCGAGATGCATGGGGATTGGATTACATTGATCTTTACCTCATCCATTTCCCCGTTGCATTGAAATACGTCGATCCAGAGACGATCAGATACCCAGTAAGCTTACCAGCAGGAATACGAAATAACAACTAATTTCTGTAGGGATGGTGGATGGATACCGAGCACAAGATTGTGCAGACTGACAAAGTCCCAATAATGGAGACATGGCAGGCGCTCGAAGAGCTTGTTGACGAGGGTGTCTGCAAGTCCATCGGAGTCAGCAACTTCTCCACACAGCTCCTCTACGACGTTCTCACATACGCGCGCCACCCCATCTCTAGCTTACAGATAGAACACCACCCATATCTGGTACAGAGTGGGCTTATCGCCATGGCCCAGGAGGAGGGTATTGCAATCACTGGGTACTCGACATTCGGGCCGCTGTCATTCCTAGAGCTCCCCCCGGCGTTCTCGAAAAGAGCTGAGGATGTTCCCATGCTTTTCGATCACCCTGTGATTCAGAAAGCTGCGAAAGCACATGGTAGATCGGCTGGCCAAGTGCTTCTCAGATGGGCAACGCAGAGGTATGTCAAGTTGATTCCCTTTTGAGGTACGTGAAACTGACGAGATTAGAAACATTGCTGTCATTCCCAAATCAAACAACAAAGCACGACTTCAACAGAATTTGGAGGTCAACGACTTCTCTTTAACATCAGCGGAGCTAGATGAGATAAGTGGTCTAGACAAGGGGCTTAGATTCAATGATCCGGGTTTCTATCTCGAGAAGCCAATTCGTATCTTCGATTAGGTTTATTTTTATATATAGAATTTCATGAATAATAGACAATTTAGACAAATATAGGCAGAGTGAAAAAAAATAGTAATCACAGCAATTGAAACCAGTCTCATACATGTTAAGTCTGCAGTTGGCCATGTAACAGAGCTTGTTCACCTGGTAGGATGACATCCGAGCTGTTGGGTTTACTTTTCAAGTGCCTCCCCTCAACCCCACCTTACCTAGCATCCCACTTTACCCCTCGCCGAGAATCCCAGTGGTCATTAATGTCCCCTAAGCTAAAGTAGTAGATGTGCCGATAATCCCGTCGGTGGCTACAGCTACTAGTTGTGTTTAAAACTTCCTAATCAGGACAAATATGAATGGGCAAACAATGAGGGGCACCGCCAAGAATGACCAGAGCATAACATGCACCACAGGAAGTGGAGTGAGAAGAAGAAGACCATGAGGAAAGTGGACGAGGCTGTAGCCGTGGAATTTTTGAATTGTCTATCTTCTTGCTGCTGATGATATTTCACGTCTGCAGTACGCAGATTATCTCAGGGACAAAAAGCCGTTCCCTTCTGTTGCTTCTTCTCCATTGCACTCTGTGAACTTTGCTTATAGATAGTGAAACATCTGTTCGAGATCTTCTATTTTCCAATATGGCACCCTCGGCTACATTTATAGAGTTTGATGCCGTAAAATCGAAAGTCTCAGCACCGCGTCTTGAGGATCAAGAAAGTCATGACTTGGTCTTGAGGACATTCAGGGTTCTAATCGCAGATTTGGTCCAACATTTCAATGGCGGACACCCAGGGTGAGTGGTCATACCCATACAAGTGAAAGTGAGAGTATTGCTGACTATTTGCAGAGGAGCGATGGGCATGGCTGCTATTGGGGTTGCGTTGTGGAAATATCAGATGAGATATTCTCCAGCAAATATCAACTGGTTCAATCGGGACAGATTTGTTCTTTCAAACGGTATGCTCAGCCAATCCAATACAGTAGTATAAAATATATGGCTAACACATTGCAGGCCATACATGTCTATTCCAGTACGCTTTTCTACACCTCACAGGTTATAAAAATATGACAATGGACCAACTCAAGACATACCATTCGGCCTCTTCCGAGTCATTCTGCCCTGGACATCCTGAAATAGAACACGAGGGTATCGAAGTCACAACTGGTCCCTTAGGGCAAGGCATTGCAAATGCAGTCGGTATGGCCATGGCCACCAAAAGTCTAGCAGCTACATATAATAAACCCGGATTCGACATTATAAACAACACAACTTGGTGTATGACCGGAGATGCATGCTTGCAGGAGGGTGTAGGCTTAGAAGCCATCTCTTTAGCTGGTCACTGGAAGCTCAACAACCTTGTCTTGGTTTTCGATAATAACAATGTGACATGCGATGGAAGTGCCGATATCGCGAATTCAGAGGACATAAATGCAAAGATGGCTGCAAGTGGCTGGAATGTGATTGAAATTCTAGATGGATCGCATGATATTCAAGGAATTGTAGCCGCTTTATCCGAAGCACAGGCCAACCAAGATAAACCGACATTCGTCAACTGCCATACGGTGATTGGTATTGGGAGTGCAGTTGCTGGAGATGCCAAAGCTCATGGAGCTGCTTTTGGAGTAGAAGATGTGAAGAATATTCACACGGTATTCGGTTTCAACCCCGAGGATAAATTTCAGGTATCGAAAGAAGTGTATGATTTCTTCCAAAAAGATGGCTTGCCCCGTGGCGCGAAATTAGTCACTGAATGGGACGCATTATTCGAATCTTACTGCCAGGTTCATCCTGAATTAGGGAATGAGTTGAAACAGCGAATAAAGGGAGAACTTCCTTCTAACTGGGAAGACATCATCCCAAAATCGTTCCCAACCACACCTACTCCATCCCGCAAATCAGCCGGTCTAGTTTGCAATCCCCTAGCAGCGAGTATTCCAAATTTCATGGTTGGTACAGCAGATCTATCGCCAAGTGTGCACATGAGCTGGCCAGGGAAGGTCGACTTTCAAAGTGTAAGTACAGCTGGGTACCCTTTATAAACCCATGTATTGACGTTTCTCTAGCCTGAATTGAAAACTGTTTGTGGTATTAATGGAAATTATGGAGGGAGATACATTCACTACGGTATCAGAGAGCATGCTATGGCATCAATAGCAAATGGGTTGGCGGCATATAACCCTGGAACTTTTATTCCAGTGACGTCCAGCTTCTTTATGTTCTACCTCGTAAGAACTCTGCTATATCATATTGTCCTCCGCTAATCCAAACAGTACGCTGCGCCTGGAGTACGTATGGGGGCTTTGCAAGAACTGCAAGTGATTCATATTGCCACTCACGATAGTATTGGGACTGGGGAAGATGGACCAACACATCAACCAATTGAACTTGCAGCATTATATCGTGCTATGCCAAACATCCTTTATATGCGGCCTTGCGATTCCGAAGAAGTAGCTGGGGCTTTCAAGGTCGCACTCCAAGCAAAACACAGACCCAGCATCATCTCAACTTCACGACAGAACTTGCCACAGCAAAGTGGGTCTAGGAGAGAGTGTGTAAAATATGGTGCATATGTTTTACACGAAGCTGAGCTAGCAACTGTGACGGTAATCGGAGTTGGAGCCGAAATGTGCTTTGCTGTTGATTCGGCGAATGAACTGGCTAAAGTAGGGATCGTTGCCAGAGTAGTCAGCTTTCCTTGCCAGAGGCTGTTTGAGGAACAGAGCCGGGAATATCGCCGGGGAATACTCAAGCGAAAAGAGACACTTGTGGTTGTGATTGAAGCCTACGCATCAAATGGATGGGAGCGATACGCTGATGCCAGCATATCCATGAAGTCATTCGGTAAAAGCTTGCCAGGTAAAGATGCATATAATTTCTTTGGCTTTGAAGGTGGTGTGATTGCTAGGAAGGTCAGATCATACTTGAATGACTTGGAGGAGGAACGAGCGTTCAAGGATGAATTTGCCGAGTTGTAATAATAATGATCACCATGTTTATATTAGTGCCTCGTTCTGATCGTAACCCCAAAGCGCCTTAAGGTCTCTGATCCTCCACGTACCGTTCCAACCTGTGGTAACCTCGATGTGTTTGATCAAGTTTACAATAGCTCTGTGTTCCACAGGATGGCTCAATAATTTGCCTGCAAGCCAGAGTGGCTGTATCGCATTGTTTAGGCACCCATGATGAGCGTTCGTTGTCGAGATGCCACATATCCTACGTGCGTGCCATAAGTAAGAGCCTTTATGGCCCATTGATCGTGTATTGATCACAGAAGGCTTCATATCAAGTAGTAAAAGGCATCCGGTATGATAGAGTTGATTTGAGGATATGGCGCAAGGAGCTGCAAAGAGTATAAAAGGAAACACATCCTTTTTAGTATTTGGAGCATCTTTTTGGAAATCAAATTCCACAAGTTGTGCTGGTCGTTGCTCCGCCCAATCTTGCAATTCAGCCCATAGGCTATGCCAAGAATGAGCAAAGGACTCGCTTTCAATACTAGCATAGAAGTCACCACTAGAGTTGATTCGACTCCATGCTAGATGGCATATGCGTGCGCAGAGCCATACGACGTAATTTGCATACATGTCGGCGATGCCTGAAGATCGAAAAAACTCGCCAGCATGACTTGGCTCGACGCTTGGTGGTAGCCATTTCTCAATAGGTAGAACTACACTCTGTACTCCCTCCGATATTATAGCTGCACAAAGATCTGTATCGCAGTAGACTTAATTAGCATTTGTACTCGTAGTATGTTGCAAGCATGGAGTAACAAGTGAAAAGTACACGGGATGGCATCGAGAGATGATTTCAACATACCCATTCTCGCATAGCACCAGAATACGGCTTGTGGAAGTCCTGAACTTAGTCCATTGATTCCATACGAGTCAAGCAATGCCGCACAGCCATCCAAATGCCTCCTCCAGTTCTTCGGTGCTGCAGACATCATCTCTAAACAGCATAGTATCACGCAAGTAGCCATGGCGTTTGGATCTCTCGTCTGTAGCTGTGGAGTTAATAATCGAATGGCTTCCTGATAAAGCTGCAAGCTGTCGTGATTGCCTTGCGTTTTATTTGCCAGCTCCATCTGGCGTGCAGAGATAGCAAGAATTGCGTAGGTTAAAGATGCTGAAGTTCCGGCAAGCATTGGAATTGTTATTCCAAATGTCTGCTGCGTATCAAACATATCAAGCCACGGGGCTACCTCGTTGATGTAATTCTTAAGCCACATGACCCGTCTTCCTGTGGAAACGATGCTTTTGATGAATGATGTATTTTCAAGCGCCTTTCTTGCACTCTCTGTCGTGCTCCCAACATCATCTTCTCCGTTTTCCGGACTGCCCGCACGCGTAGGAGCAGACGATCGGGCAGTGTCGAAGAGTAAACTTCTCAACTCCCTTTGCGAGTCTACAAATCGTGGATCGTTTGAGTACTCATCAAAAATTGATGCCGTGGATAGTCCCAGCGGGGACGCATCTGATTCATTTTCGTAACGTAACGTATAATCCTCCATAGCGGCCATAGCTGATGTTGAGATGAGACTTAGAAGCCAAGAGGGAGTGTACGGATCCGACTCGGACAAAGTTAACAGTACCTACGAACTTGGGATTGCATGCTTGAACTTGTTGTTCCTACTCTTTGTAGATGATAGCAGCAAGCGTACGAGAGTGTCAAACTGGTCTATTCCGAGCTTACAGAAAAGGCTAGGGGGTGTCTTATAGTATGTCAACATTACTTGATCTCGAAGTTGAATTAAGGTTTACAAAGTAGTGTTTAGTCACGTGTGAAACCCATTTTCAAAAATTGGTTTCATAGTGCCCCACAAATTAACAGATAGTATTCATACCCAAATCTTTTTATATCACTATATGAGGTTGATTTACATGTTTGCGGAGGTATTAAGTCCAACCGCATTTGTTACTTTGTGCTTGGGTGATGCTGTTTCCTGGTAGAGAACCTTGATAACACATTCATTTCTACCGATAATTAGTTACTCTCTCATGGATTTGTCTCTTATTTTATTTTCACTTCCTCTTGGATCTAACAAGCCTAGCCCTTCAAACTAGTACATCGGACGATGATATCAACATCAGTGCCATGTGCCGCTCCAACTTCAACTTCTCTAGTCTTAACATCCAACTCTAAGCCATTAACGCTTATACTTTCCAAACTCACACCTATATCTTTGGGCACCATAACTACGCCTTTCAGTCCCGCTGGGGCGCTGCAAGTCAACCTCCATGCCTGGTCAAATCTCTGCCAGCGTACTACTATCGGCCGGCCAGAAGGAGTAGGTACTCGACCCTGTGCCCAATTTACGCCAGAGATGGGGAATCTTGGGCTCACAAGGAACGTTTGGTATCCTGGGCTTGTTGGTTCAACACCAAGCACAAACTTAGAGAGAATGAATGTAGGACCAACGCTAAAAAGCTGAGCATAACTGCAAAATTGATCTTCGAAAGGTGTTCCATCAGGGAGCATGAATTCCCACGTTGTACCAGTGAAGTAGGTTGAGGTTTTATCACACATAGGTGCCCAGACACTACGTAAGACGTGTTCTGCCTCCGTGAAGTTTTCCGTGGAGACAGCAGCAACCACATGAAAAGCCGACATTATGGGTGAAATTACAGGAGGGACATTTGGCGTATCAATACTGAAGGACAAAGGGGACTGGTTGTGCGTGCCCTCACGCAGGCTTTTGAAATTTTCCATAAGCTGCTGGTGTAGGTTGGCAGGTGCGATATTTTTGAAGAGCAACCATGAGTGCATTTCTTGCTGAAATCCGACCTTTCGTATGGAGGTAATGTTATACATCCCGGTATCACAGTTATAAGCGTACTTATTGATCGAGGCTGTTGTACGAGCTGCCTGTAAATCATACTTCTCGGCTCGAATGACATCGTTTATTCGACCAGAACGGGCCATGGTAGCACAGCATCCAAGAGTTGCTACATATAAAGCATTTCGCTTTGTGGAGACTTGATCTTGGCGACCATTGTAGTAGTCATAATCTCCAGCTACAATTTATTTAGCTATGATGTATCTGTTGAGTGGGGAATCAATTACAAGGTCTTACCATCCATGTTTGTTGCGAAGACTAGGCCGTCCTCGTTCACCAGCCCTTCAATGTAAGCCAAGCATCCCACGATCCGATCCCAGTATCGACTGATGAGGTCATCCTCTCCGGTATAGAGCCAATGGTCGTACATTACCATTATAAGATACATTGAATAATTAGGATTAAGAATATTGAACATTGTGTCTTTGGGATCTCTTTCGAAGGCTCGACCTGGTGGTACACCTCCAGGAAGAAGTCCAGGGGTGTCAAATCGTGCTGTGGATCTCAACATTGACGCTTCAATGTTACCTCTGATGAACTCAGACCCTCCTGTTGAGTAATATAGTGACGGTCCACCGATTATGATATCCGCTGTCCAGGCATAACGATCCCGCTTAGCGCCATCGAAAATGAATGGAAGCTGGTTCCAGCCAACACCAAAGTCTGCCAACACAGCGTTATTGCTGAGACTAGAGCTATACAAAATGCTATTTGATGGCAATGATGTGACTACAACGTTGCGGAAACGGCATACTTGATCTTGGGAGGCTCCAAACTGCGCAAACAGTTAGCACCACACTTCTGACTTCGCAACAACAGAATTGAAATCTTGAATCCTAATCAATAGTTCATTCCGCAGGATACAACCATCTATCGGCTCTTAATACTGTTCAGAGACTCGGACCAACTTAGGATATAATGAGTTAAAGTCTAAATAAACTTACCCCTATAGAGCCTTGAGGTGTCGCGGGCGCGGCTTGCAGCTCATGAGCAGCATCAGTATTAGCTAAAATACCATCAGTATCGAAAGAGTGAATGTAGCAGGTAATAACTAACGAAGAGCATCCTTCCCTTGCTTGAAAGTGGCCAACAATACCCCGTCTATGTATATAATAATCTCCTCTAGCCCAACGCAAATTGTTTTGAGCCTGTACCATTGATTCTGGGAGAGCTTCAAATCAGGCAGCTCCTTGCGAGCGAGTAATACTGGTATGAGAGTAGTTTGGCGCTTTTCATAGTATCCGTACCATGAGTCTAGCGTAGGATGGCCACCGTCAACAGGCAAATTGAGATTGAATAATAACCCTGGCCGGCCACCTTTTGCCCTAACATTCCACGACAGTCCACCGTGAATAATCATACCCTCTACTTCGACATTATAGTCAGTCCACTCACTTCCCCAGCCATAGGTATTGCATCTCTGAGAGTCAATTAAGATACCCATATCCTCAGCGATCTGCCACGGAGGAGGCACTGTTCCTGCTGGGATGGAGTTAAGCTGCAGTGTACGAGCTCCATATCCCCACAGGTCATTAAGTGTTGAGTCAGAGCATTCGAAAAAGCCAGGGAGCTGATTCAGTGGTGCGTTGCTCGTGGATGGTTTGAATCCAACTAAACTTAAGGATACCGAGCAAGGGGTGCTTGACACCAGTGTAATTTTCATCCACCTCTGGCTGCCTTGCACATATTTCGATTCATAGAAACCAGGATATTTGATTCTGAACCGACTACGTCGTTGAGTATCGGCACCAGCTGAGAATGGAAATGGGCCATCACCGTCGTCACGAAGGATACCTGGATAGGCTTCTGAAACTGTGAGATCTAGCAGAATTGGAGTAGCACATGGTTTTGCCGATGATACCTGGATCACGGGAATACCAGCTACCGCTACGTCGAAATCTAGTATGATTGATGAATTTGCATCATTATTTGACTCAACACTGAGAGTACATTGACGGTTCACATCTTTGTTTGTCTTCACTGGAGCTAAACATTCAGCGTCCCTAACAGATCCGGTGGTTGAGTGTATTTTCTTGGCTAGAATATACTGGGGAGCTTCATAGGGTAGATACCGGTAATTTTGCTGATCTTCTAAGGGAAATGAAGCCATCGTAGAGTCCCAGGAAGTATCCATGATGAAGACGTTGAGTGAGAGAAGCCTTCAAGGCTTGCCTCCTTTCACAATTGCCGAAATTTTGGATTTACAATTTGAATGAGACAAATCATTGTAGTAGAGCTCGATCACAAAACTATTCCAGTCTCGTACTACCTCACGTGAAGTAGTATACAATGTTCCGTCTGATGTGTTGTGGATGCCCCCATGTCTGATGATGGATATTGGAAGCAGAACTGGCATTGGCATAAATTCAAGGGTTGTAGTAGCGGTGGTTAGAGCTGCCCAAATTGTGAGAGCTGAGCAGGGCTTGGCTGGGTAGTTTAGCTTTGTGTCGAGAGTACGCTAACCTCGTAACACACTAGTACTTGACACTATGAAGGGGATATTTGGGTCCCTCAGTGGATATATTTACCATGTTCGGATCTTATAAGTTTAATTGATAGTAGACTCCTCGTTCCAAGAATCCTCACCTTACTACTTAAAATCAGTCGAAACACCCACTCGAGTAATTGTGGAGAGAGAACCCCAACATACGCAGCTTTGTCGGGAGAATGAACCCAGATGATTTGATTTTGCTCCAAGGTATCCGCTGCCCCTCTATTGCAGCCTGAGGAACAGAAATAAATCCTCATTCTCCACATATGAGTGAGATGCTTTGTACAGAAACACCGTATATGGCACGTGTCATTCTTTAAGCATACAAATTTCGCATGCTTCTTTTATCACCCAGCACTTTTTGTCTACAAGGCTCCGCTGCTCCCTATTAATACTATATACTTTGTCAATAGTACTGTTGTTGCATTTCCACATTCACTTGTTAAGATTTGTGTGAGAATGGCTACGATCAATGTTGAAGATGTTCTTTTGAAATTAACAAAGAAGGAGAAGATCGATATCTTATCTGGTGTGTATGAGCATTTTTCTCCTGGAACAAAGAACTAATTTTGCCATAGGTGATAGTTTTTGGACTACTAAATCCTTGCCTCATCATGGAGTCCCTGCACTACGCCTCTCTGATGGCCCAAATGGGGTCCGTGGGGGAACATTTTTTGCTGGCACCAAAGGCGCTGTAGGTTCAATCCCACCGGCTGTATTGAATTACTTTTAAACTGTTATGCAATAGGTACTGCCATGTGGGACTGCGCTTGGTGCAACATGGGACCAGAAATTGCTTTATCGAGCTGGATGTCTTATGGCCAAAGAAGCAGTTGCCAAAGGTGTACATGTTCTCTTAGCGCCAACAATTAACATGCAGAGAGGACCTCTGGGAGGCCGTGGGTTTGAATCGATTTCCGAGGATCCGGTGTTATCAGGCTTGGCCGCAGCTGCACTAATAAATGGTATCCAAAGTGATGGAATAGTTGCCTGTATTAAACACTTTGTGTGTAACGATCAAGAGCATGAGCGTAACCGGGTAGACGTACGGATTACAGAACGTGCGCTTCGGGAAATTTACCTAATGCCTTTCATGATCGCCATGAAGAAAGCCAATCCTGGCACTCTCATGTCATCATATAACAAAGTTAACGGCGAGCACGTTAGTGAAAGCAAAAGGTTTCTTCACACTTTAATTCGAGAGGAATGGGGCTGGGATGGTGCTGTTATCAGTGACTGGTTCGTTCCCCTCTTTGACTATTTTTCCTAGTGTCTATTGCCTCCCCTCACGTCGTTGTATACACTTTGAAAGCTAATATAAATCCAAAGGTTCGGGACATATTCTACATCAACAGCCATACATGCTGGCTTAGATTTGGAGATGCCTGGCCCTACTAGATTCAGGGGCAATGCTCTTGGTCATGCGATTACCACTAATAAGGTTCCGCAGCACATTCTTGATGATCGAGTAAGACAAATGCTAAAACTTGTCAATCGTTGTGCAGCATCAAAAGTGCCTGAAAACGCGCCTGAAAAGGAGCTTGACACCCCAGAAACAAGTGCCTTGTTACGCGAAATTGCTGCCGACTCAATAGTATTGCTCAAAAACACAAAACAAGTACTGCCTCTCTCAAAATCCAAACCAGTAAGTTCATACTTGTCTATCAAAACCTACGAAGGATCAAAAGACTGACCAGAGATCAAGATTATCGTGATTGGTCCAAGTGCTAGAATAGCCACGATTTGTGGCGGGGGTTCAGCTTCTCTTCCAGGATACTATGCAATAACACCATATGACGGAATTAGAGCGAAGGTTGATCATGATATCCCATTCACAATTGGAGCCTACTCACACAAAGAGCTACCCTTACTGGGGCTACAAGTCAAAGCTCCCACTGGCGAGGACGGTATGACGTTCAGTGTCTACAATGAAGCTCCTAACGTTACAGAACGACAACGGGTGGACTACAAAATAATCACCAAGACAGACGCGATGTTGATGGATTACAAGCCACCACAGAACATAGACGGCCTTTGGTACGCGGATATCGAGGGTCTTTTCCGGCCGGAAATGGATGGTGAATACGAATTTGGGCTGTGCGTATACGGAACTGGAAGTCTTTACGTAGATGGGAAAATGATTGTAGATAACTCGACTCACCAGCGTCAGGGTACAGCGTTCTTTGGGACTGGCACACTCGAAGAAAAAGGCTCATTTTCGGTCAAGAAAGGGAGCACTTATCACATCAAAGTAGAGTTTGCCAGCGCTCCAACGAGTAAACTAGGATCTGGTGGTGTAGTGAGATTTGGCGGCGGCGGCTTCCGCATTGGAGGAGCTTTCGTGATTGATCCTGAGCAGGAGATAGAGTCAGCCGTCGAGCTGGCACGAGGGGCTGCGCAAGTTGTGATCTGTGCTGGATTAAATGTAAGTTTCATTACCATTGTTTCTCACAGATGAACAGTAAAATGAAGATGCTAACCGTAATTGCAGGCTGATTGGGAAACTGAAGGTGGCGATCGTGAGAGCCTGTCACTCCCTGGTCATGCAAATACCTTAATCAGTAGAGTGGCAGCCGTGAATGATAAAACTGTCGTTGTTTTACAGGGAGGTACCCCGGTATCTATGCCTTGGGTTGATGAGGTCTCTGCTATTCTGTGGGCGTGGTATGGAGGCAATGAGACTGGAAATGCCATAGCAGATGTTCTGTTTGGCGACGTCAACCCCAGTGGTAAACTGCCACTATCATTCCCAAAATGTATTGAAGATAATCCCACATTCCTCAATTTCAGGAGCGAGAGAGGAAGAGTTCTTTACGGAGAAGATGTGTTTGTCGGATATAGATTTTACCAGGCATTGAGGAGGGAGGTTCTGTTCTCGTTTGGCCATGGACTGAGTTACACATCTTTCGCATTTTCTGACCTCTCTGTACACCATAATGAGACGTCGGAGAACATCGAGATATCAGTAACAGTAGAGAATACTGGCAGCGTGGCTGGAGCGGAAGTTGTTCAAGCTTATATATCGCAGCGCAATCCATCAATTCGTCGACCAAACCAGGAGCTGCGGGGTTATACGAAAGAGTTTTTACAGCCTGGAGAAAGAAAGGTCTGCTCTATTGAGATAGAGACCAAGTATGCGACGAGTTTCTGGGACGAAGAGAGAGATTCATGGATAATAGAGAAGGATACATACGACCTCACGGTGGCAGACACGAGTGAGTTAGACACATTGTCTTTATCTAAGAGTTTCGAAGTCAAAACCACAAAGTTCTGGAAGGGTTTGTAGATAGCATTGTAGACATCAATTATTATAATGTTGCAATGAGGCTCATTGGGGCGGAACATCTCCCAGATAATCGGATTCGTATCGTGTTTGAGGACGGCTTTGTTGGTAAACTCGCTATCGCATAATGGTAGCGCGTCAACAGCAATAAGGGTACTTTATGCGGACGATACAGAAAGAGCCTCTTTTTGGCAGCGCCGCTGTAGACACGAAGCACCTACATGAATTGGGCAGGAGTTATCTCCTCGAACCAGAATCAGGCTGCGAAACTCAACTTAAAACGCCACCCCAAAAACAAGAAATCTCGCAGCTCCATTACGAACCTTGAATACGCGTTCTTCGCTTGGGCTTGCATTTGGCATGCATGAACAATCTCCCATCAATGGCTCTGAGGATGTAGTGCTATCATGTAGTAATTGCTCTCGCTCATTGGTAGCCTTGGGCTTTACCTCGTGCTCAGCTGATCTGCTACCAAACCATGACACATGTCTAATATTGAAACACTGCATGAAGTCAGGCATTCTCCACTCTATCCGGACCTTAATGTGGCTTCGCCAATAGGGGAAACGTCGATATCATGATAAAGAAAAGAGTCTTGTCAACATCGCACCCGGGAACAACATGACCACCGCGGGTCAGAGTTTTCCTTTCCATTCCGATTTAGCCATAAGGGCGTCACTAAGAACCTTGCCGATCCTCAAGAGGTGCTGATCATGGTATCTACCGGCGAAGATAGATACGCTGATAGGCATACCATGGGCGCCAGTGAATGCGGGCACATTGAGGACAGGGGTGTGGAAGCCCTGCAATAGGTTTGTAAGAAACGAAACACTACCTAATTGACAGAGCACTTACCGTCCAGAGGGTATTAAAAGCCGCACTACCCATATCCCCAAGGCCGAGCGGAGCCTCGTCAATGACGCTGGGGGTGAGAATGGCCGAATATTTGGCAGCCAAGTCATCGACGAGAGACCGCATGCTAGCTAATGTGTCGAGAGCTTGCAATGTTTCCCTGTGGGTGAAGTTTGCGCTGTTTTCGACAAGCCTCTGAATTTCCGAATCTAGATCGCCCTTGTCAAACCGGTACTCATTAAGAAAGGATACTTGGGCTTCGGCACTAATGATCACACGGTGGAGGCGCTTCAGGCCATCGCCATCGTCGAGTGGCGCAGGAAAGGAGACGTCTTCGACTCTCACACCTTCGTTTCTAAGAATGTTTTCGGCTTTCTCCATAGCAGCTATTGTGCCAGGCCCTGCGCGGCCCCACATTGGAGTTTTGATCAAAGCAACCGAGGCCTCTTGTAATGGTATGTCCTGAACAGGTTCATCATCCTTGAGTGCAAATACATCAGCAAGTAGCTGCAAATCGTGTACACTACGAGTCAGAAAACCTATGGTATCAAAGGTATAAGAGAAGACTTTTGTGCCTTCAGATGAGACGGCATTGTGGGTTGGCTTCAAGGCAAACACCCCCGTAAAGGAAGCTGGACGAATGATACTGCCACCGGTCTGGGCTCCGAAAGCCACCGGAACCTGAAAATCGGCGACAGCGGCAGCCGACCCGCAAAAGGAACCACCCGGTGTGCGATTTGGGTCGTGGGGATTAGTAGTATTTGGCCCCAAATTGGTCACGCAGAACTCTGTCGTAGTGGTTTTGCCTGCTTTGGTCAGACAGAGTAGTAAGAAATTGATGCCCAAAACAAACCGAAAATGAGAGCACCAGCAGCTCTGAGAATGCCAACAGCAGATGAATCAAAGCCCAACTGGTGTCCTTTGTAGATTGGAGAGCTCATCTGAGTGGGCATGTCTGGGGTGTGTCAGCGACATTATTGACAATGAGAATGCGGTAAGCAACATTGGTATTCATGACATCTTTGATAGCTACTGCTAGTCCATGCAATGGGCCTCTTTCTCCTTTAGGAATCTGGTCAAGAGCGCTCGCTTGGTTCAGCACAAGTTCTGGATCTATTGAGAGATCAGCATATGGTCGCGTAGAAATGGCGAAAGAGGCTTACCAAGGTATGCCCAAGCCTTCACAGTACTGTCCCTCTTTTCAATGCGGCTCAGGAGATCTCGCACATATGTTACGACAGAGATTTTGTCATCCTTAATAAGACCAAGCACCTCTGTGGCGGTCAACCGGTGCAGTGGCGAGGGCATTAGCGATAATGTTCTAGTATATGCAGGCAAAAAGGGCCAGAGAGAAAATGGATTGTTAAAAGGTAATCCAGAAGCTGACGATCGATTGATAAGAGTTCCCGGGAGGAAAGGGACAGCGTTGTGTGTCCAATTCAACATTTCATCAAAAAAAAAAAAGGAGG
>Ga0247810_10000326_pt1 | contig 62588 bp, 45 predicted proteins | sample UWRJL119311C1_FD_179918 | JGI IMG/M metagenome (GOLD analysis project Ga0247810, IMG submission 179918) | Plant litter microbial communities from Arlington Agricultural Research Station in Wisconsin, United States - UWRJ-L119-311C-1 | ecosystem: Environmental > Terrestrial > Plant litter >...
TGCACCGTTTGGGCAAATTTTCATTACGGAGTGAGTGTAGGAGTGGGGCCAGCCCACGAAAGGGTCACGGGGCCTACGGAAAAGTACTTTTTATATTTGTTATTTATTGATTTATGTGATTTACTTATATGTTTCCTTATTTACCTGCCGCTTTCAAAGTCTTCTCTTTCGCCTGGAGAGGTCGCATCGTCTCCATGAGCCAAGCTTGTTTCTTCAAATCCAGATACCTGGGATATGGGCGTCTCGTGTGGCAGCTCGCCTCGGGATATCCCAAATACTTTGCGACAACCCATTTCGTGCCATTAATTCCTCCTTTCGCAAATCCCCATTCCACGGCAGCCAGATCAATCTGGGCTTGTTTTGCTAGCTCACTGCCGCTAAAGGCAAGATCGTACAGCTCAATGCATGTCTACAGTCAGACAGATGTTAGTCATTGAGAGAGATTGTCAAGAATAAAGCAACTTGAGGAATTACGTACGCGTGGATAGATGTTAGCAAGTCCCGTAATGGTTCCAGTTCCACCGCACGAAATTGCTGGCAAAAGCCAATCGCTCTGTCCAGCAAGAGCACAGAATGTCTCTGGCTCAAATCGAGATCTTACACGGGCAACCTTGGCAATACCACCACACGTCAGTTTCACACCAACGATGTTGTGATGGTTGCCTAGTCTCTCAAGCATTTCGGAGTTGCAATCGAGCCCTGCAGAGACACCAGGGAAATTGTATACCAAGACCGGGATAGGACTTGCGTCGGCGAGCTGGATAACATTAGTTATTGATTTCTGGTATCACCATATATTGATAACAAACCTCTTCGAAAAACGCAACGATAGCATCCTCAGTCATAGCAAAGTGAAAATAGCTCGGAACTAATACGAGAGCAAAATCTGCACCAGAATCCTTGGCCAGCTTCGTCTCGGCGATGACTTGCTGTGTCGACCCACCACCACATCCCAAGATGACAGTTAATTCTGGACGGCCAAATTCGACGGCGAGTTCTCGCGTCATCTTGACCAATTGCCCTTTCTCTAATGAACTGAGGGTTACGGCTTCACCGTTGGTACCAGCCAGGACGACTGCGGAGACGTTTGTAAATATTTGTTCTATAGATGCTAGGTCGTGAAGAGAACTTACTTCCATGAAGCCCAGACTCTATTAAGAAGCTGATGTGCTTTCTTTGCACATCCCAATCAATATCTTGATCAGGCGTATCACGGAACCATGTTAAACTCGGAACGTGTACGCCAGGAGGGAACGATTTTCCAGCATTTGAACCCATGACCTTTGATTTATAAGGTCGCTGCTTTCAATTATAAGAGAGAGAAATTGTAAAGGTATTCTTAGATATGACAGAATTTGGAAGTTTTAGCTGAGGATGCTTTGCTTGAACACTTGACAGAGGGATAGTAAAGCTATTATGTGTATAATTGATCCCTCCCCGTGACGGGTTCCTGAGGTTCCAACTCCACTTAGTTACTGCCTTCCCCACCGTATAATCAAACACGCGATAGGCTGTTTGGAGAATGCTACAGCAGAGACCAATTTTGAAGTTGCCGATAGGCTCAGATTCTAAGCGATGAATTGCCCCGTATTGTCTAATACAATGTGCTATGCGATGTTCCTTCCGAAGAACGGCGTCTTGGCTAGTGGCACTGGTTCGCTACATAGATGGGGCAACCCGACGACGCGAAGCGAGGCGAGCTGGCTATATACAAAGACGACAAAGACGATACACCTCGGAATCAGGGTTAGTAGGTCATCAGGTAAGTTTTTCAACCATTACCTCTATCCTATTCCTTTTAAAATATTCTTCGCTTATCCTAGGGTTTCCGCCAATAAGTCTTGGTATTAATTCTTTCGATACGGCTACCCTTAGGAACAGGGATGACCGTCAATTAAGATCAGTGATTCTCCCAGTGAGCTACCTCTCCTAAACGGGGTAGCAGACATATGGGAGGGCAAAATATGTAGAAGATACAGGGGAAATGGTAGAAATGGTGCGCCTCAATGCAAATACCTATTTTGTAGATCCGCACGTACACCATGAGTCTTGCATTTGCTTTACTAAATCTCCGTGAGATAGTGGGGGGTTGCCACTTTTCTATAGTACATTATCTATATCAGAAAAGTAATTCTCTGAATGTATAATATTGATCTCGAACTTTGCCTCACTACGGTGGATTTATAGCTCTCGACTTTAAAAGAGTAATTCTATCATATCAATAATACAAAAACGTAGCCATGGCATTTGGTAATAAGCTGCTACCTGGGAACGAAAACACATCAATAGTGGCGTTAGCTACAGGTTTGCGGAGTAGCATAGCTCGAGAAGAAGGGGCTCATCTTTACTACTGTTACGTAGCCCCTGCTCTGTGAAACATCATTGGTGAGCCATAGGTTACGGTGTCTTTATCAAAAGTAAATCTTCCGTAACGAATTTCTCCAATGTCTAGCAGATGATGATCAATAATGACAATAAAGGGAACCTGACAAGCGACTGTGCATGTAATAAATAATGTCGTCTGCTTTAGCAGATAACATAAAGTGTGGAAGCCAAGAGCAATTGGAGCTCCCAAACTCCCATATCTTTGCGGGGAGACAAGCTATGCTCCTCATGTTTATATCACGTGACTATAATTATGGCTGTAAAAATACTGCCGGAAGTTATGCTATTGTCTCAATATATGAGATTTTGTTAGCTTTCTATATTACCCAGAATCATCACAGTACTTAGATTTATAGGGACCTACTGATGGTTTTCTATCAAAAGCTGTGATAGCAGAGATTCAACTATTCTAGTTTTATGTATTTCAATTTTGGCACGTAAACGTGATATATTCGGTTAATAGTTAGTTTTAAGCTCAGATGTAAGTTTCAACTTCTAGAAAATAAATAAATCTACGTATACAATACTCTATCCGAGTCGATTAAGGTCTGCTAGAATAATAAATTGGTTGATTGTCCCTTGGAACCCCCCTTGTAAGACGCCCATGTTCGCAATGTTATCAAGGCTCGGGAAATGGTAACGTTTAGTGCACACACGCGAAGTACAGGGGCTGTGACACTTGATTGGTCTTGACTCAACACTTGTTGGATTCCTCAGCAAACAATCATGTTTCAACTTTAAAGCACACGTGAAAATAACCTCCCATCGATGTGCTATTCTCCCTCTATCTTGAATTCGCAAACTTAGTATTACAGTAGTGGTCCAGAATCTATGAATGGGACTACCACTGCTCTAAGCTACTGCTCTTCTCACACCATCAGATCAGGCTTTGCGCTTGCTACGATTGTATCCTGGTGACCTGCTGTTGGTGCTACTCTGACAGGTTGAAAAGTGCCGGCTCAAGAAGCACATGTGATGGTAGGCAGTGAAGTATTGAAACACGCAAATTCACAGGCAGACATGGAATTGAATAATCTGAACGAATTCGCAATTGTTAGCAATGGCATCAGCGAGGAGAGGAAAATTATCAAGGATGATTCGCATTCAACTTCGCGGCTTCATTCTAACCATAGACATGGCTCACGGGGGAATATATCATGGTCTACAAAGCTAAATCCATTCAAAAGACGTGTTATACCTATACTCCCAGACAATCGTGGAGTTTCAGGTGAGTATCGCGCAGGCTTTTTCTCTGCACTATATTTCCAATGGATGGTCCCTCTAATGTCGGTGGGTTATCAACGACCACTGGAGCTGAAGGATATTTGGAATGTCAACCCTGATCGAGGTGTGGAAGGCGTCTCAAAAAAATTCAAATTATTGCTGGAGAAGCGAAGGACCACATCCTCACATCCACTTACCTTGGCGTTGTACGATACATTCAGATCCGACTTCCTGGTGGGTGGCATTTGTCAGCTTATAGCTGGTTGCATACAGGTTTTGTTGCCATTTGTATTGAAATACCTCATCTACTTTATACAGGATGCGTATAACGCTCAATATAACGGCGGTATCGCCCCACATATTGCCAAAGGTATTGGATATGTTGTGGGCATTGCCTGCTTGCAGATTGTACAATCACTATGTATGAATCATTATTATTATCGTGCAATGATTCTCGGAGGACAAGTACGCTCCGTCCTGGTCGCCTGTTTATTTGAAAAGGCTTTGAAGCTGTCTGCTCGCATGAAAACTGGAGGCGAGAAAGACAATGAAGAGGGGTGGAGCAATGGGCGAATTAATAACTTGATGTCAACTGACACATCTCGTATGGAATCTGCATCTGTTATGTTTCATCGTTGCTGGGTTGCCCCAATCCAGCTGATCCTCGCCCTCGCTTTACTTTGCATCAACCTGACATACAGTGCTCTAGTTGGATTTGGGCTCATTTGCGCCGTCACACCATTATTTGGCCTTGCGGTTAAGAGCCTGATGGTGCGACGTAGAGTAATCAATAAGCTCACTGACCACCGAATTCAACTCACCCAAGAGACTTTCAATGCCATTCGCACAGTCAAATTATTTGCTTGGGAGTCAAAGCTGCTTTCGCGACTAGCAGCAACCAGGGAAATCGAAATTCAGAAGATCGCCTACCTTCTAGGCATTCGAAATGCTATTTTAGCCATTGCTGTTGTGATGCCAATCTTAGCTTCTATGCTAACGTTCATTACTTATAGCCTATCAAGTCATATGCTTGATGCAGCACCAATCTTCTCATCTTTGGCGCTGTTTAACGCTCTGGGTATACCACTGGAGATCTTGCCTGTCGCAGTAGGCAGGGTCGTGGATGGGTTGGCTTCAACTCGACGGATATATCAATTTCTTAGCGCAGAAGAGTGGCAAGATGACGCTATTCTGGATTTACAGGGATTTCCTGCTTTTACCATTGATAATGCCAGCTTTGTCTGGGACGAACCTGCATCTCATGTTAAAACTGTCGCACATAATTTAGACCCAAACCTTGAAATTAAGTCGGCCAAGGTTATTGGTAACTCTGACCCAGGCCTCGGTATAGCTTCGGATAGTGTGGAAAGCGCTGAAAGCTTCAGAAAGCCATTCAAAATTCGAAATGTTAGTCTGGCTATAGGACGCAAGGAGTTCGTTGCTGTCATCGGCGGAGTGGCATCTGGAAAGAGCTCTTTGATATCGGCGCTTGCTAGTGAAATGCGCAAGACTGGTGGATCAGTGACACTCGGTTCTTCAAGAGCTCTATGCTCTCAATCACCTTGGATTCAGGGTACAACACTTCGAGGAAATATAATCTTCGGTAAGGAATACGAATCATCGCTTTACAAGAGAGTCATTGACGCTTGTTCCCTTCGACCTGATATCGATATGTTGCCGAGTGGAGATATGACTGAGATTGGAGAGAAAGGTGTGACCATTTCCGGAGGTCAGAAACAACGACAGAACATTGCTCGAGCCATCTATTTTAATGCGGACATTGTATTAATGGATGACCCTCTCTCAGCTGTCGATACGCATGTAGGCCAACACATTTTAGACCACGCTATCTGTGGCTTGCTACGGGATAAATGCCGCATCCTTGTGACGCACCAACTACATGTTCTCCATCGTGCTGACCGAATTATATGGATGAAAGATGGGTGTATTCACAAGATCGCCACATTTCCCGACCTCATGAGTGGCGATCTCGAGTTTCAAAAAATTATGGAAACGAACCACAAGCAAGTGGAGAAAACACAGCTAAATGAGGTCAAAGTAAAAGTAGAGAACAAGACGACCAGTCCTGCTATCCTTTCTACCCCACACGATCTAATGCAGGAAGAAGAGAGGGCAAGAGGTAGTGTTGGATTGTCTACTTATATGGCATTCGTCAAAGCGTCAGGCACCATATTCAGCTGCTTTATTGTGCTTTTCGTCCTCGTTCTCGCGCAAGGTTCTAATATCCTCACAAGCTTATGGCTTTCTTGGTGGACCTCGAATCAATTTGCCAACCTCACTACTGCCCATTATATTGGAATATACGCCACGCTAGGCATTGTGCAAGCGTTGTTGATGTTTAGCTACGCAACAACGCTTACAACATTCAGCACCAGGGCAGCTAAGAACCTGCTCAATAGCGCAATTTTTCACACCCTCGGAGCACCAGTGTTGTTCTTTGATACAACTCCTATGGGCCGTGTTACGAATCGCTTCTCCAAAGATGTGGATACTATAGACAACAGACTTACTGATAATTTGCGTTTCCTACTCTACATCGTTGCCACCGTTGTCTCGGTATTCTGCTTAGTTATCGCATACTTCTACTACTTCGTCATTGCGTTGATACCACTTACCGTAGCATTCATCTTTGCCGCATCGTACTACCAAGCATCGGCACGGGAGATCAAGCGACATGAGGCTGTTTTGAGGAGTGTTGTGTTTGCAAAGTTTGGCGAAGCCATCATAGGTACCACAACTATTCGAGCCTATGGTGTTCAGAGCCAGTTCATAACGACTGTAGTCCAAGCACTTGATTCGATGATCGGTGCATATTTCTTGACCTTTGCTGGTCAACGTTGGCTTTCGACTCGTCTAGACACACTGGGTAGTATGCTGATTTTTGTCGTCGGCATATTAATCGTCACCTCTCGCTTTGATGTCAAACCTGCCATTAGTGGACTTGTACTATCGTATATTCTGAGCATAGTGCAGCTTATTCAGATTATTGTACATACTTACGCTGATGTTGAAAATGACATGAATTCTGTAGAGCGGCTGCACTATTATAGCCACGGACTCGAGCAAGAGGAATCAGTAGATACCATCCCCCAGAAAGTACGGGCCACTTGGCCAGAAAGAGGCGAACTACATTTCAAGGATGTGCAGATGCGATATCGACCAGGTCTACCACTTGTGCTGAAAGGTTTTTCTGTTAGTATTCGATCTGGCGCGAGAGTAGGTATTGTTGGGCGCACAGGTGCAGGCAAGACTAGTTTGATTTCTGCCATATTTAGGCTCGTAAATTTGTCCAGTGGCAGCATCACTATTGACGGTATGAATATCGCTGCAGTATCGTTGTATGAGCTGAGATCGAGGTTATCCATCATTCCGCAGGATCCCATACTATTTCAGGGCACAATACGCACTAACCTTGACCCATTGGAGGAATACGATGATAGCCGACTCTGGGATGCACTTCAGCAAGCAGAGCTTGTGGAAGGCAAATTACCCACTGGTAAAGAACAGTCAAACACTCGAATATCCCTCGATTCTCCAGTAGAGGACGAAGGTGTCAATTATTCTTTAGGCCAACGGCAGCTTCTTGCATTGGCCAGAATCTTGGTCAAGGATTCCCAAATCATCATGATCGATGAGGCTACGAGCTCAGTCGACTTTCAAACGGATAAGAGAGTACAGGACACTATTCTACAGGCGTTTCGCACCAAGACTTTGCTATGTGTGGCACATCGTATTAAAACGATCATTGGGTATGTAAAGTCGGATGCGGTATTACTAATTTTTGCTTACTAAAATACTGCAGTTATGATCAAGTTCTAGTGATGGATGCTGGAACATGTGTCGAGTTTGATGATCCTCTTGCTCTTTATGATAGACATGGTATATTCCATGGAATGTGTGTGAGTAGTGGCATTTCAAGAGCCGACATCTGCTCACAACAAGATAAATTCAAGAATACACTATCCCCTGAAACTGTCTCATGACAACAGAAGGCACTAATTTGAGTATAAACCAAAACGTCATTTTTTTTATAGAAAGTTGTCTCTGGGAACTAAATGGGGAAGCTAACTTGAGGTGTTCTGAGGTGTTCCCGTGGCTCGGATTTACATATTAGCTGAATTGGAAAGGACGGAGATAGGAAGTTTCTGATTACCCATTTGCATGTTATTATAATTGCAGCAGGATTCTCCACGAATTTGTTGGATTATCTTTGGCATTTACCTAAGGGAAAATGGTGCCTATGCTCGTAGAAGAATAAACCCACCTCCCAACATTGTGGGATAAAAAAGGCGATGAGCGTTACATTTTAAGTTCAATCAAACATGCCGAATGATTTCGAGAGCGATCTGACAGATTATCTTGTACTTTGAATTATTGATGATATAGCTTCTTCAGTCATTCCACTCTTCTACAAACCCGTTACGGATGACTAACACTCTCCCATTTCTCGGGAAATGAATGAGTCCGTCTCGTGTTACACTCGCCAAGTTCAATTGTTCTCTTGCAAGCCAATCCGCGGGCATCAAAAATTGTCTCTTAATTGTGCCGCCGTCAAGTGGCCACGTACATATCCAGGATTTGTTATCAAGAAAAACAAGCACATCGCTACTGGAACCGTTGATGAAGCCGATAGTACACCGTAGTCGCTCTAAGATTACCGATGGCAGGTTTCGAACTTTCAAGTCTGCAACCGACTGACTTTGATAGGGTACTGGCATAAGGCTGATTTCGCTGATGTTGTCTCGGAGGCGCCATGGACACGTTGCTGCGAGAAGGAGGGTGGCTTTACTTGAAGTAGTTAAGATACGGTTCACAGACTCAACATGTTGGCCCTCATTAAGTGTTACTGGCAGTTGCCCCGCATCTGGTTTCACTCTTTGGACAATAGTAAGATCGGACCATTTGATAACTTCGGAATCTGAGAATCTGATAGCAAGAAAGAGATCATTATCGCGTGGATGATTAAGGCATCGCTGATATTCCCACCCTGATCGGGAACAACATAGAGAGTTTTGTTGAACAAAGTACACGAATAAGCCGTCATCTGATGTTACTAATATTTTATGCCCATCAGGTGAGAACAGCAGTTGGTGGACCCGCCCAATCATGTTTATATGAAAGATCTGTATCAGTGACTGGGTGTCAAGGATAGCAACCCCAGATTTGACACTTGAGTAAGCAATATACCCTCCATCCGGGCTCCAGATAATATGACTGACTGCGGACTCTATGTTTATCTCGTGAATAACTGTGCCATCATTTTGGGTGAGCCTGATGTTTCCAGCTTCATTCCCCATGCAGAAGATGGAGCCGTCGGGATGAACGGCCAAACCAGTCACTGGCTCTCTGATTTTCGTACCATTAATAGAAGCTAATGATCCCTCCCTCAAAGTCGGAGCGCTAGAGCTTGAAGAATCACTATCCCTTTCCTCTTCCTCGGCCCACTTGATAAGTGAGTTTGGTTGCCATATGTTGATTATAGGTCCCCGGATATCGTATACGCAGCGTCCATCCGGGGATATATTTAAGGCAGATGTCTCAAATGCTGCGGTGACTTGATAGATAAGCCCACAAGTGTAGAAATTCCACACCTGTACTACTCCGTTGGGACTTGAAGTTGCGAATAGACTTCCACTGGCGCTACATGCAATCTCAAGTGCTGCCATTTCATGAAGAGTGTATTTATTGTCTTGTGGGTTCCATATAAAAACATCACCGCTGCTGTAAAGTCCGATGATGTGTCCATTAGCCATGTTCCAGTCCATCCTACTCACAAATGTACGTGGAGCCGGAGGCTTTGCCACGGTCCGTGAACAGCTAGCTATATGTTGCAGGTTGTCAGTTGTCCACACTGAAAGCGGAAATTCTTCATATGCCAAAGCAATCTGGGAGCCATCACAGTTCAGCCGCGCCATACTTGGAGAAAGCTTTGGTCCATCAACTCCATGTTTCCCGATACACTGCCATTCCAGTCTATCTTTTAGCGGCATTCTAAAAACGTTGTCGCTGCAGAAAATTAAAACGGCTGATTCACCGTCCGTAAAACAAACATCCTGCACTACAGATGCTAAAGGGTTTGCGAAACGGTGAAGTTGTTTCCCATCGTAAAGATTCCAGATTGTTGTATGTGTGAATCCGCATGCAACGAAAGTACTGCCTAGGACACTCATTTGACAACAAATGACTTCATCCTCGCCATTCTCGAGATGCATACGGATAGTAGTTGAAGCATCGAAAGCAGATAGTCGATTTTTAGAATCAATAACAACAAAATGGTCCAGCGAGCACTCTACGATACGTGCCGGTGAGTGGTGGTCGAGAGAAAATCTTGCATAGTAATCATCCCATTCTTCATCATCGCCTATGATTGATATAGCAGAGCTTGATTCAAAAGTTTGTCTAAAAATTGAATTTGATGGACAGAACGCCGCAATGCGGTAGATCAACTTGGGATATAATGTGAGCTCGGCGCCAAACTTTCCTACTAATCGGACTATATCTGTCAACCACTGGCGAATCATGTCTTCGTCTCTCGTGTCGCGCAATGGAAAGTCGGCACGATCCTTGTCCATCTTGTCATCAAGGAAACCCGTAACCATTCTAGAGGAGGATACAACCAGTTTCAATTGACCGCATGTTGCCAAGTACTGCATCCATAACTGTACAGCCCCTTTGTTGAAGAAGTCTAGCAGGTCTCGCATCGATTCAGTGGCTTGAAATGCCCGACTTTTAGATAAATGATAAGACCAGTTCTTGGCAGCATAGTCAAGTAGCCCACTGGTATTTTCAGCTCCAAGGCGTAGCCGCTGCTGAGGCTCCAATAAAAGCTTTGCACACCTTGAATAAATCATGTGGTGGCCAAGATGAATGTCGACACCGAGCCACCTTGGTTAATGTTAGCCTTATAACTGTTCTTTTAACGGTTGGAAATCGAAGAACACAAATTGAGAGTCATTCAGAGATGAGATATAGATATGATCAGCGAGACAAAGATCAAAGCTTGTTTGAGCACAGAACTGAAAAATTGTGAAACTTTGAATGGAAAGAAACAGGACTCGTACGGATGACTTGACTCTTGTAGAAATTCTAATGCTGAAGAATGAATCAATGATACCAAATTTGACTTCGGATCTATAACGACCAGTTCGCCACATAGGTTAGAAATGGACCAACTTAGATCTAGAATTTCCATTGCTGGATCGAATGCTTCTTGCAATTGATCAACTGTTAAGAGCTGCGTGGAACAGGACACCCAGATCAGAATATTCTGCACAAGTTTCTTATCCTCATCCACGGTTATTCTACTCTCTGAAGCAGCCTGAAGACTAGCGTACAGGCTTCTTAATTCCCCAGGTAGTCCAGTGATGGTGTCTCGAATCTCTTGCTTTGTGTTGCACCGAAGGATATTTTTAACGACAACAGCAACCCACAAGAAATTGCCGCTAGCCTTCGCTACAATTTCAGATGTGATAGAATCTATCAGTTCCTGACTCCAACGTCCAGAAGTTACGCTCATCTCACGCCTGACATAATGGTAAAGATCTGTTTGTTTCTGGTCCTTAGCTTGTTTTTGTGCATCTTGAATGGAGAAGTTGGTCAAGGGCATCGACTCTCCGAGCCTTTTAAAGTGCTCGACAAGTTCCAAATGACGCCCTGTAATAATGATCCGCAGTGGGAGCTTGAGGTCAACAAGGCCTTTCGAGGCAGAGAGAATATCTGTTGGTGACTTTGCAGAATCAAGACTGTCAATTACCCAATAAATTGGACGGGAGAATTTAACTTTGGGAAGTATACTAATAAATAATTTCTGCCATAGAACCCGGGATCCAGTATTTGAGGTAATGACTCCTTTTCTGGCAAGCTTCAAGAGCCGATGCCGATAATCTTTGCTATATATAGCTAACTGATAGGCCAGAGACCGGAGGAGCCTGTTGAACCTCTTCTTTCTCGTGTCCACATGACGGAAATAGTAGTACTGGCACGCATATTCATGTTCTCGGAGATGATTGATAATGAACGATGATAACACAGATTTTCCAACCCCTGGGGGTCCATGCTGCAGAAAAGTTAGTAAAGCAGAGGTTAGATTGGAAGGTGGCTGAGGGATAAAGCGTGAGGATCCTAGGAATTGTCTTGAGTTTAAAATCACTGCAGCCTCCAATATAGCAGAAAAGTATGATTCCCAAGCCAATTGATTGACCCTTTCGCTCCCTCAATGTATAATATCTTTATGTGAAAGGTTGTCGTACTATCCACAGAACTGAAGGTGTTCTAGATTGGTCTTGTAACCAAGTCCGAAACTCGGAAATTCCCAAGAGCCATAAACAAGTTTCTGGCGCTCGCATATCGCTGAATAGATCCAGGTCTTCGTTTATCCATTCGTCGCGCACTCCAAGCACTTGTAACAACTCATCTGAAACATGGCTGCTTGATGAAGAAGTACTTATGCTTTTTCTTCTTCGGAATTTCTCTGCGAGGGAAAGAAGCATATCTCTCACGATTTCGTAGGATGGATCTTCTCGAGTCTCGTACTTCACTATGTTGTGGTGGTTAGCATCTAATGACATTGAGATCTCGCCACCATATCCTAGTGTTGCCGAATCCTTCTCAACCACCAGTACTTTTGCAGTCCCGATCGCCGTTGCCTGGGTTTCGAAAAAGGATACAACCACAAGATCTCGGAGAATATTACGAAATTGCTCGTTGATGGTCTCTAGTGAGGTAGAGTTTCGGTTCAGCTCATCAACGTATGGCCGTGGATGATGCCCAAACACGGAAATTGACAGAATTCTGTTCAGAATTGACGAGAAATCACTCCCTCTGTGAGGAGTTGCGAGAAAGACGATACTGCACAAATTATCAATGACATCCATATACTGAGGATCGTTACGGCCAAGGATGTAGCTTTGTTTGGCGACGAGGCCACCCATCGAATGTACCACAAAGATAATAGGTACTTTGCCTAAGTTTGACTGTCGTGCTTGCGTATGGAACCTGAGCGGATACAGAAGTTGTTTGGCAAAGTCGGTGATGGTTGCCTTGCTCGACACACCACGCTGACTGAAATTGGCATCATACCCAAACGATGATATTCTTGCAGTAGATAAGCCAGGTTCCGTGGGCAGCCATTCTTTCGGCCAGAACTTCCGCAGATCTTGATTCCAAGACCAGGTTGCCCGGCTCGATCCCCCAAGCCCGTGTACAAATACAATATCAATCGTGGGATCTGCGTTGGGTGTGTAGAGAATCGTGAGTCCGGTGGGGTCTTCGCGTCTATTGTGGATGAGATGGCTGGTGGAAGATTGTGTGGTTGTCGGCGACTCGGGTACATCTAAAGACGTGGGTTTAGAGGAATTCGGAGGACTTGCAGTAGAATAATTGCTTGTGCCAGCATCGTCTTGGGAACTGCTATTGTCGTCTTTGGGAGTTGATCGTTTGCTTCGAAACGCAATTTTCCAAACGCGAGGCTGCGGGGTTAATTCAATCAACTACCATGCGCTTAAAATTGGAAGGAGGAATAAGTTACCATTTCAAGCAGTGTGGTGTTGGTCGTGTAGCTAAATTCTCATGATCTTATATTGTATTGCAATTGTGCAGTAGTCAGGGAAGGTCCCGCCAGGATCTGATGTTCGAAGGAATTTGTCAAAATTGCCTACGAAACAGATGTGATACCGATATATGGCTGCAGACGACCAGCAGCCTCATCGAGGCGCAGCGCATCTGCACCATCCCCAGTGTAGGCACCGAAATGTAAGGTTACACCTTCACAAGATCGCCATCACATTACCTTCATGGGACAAGCAATAATAAGTGTCTGTAGTGTACAAATACAAGCATACAAGGCTCTCGAAAGGGTGTAGAGGGTTGCTCAAGAGAATCCCACATAGTTTGGTCTTGGAGCTTCCCAACCCCCAGATATATATATATTTACATATATATATATTAATATATATCCTTATAATCAATCTCGCCCCGCTAGTCTCCACCCCCACTTCCGGCCCCACCCGATATCTCCATATCCCACCATCTACATAGATCCCTGGTAATATATGATTGGTTGGCTGGCTGATACTTATATCATCTTGATCCATTAATTACGATCCTTCAACTATTGTAACGTTAACACTCTCCATCTATAGAGAAAACCAAAGAGAGAACACTACCTATCACTTGAAGCATATTTACTCTTTATAATAAGCTTAGGCACCAAAAAATGACCTACAAATGACGGTAATCACGATTAGAAAGGAGGACTGTTATCATGTCTGATAGACACTGAAAACCCCAAAAAATAAAAAGCTGATGTAGACTATATATTTATATTCTTCCCCATAATCTGCTTATTTCAGTCAAATTTAGAGCCGTTCTTGACATTCTAATGAACACTAGCTTCAGTGTCATACAACGCTTCTAATGGATCGCTATTCCATGGCTTTTGGTCCCAAGGAAGGCAGAACTCCAAGTTTTTCTTCAATGCAACTTTAGTAAGTAATGCTTACGTTTCTCTCGCTGTATCCTGTCTAACAGATCTAAAAGTTTCAATTGAAATTAAGAGGTTTAGAGGTGCTGTTCTAGCCTCAGGCACCGCATCCCCCTTGGTTAGCTATACCTAGATCTCTCCTACGGAGAGCTCCCTTCCTTAGACTTATCACAATCCAAGAACAAATATACACAGTTCACACACTGAGTAACCTTTCCTTTTGCCCGTATCGTAAGTACAGGTCCTTGACAGGTATGAAGCAGATGTAAACCTCGTACTTCTAAAATCAAAAAGTACTAACTCTACATATCCCCACATACCCTAGCTATCCAATTCATTCCATAACATTGTAAAACGAGCCTTTAAATTCGAACTAGGCATAAAACTCTTTTCAAGAATCTCCAGTGGCCGGGCCCACCCTCGACACCGCAATACTAGCACCGCCCTCCTCAGCCTTGCCACAAACCACGCCCTGATATGTGAGCCCTCACCGGCTGCAATAGCTCCTAACATCAATTGACACGAAGTCAGATCCATAAATAAACATGGTCTGAAAGGGAGCCGATGCAATGCTTCTTTTAGTTCACTGGCAAGATGTGTGAGATTAGTCTGCAACTGGGTATCCCACGATAGATAAAGAATCAACTCCATCGCCAGCGATGTTGCTTGGACAACTGGACTGTCCTCCAGCCGAAGAGCCCGAACTTGATTTAGTAAGAGATTCCAGTTTGTCTCGATCTCCTTCGCATGATTGCCAGAGGCTGAGTTAAGACTATAGTGGGCCTCAACCAAGTTTCGCAACTGAACAATTTTGTCACAGATATCTGCTACGTTACAAAAAGGTTGGCTATCGTAAGTGCGTATTGCATCGATGACTCTCTTGTGGTACGCCAAGGGAAAATTGAATACATAGTTCGTAGAATCTCTGAGCATTTCAGTTAGTTTTGCTTCAAGGCAGGAAGAGAGTCACAAACAGAATTAGAAAGTTATATAGCACTTCTGGCAAATCGCATATGCCTTGGGAGCGCCTTTTCATAATCAAATTAGCTAGACCCCCAATGTGAATGTTCCAAGTAATATCGTTATGCACTAGGCGCTCTCCGATGGCCATACTGAGGACTGCTCCGATTACAGCACCAGTATGAGCTGTTTCACTCTGGATGCGTTGTATGACAACGTGGGTAGCCTTGCACGAATGCATGAGCGCTTTTTCTTGACAAGACGCATCTTGTGACCAGTACCCCAAGCCAAGTGCCATGGAGATTTCGGCGAGGGCTGTATCAGAGACAAGCATCTGTAACCAGGCTTCTTCTCCGGGGGTGCTAGGGTAGCTACTACCATCCAGAAAAACAAGCGACCAGAATTTAGACACTAGACACAATTTAGCCATTAACTAGATTGTCAATTTCATGGCATTGTAATTTACGGTATTGGGCATAGAGGTATAGATCCTTTGGTGGTGTCATGAGGATCAGATCCGCTTGGGGAGTATCAGCAGACACAGACAATTGTTGCGTTGACAGCCTCTGGCCTATTCGTGTGGCTATGACATTATCCGGCATCTCCCTCGCTTGTCTTGCATCGATTCTCTGCTCGCGTCTACTTGCAAAGTTTGTTTTGGTGATGTGCGCCCTCATCAATTTGGCATCTGACTGAGACAGATACGGTGTGTTGGTTGCATTTAGGAAAGTAAAGCTTTTCGGGCTCATTCTCACTTTCTGTTTCAGGAGAATCTGTCTAAAGATGACTTAATAAAGGAACGTCAGTTTAATGTATTGAATCCTCAACAGGAAAATCAGTTTCAAGCTGACAAACTCTAGATCATGAATATGAGAGGTATAACATGTGCGCATTAGTAATATGGGTTTTAAGTTACGTGCGGCAACGCTCGTACTAGGATCATAATTTCTAGCTATACCCGATTAGGAAAATCAGATTCGGGAAATGTAGGTGCTCTCCACCTTGAGAATATTGCGACTCTTTTACAACATGGATCATTGCCGCTACAAAGTAATGATGCCATTTCTTTTATGGAGTTATATAAATGTATTTGGCAGTCCCAGATATGTGGCTATCTGGTTCTCATCACTGCCAACTCTCTGACTACAAAAGCACTTGGTTCTAAAAGGCACTACGATTAAATACAAGTCTAACTTTCTCATCAAACACAATAACTCACTATGTCAAGACAATGGATCCTCACTAGTCAAAAAGGATTCGAGGAGTCTCTTCAATATCAGGAGAATGTTGATATCCCATCGCAAGACCAGCTCAACCCTGACGAGGTCCTAGTGAGAATCCACGCCGCTAGCCTCAATTATCGTGAGATATTAATTGCAGATCCCAATGTTAGTGGTGAATATTGTTTCTGGCTTAATCAAAAGTTTGCTGACATGCTCTCGCCTCAAAAAGGGTGTCAGTGAACCCATTCAGCCCTCTATCGTTCCAGGATGCGACGGTGCAGGAGTGGTTATAGCGGCTGGATCTTCCGTCCAGGAATTTCAGCCAGGAGACCGCGTTATAACATATGCGGCGCCAGAGCTTGCAAGCTCCAGTGGTGATGACGCACCCGCAAGTCTTGCTGATGCTCATACAATGCTTGGTCATGGAGTCAACGGAACGCTGCGTTCTTTTGGGGTCTTTGCCGAAAAGGCTCTTGTTCATGCCCCACTATCTTTGGACTGGCTTCCAGCAGCAACCATAGGATGCACCTGGACAACAGCATGGAATGCGCTTTTTGGATTGGAAGGTAAAAAAGCTCAGCCAGGAAAATGGATTCTTGTCCAGGGAACTGGAGGTGTTAGTGTAGCTACACTTCAGCTTGCAGTAGCAGCTGGAGCTACTGTGGTTGCCACGACATCGACTGAGGATAGAGAAAAGCGTTTGAAAGCCCTTGGAGCCGCGCACACAATTAACTATCGTTCATACGCCGATAACTGGGGGGAAAAGGCTCGCAGTCTGACACCAGGAGGCAGGGGATTCGATATTGTGGTTGACATTGGTGGAAACCAAACACTCCCTCAGGCACTGGTTTCCGTCTGTGTTGATGGAGTTATTGTAGTGGCCGGGCATGTGGGAGAAGTAAAAGCTCCAGTTCCTTTATTTGCAACCTTTATGCATAGTTGCATCGTTCGTGGTCTGCTCTGTGGAAGCCGGGCTCAGTTGAAGCAGGTCATTCACTATATCAATAAAAGTGGAATCCAGCCTGCTGTGGATGACATTGTGTTCGAGTTGTCAGAGGCTAAGGATGCTTATAGACGGCTGAATGAGAAGAAGCATTTCTCCAAGGTCATCTTAAGGGTTGATTACAAAGACGTATGATGTAAGGGAAATTTCTAAGGAAACAACAGACAAGAAACCTGAAAGTGAATCGGTATTGGATTTATCGATATATCAGTAGCTAGCAACAAACCATAACGTTAACGATGTCTCACAACATCTTCAGATGTTAACGATTTGACAGATTCCTAAACTCAGTGAATATTATATTTTTGATTCGCTATACTATTAGACCTGACAAAGCTCTATTTCCATCAGTTGAAACAGAAGTTTTACTCCTGTTCAACCTGTTTTCTATGATTACAGTAATTCTTCTCATTCACCACACCAAGCTGCGATTATATATAATGTTGTAACCCGCAACTAGCATTTCATATGTCGGCTCTAAGTTCCAAACTCCCTCCTATAGAAGTGATTAAGCAAGCGAGAAAGATAAAAATAACGGGTGTAGTCACGAAATTGCCCAAGTTTAGCAGGAAGTCTCGGTAAAGCTTTATTCAACAAGAGAGTGCGGCGTACTTAATGCGCCTAGTTAATGTATATGCCAGATTGCTAGACACTGCAGGTAATTAAACTGTGGTGCAAAAGGTGTTGCAAAGCTGATTTACTTGTATTTTGCTAAGGTTGTTTTTTGTGATGCTACGTGTAACGGCAGTCATATTTAAGAGTGGGAACCCCTTTCAAAGAATTACTAGTATCAAAACATATACAGAGTCGATTAATCAATTAGCAGCCAGAATCCAGTAACCCCAGCTTCCGTACTCAACAGAGCTCTCCAAGTCACTCAACTCCCATTTGTAGAATGCCCGTTCGTAGAATTCCCATTTGCGGGATGTCCATTACTTGAATGTCCATTTGTAGATTGTCCATTTGTAGAGGACTTGGTAACTACAGCCAGAGCACTGCAGACTGCTGAGTTATTTGGATCATTTGTCCAAGGTGGGGGAAGAACGAAGTTGTAGGGTTGTAAGTTCGTTGATGGCCTGAATACCATGCAGTGGCTTGAACCCCCGAAATGGAACATCCCAATCATGTCACCTTTGGTGACTTTATCACCCGTTTTAACCACAAACTCACAGCTCGACACTTCAGCCATGCCAATGAACACAATTGCCATAAGCCCGATAATCGGATTGTCTGCCTGGATAAAGATGATCCCTCGTGTTGCAACTGCTGAGATATATGGCTGGGAATTGTTTGATGCACTAGGATCAGGACCGCTTGGATCAAGAAAACCCTGATAGAGGTTTTCAGAGTAGTAGGTACCGGGTACGACTCGAACACCCGCGACTCTTCCAGACACTGGAGCGTGCCAGCAATGATACGATATTGAGCTCAAGAACGCTTGGTACACACTACCTCCCACAAATTGGCTGGTGAACGGGTCGTTATCTAACATATTAGCCAAAGAGTATGGTTGTTGTTTGAGCCAGAAGCAGTCATTTAACTTGACGTTTGTGACTATTTGAAGAGGCGCCGACTCGCAAGCGTTATCGATAACTAGCGATGGGTCTGGCTGGCTCGCTGTAGGCTGATTATCTGGATATGCTACAGGCCGCACTCCGGGATTGAACTTTCTGGTAAAGAAGTCATCCCAGGACGCAAAGCCAAAGTTTGGAAGTGAAGGATTGCACGCATAGAGCTGCTGAAATGTGTAAGTTGTTGTTCCATCGTTACCTTTGGCCGTAAGTATATTTAGTGCATCAGTAGATAACCATCCATTCTCCTGACTAAGGCAAGCCGCAGAGTCGGCTGTTTTCAAATATTTACCCCAGGTGTTGAGGATTACTTGCCACTTGTTGTTCACTTGGGGGTCTAGGAAGAAGGTATAGCCTGATAAAGTTCCCATTGGCCAATCAAGAATTGCATTGATGGGGAATCCTAACATGCCCATAGCAGTTGGTGGGTCTGTCACATCATAGAACTGCGGACCTTCTTGAATGATCATGTTGACTAGTCGAAGCATGACATCGAAGTTACGAACTTGGGGTTGCCCAGTTGGGTCATTAGCGTAGGCTGGTGGAACCTCGGTAAACATCGATACGGAGAGTCGACTCAAAGTAGGATTTCCACCCACAAGCTGTTGCATTGCGATGATGCTTGGATCTAGTGTGAGAGAGCGCTTTTTGTTCGATTGATCCAGTTGTGCAAGCTTTTTGGTAAGCCACTTTTGGATATGTGCCCGGTCCTTAGGTAGCCAGTGACCAAGGGAAGAGCTAGGAGCTGGAACTCCCTCGAATATCTCTGAAACCATATTGAGGACTATTTTGAATAATAAGATTCTGCTTGAAGTTCGTTAAGAAGAGTTTTGATGATGCTCAAAAATGTGGTTACTTGTAGTGAGCGAAGTCATCTTTTTATAGTAAGCATTTATCTCACAATAACCATTGTTGGATAGAGCGTCCCTGGGTTTAGCCTCGTACAATTCCCAAAAATAAACTCTTTGAAAAGTGTAAGCAGCCGTCAAACGATCAATTATTGCTACAAAAAGCCTTTCATTCCAATATATCAAGATTTTGTGGCGCGATCAGAGTTCAAGCAATATTCAAAAAAGGCGAAAGCTGAAGTCTTAGCAAACTCCAAATCTAGTTGACACGTAGCAACGTATGGTACATGCCTACGAGAGTGGCTGGCTGAACGTGATCATCTTTAAGTGGCTAGCTGAAAGCAACCTTAAATTTAGGACACTTCTTCCTTTAAAATACATTGCTGATTATCTATGTTCTAATAGTCATGGAGCTAGAACACTTTAGGTCAAGCCAAAGATAACTTTTATTTCATTGGTTACCAGCACTAGAGGCTTAGGCTAAGATTTCCATAGAGTGAAATTAAAGTCAATTCCCTTGCTGGTGTTGGTGAATGTGAAACTTTCATTTCAAAGTTCTGGATATGGCACTTAGCGGGGTCTCCTTATCGCATCAATCAATTATCGATCACTCGTAATCACCTGAACTATCTGAAGCCAAACCGTCTACAGAGGCTGCAAGAATTATTCATATAGCCGGATACTAAATCCGGATTTCAAAGATGATTTACGATAAGTTACGGTAATACTCTGATGCACACTATATTTAGATGATGCACGTGATTCAATTTTGTGCCGCTGTATCTGTTCTGGTGCCCCTGATAAATACCTATAGACTATTAGTTAACAAATCATATCAACGTAGGTTACTTGATCATTTGAAGTGGTGCTTCGATTTATTTTTTAATGGAATCTGCTTGTTTCAGCAGCCTAGTATTCGAAAAATGAATGTAGAGGAGCAACAGGTTACGTAACATCCCTAGCAGGGGTGTAAAGTTACGATACGTGCTTCCTTCTCGGTTACACCACTTTGACTGACTTGACTCTTTGTAAGGCGCAAACAGTACATATTTGCACATAACAGAGATTTTTCGTGAGTGGGAAAGATCTTTTTCATTAGAGAATTACATATTCCATACAATAAATATTCTCTTTCCAATCGACTAGCTAGCAGGAATATACTCAGCCATATTTGTAGTCCCTAGCTACTTGTTAGTTAAGTTTTTGGTCAATTCCTTTTCCTGGAAATATTATTGAAAAAGCTAAGTTCAATGTTGTTTTCAGTGCATGAGTCTTATGGGTTGACAAACTGGTGGGGCCGAGCTCTAATACATGAAATACTGTACCTATGTTTAAAACCATGCTAGGTCTTCAGAGGTTTGATTCCATCCTATATATGGTGCTCAATTCTATACACAGACTATGTACATCATTCTGCAGCAGCTACTCAAATTGAGACAATCACCGTAGAATCTAGTGAGAAGTCTGAGATCTTTACGACTATCACTGTGCTATAACTATTTAACGAGCACATGACGGTTTAGAGCGCATTTGAACAACATGGAGATAATTACAGACAGATAATTAGAAATTGTTAAAATACAGGGATCTACTCCAGCCAGAGATATTTCCAGTTCAGCTATAAATTATATCTTGCGACTAGCCGTGGTGAGTTAGAGTTGCGTAAACTAAACGCTAATTCCACACACGCAAAGGTATAAAATTTCCCCATAACTACTAAACTTTAGGATGTAGTTATTCATGTTTTAAAGAGAACATCCGATTTCAAGTTTGGTTTACAGCTGAAACATCAAACTTTTGATCCCTGTCCACTTTGGCCAGCCTCAGGTCGAAAAATCAAATGTCTCTCAGCCGAGCGGTTTTAAGTTTCTTCTTTCTTGTAAACATAAAACCAAGCTGAAAGGAGCCATCACAGTGAGTGTCAAAAGAACATACTATATGACTGACTTTTTTGTAAGTTAAGTTTATTACAAATGTAGCAATTGCAGAGCTGTCTTTAACATTTTGCCATTGACCAATAAGCATGCCAAATTTTTCATCAGTACATTGACGAATTATTGCGGTGAGAAAGGCACAGAGTCACCAACAAGCGAATTGTCATATGTGCTGAAGAACAAGATGTGGACAAGATTACTTCAGCGACAAAACTAAACCAGAAACGACACTAACGAATGAATTAGAACGTTTTAGAAATGGCTGAGCTTACTTTCATTCCGGGAAACTGCTTCGAATCTAGGAGTTAAATGTTATCGAACGTATTGTCTAGTCTGAAGAAAGCAGAAATTATTTAATTCATTAAGTATATTCTGGGCGTAATGAAATAGCCAGCAAAGTTAAGTCTTGTGTTGATACTTAGGAAATAATACCTGGGAGCAAAATTGCTTCTCATTATATGTCTTCTTCAAATTGACGGCTCATTAGAACTTAATGAATTATGCATATACACCTATTGAAGAGATTTTAAATCGTTAATCAAATAAGATTTTTGTTCACCCGAAGCCAGGTAGACTTCTGGTAGCGCAGAAACGCTGCTTTCCATTCTCACGAATAATATAGCGCTGAGCACTTATCAATCTTTGTTTTGTTACCGTTTTTAAAGACACTGAAGTTAATGAGCAGACATTGAGACAAACGTGACACAATTTGCTATCTCATTCGTATTTCCTAAGAGGGATGTCCGGAGCATCTGTGAGATTAGTAGCAGTGAAAATATAAACAGTTTTTGAAAGATGACATGTGTGATGATGTAATTGAAGTAAGTTGCATGTATGCTGTCATGTCAGGTGATACGACGTACATTATCAATCCGGCAATATTTCGTCGCACAGGAAGCTACAGTGGTGCGGTGTCTGGTGATCATAGTCCAATAAGAGATGAGTTGAATCAGTTGATGAAACCGAATTCCAGAATTGTCGTCAGTTTCAACTTCATATCATACACGCCGAAAACGCAGTCTATCCCAAAAGATTTACCAAACTTTGATTCTTTCATATCACTCGCTCACCTTTACCCCTCTACTCCGTAAAATCATGTTTGGGATTATTAATACAAATAATACGCTGGTTACAAGGCGACGAACATTCCAGAAATCCAGAAATGGCTGTATTACATGTAAAGAACGGAAATTGAAGGTCTTCAGCCCTCTACACTCAAGGTTGAGATATCTTGAGCTTTTTGTAACAACGCTAATCAGGCAGGTAATCGTAGTGCGATGAAGCCAAACCAATTTGCGGAAACTGTAAAAGAAGATTTGTGAATATTACAGCTTGTAATTATAGAAATGCGATGGAACCTCATAGACAATCAAATCCGGATAGTTTCGCTCTCAACGAGTCAACAAAGTCAATTCGAAGAGATTTAGGCTCTAGTTTACCGAGACCTGTTGCAGGGGGCTTGCTCGATCCCTTTACTACATATCCAGAATGTGAAACTAAAGACGCGGATATTAATATCTTGTTAAAATATTGTCTTTCACCTCCAAGTATTACAATTATCCTCTGCTTACGATTTTGTTAGATCTTACCAATGTTGTCTTCAAGTACTTTCCTTGGCAACCGCCAAGTGAGACAAATCCAACAATAACATACTACGTTCCACTGATTTTAGGAGATGCTGTTCTCTTCCATGCTATCCTTCAACTTTCATATCTGCGGTTGAATAACGATACTAAAATCGCGGAGCTTGCCATTCAAGAAGGCAAACTAATGGGCAAGACCATTAGTTTATTGAGGAAAAGGATAGAGGTAGAAGCTAGTGTTAGCGACCAAACTATCGCTGCTGTAGCCAACTTAGCCGCAATTGAGGTAGCTTGTGATATTGACCAAGGAAATGGCGCCGCTGACATTCGCGCAGCATGAGAGAGGAAATATGACACGACTAAGAATGCACATGTTTAGCCTAAAACGCATGGTTCTACTCCGCGGAGGCTTACAAGGTATCCGAGAGAGCAACCCTATGGTTGCAAATCTTATTTTTTGGTACGTTATATGTGCCACTACATCGAGTTATAGCTCACTGAAACGAAAAGGACATTCACCATCGCTATCTATGAGATACCATTCCCACCACTCGATCCCGTTCTACCGCGATTCTTTCCCAGACAACAAAAGTTCAATTCATCATTCTCCGATCTTTCCCCGCTATCTTCACACTCAATATGTCTACCTTCTACTGCAAAGTATCTTTCAGAGCCGATCTATGATATTCTGATCAGTGTAAGACACGTCTCTCAGCTTGTTCCAAATAATGGCGCCTACCCAACAGCATCAGCAAACCTTTTGATTCTTACAAGGCTGATGTCGTTACTAAGCTATCTCTTAAGTCTTCCACACCTTATCAGCTTTAATGAATATTTCCGCCTCCTCTCCGAATCTACTCGTTATGCCACCCTTTTACATGTCTTCGCGCCATGGCGAGGCCTACCGCCAGATGCAACGCTTGCAATCAGCCACTTACTACATCGTCTCATCTCGTTCTTGCAACCGTTATTAGTACTGAAATTAGAGGATCAAAGGGCAATGGAGGGTGAAATGCAGAGTGAAATATCGACTTTGATTTTCTGGATCGTAGCTGTCGGAGGGATTGCCGCAAAAGGTGCACCAGAGTGGAAATGGTTCGCGGGGCGGTTGAAAGATATGTGTGATGAACTCGGTGTAAAAGTGTGGAATGATTGGCAAGAGATTGTTCAAAGAGCAATATGGCACGATATACTTTGTAAACCTCTCCACAAGCAGTTGTGGAATGAGGTACAGCTGTTGAGGGATCAAGACAATGCATTGGAGATCCACCGCGGGGATAGTGACGTCTAAACATCTAGGAAAGCTACTTGAAACCTCGATTCCGTCTTAGTAATCTAGCTATTGATCACACTAGAACTATTTGGGCACGGGTTCGGATGTGGAGTTCTTATCTTGAATATTGTGCTTATTGGTTTAGTCAGCATTAGGTCGCAAATTGAGCTCATGACACGTAATTCATTGAGCTAATAATTTTGATACTCAAATCCTCATCGAGAGTTTTAGTAAGCGTGAGTGCGACAACACTAACTTGGGCATAGAGGCTAAAAGCTCGAACATGGTACAACAGCGCACTGTACAGAGCTCATTTGATGGATCTATGAGCATTCAACTACCACCATGACTGGATATCCTAGACTTCAGTTTCCCGATACCAGTAAATTCTGTAAAGTATGTGAGATAGAACAAATGTATAACTCAAGATAGCTTTTCTAATATTTCCATTTAAAGCATTAGAGTATTTAATTGATTGTGCTAGGTTGGGCCCGAGTTTATAGCAACTTTACTTCGCGGGGTAGATTGGCCCACGCAGGATCCCGATAGACAGCTCTGACCGCCTTATATTATTCGAATAGTTACTTCAGATGATGGAACTATGCCTTTCATGATGCAGACAACCAGTTTCCGAGATGCAGATCCAGTGTTGTCATTGAAAGTCATGAAAATGGCTATATACTATAGAATCTGACAGCAATCTGTGAAGCAGGACAAAACTACAAGACTGGATCATAAAACTACATAGCTAAGAAACCTATCGGATTTAGGTCGGTCTCTGCTGGCTTATGGCAGTTTGAAAGGTGCGTTCAGTCTGGAGATTTCTTGTTTGAATTTGTAAAACGAAAGGGCGGTTCTGGAATGGCGGAGCTCTCATGAGACCAAACAACACAATAACATTAATTCTATCCCGTAGGCAATCACCTACCGAGCTTGGGTAATGCGCAATTCTTTTTTTTTAAGACTTTCCAACTTTACCGACACTTCGTCCTGTGAACAAACATAAGCGACATTCTAAAATAAACATTTAGAGCCTACTATTAGGCACCGTGTAGCTTTTTATCGTTTATTCGACATCTGGTCTCTCACACCTTATGTACACCATTCCCTTGGGATAGGTAAGAGATGTTGCCTACAGACTTCTATGCATGGATACATTTATCAAACACTTGTAATACCACTCAGCAATCATATCTCGTCTCTCTTTTGCAACGGAAACTGTTCCCCGTGTGCCTTGTATAGAGTTGAGGAATCCAATATCTCTCCAGTTGAAGATCGAATGAAGTCGACCTGCAAATTGGTTCCGTTCAGGAATCTCACCGTCGCATAACTAAAATTATCTGCATAAGCAAATGCGTTATAAGATTGCCGAGTTCCAACAGCGCTTAGCCCCTCAATATTTCCTGCTCCTCCTGCTACGATGTACATTGGTGCTTTGGGATTATTCATGCCATTTGGATCAGCAACACCGTTGTAGACAGGCAAAAATCTTTGGGAGTTGTGTATGTGCCCGAAGATTGCCAGATCGACGCCGTACTGGTAGAAAAGGGATTCGAAAGCCTTCTGGCACGGGGCACAGGTCGAGCCACCTGAGGTTGAGTACCAGGGTCGATGTCCACCTACCACAACCCAAGGAGTAATAGTTCGGTCAATGGATGCGAGATCGGCTTTAAGGAACTCGATCTGTTGATTTTTAGCACCAAATGGGCCACCATCTAAGCCTGCTGAGCCGCCTACTCCGTCGGGAGCATCTGGGAAATCAGTCTCGGTGTCAAACATAATAACGTGAACCATGCCATATTCGAAAGAGTACCAGAATGGGGGCTTTGCGAGTACTTTAGCTTTGTTAGCACTGATCATGGCAACGTTACTCGACGAGGTAGATGGGAAAGCCGTGGGCATCGTCTTTCCAAATCTGTTCATGAAGTCGGTAAAGTTTCTCTGTCCGAGGGGACAGAGGAAAGTGGTGTAGTTAATCTCCTCACAGTCAGCCTCATGGTTTCCGGGGCTAGCCATGTACGGTTTACGACCAGCAATTGGGGCTAGCTGATCATAAAATTGCTCCAAGATGGCTTCGTAGGCGTTAACACCATCGAAGAGATTTTTGGGTTTAAGGAACCAGTCATCTGCGTATGCGAAATCCCCAGGATGAACGACAAATTCATAGTCGTCGATATTAGTGGCAAGGCGCCCAATGGTTGTATGGTTGAGGGATGGCATAATAGAAGGTATTGTATCTCTCTTGGTCATATCCATATCAATAGTGTATCCGTCGGCTCCATAGACACCTAGATCTATTACGGAACTCAGTGCGAAAGGTGTTCTGTCACCTGGCATGCGAGGACTCAGAAAGTGCTCAATACTGGAGTTGGTTGAAACAATTTTATAGTAATATGTCGTAGCCGGTATCAAGTCTGTGAGTACAACTGCGTTTGACCATGTCCGAGAGGTAGGATATGTCACGGATGTCGTCGAGCAGGCCTGAAAAGCAAGAGCATTACCAGAAAACCCATATTGGACACAGGGCTGGCTCAATTGTTTATAAGTGTTCCAACCAACTGAAATAGCTGATATTTGATCATTAGTGAGGCTACCTGTAATATTGACACAAACAAGCTCACAATTAAGTCCATTTACGGCAAGTCGCTGCTGAACAGGAGTGGTCAAATCTACTGGTTTAGACGGGTAACTCGCACTTGCGGACACACCCGCCACTAGGAAGCGCAAACCCATGAAAAGATTGAAGAGATTCATTTTTCGAGTTGCTTCAAGAAAAGTGTATCAATAAAGTTCTATACAAGGAGCATGCCGGACTATTTATTCATAATGGTGAAGATAGATTTCATTCAAATTTTTCACTTTCCATATCCTAGGCTGCACAGAGTTCTGTAAAGTGCACTTTGCAGCGAACGCGTGGCCAATGATTCTTTGCACGCACTATAGCTGTACTGTTGAGCTTCCCCACTGCGTTAGCTTCGGTTATGTTCAATTTGTCAAAGCTTGATTTGACATCTCGTAACTGGAGTTGTACCGATATGCATGAGCTCGTGGGCGAATGATTGGCGGGCATGGGTTCGGATCCTAAACACTAAGATAATTATTGGTTACTCAGCTGACGCAAAAGAAGTTCATCGGACTTTAATCTCATACTTCGCCAGACCTCGGGCTACTTCCTGTATTGATTCGATCACTGAGCTTTATGTAGATATCAGTGAATCTATCCTCGGTAAATCACAGGCAGGAATAGAGTAAAAGCCGTCTCTTTGCAGCACAATGATCGCTTTTCAGCAATACTTCTCAGAAAAGGTTCACCAGTGAACTATTGGTCGAAAAGACCTATATTGCATCAGTATCACCCAAAATAGACACCATCAAGTGCCCAGGTTATAAATCAGTAACCACCGCTAAACTGCCAAGTAGAGCCCAAGAATAGCGGAATTCCTGCCATATTGAGAATTACGATTTGTATTTGGTGGTACCAGCCAGTATTCCCCAGGAACAGGAACATTATCCAAAGGTATGGAAGGTCCCCGAATACAGGTTTGTCATGCAAATAGTCAAGAAGTATCAACAATGATCTATATCAATTCAAATCTTATTTCAATTCACAACATGTCGAAGGCTTTCTGAACTCTTTTCATTCATACATGATACTCAGGATCAATAGATGCTACTACTCATAGCTATATCGTTCGTTATAATATTAGCACTAAGCTAGGCTGGGTTAACATCTTAGACAATGGAAGTCATTTTTTACAAGTCCAGCCTCCTTTTCTTCCTCCGTGGGTAAGGATGTGAGCACATCATCACTCATTTGTCGTAGATCCGCGATTAGGCGAGATGATCCACCGCCTAAAGCTTCAGCAGCAAGAGGCCGCAGAAAGCTCTTTCCTAGAAGTATAGAAAACACTGCTACATTCTAGAAGAACTTTCTGATTAACCATACCTTACAGAGGCAAACTTAAAATGCTTTGTAACAGAACTTTCATTTACTATCGGTGTTGGCGTTGATGTCTTCCCCCCGGGGGTAACCGTAGAAAGGCACGCAACCCATCTTCTCTCTCGTTTATTCAAAATGATCATCATTTCTAGGATTATGTTTGACTTCGACATGACGCCTCAGCTACAGGCTCATCTTCAAGAGACTCTTGAATATGAGGCAGTTACTCTGATACACCTTCTAAGAATTCCGATGTTGAATTTGATGATCAACTGCCGGTTTACAATCCGAAGGTGAACAGAGTTCATCCAAATAACCAACACATACCAGAAGGTGAAAAGGAACGATGCTGTATCATTTAAGAGAACAACAGACCATCTTAAGAATTTTGTGAGAGTTTGGGTTACTTGCTGAGTTCTATGAGGGTAGCCAAAGCAAAGTACAGATTAGAAGACGGTGACAAAAGGGAGAGAGGTAGGGGAGGCGGGGAAAGAGAATAAATGTTACCATATAGAGAAATTCCACCTGAACAATATACTTATTGCACTGATCGTCGCCATAATTCTGGGTCCGGACATTGTTTGTCTCATGCAGAAAATAAAAATTCATTAATACATATCCTTCTGACTTTTCACATCCAGGCGTGTCTTTCCTGGTCAAAGCTTCTACGTAACACAACAGCTACCCCCTACCTACCAGCTCTAGTTCTGCCCACCAAATATCCATAGGCCTGCAAAGCTCGATATCCTGCCTGGCAAGCTTTTCCTTTTCCAACTTCACCTGCTCTGCGATAGCCAAAATTTCTGCTTCCTGATCGGCCGGTAATCCCTCCTCTACTACCATGTTTTTGAAACTCTCCGGGAGCGATGTATCCTATTCCGAATCAGTCTGCTTCTCGAAAAAGTCGAATGCCCCCTATGCATGATATATATGCCTCAGTCCGAAATCTAAAGAGGAATAGCTCACCCTAATAACGTGCCTAACCTGCATATGCCCATCCAAATCTAACTCCTCTGGTGTGATATATCCCTGTCTCTTGATTACATACCCTGCCTTAAGGGCAGTCTCCACAACTTCTTCGGGCTCGGGCGCTGCGCGGATGTTGTGCATTCGGGGGCCATACGAGGATGGCGTGAAACCTCTCTGGCAGCGGTATTTATGGAAGCGTGCGAATGCACGGGCGGCGAGAACATGTGGAACTTGGGAAGGGTTTGAGGCGCGGTAAGAATATTCAGAGAGATAGACTGGGTTGGAAGATGAAGTAAGTTTCAAATTTAATAATTTTTGATGTCGCCTTGAAGTATAAGGGACTTGCTGAGAACTAAGAAGTGAAATTTATTTTTGAAACGAGGAGAATGGTGAAGGCTGAGAGATAATCTGGACTCACCCTTTGGTATATTGGCATTAGAGAATGTAATGAAAATATCCTATTGGTGACGACTCTCGGTTAGCTTATCTTGTGTAATAAAACATATTGTTGAAATTGATTAAAATAATTAGCTCTGAGAATGACCTTCTGCGGATTTACTTGGATTGGACAGTGCATATTTCTACATTTCTTCGGAAGGAGATTCACTTTGAACAATATACTTACCAGGATGTGACTTAGCGTGTGAAAATACCAGATACTCATGGAGAGAACTACCGCGTCATATTTGGGGATCTCAGATGAAGGAAGATGGGCTGCGGCATCAGTTTCGAGAAGAAAATTTATCTGGGGCCCCAAGCTGGAGCTTTTGACAAAAGCATGAGCGTCTTTCATCGGTGGAGTTCCATAATCTATATTAGAATCTGTTAGCTCTGCGTTTGCGCTTTGAGCTTTCATACCCTCTCAGCGTTCAGAAAAATATAGGAATGACGCACTTGTATCGCATATATCAATACCCGTGACAGCGGTTGTCGGACCTCCTTCTCTTGCCAAGACCAAACAATTCTCTCCTTGCCCACAGCCTACATCCAGAAGCTTCTGTCCAGGAGCTATGTCCCATTCTTTAGAGACCTTAAGACGCTGGATGAAGCGAGGTCTATAAAGGAGTTCTTTAAGTTGGGGGAAGAGGAGAAGGCTATCCAATAGGCTGTCGGTATCGTAGTCCACAGATCGGGACGTCATCATTGGTTGGAGATTAAAAGAAGAAGCCTCCATGGTTATTGTATACGAAGAAACTAAGAAAGATACAAGAGACTATTCTTATCAGGATGGATAGGCGAGATTCAATTTTATAGTTTTATTAATGCAAACCGAAATGGTTTGTAAGGTTCAATTAAGTATCTAAATCAACAAAGAATATACCGATGATGATTGTTATAATTCAGAAAAGTGGAACCATTTCCTGATGCGTGTAGGGCTCTACTATAAATTCCAAATATTCGTTAACAATATTAAGAAGTTCATCAAGGCAACAATGAAAGTCGAGACATTTATTTCCCAAGAGAGATCCAACTCCCCTTTATTGTCTTGGCACTTTTATCTTGACCGACTTTTTTCAAGTGTAACTTTGCTTCGAACACTATATTTATGTTAACCTTTTCGTAATTGAAATGAAATATCAGCAGCACTGAGACATCATCGCTACACATGGATGTTACTTAGCATGAAATGTTAGTTAGCATGAAAAGAACAGACCTTGGGAAGCTTATATCGCTCACTAGAAGTTCGATGGAACAAAGAGATAATCCGGCGAACTACGGCAAGTAGGAGCGACTGTATTACTTCACTCAGTATGGTTAACATACTTGGTAGCCTCCGCCGGCACCCTATAGAAGGCCTCCTGTCTCATCACATCGTCACAACGAATACTGACTTTTAGCTGAACCTCATATATGTTATTCCTCTGGCTAGTCTGCTCAAATTTTCAAGAACTACGCTTAAAGTGCCAGAATCCTTATTGTCAAATCGAATACCTCCACTCCAGTACTTATCAATCCACCAAATCATTAAGTGCGTCAAGGCCAATGCTACCATGCTCTTTTGTCATATGTTTATAGCAAGGGCCGCTGTCCCCGAAAACTGCCATGCACACCCAGCATATGTGCGCTTTACAGCCTCCGCACGTCATATGGTTGCAACCCTCAGTCTTCTCAATTGGTGTCTTACATTTTGGACAATCTTTGATATTTAACTCTCTCTTCAGCTTTTCTAACGCCTCATAACCACCCGATTTAATGTCTCTGTACTCTGCACATGTGTAGTCGCCATGCTGCGCGTGGCATAGAGTGCATATTGGCTCCAAACAGTTTGGGCAAGTATAGCCTAGAGGCTTCGAGTCTTCGGTTGAAGTGCAGCGATAGACATAGTCACAGTCCGGTGTTGGGCAGTAATGGAAATCCTTGGGATGACGATGAACGTACTCTTCAAAAGACGATTTAAGGAGAAGCTCGAAAGCGGATGAGGAGAGACCGTCCCTCAATTCGGCTAGATTGAATACTTCTGCGCATTTCCCACTGTCGCCTTGGCACTCGATTCGGAATTCGGCTTTGCTTGTGGATGCGGCGAATTCGCAGTAGTTTTCAAAGCATTCCAAGCAGTATGTGTGCTTGCACAGAGTTTGAATCGGTGTAATGGGTACGTCGTCGAAGCAGATTGGGCAATTTTGCTCCGGCGTAGATGCGAGACCTGCCACAGATCGTATTTCCATGACGCAATTTTCCTTTATCATTTGCAAAGCTGTTTCTTGTCGCTGCTGTACTCTATCAGTCGTAGAAGTTTCCTCATCCCTGAGAATGGCGGTGACTTGATGAGCCGCTTGCTTGTATTTCTCGGGAGGACCATAATACCGCAGCTGGCGCTTTACTTTGTCTCTTGTGATAATAATTTGGAGTGCCTTCTCGATTGACTTCAATGCCCTGTATGAACTTCCGTTGCTGCTGAGTGATGGGTTCCAAATGTCGTTATCACTGTCCTTCAGGATGTGGCCACTCAGAATCGCATCAAGGGTTTTACGTGCGTAGACTACATCTTTTGTACTGCTGCCCTCAACTTTCAATGTCGTGAATGCCTGTATAGTATCTGGGTAAACATGAAGCACTAGGTACCGTTTTTTCCAGATCTCGCTTTCCTTATTGATTTCGCTCTTCGTTGCAATGTAGACTGCTGTTAATACCTTGATTTTGAATGTTTGAATTATTGTTATAGTCAGCTTTCCGTTCCCCAAAATAGCAAGCGGGCCATTATTTAGTGAGCATGCCAACCTCGCGTCTGCTTCATCTACAAATAAAGCTATAGCTTTCACCCGCTTCCCCTTGTTTTTCTTCGCAAGGTAGAAGCTCTCTAGAGGTCCATTTTTTTCTAGGCAAGACCTGACGATAACGCTGACCTCTTCATCGGACGCTTTATAGCTCACCGGTCCGAGCTCAATGTGTCGTGGTTTGTCAGAAAGCAGTTTGATGGCTTCTTCGACGTGTTTAGAAGTTGCTTTACTAGGTACGTCACTCAGGACTATGGTCCAAGCAAGAGGGTTCCAATATCCACGTTGACGTCCTCTGCTTGATATCGGTTTCCCAGTGGATGATTTGACGGGTTGCCCAAGACACTTATACCTACCGTCATTAAACTTCTCCGCAACTCTATTTGCTATATCACCACTACCAAAATTGACCCACACACTTCGAGTAGATTTGTGCCAGGATATGTAGGCTTTTCGGCAATTTGTCTGCTGAGTATAAATGGGTATTGGTAATGCCTTTATGGCTGAACTTTGGCTCTTGAGCTTGGAACTTAAGTCACTGGCTAACAGCGGGTCTTCTACCTTCACGGTGACCTTCGGCTCTAATGATTCCATAGGCCTATGAATGCGGACGCAATCGGTGGTTATGTTAAAGCCAAATTCGTGAAGAATACCGACGAGTGCTTCAGGAGTGGTTCCTGGCACGAGACCAGTGATATAAACAAGTGAAAAGTCAGTCGGAAAGGAGACTTTGAGAATACTGCCGCCTTCATTGAAGTAGACTGTAGCTCCTGAAAGGTTCCTAACAAAGTTATCCTCGCGCTCTTGGTCCTGCTTATAAATTTAATCATAGCTTCTACCAAATTAGAAATAGGACTGCTTGCCTCTTCATAAATTTTCTCCAAAACTTGACTGCTGGTATTCTCCATATTATGTTCGTCTACAACGTGCAAATAAGGGCAATTTGTTTTTTGACAACCCCCGGGTCTCGACAGGAACCTACAAGGAACCGCTGAACGAGTATCTGTTGGTAACTGAGCAGATTCTAGAGTTACCGCCACTGGATGAATGTACTGTGAGGACGTTGTGGTCGGATGGTGAATATATCGACATTCCTTGCCTTTATTACACATTCCCTGAGAGAAGAAACGGCAGTTCTGGGATATTTTGGCTTCCCTGTTGCCATAGTTCACAGCTGCAGAGTTGAGGTTAAGCAAGGCTGCACCGGCGGTAGGAACGAGGTGTTCTCCGGTGCTTGTACTTGGTGCATGGATGAAGCTGCAAAAGTCTCCGTTCCTGCAAAACCCCTGCCCAAAGAATTTACACGATGTCATCTTGGTCGGTGCTATAATGATGAAGTCAAGCTGGGACTAAGAAGTCAAGGTGGGTTACTTCAGAGGTAACACAGGAAAAGCAATGAGTCGCAGTTGAGCCTAATAGTTTCCAGACTTATAATGTTACACACTACCGTTCTCAAGGTCGTAAGCCTGGCCAATTAAGTCGTGCTACACAGCATTCCGAATCACAGATATCTGAGCAAGTGTGGCAGGCGTTATCTAGGCACGTATCTTGATAAACACAGCGTTTCTAAAGCCTCAAAAACCCCGCAAAATACTTCTATCTATTGAGAAATACTACCCCCCATGATTTGACACAGACACTGCAACCAAAAGCAGATGTTCAGAACTTCTGTTTTTTCTTTTATAGAGGATCGGAGTTGATCGATATTTGACTATTGATATGCTAATGGACCAAATCATTGCTGATCGCAGTCTCATCGCGAGGTTGTGATACTGCTGCGAAGAGATTGCCGAGCAATCGATACCAAAAATAATCTGGTTGGGGCTGAAGGAGGAATACTGAAATCTAAGTTGGCTGTAAAGAAGACAGCAGTATAGCCAGCCCAATCTAAAACTATCCTTGCCAGCTCCTCGTTACATTTGGACAGTGGGCTGAGCAGCTTTTCTCCATTCCCTGCAAATCTAGAAAGCGGTCTTCTATGAATATCCCACAAGCAGTCATATATAGAAGTGTATGTTACGTCGTTCATTTTTTCTCTTGGAGAATATTAAAGCCAACGAAAAGCTCGGGTCCTTCCGTAGGTTCCGTCACATCAGGGCTATCATGCTTTAATTCCATGCCGCACAGAGAATGACCCGCAACTTTGAACGTGAAAAAATGCCTCTAGACTGTCACCCAGCACTTAATCGATAGAGAAAATGGCCTGGCTGGAAACGCATACTACTATGACGCTTTCGGCGGGAGAAAGACGCATCCGGCATACATGTCGAACGAGCAGCGACGGTCTGTTGAATGTAACAGAAACCCTCCATGCTCTGTTTGTTATTATTTTAACACCCTCATCAAGGTCAGGTAGGATATTTAGCCGTCGCCATTCTCAAATTGGCGTAACCTATAACTTGAATCTGGCGTCCACCGCTCGTTTAGACTTGTCAGCGCACTCAGTTGTTGACGCCCATAAACTGCCCTTGAATCAATCGGTGGTGAGGGGAGAGGGGCATCACTCGGCTTCTAAGTGATCATACGATGAATAGTCGAGCTATTTTAGGCTTCCGAGAGGAATGGAGACGTGGACTAACATGCTATCGGTGTGTGTCAAAAGTTATCGAGAGGGTGTTGGGAAAACCAGAACACAATCTGTGAACACAAGAGGTTTGGAAGTTTTCCTGCCTCTACCACACTCGGAGCACCTTCACTATGCAGTTGCGAGAGAGGAAAAGCATCATCTGATGTCATGAGCTTTAGAGCCTACGAGTCAGTTCTTCCATATGTACATCGAGCCACTATTGGGAAAATATTTGTGCTGTCTTTCTATGAGCAGCTATTCGCGGGGACTTTAAATTTGTTACGGACTACTAGGGCCAACAACATGATCATTATTTAGATGAGTCCAACCTCGTTACCTTCCTCTCAATAGCCCCTTCAGATCATTCATACAAGTATGAGGTGCAGAAAACTAAAAGCATCTTGCCAGATTCGCGGCTGCTTAGACGCAAGACCTGCATTGGGATAGTATAGTCGGGGCCGAATCTTAATTTTAAACTAAAGGAATCGTGGTTGCTATCAGACAAGAGGAAGATTTGGCCGTAGTTGGCCAGTGCTACTTATTACAATGATCTGACAACCTCCAGAGGTAATCTGTGGATGGATTATCATCTGAAGCAATAGAGATTAACTCAGGACTCGAGAGAAAGTCAACAATAGCCAGCAGTACATCTCACAAATCACACTTCCTCGGCTTTATCTTCCAGTTTCATGTATAATCATTATTTGCCTATAAAGCTTCTACTGTTTGGGAGTAGTAACAAGTGGAATGTCGTCTACGCTTGAAGCCATAGCGGTCGATCCATGCTCTGGGTCTTCCAGCTTACTTCCCTTGTATTTGGCCCAATTACCATCGCCGTTACCACTAGAGGGGTTCTGACTATTGCCGCTCGATTGACCGAGCATTCCTCTACTCCCATCGTTACTGGTGAGAGTTCCCCTAATGGAACGAAACAAAGGACCTAGCGTCGGCAGAGACGCGCAGATAAGCAGAATAGCTCCTTCTGCAACGCCGAGGATATCGAGATAGGGTACTGGATCTATAGAGTTCTGGTTAGGCTTTCGAAAGTCAATATGGTTTTAATGAGCAAAGACTTACATGTTGGATCCTTCTCCATGATCTCGAAAACCTGTCCGAAGATTGCCAGTTTGTATATAGACACGATGCAAGCGAGTGCACTTAAACCAAGGGCAATTGAGACTGCAACTCGAGACTTGAGAGGCATATTGAGTCGCATTATAAACGGAATGGGGTAAAGCGCAAAGAAGATGTCGAGGAAGGCTGAGTATGCAGAAGTGAAATATCCGAGGTCGGCCAACACTTTTACAGGAGCACACGACCCATCAATGCTCCGATCCCATCCATATTCGATTGGCGTACATTGCTTGAACCACCAAACTGACGTAGCTAAGATGCAGGCTTGGGAGGAGAGGGCAAGTCCCCAAAATACGATGGTTGTTTTGCGACCGTAACTGAGAAGTCGCTTCAGGATAGCAATTATGGCAAATTTAGGCAGTGAGAAGGACCAGATCAAAATGGAGCTGATGATGACGTTCCACTTCAGCGCCTGAACTGCGTCCGCGGGGTCCAAGCTGGCAATATGCTGTCCTAGGCCGTGGTGTGAGCCGATAGTGATGAGAATGCAGGTAAGTAGAAGGATGGCAACACAAGCTATGGTAATATAGTCGTCAAGACCTAGCGTTCCTAGCCTTCCTTCCCCACGAACAAAGTGCACACGACAGAGAACTCGAAGGCCAACAATGACTATCGAAGATTGAGTTAGTATGCTATAAATGTAGCAAAGCTAAGTGGTGGGGAGGAAACGAACAGCATGTAATGGCGAATAATGTCCAACAAGCCTGGTCGGCCAGACGGCCATAGTCTTCTGCTTCCCACAAGCCCATTGAAAGCTTTTTCTTGCCAGATAAATAAGGATGGTTCTAGCTGGAGCGCTTCACAAGAACACCTCTAACCTTACTGGTTTCTTGGAACTCGAAGGGATGTGGGTTGAAGAAGTCCACTCAGCTTTGAGAGGTGACAGGTGAAAACAGTACTCGTCATTTGGCTTGTGTCGTTGAGGATGTTGAGTCTATTTGACATTGTAACAACACTTACGAAGTGGAGGCTGCCAATCCCAGAGCCAAGGCTGTTCCTGGCAGATATGTCGAAATCTATACTTTAATAAGGTAAATCATGTCTAAAGTGGTACTGGGGACTGGATCCTACACTCACCTCACATCAAGTGGTTGGTAGACTACTATACCGTTTTATCAGCGGTTTGCCGAGGTCGGGAACTGGACCCCGGGCTTGGGTCAGGGGGAATCTGTTCGTCTTTTTCTCGTTCAGACGTCGGGTAACTTGATGAAAGCGTGGGGTGACACACGGTTGACACACGGCGCCGCCCGCTCCCCCGTCGCTTTGCTCATTTGCGGCCACTATTGGGGATACTTTGGAGTTTTGTGGACTGTTATTCCAACAGTGGAGTTGTGTTCCCACAATCCGACATCCGCGATGAGAATAGGAGCTGTAGATCACTGCCGGGTTTAACGGGCTTGACATCCCCACTGACATGGCTCTGGCTACGACTGTGCCTCTCTCACGCATCAATCACATTAATCACGCCACATATTGCAACCTTAGCTCGGCAATTAACACTGCAGTGTTTAGAGTGTCGAGAGTAGCCAGGAGCCAGGATGGATATCATAAGGTTCTCTCGCTCGGGAAAGGCGGCTTACTTGGGAATACCAGAACTCTAATTTGGGTTTGATATAGGGATACCGTAGGGGGCACCATTTTCATGGGCTATTTAATACTGATCAATAGAAGAGGTCGTGATTGCAACAATACGTATCATGAAGTGAACCCGTTTCTCGATTCCATGGCGGTTGATGGCTGCTTGGAGAAGTGGATTTTGATGTAAACAGTCTAGCTCCACATCCACCACCACCTTCTTAAACAAAGTAATGTCCCCGAGAATTGTGACCTCTTGACTGTGCTGAGCAAAAGTAACCCAGACTGCAAGTTTTCACGACGGTGTTCTTGAGTTTTATCTCTGCAAGGTTTCTTCGCATGCTGTGAATCTGTTTCCATCTTCGCACCTGGACACACCTAAGACATGGCATCCGCAGACCAATTAATTACGAGCCTGCAAGGGATCAGCGCGAGTTCTTTTACAAATGAAGCTGAGCGAATTCGTGCAAGAGATGCGCTCTTCGAAACGCTACGACAAGTTCAGTCGCCCTGGGATATCGTTTGGGATCATAATTGGGTTAGCGGCTCGACGAACGCAGCCGTCAAGACCCTCATTGATGCTGGTGTTTTCAGCAAGTGGGCAGAATGCGATAGCTCACCCAAGACAAGTACAGAGCTAGCTGAACTCACCGGCGCAGATCCATTGCTCATTAGTATGTAGATCCCTAATCTGTGAATAGCAACAATAGCTGAATTGTATGTCACTTTACAGAACGCATGATGAGACATATTTCGGGTCAGCACCTTGTTGTTGAGACTGCAGAAGATACCTTCGCTCCCACCTCGTGGGCTAAGGCCTTGGCCGACGACCCTGCTTTGGCTGCCGTATACGGAGAGTTCTATGCACAACTTAATAACCCAATGTTCCGTACCTTGCCTTATTTCCTCAAGCAGAAGAAGTTCACGAACCCAACTGATGTAAATGATTGCAATTGGCAATATTGCAAAGGAACGCCCAATAATTTGTTTCAAGACCTTGGCATTAACCCTGCTATGGCCGGTGACTTTCATGCTGCCATGCAGTGTCATTCGAAATATAATCTAACACCCTGGCCCGAAGTTTATCCTACTGACACGGTCATCAGTGGTGCCAAAGCCGACCGTGCACTCGTGGTTGATATTGGTGGGAGCAAGGGCCACGATTTGGAAAAATTCCGTTTATGCCATCCCGACATACCGAAAGGGAGTCTTATATTGCAAGATCTTCCAGACGTAGTGAAGGATATTCAGGTAGACCAAGCAATCTCAGCACAAGGATATGACTTCTTCACGCCGCAACCCGTCCAAGGTGCGCGTGTTTATTTCATGCATAACGTGTTGCATGATTGGCCTGACGATTCGGCTATAAAAATCCTCAAGAATGTGGCCAGCGCGATGGAGAAAGGTTATTCAAAATTGTTGATCCACGAGAGCTTGATAAGTAATGTGAAGCCGCTCGCCCGTGTAACGACATCGGATATTACCATGATGGCGTGTCTTGCGGCCAAAGAAAGGACTGAGAGTGAGTGGGGTCAGATTATTCAAGACTCAGGACTGCGGCTCAACAAGATATGGAGACCCCCTCAAGCAGTTGAGAGCATCATGGAAGTAGAATTGGTTTGAACTTGGTTCCCGCTGTGCTGCTCTGTCTATTTAGATGCCTTATGTGGCCCCAGGTACCAAACTCTCCACCCATTTCTGTACTGAGATAGTTTCTCCACCACGAAGACTTCTTGTTCTTTAGACTAGAATACATATACAAGACTCGTCGCGTTTCTAGTTGATGCACCATCATCCTCTGCATGACTGTAGACCCTTGATATGGTTGCAAGCTCCACCATAGATAGACAGTCGTGATTAAAGTTTGACGAGAGAATTGCATACCTCTACTCTAATTTTGTGATCCTTTGGCTGAATTGACTCGTGTAGAGAAGAATGGAGGAGCTAGTGAACATCTCAAGACCTCCTCATGCTTTTATGTCAAATAATATAACGTTGCGAAGGTAGGAATGTGACCCACCAAAAACTGCAGTGTTTTTCTGTTCTTCTCCTTGAATCATTACCCAAGACTGATTCTGTTCTTTGGTTATTGTCTCAGATGTTGCAAGATTCACAGCATGGATGAGGAACGATCGTGGAAGCGGGGAGACCTACACTGCATTATACACGGATCATCCACGGTATCGTGCTACCAAGTCTAGCGGGACCCATTTAACAGGAAGAGACAAATACAAGGGCAACCAAAGACATGTATCCACCTCCCGGAGACGCTACACGACATTGCCGACTAGCATGTATAATATCAGGAACACACCTACTCACGTATGAAGATATCAGCTACATCTCAGCTTCTTGGAACGAACATAACATATTGTAGCTTAGAAGACTTTATCAGGTTGGACATTGATCCAACCTGTACTGTTACACTTGGTAGTTGAGGTATGTGTGAGTGCATGCCAGTGGATACTCGGCAAACGACAAAGTATCGTTTTGAAAATAGCATATAGGAAAAGACTTAGGAGTGTCACCGACAGAGGTTTTGAAATATTACCTTTCTCCTATGTTTCATGCGCAGAAGTGAAGGTCAAATAAATTGCCCACCTCTACTTGTTTGCTGGCATGTATTGGCCGGGGCAATCTCTAAAACCTTCCTGCAAACGGAAATACTTCAAGGAGTTGTGTTTGCTATGACGGATATCGCAATACGCTTTGTTTAAAGGGGGAAGAAAATAAAGGCTTGAGGAAACACCGCAAACAGATAGTGCTTTTTATTTTGACAATATATAGCTATCATAGAAAAGCCATGATCTCCTCGGAATCGATAGTCCCACAATTTCTACATAGCTTAGATATCTAATGTATTCAGAAACATCGTTTTGTAGTTCAATATCTATCCGAGTATTTTGTGCCACGAGCAAGAATAGTGCAACTTATGATATATACAACTGCTCAAGAGTTCAATCAAGCAAAATACCTATTATCCTTCAAGATATCAGCAATGGTCTTTACTTCGTGGCGATCTACTGCCAATGTGATGCTTTGGGTATAGGTGGCTCGAAGGTGTGTGAACTGGAAACGCGACTCGTGCTAGGAGAGAAAGAAGTTGATGGAAATTAATTTTCCAACGAAGAAATATATTTGCTTGATAGCGTTTGGGCATTGCTTTCATTATTTAATTGCATAAATTGTCCAAATTCTAGATACATTTTTGACAGATCGTAGCCGATATTGCTAGGAAAAGTTGCCTCGACTTCGAAAACATATAGAAGCCATCAGCTCTGTACATGTTCCTGCAACTACGTGCCGTTACCCATTCTGGAATCTTGGTTGAAACATATTTTGTAGTAAACGTTTTTAGACTTGAAATGTTTCCTCATTACTCGAAAGGATGAAATATCACCTTTTCGCCCGAAACACCCTTTTTATTTAGAGCCAATGCCTCCTCCACGGCCTCCAGTCCTCCATGTACAACACGAGGTCGGTTTGGTTTGAGCAATCCCTTCGCAATATACCCATTTTCTCCTCCCAGGTGTTTGGCGAGCGGCTCACTCAGGTACCGTAAAGCCGAAGAACTACCAATGCCCAAAACTTGTTTCACCTCCACCTTCGGTTCTTGGGACTGACTAAGGCTCACAGCTTCTGGATCAACATCTTCCGGGTGGACAACATGTAATGTGACTACATGACTGTTCGCAGTGTTTGTAGCTTGAAGAATCTGTACTGCTAATATCTGTGTGGATTTGGCCGAAATTGAGTCAAATATAAATTCGAGAGGTAAGTTGCCGATGGCCGCTTTGAAGTCCTCGGGGCTGGACTGTGCTCGATCTAAAATGATATCTGCGCCAAGTTCTTTGAGGACCTTGTGATTTTGAGCGCTTGCGTTGGTGATAATCCTGTCGTATCCCGAAATCTTCGCTAGCTGAATAGCATACTGACCGACCGACGACGCACCCCCAATAATCACCAACGCTTTTCCTTTGCCAGCCTCTGCTCCTCCCTGATCCCACGGTGCCACCATCCCGTGCCCTTTCTTATCGTAAAAAGCAGTAGTTACAGCCATTATCGCGAGACTGATACCTGCAGCCTGGTCATCTGTGATGTTGTCCGGGGTCTTTGAGACCAGCACTGCCGGCATCTTACAGTACTGTTGGAATGTGGATGAATCATATGTCCCAATGATTCCTTGAAAGAACACTCGTTCGCCGACTGAGAAATTGGAGACGTCTGATCCGACTGAGGCCACGACTCCAGCAGCATCAGAGCCTAGTACAGCTGGGTAGCCGGAGAGAAAGGCATCGTAATCACGCATTTTCCAGTCGACGGGGTTGATTGCAGTTGCCGTGATGCGAATGCCAACCTCGTCGGGCTTCAGTTGTCCCAGAGATCGATCAATAATAGTATTTTGAGCTTTGGGGGTTTGAAGCACCGCTGCTTTGAAGACCTCAGGTATAGCCATTTTGTCTGCCTTGTGAATGGAATGTGATATGTGTAGTGGTGTGAGGAAGATATGACTGAAAGATGTTCAAGCGCATACTCAGCGTACCTACAGAACCTATATACGCAACTTGGCCGTCAAGAATGACGTGAATGCACGTATGCTTCGAAATCAGATTTCCACTTTCTGGATTCGTGATTACAAAATGCCAAGGAATCGAAAATGATGTGTTCTGTATGCTTACATATCGTTTTTCTTGGAGTTTTAACTCCATATGGTTGCTAGTGGCCATGTCTGCCACAAATAAAGTGAATCACCGCGGGAGTTCTGCAGGATTAAATGCTGCCCGACTTGCATATACTGTTACAACTTGCCTAAACTACTGTATCTGTTGGGGGTTATGTTATGTAAACAGTTGTGCCTAAGGCGCTTGTGACGAAATCTGGAAGTATTCATGCTTGAGATACCTGCCCAGATGGAGTTATATCTATTACTATGGTATATCATTGAGGTATCATGGTATGTGATGGACCGGAAGCTAAAGTGACAAAGCAACTTGATTTATAAGCTCTCAGTAGCTAGATAACGAAGGTTAATCCCCAAGTGCATATGAGTATATCAGCCACTTGCTCAGGTACTAGCCACACCATGAATTCGTGTCGATACTCCATAATAGGGCACACACGAGAATAAATCGGTAACTCTTTCATTCTTACGTAGATCTATTTTCTCTTCATCTAGCCAACATTTTCACAATCCGCCTATCCCACGTCGCATTTGGCAACAACCCCTCTCATTGCTGAACATCTTTCCTACATCCCTACCTCCCACTTTGTAGCCATGCTTTATATGGCGACGAACGGAATGAGTACCGTCTTCTTCTTCTTGTATTTATCCGGGAACTCAGTTCTCAAAGCTCTCTCCTTCTTCCAGGCCCATTGATACATTTGCGCAAACGAAAATATCAGAAATACCGCCGTTCCTAGACTCTTCGTCACAAGCAAAACGCCAATCCATGCAAGAATCTCGAAGAAGTAATTTGGGCATGTCACCCAATCGAAACCATAACCTCGAGGGATTCCTCTCTCAGTGCCTCCGGGTGTACGCAGGTTACTCAGCGTAACATGAGTCTTGAAATTGCTCACCTCCGCGAACAAGAACAATACAACACCTATTATATTCATGATATCAATGGTAGGACTCGATTTAGCGGTTGGGGAGTTCGGCCCATAAATCCAGTACGCGATATTCAGACCAGACAACGCCCAGTAATGTGCCGAATTCTTGAAGATATTGCGGACCGGCATTGTTGCAAGGGAGAACTTGTGCACGAAAAGCGTCTCGTATTCCCGCTTCACAAAATGTAGGACGACCATAACCATTGCAAGTTTCTGTGATACTGAAAGTGGAGGGTTGGTTTTGTATAGGTATTTTCGAAGGAAGAGGAATGAAAGGTGAATAACAATAGGCCCAGCATATTCGATAACGAAAACGGTAAGCCATGATATCTGCGGGCCTGCTGAAAGTTAGCAGATATCCACAAATGTGTTTGCGCCAGACCATTGCACCCGCTGGGAAATGCCACGTAGTAGAGTATCATACCAAGGTCCTTCACAAAAACCTCCTGAGCATCTAAGACATCCTTGTTCTTACTAACAAGTGCTTTGTGGTCCTTCAGAATCTTCTTCTTGGAGTCGAAGATGCCCAAACGGTTGGGATCCATGCCTCCCGCTTGCTGCGCCAATGCGACCTTAACATCTTGCACTGTCGTCCTGTTCGTTATGTTTATCGTTGCTGGTAAGTTTTTGATCGGTTGCCTCGCAGCTGTTAAGTAGGTTAGTTTGTTACTGCTCAACGGTTTTGGAACACCATTCACAAAATTCAAAGCTTTATGGGAGACGATGTAAAGTGAATTGGACTACATACAACGTGGGGTGACCTTGATAACTGAGCTCATTCTGAAATATGCAGGATCGTCGTCGCAGCTTCAGCCCGTCAGAGAATATAATTAAAGGAAATGAATGTTAAAGTGTACGATCAATCACGACGGGCTTCAAACTAGTGATGGGTGCTTGGCGCATGTGGGCCGAGGCGACTGTGGCAGCCTCGTTCGCAAGGCTGTCTTGTCTGCATTATCAATAACAGACATCAAAAAATTGAATAGGCAAGTCGATATTTATACAAACTTATATACAGAAAATTCAGGTACAATGTACAAGTCCCGAATACTGAGCATAGTACAATACTTAGCTTTGACACTCTAGCTGCCAGATTCACTTATACGGACAATCAAGAACTTAATTATGAATTTATCATTTTATAAAGACCGAGAGGTGAAGGATGTAATTACAAATTTGATGATTTCAAAAGGATCATAATATCATGCAAGTGCGATGATTTGAGGGAATTAAATCATGTCCCACTATCGGGTATGGAAGAAATTACAGTGCTACTCACGCCAAGCAACCACGAAGCTCTATTTTAAAGCATGAAAAAGCACCTACCAATCGAAATAAGTTATACCTAAAGTATCTCGTTAATCACTGACTATTATTAATGAGTTTTATCAAAGAGTAGGTAGTGATTTGGCAAGTATTAAGCCCTGGGCCTTCCATTCTCCAATCGATCAGCTGGTCTAGAAACTTCATGTATCAAGAATCAAAAGGTGGTGTTATGTATACGCCAATAGACAATTTAGCACAAAAGATGCTTCACTATTCTATATGTAGTTACTATAATTTCAGTGATTACAGATGTAGCTAATGGCTTAGCACGTACTAATTATATTCAGGAGTACTTAATTTGTCCAACATCTTGTAATCGGAGTAGACCTTAATCAGCCATACACATCTACATCATCACGCAACAATACTTGAGGACAATTGAATGTTCAAATTTGCCTTATACACATTGCCATAGCCCACCGAACCCTGAGATAAAAAGTTCCAAGTCTTGAGCAAGTGTGTTTAAATCCAACTCCCTACTATGTCGTGTATGGTTTCTCTGCAATTTTTTGCCCTGAAGCTCCGGATTCCTTCCAGCGGCCCTGGGGGTCATGTATCGCTGCAAGATCTGCCATACTTTTTATATAGTTGGGATGATGTTCCCCTAGTATTTCCCGTTGCAGCGTTATCACCTGGACGAGCATAGCTTCTGCCTCGTCAAACTTGCCCTGGCTATGAAGTACAGTAGCAAGATTATTCATGCTTTTGAGAGTGTCTGGATGTGTTTTACCCAGAAGCTCCTCTTTCAGCAGAAGAGACTCTCGGTGCATAGCTTCTGCCTCGCCAAACTTGCCCTGGCTATGTAGTACACCAGCAAGATTATTCATGCTTGATAACATGTCTGGGTGTCCTTGGCCAAGGACTCTTTTTTTTAAGGCCAAATTCTGCAAAAGGAGAAGCTCCGCCTCATTCAACTTGCCTTGTGCTTGAAGCAGCAGAGCAAGGTGATCTTTGCTGTTGAGTGTGTCTGGATGTTCTGAGCCTAGGTTCTTTTCTCTGCCGACCAGTGCTTGGCGGATGAGAGGCTCGGCCTTGTCCAACTTGCCTTGACTTTCCAAAAGCAGAGCAAGGTTACTTTTGCTTGCGAGTGTATCGGGATGTTCTGTGCCTAGGACTATCTCCCTTACGGCTAATGTTCTTCCGTATATTAAGCCGGCTTCGCTGTACTTTCCCTGCCTGTGAAGTATCATCGCCATATTGTCCGCGCTGGTCAGGGATGAAGGATGGTTCTGTCCTAGTAAACTCTCTCTCGTTGCCAAAACTTTGGCCGCTAATTCTTCAGCTTCTAGCCATCTTCCTTGATTACGATACACTGTAGACAAATCATTCTGACTTGTTAGGGTATCTGGATGGTTCGGCCCTAGGAGCTTTATCCTTATCTGCAATATTTCTTCACTTAACTGTTCTGCTTCTTTCCAGTGGCCTTGGATCCGATCTGTGGACGCGAGGTTGGACATACAATTAAGGGTAATGGGATGCTCAGCGCCAAAAGTCCGCTGTGCTATCTCAACTACTTGTTGTTGAAGTAATTTTGCCTCGTCCAGTCTTCCTTGACTTTGATAAGTGGAGGCAAGGTTACTCATCGAGACTATTTCAGTCGGGTCTGTAGCCTTGGATACTGACTTAGATACCACGGAGGAATCGAGGCCATCAGTATTGGCATTCGCAATATTCATTGCCGCTAGACGATTTTGAACTTGAAGAAAGAGCACCTTCTCATTCGAATTTGCAGGTATTCCAAGTATTCGTTTCAACACCATTTCCGCTTCATCAAAAAGACCACACGCGTGATAGATATCTGCCAGTCTTTGGAGAATGCCGATTTCACTTTTTGTTAAAGAATCCAGACCATTAAACTGGGCGATTTTCTTCCGATATAAGTACAAAACAAATCTGCCATCTTCAAATGTTTCCATGCCATTAAATTGAGATATCCACGTAGATATTTGAGATTGGACAAGCAGGATATCGTCCACAGACTTTTTGAAAAAGGTCGTTAAAGCATCGAGCCAGTTGAAACACTGATCGGAATGAAGGAACGACGTTATCAAATGCACGATAGATGTGTCTTTTCCTGCTCGAATGGTGTGTAAAACCCAATGTTTAGCGGCGTAGTCGAGGAAGCTATGACTAACAAGGGAGTGGGAGCCATAAGGAGATCGAAAGCAGTCAAAAGATAGATACGTGACACAGATAAGACTAATGTAGGCATCAGAACTTTGAAGGTCCATAGGAAGCAAAGTTTGCGATGACGTTGAGGTGCTCATGAAATTGTTGCATTGTAAGAGAACCTTCAATGATTGATGAACTGGGACCACTGTGTCATCGGGAAGCACTCTAAGAAGTGGACCTCCAATCTGCTGTATAGATTGAGTAGGTGAAGATAACATCCTTAGCTCCACAAGATTAGAATCTGCTACTTCAACTGCGAGTGCAATCTGCAACTCTGATACCTTCAAGGGACGGATAGCTGTCATTATCCATAACATAGTTGTTTGTAGCAATCTTATCTCTGACAAAGTAAGTTTACTAGTAAGTGAGAGTAGTATATTGCGGTACATCTCGGCGAGGGACATTCGCGGCGCGTCTAGGACTTTGCTTGTAAGTGCAGCATCTTTAATGGCTAATTCTACCCACAAAAACATGCCATCAGCTGCACGTGCTAAAATTTCAGAGTTATATTCTGGAATGGCGTTCTCGTTTTGGCTAGACTCCTGCAACCGGAGTTTGGCAAATTTTAAAATATCCTTCTTTGTATTCTCGTTTGGTAACTCGATTACGTAGGCCGAGTCTCCAATATAACCCTTGATCGTTAAATTCAGACGACTGCTAAGGAGGATTTTGATAGGAAATGCCTCTGATTTCACAATGTCAGAAATGAGTTGCAACAACTGGCTTGAAGATTGACAATCGTCGATGGCATCAATGCAACAGTATAATTCATCGAATCCAACCACAAGCTCGGAAAACTTGGTGAATGATTTGAAAATTGGGTTAACCGCGCCGGTTGGTAAGAAATTTCCGCTTTGTTCAAGCTTGGGTTTCATCTTAAGCATCTGAGCGTTCAACGAGTCCAGGAACAGTTTTGGGTCCGAGAAAGCATAATCTGTTGAGTCAAAGAAAAAGAACACGGTTGTATACTTATCACTCTTTAACCTATTGACGATAGCAGAAGTCAACACGGTCTTCCCGCCTCCAGGGATACCATTAATCCAGAGAATGGATGGAGAGGGTGCGTTAATCCATTCTTGGTAGGTAGGTTCATCAAATATCCAAGTGCAAGTTCCCTCTACTTTCTTGCAAAATTCTCTATTCAGGCGCTCTTCCATATTGGGTAGCATATTGGCACTCGGTACCAAAAACGTCTCTGCTTTCTCTATTACTATGCGGTCACGAAATAAATCCCAGTAGCCACAAACTCACCATGGCTGTTAGATTTGGTGATTGAGTTTTGAAGTTGACGACGAATAGATTCAAATGAATTGCGATGGCCAAGATGTCGGTGAATGTTCGAAAGGAACATAATCGATCGGCGAGTAGCAGGATGAGTGCTCCCATAGAGCTGTTCATTCATATGGCAAAGAGGCTGGAGGAGCTCAATACAGTCTGCCAACATTTCAATCCTTGCAAGGCTTTGGCAAAGCTGATAACAAGCTTCCATAGTTCTTACATGGTCTTTTCCGAATCTCTTCTCGTAGCTATGTAGCAAATTCCGCCACATTTCCGAAGCCTCACTGAATTTGTGTTGTCGAAAATACTGGTGTGCGAGCAACTCCATTACTCTCAAAGTGTCTAAATGGCCTGATCCTAGTAGAACACTAAGCCCAGTGAGCACGCGTGTGTAGAGCATCTCAGACTCTAACAGGAAAAGCTTTTCAGAGAGTACACCAGCAAGATTATACATAGTCCTTAATGAATGATAATGACATTCGCCAAGGAATTGCTGCTGCTGATCTAGTGTTTCTTCGAAAACCGATTTAGCGAGGTCAAGTTGGCCTTGTGCCCAGTAGACCAACCCTACTTTGGTTTTATTTGCAAGTCGTTTCTCCAGGGCTAATTCGGCAATGCCAGCGTTCTGGGATATGACAAAATCAAGAAGTGACTCTGTCTGTTGCAAAAGTCCATCTTGAAAAGAAGCCGCTGCCAGGCCATCGACAGCTTTAAGATATATGGCCTGTGTATCTTGTTTACTAATATCTCTAAATTCTTTCTCAATTACAGAGAATCGTTTCTCGGCAAGAGTTGTGTTTTCCTGAGCTATGTTGACGGCCCCTAAGTCATAGATAAGTTCAAATTGGATTTGGCTGTCCCTAATTGATAGTCCATATGAGATATCAAGAGCTTTCTCAAGAATTTCCGCTGCTTTGTCGACGCTCTTCAAAATCCTGTAAACCAAAGCCAAACCCCTCATTGAGAGCAAATAGTTCACCGTATATCCAAAACGGGACCTGTTGTCTATAGCAAGGTAAAATGATTCAATTAAGAATGGGGTTGCTGAAGTGTCTGTATTCATAAACTGAAATATGTTACGTGCCCTATTGCTTGGGATAACCGAAATCTCTTCTGGCAAGTTTTCGAACTCGTCAACATATCGAATATGGTAAACTAGATCGCGTGCAAGAATATGAGGCTGCAATATGCTGGGCCTTTCGTATACAAAGCTAAGTTTTAAATTATCAGGAAGATCTACGAGGCGTCTTTCATCGTTGATGGTATAGAGATTGCTTGTTCCGTCGACGACAACTGTTTTTATAGAAAGAAAAAGATTAGCTTTTAAAGCAATTTAAGATTTGGTGGGTTATTCTATTACATCCGATAGCATCCCCTTTGTATAGAGGATTCTTGCTGTCTCGTGGTATGTTGTTGATAAGAAAAGACTTCACTGTCATCTCATCGGGCGAGCGCATCACCCATGTGTAGCCGAACTCCTGGAATCGGCCCTTAATTGTGAATTTTCTTGTTACAAAGCCATGAATGATGAAGCTTTTCAGATCTCCCCTTGGCAATTCGAGGCAGAAAGGTGGTAAAAGGGATTGCAGCGATTCGTATGCATCAAGCGGCTCAAAAGGCATAGAGAGATCCATGTGGAATTTGGAAATCATTTAAGCATTGTGAAAAATGAGATGTTTCTTTACTCGCTCGAGGGGGGCAAGTTGGAATAATCTGCAAAAATATGCCACGCGTATTAGCGGCTCTGGTGGTTCTACACGTGCTTTAAGCCACTCTGGTGTTACTCACCAATTAAGAACATTAGTGCTTACAGCACACTTACTCAGCATTAACGACAAAAAAGCCCCGCACCAACTTCTCTGTAAAGATGACTTTACGTTTTCTGGATGTAATTAGCTTGGTGGATCATTGTTATCCACATCTGCCTCCTCGTTACCATCAAGTAGCCATTTTACGATCAAGCCTAGGGTTAACAGACGTTTAGTAAGCTCAACTCCGACAGTATATTGCTCTCTGGAGTCGGGCAATGTTGTAATGTTGCTTGACCAGCATCAATACCTATGCGGACAGTTTATTAGTACACAGGAAAGCTTGAAAATATTGAAAAGCTCCACTTTAATGGTAACTACCTTTTGCCATATCAGTACAGCAGACGATGTGCCAACGCTGAACGTACAGGTTTATCGTTATCCTCCCTGCCCTTCGATATCACCTCAGTTTGTTAGCCAGGCCTGGTGGTCCATTGACCGCCCCTGCTGAAAGAAGTGGCACAAGTGGTGGGCTTTGGCTGTATCTTTCTCAAGGAGATGGACTAGACTCGTTAGATTGTTGAGCTTTGACCCTCCTTGATCAAGTTGAAATACGAGACAGCAACAAAAATTCTATACTCAACGATTTTCACAAAGACCCATTATGCTTGGTCCAGCTTGCACAAAATGTGGCTATGTTCACCCTGCTCCGCAAGTTTGCCCAAAGAGGCTGTTCCAAGTACGTCTTGGCCTTAAGGACTCTGGGAAATCATTTGGATGTATAATAATCAACTATGACACAAAGGACGACCAGTTTAACAAGACTCTAAGTAAACAGTATGGGAAATATGTCGGAGTGTGGACACGCACGACGAGAGTATATTGTATATCTTGGGACCTTTATACTGTTAGTGAATTGGACGGCTTCTTATTATTTTGACAAGTTGAAAGCTGACGTATAAACTAGAAAGCTTCAAATTTTGGTTACGACTTATTAGAGGCAAAGTATGGCTCACGTAGCGCAGATATAATTACCTGGCTGCACGAGCAACAGAATTTATCGGAGCACATAGTTTACATGGGCGAAAGATTCTCTGCATTACGGTTCGTTTGTATCATTGTTGGACTGCTCTTCATTTCTGTCTCTGCGGGTAGTGTCTTTGTTTCATATAAAGGATCTCAGACTTCGACCCAGAGCTGGCTGTCTTTGGTCTCTATTATCTTTAGTCTCATGCTTGTGACTTTAACCCCATTGACTCTAAGAAAACTCTAATATTCAACTCCCAAATTGGTTTGAGTGTCTCAGAACAATAATCATTGGACATAACCGTATACTAGAGCAGCAGTGTATGAACGTCTGTAAGTAATCACAGTTGATATGAATGCATATTGTATGACAGAAAAGTATTTGAAAATAGCATCAGCTATGTGAAGCTTTTGTCGTCTTTCTATTTCAGAAGATAGTGAGATTGAGATGCGAATTGGGGGTCTATCGCCCTTTACCATGCGTACAATGACAAGGAACTATAAGAGTAAATAAGGCTATTTCGTAGGCAACCAGAGCGGTTGGGGTGCGAAATGATAATTATGGAGAAGTCGTAAATATTGTCTATATTATAGTCATGTTATAGAGAGTTGAGTATACATTTGCATTGCTTATAACGCATTTATGCACATTTAAAAGCAAGTGTAAGAATAAGTACCACCCAAAGAAACTTTCATTACCATCTTTTAATATGTCAATTCAAATCTCGAAGACACAATTCGTAACTTGTGAAGGTTACTTCCACCTAGTTCTATCCCACTCGGATCGAATCAAAATCTTTTGAAAACTCCCTGTCGAGGCAACTGGATCACTATATTCAATGATTATAGTGGAGCTAAGAAATGGAAAAGCTTGAAAAGCCACAGAAGCTTTTAGCCGTCTGAACCTCGAAAGGTTGATAGCGAGTTTCAATCCGTGTCTCATCTATGCTTGGATTTTGATTTATTTACAATGACCAGCATGATGTGAAATGGGCTAGATGGATTGCGTCTGAGACTAGTCGTTGTGATGTCAAGCATACAACTGGTCCGTGCCTAGTTCCCAGCTCAGGAAACATTTGGTTCGCACATGCTACAATACTAAATAGAGTCTAAAGAATAGAATAGCAGTTTTTCTCGGAAATTTGATACTGTTGTTTGAAGACTGAAGTTAACTCGGTAAGGAATATACGACTTCATTAGTATTGAACTCATCCCTCGTAGCATATCTGAGTCATTACATTACTATAGTGCAAGACATTGATAGGGACTCAAGTGAATATAAACAGTGGAAGCACTATACGCGAGTTTATGATATTGAGTTAGACATTATTGAAGAGCCTATGCTGACTGGCCAAGCTAGCTTTACCCAAGGGCGGCGTTGAGGTGTAACGACTTAGAATGGGTAGACAGGCCACTTTAGCAGATACTGACGGTGGCGCGACAGCTTTGTGCCTTCCGGCTTACTTACAAGCGAGGAGTACGCGCGACCTTCTTCAGAAAATGGCGGTGCTGAGCTTGAATATCGTATAACGCAATTATTGACATGGCTAGGCAGTCGTACGGGCTTGGCCGATGCCTGCTGTCAGCATTACGGCTGATATGTTGGACATAAGCAGCTGGTATAACCCACTTCGTATCCGTACAACAACGAAGATCTCAATCCAGCTAACATACAGGTCACCACAAAATAATCTTACCCAGTAAATTTACCTGGTTTCTATTGCTTGGTATCATGTCTTACCGTAATCAGCAACTTCAGCTCGAAATACATCGTGTTATTAGTATCGCTTATACATAATTTACCTCTAACCCAATAGCAACCAAGAATGAAAAACTTCTTAACTCACAGCCACCTACATTGACTAAGATGTACCACTCGTTCTACTAACTACTCTTGTTGATAAAATTAGTAAGCATGGTAGGTATCTATTTAAGACTGATTTCTCAAGAGACCTTTGTAGCAGAAGTTGAACCGCGTCTCTTTCTACTCCAAACACACACAACCTCATCTCATCATATCTAGTATTTCAAAATGCAGTTTATCAATCTATCTACCATTGCATTTGGCCTCGTTAGCATCATTACAGTCTCCGGTCTCCCTCAAAACCCATCTGTCCTCGAGGTCCGCCAGGCTACTTGCACTCCGGGGCAGTCGTACTGTAAAGTTTGCCAACCACACACTGATGGTTTCCCACCAAACTGTATAGTAAGCTCACCACACATGCTGATTTTGGGATGATTAGAAACTAATGGAAATTAGGGGGTTTGCGGTAGCGACGGAACTACTATCACAATCACTAAGCAATGCCCAACTGTTTGCGCAACAACGTGTGAATTTCCCAGTTGTCCATTGGTTTGCACTTAGGAATAAAGGCGACGCTTCTGATAGACAGCTTGCTCTTGAAATTAGAATTATAGATGTTTCTTTGTCATTTTTAAAGATGTATTTAGCACTCAAGGTCAGCAAGGAGTGTTCAGCATCAGTGAATATCTTATACTGCGACATAATACCAAAATAGTTACCTGCAGCAACTCTGAAAGACTATTGAGATTTCCATTCTTCGTCAACAATCATCTTGCCGTTTAGTGACGCATAACACTAGTTCCATATATCAACTCCGCCAACATTCTCAACTTCATCGGCATCATATTATCTTCATAATGCTCTTGAATATCTGACTTCCCTGTTGGGGTCAAAATACTGCCTTCCGCATGTCCATGATATTTGTACTCTCCCATCATCGTTCTCAATGAAAACTCCATGCATAGTTCTCTCTTCTTGGGACTCCACCATTTGGGCAACACACTGTTCCTAGATTGTGCTAGGTCGAGAAACTCTTCGAAATCTTCAACGCCTGGCGGTGGCCCACTAGAACAAAAACAAAAAGATCAATCAATGATGCTAACGGCGATACCACCAGCGCAGGGGGAAAATACATACTCGTCATCGTCAGAGTGGTCAAATGGATTCATACATCCCATATTGTTTCCCTGGAATTTATATTCATCCTCGACACGCATGCGGAAACAATCCACCAACACACAAAAGACATCCGCCTGCGATATTGTATGCAGCGCGTGTTCATCTCCTGGAAATAATAGTGGGGAGATAACCGCTGCGGTGATGGGTTTCGAATGGCTGTTGATGGGGAAAAATTTCTTCTTGGAATAATCGGATCCGCATAACTTCTTGTGCGTCTTCTAGTCGAGCTTCTGGCATTCCTTGGAGCAGTAGAAAGGATTTTGGCAGGCTCTGCATCTTTGCAGCGGATTGGAGAGCTCGTCTTGAGCTTTTCGACAGCTGACACAGCTATTCAATGTCATGATTATTGGGTGCGGCAAGCTTTTCTTTTCTTTAGCTTTGATAGAGAAAGTCAGTGAGTCGATTGCTCTTTATTAGAGAATTGATAGAACTTAAATAATTAGCGTTACCTTAACTTCAATTTGACGTTGATGTATGCTATGTGGCCTCAGGCACCAAACTCTCATTGTCGCTACTTTATCATCAGTGTACTTGTATAGCTCCTCCATCACGTAGACGTTTTTTCTCCAGACTAGACTACATATCATACCCATCTTCACCTTCAACTCTCGGGGACGGGGGGACCCTTTTTTATTTTACGTGTCGTGACAGAAAGTGCTTGACACATTTGGTACCTGCATCGGTGAGCGCGAGATGCGTAAGATCATTGTTTCCAAAGGCAAGCAGTAATCATCTAATCCAATAAAGTTAAGTAGAAATATCGTCATTCAAGTCTAACCTCGATCAAATTTAACTAACAATTTGAGATCATTTTGCAAGCGCGATCATTACCATATCTTGTAGCCTCGGCACCATATTCCCATTAGTTAGCTATACCTAGATCTCTCCCTACGGAGAGCTTGCTTCCTTAGACTTATCACATTATAAGAACTTTATTACACATTTAAGCAGAAGAATCTCTCCTTTGTTCCTATCTTGAGTAGAGGTCCTTGACACTATACTACTTATCTCACCAATAGATCCTCGCTAAATCAGTATGGAAAGTACTTTATACACCTTTCGAACTCCGTTTAGTTATCTTTATATCCCCTCGTGCTTCTAATTCTTCTAAAGGCTCTTATATAACACGACCCTTCAGCTCGGATTTCCCCACACGCCCCGTACCGATGCTACTTCACTGGAAATACGACAGCTGCCTGACATAATTGAAGTCAATTTCTCGTTGAACCAGTTGAATTATCTCTGCTGGCATTCCGCACTCCCTAGGTTATATTAGGTTACCTCTGGTTCTGTATGACGACTTTGTAAAAGTAGACTAAGGCTTACCGGTTGACCTCTGACTGACGGAGGTATCGCCAGGATGCAGCCAAGTTACGTGCAGGTCCTCGAATAGCTCGCTTAGTAGCGTCGCTGTCGTCAAGAGCAATTATTAAAATCTGCAACTGCTTGCAGATACAAGCGACATATACTTGGTCCTTTCCCAACAAAAAGTACATACTAGATCAAATCAACAATGCCAAAAATAAAAGGGAAGGAGAGCATAATCGCCAACTTACGGGGATCATGTACTAGCTACCAAGAGGCATATCTGCCAACAATTTCGATCTCATCGATGCTATGCCATTATTTTTACCTTTAACCCATCCACTATATAAGCATGTACGCGAAGAGACAGTTGAATGGTGTACGAAATCACGTTTGACTGCCAAAAGAAGTACGCGTCAACTAACGGCCGATTTGAACACTAGAATGATAGACGATCTTTACAAATACTCAAACCTTCACACTATACATATCGAGTGTATGTTCTGGTATCCTGTAGATGATCTTGATTATCGGTATTTGGAACGTCACTTCAAGGAAGACCAAGCTATATGTATTTATCTTAAGCGTACTGGCCTCGACGCTTTCTTGTCAATTCCACGAATCAATAAAGTTACACTTCATCATTATAGAGGAAGTAAGGAAACAGAAGACTTGAAATTCGTAGGAGAGTATATTACAAAGCATCTTGTAGATTATAGAATAGGTTAGTTCAAACAAGTCCCGATTTTAATCGTTTTCAATGTTTAAAAATAACCGTAGTATAGCTATAAATCATCCTATATCTTCAAAAGAACAGGTGTTGTCTCGTTTAATGAATTCTTTTGTAGGAGAAGACAGTATCATTAGTGAGGATGAGACGTATCTATAAGGCAGAGAAAAGGAAACAGGCGGAAATTCTGTGAAAAAAGTAGGAATATTATGTACTAGCTTGAAGAAAAGAGAAAAGACACTGCACGCTTGATCTAGCAATATATCCCATCATAGTGAGATTGAAAGCCGTTACAAAGTCAAGTAAGGTAACAAGTAGATTGCCTAACTAGAGTGCTTGGGCATGAAGCTTTTATTTAAGGGAATCTAAAATATGAGAACTATTTCAACAAAATACTGCTTTGCGGTTAGAACATCTGTGGAGCTTGCTATAGGCACCAAGACCAAGGCTGCAGCTATTTATTGAACAGTAAGTAACCCAAACCGATCTGAGAAAAAGCGGTATTAAGTTTTTGTGCTGTGATAACCAGATTAGTATATAGTAATATGCCGCGATTGAGCTGATACATACGACCATAGACTGAGGAGAATTGGGCATCCCGTCCGCTCTGCCATACACAAGCCTCAGATCGGTAGACTAGTAGTTGGGTGGGTGACCACCAGCGAATCCCTACTGTTGTATGTTTTTTGCTCTTATATTTTTTGGCGAATTCTCAGATTTTTATATTCTCGGCTATATCAATGTGATTTCCAATGCTAAAGAACCACGAATAAAGCCTTGAGAACGTTCATAATTTTGCTTTGAGAGTCTAAAGTAACTCGACTTCCTTGCTGGAGCTTGATACTACTAAACATAGTATGGATTAACCCACCGGTTAATCCATACCCCTTTAATTCTTGGCAGTGGACCCCTGATGCTCTAAAACTTTTCCAAACTGGCTTAGTGTTAGTGGCAGCCTCTGCATCCGGTGTCGTCCACAATTTATACTTTCTTGTTTTATTTCTGTGCCCAAAGTAGCTGGCGTCAAAGCCTATAATTCCAGAAACCTGCTACCAAAGTATATTGACATCCTGGCATCCGATTAAGTTCCCAACGGTCGCTGCCAAGTCATTGCACGACAATGAGATTTATTTTCAACTCAATTCATCAATCTATCTACAGTATGCACAAGATAAAATGGTAGTCTGCACTATGGAACCCACCGAACCATATTATTTAAAAGCTCCCGAGAGTTCATCTTAAACTGCTTGTTAATGGATCTCTGCCAAGAACATGTTGTCGATCTCGTACCTGCACTACTCCGGTTATCAACCCTGTTAGTAGAAAGTGCAACGAGTTACAAAGGACAGGCTCTCAAGCATCGTTCAGTCGTACACTAATCTCTCACCCCCTGCTTGAATCTCACGGAATTTGCTTCTCGGCGGCCAAGATGTCTGAATGTTTCAACAAAAAAAAAATCCTAGTTGTATACGTGGTATGTGCGCAACGGGGATATAAATGGAACTAGTACGGCAGTCGATGAGTTGGACCACATAATACTCAACCATGGTTGCAAGCTCTATTTCCCCGAATGACACGCATGTGAACCGCAACGATTGCGAAATCGACCGCTGTCTAGCCGGCTGACCCTTAAAATTTGATCCAAAACACATCTTATTTTTCTTCTACTATTAGTGTTCGACGTATGTTGAGGTGACTTCGAATAAATTTCTTACCAGACACCCCTCTACAAGTTCAAATATTTAGTATACATATGACGTTAAGGAGTTAGTCTTTAAGTCAAACTCATGAATTCTATATCATTCATGGTTTTTAATTGTTGACATGGTTTGTAACCTAGTTATATTTCAAAGGATTTCACCAACTATCCTGAAATCTGCTCACTCTGCTGAGTACGAAAAAGCCGAGTATTCAATCGTTTCATTACACATGCTAAATGCCAATGCTTTCAATGTCACGAAGAGCTGCGATGTTGGATTTCAATATACAAGGCCCTAGTTAGAACTTCAGTTTCTTGAATTCAATGTTTCGGTCCTTCCTTTCTGGTAGTTAATTCGACATTATCCATGGACCTTATGACAAATTTCAAGAGTTTTCGAGGAAATATCTAGGATCTTTGTTGGCCACTGGAATAAATAAAAGTGGAATCTTGATCAAGATTAGTACTTGGCGGAATTAAGCAATGCGGAGCGTTGTCTAGAAGTAGATTCCCTAGTATTCCCCCTGCATCGTATAGCATTGACGATTCCTGCCGGTAATGACTGCTTCTTTCCTACTGGATGAGAGCTCTGGATATTCAGACGACAAGCTCTTCTCAAGTAAGCAGGTACAAAATATCGTGCCATAGATGGGGAAAAGTTGTTTAAGAATGACCTTCTTCCCCCATGATTTAGAGTTTAGCCACCTCTATCCATTCCTTCCAAGTTATCTCTAGGTCGTCCTTGACGCGAGCTATGTTGTTCAATACGTGGTTGTGCCTTTTGGCCATTGCCCAGGTCTCATGTGGACTTGCCATAACTACACGCGACGAAGATGGTGTACCTCAAGCCAACGACCCCGCCGTTTTGAAACATAGAGGCAACCAAGAATCGATGATTGCTTACGAAAAGAAGTCCAGGAATGGTGAGATGAAAATATCCCCACCATAGAAGTAATGTGACTTACGCCTCTCGTAGATGCACTCTTTCGTCAATCGCTTTCTCCAACTGCCAGCCGCGCTCATGATATCGTGTCCAAGATCCGTCTTCAAGAGATTGAAGATGTGTGGACAGTTCCAGGTACTTATGGAAATGAGTCATCTGAGCGATTTGCAGGAGAGATGTTCCCGCTAGCCAGACCTTTCATCCAAGGAACCAAGCTATGGAAGATTATTCAACGTATGCCAAAAGGGTCTCTGCTGCACGCCCATTTTGGTGCCTTAGTGCCATATGATATCATGTTTGACTCGCTGCTCAAAACACCTGGCATGCACATCGCATCCCCACTGGATTTGTCGAATGTGGCCAATCGTAAAACAGCGGCCGTATCGTTCGCGTACGTGAAGCCCACAACTGTTTTGAATGCGACTGGATCTATCTGGACCGAGGACTATGTCCCTACCACTCCAGTACCAGTTACCGTTGCCGCTGATTCGTTCCCAGATGGTGGGAGAGTTGGATTTTTAAAGTATCTCAAGAGCATACTTACTCTTTCTGTTGAGGAGTCTACCTCCCACGAACTTGGAGTTAACGCTATCTGGCGAAGCTTCGAGGCAACCTTCGTTATTCAGGCATCATTATACGCATATGAGCCTCTCTTCCGTTCTTACTTGCAAGAGTTATTCAAGGCTCTTGTTGCCGATGGGATCCAATGGGTTGAATTACGCCAGACCTTTTCTTTATCTGATATCATCAGAGAGGGACAAGAGACGAGGGAGCTAACCCCTGACTTCATGTTTGAGGTCATAGAAGAGGAGCTTGCAAACTTCCAAGCAACACCCCTCGGCAAGAACTTCTGGGGTACACGAGGAATCTGGTCAGGTATCCGTGGCTTCCCAAAAGATATGATCATTGCTGGTATGTAGCCCTAAATGTTTGGAGAAACTCCCCAAAAGTGTCACAGTCTAACGCATCGTAATAGATATGAAGAATGCTCTCGATATGAAAAAGAAGCATCCTTACCAGGTAGCTGGTTATGATCTGGTAGCTCAAGAGGATCTTGGTCGCCCACTCAAGGACCTCGCGCCGGAGCTTATTTGGTTCAACGAGCAACGGGTCAGTCAAGGTGTCGAAATCCCATATTTCTTCCACGCAGGAGAGACGTTAGGAGACGGTACCACCACCGATGATAACCTGTTCGATGCCGTTCTCTTCCAATCACGACGTATCGGCCACGGCTTCTCGCTCTACAAACACCCCGAGCTCATGAACGAGTACAGAGAGAAGAACATCTTAGTCGAGGTGTGCCCCATCTCTAGCGAGGTTCTGCGCCTGGCCACCGATATCCTACACCACCCTCTCCCAGCCATGATTGCACACGGCGTGCCAACCGCTATCAGCAACGACGATCCCAACATCCAGGGTCAAGATGCGGCTGGTTTGAGCTTTGACTTCTACCAGACCATCCAGGGTTTTGACAACATCGGATTGGCAGGCATGGGTGCTTTGGCCCAGAACAGCGTGCGATGGTCCAACTTCGAAGACCAGAGCTACGATGCATGGATCAATGATATTAAGGCTGGCGAAAAGGGTACCGGCCTAAAGGCACAACGCATTCAGGAATGGAACACTCAGTGGGAGGAATTTTGTAGCTGGATCGTGCAGGAGTTTGGATCATGAGTTGATGAGCAGGTGAGATAGCACCGGAATCAAATAATCTAATATTGTAATATATGACTTCTGAGCACAGCTTTTTCCCTTTTGGATTGGATTGTTCATGTGCGATATGCTTCATCACAGGATTCTCTCCGTCCCCCCAGTGTTATTGGGTGGGCTTGGGTAATTCCCCATATCTAGAAACCTATTCTATAGCGGAATGCTTGGAACGTGATTTGTCTATTGGTCTTCCTCATCTAGAATTGGGACTTACTGTAAGAAACGCAGTCAAATGACCCAAATATAAAACCCCACGTGACTAGAATATAGAAACTCATGAGCATCAGGGAGAATAATATGTCATAACAAACTATAGATAATCAACTTATGCATCTCTGTTTCACGATGTGTTCTTTCTGATTGATTTATATTTCAACCCAAACTTGTGAAATGTATGGAAGTTTGTGCTGTGGGCGACGCGGTGTGGCCTCTCATGATTGACCAAGAGCAAAATGTACCCAGTTTCAACTTGAGTGCATAACATAGAGGAGTATGCGAAGCGGTAGCCGAAGCATGCAATCATAAGTACGGTACGGTCATCGGGCGTTTTCATGAGCTATTCAACACAAAAAGTGATATTGTCAAACAGTTCAATGCTTAGAACAGATGTATAAGTGTTCCAGCAGCACGGAACTTGAGAAAGTATCTGTAGAGTACCTCACACAGTCCAGCCGCAGGACCACCTACTCATTTGGAGCCAGGTAATTTCTTTTATAGGCTGACGAGCAGGCCCCCAAGTATCGGTATCATCACATCCTGGATGCGTGCTGCGGTATTTGTCGACAAACCATCAAGCTAGCTTGACACAAGAGACGTTTTAGCTGCGTAGTGGTATTTGAGTTTCCATGTTGTGCAAGTTTGCGGTACGTTCTTCAATGAGCAATCATGGTGCAGTCCTATTTGCGATGAGAATTACCCTGTTGGACCTCTAGAATTTGACAAAGACTCGTTTCATCAATGGAGTATAGTTTATTGATTCGGTACGTGATGTTTCTGACTACTGAATATTGGCCCACCATGGACGAACACAGCAGCCACCAGATGATCCGTGGGTTGACATCTGCACCCGAAACGGCGGACAGGCAAGCTTCATCACACCAATCCATATATGTAACCAGCTAGCGAGATGTGGTGGAAAGAACACGTCGTTCTTGCAAGCTCTACTGGAGAACCAACAGGTATGCAGCGAGGATTTCCTCTGTCACTGAGGATAGGTTAAAGGGTGGAATTCCATATCAACCTTCGTCTCAATCCCTCCCCGTCCTTGGCGTCTGTCTGTTCTTCCACCCCGGTCACGCGTGTGCGGCGGAGATCTTGGCGCAGGTCTGGTGAAGTGTCGGATTTACAGTTTTACCCCTGAAAAGACTAGCGTGAGAATGACAGGGGTTTCCCGACTTCACCACCAATGCCAGGTCCAGAAACCTTAATTAAAAAGATTTGGGGAGAGACGGAATTGAGGATATACTTGACCATTTGTTGCTATGCACTGCGCTTACAACCTCTTAAAGTGTGTCGTTTTATTCCCTCGTCTTGCTCCTGATTTGTAAATACTTTCTCCTGTTGTGGTTGGGTCAATACCCCGCCAGAGCTACCTGCAAATACTATCACACATACCGGTACCTCAGGGGCTACAAACGGCCAAAGCGCGTCAGAACGTGAAAAAAAAGACCCGACAGAAAAGGACGTCGGCTTCTGCTTGCTCAATCACACACTCCTGGTCTCCTTTATTCTCCATGCATTTTCACTCTGTGCTTTAGCCAGCGCACCATATTCCAGACTCTCGAAGCGAAAGCCCGGAGAGAGAAGGTTCGGAACAGGCGCAATGCCCTGGCATCACCTCCCCCAAATCGCCTTTGCAATTGCAACCTATCCATTTGCGGCCTCCTCGGTGGCAGATTTGCCTCTCGAGCTCGGGGATGAGTTATACATAATTGAGGAGGGAGGAGAGAATGGGGAATGGTATCGTGGATATTTGGTTGCGCCGCCGAGTCTGCTGGCTGGGTTGACTGCGGTGAAGGGTCAGTCCCTCGAGGCAAGGGTCTTCTCAGGCGTGTTTCCTGCCAGCTGCGTGGAGGTTCGGGAAGTTCTTGGGGAGGATGACGAGACTGAGGACGAGGATGAGGACATAGAGAGGCAGATCAATGGGCGGAG